>Ga0182024_10003447_pt1 | contig 37663 bp, 38 predicted proteins | sample P32metaG_FD_120480 | JGI IMG/M metagenome (GOLD analysis project Ga0182024, IMG submission 120480) | Permafrost microbial communities from Stordalen Mire, Sweden - P3-2 metaG (Illumina Assembly) | ecosystem: Environmental > Terrestrial > Soil > Wetlands > Permafrost | place: Sweden: Stordalen...
CCGGTGCCGCGGTCTGCGAGGTCACCGACCTGGTTGACCTGTCAGCCTGGCCTGACCGCACCCGACTGATCGTGCGTCGCGAACCGTTCCATCCCGGCGCGCAAACAACGCTGTTCCCGTCGCTCGAGTACCGCTACTGGGGCCACTACACCGACCAGCCCGGCGACCCCGTCTCCCTCGACGTCCACATGCGCGCCCACGCGCACGTCGAAGACCACATCCGCCGCCTCAAAGACTCCGGCCTGGACCGGTTCCCATTCGTGGATCTCACCGCCAACCACACACGCCTCGCGGTCGTCGCGTTCGCCGCCGACCTCGTGCGGTGGTTCCAACTCTGCTGCCTCGACGGACCGCTTGCGATCGCGGAACCGAAAATGTTGCGATGGCAGCTCTGGCACACCCCCGCCCGACTCGTCCGCAGCGCCCGCCAACAGATCGTGCGGATCCTCGACGACTGGCCCACCGCCGACGCGCTCCTCAACGCCTACACGCGCGTCAACCTCCTCACCTGACCCGACCGCCCCTCGCCGAAAGAGTCACACCGGCCAGCCCGCACTCCCGCACGCCCAAAAACAGGCCCGGCCCGGCCCATTCAACCCCACACCGGCACACTCACCACCACGAGCACGACAACGACGACAAAAACGCCATCCAAGCGCACGCTCACACCCCCCGAAACCCACTCAACAACTCTCGTGAATAATCGGGGCTAAGTGAAGGGAGTAGTGAGCGAAATGCCTGACCTCATGGCATGGGATCCGTACCCGGAGCCTTCCAAGCGCGACCTCGCGCGGCAGCGTCGCAGCGACAGTTCGCTGTACGGCTACTGCCTGAGCTCGTACGAGCGCAGTCAGAAGGACCAGATCGACAGCCAAACCACCCGTGACGCCTTGGAGTGCGCTTTCGACGAGGAATGCGGTCTGTTCGATCACGGCATGTCCAGAGCTGGTAACAGCGTCACCAAGCGACAGCTCCTCGCCGACAAGTTGGAGATGCTGGCCAAGATCAACAACCGCCGGATCGGGAGGCGATTCTCGTGATCGCCATCGCGTGCTTGTTCCTGGCGGTGATCCTCATCGGTGGAGGGAGCGGCGTCGTAAGCAGTGCTTGGTTGCTACGGCGTCGCTTCCCGCATATCTATGCCGTCCCAGTCGATGAAGCTGACGACGCGCGGCTTGAAGCCATGGCACGAGCGTGGGCGGACGACACGGGCCAAGAATGGGCAGCCGCCTCGATCGCCGACAAGCTGCGTCTGATGAGTCGTCTGGAGAGGGCTCGCCGCTTGCGGAGGCGGCGATGATCGACACCGCGTTGCTGGTCATCGTGACGGCGGCGGCCATAGTCGTGACGGGTCTGTGCCTGTACTCAAATGAGGCGCGTATCAGAACACGTTCACGTGCGCGGGCGCGTGTCCGTCTCCACCAAATGCGCCGTGCCCGTGAGCTCTCCGAAATTCGTGTTGCCTTGCGGAGTGATGCGCGGCGCCTGCGTCGAGCGCTCGACAGCGATTTCGACGCCGTCGACGAACTGTGAATGCAGATCCCAGCAGCTGGACCGCCGCACTGACTAAGGCCATCTGGACTTTGATCGCCGTAGCCCTGGTGTTGTTCATCGTTGAGCCGATCTTCATGCACGTCCTGCCTGGGCTGATCGTGCTTCTGCTGCTGATCGGTATCTACCGGATTGCGGTCGGGAAGTTCCATCACGGTGGTTGGTAGCCGCTCGTCTTCGATGAGCCTGTTCCGCTCGCTGTTGTGGAATGAACAATCTGCTTGGAATGCTGCGTAGACGCAGCGTATAACTGAACGCAGAATGCTGCGTCAGCGCAGCACGTTGGAAGTACTTATCAGAAAGGAGGACACCTCATGAGATCGAAATCACGAAATAGGAAAAGGGGCAAGCCTACGGAGCGCCGAATATCAGTCCGGGCGGTTCGGCGTGAGCCGCCGGACTTGAAGAAGCTCAGCCAAGCGCTCATCGCCTTGGCGATAGCTCAGGCTGAAGCCGAAGCTCAAGCTGAGCATGGGCGCCCAGCAGAGAACCACAACAACAAACACGAGCGGAGGAGTGCGTGAGTCGGGGCCTCGAGCTGGCCGCAGCTCTAGGCAGCCCGGCCCTGGTCGGCTTGGGCGTGCTACCGCTCCTAAATCGGGAGTTATCTCCCGAGATCTGGTTCGAGCTGCACTGGCCCCGGGACGTTGAGCCTGAGGCTGCCACGGCCCTGCTTCGGCATCTCGCTGCGCATCGTCGGCCTCCGGTCATTGCGTTGGAGGTGCGGCTCTCTAACGGACGAGTTGTGCATCGACTCGGCGCGTACGAACGCGATGGGAAGAACCTGCAACGCGCGATGTCAACGTTCGTGCCCGGCACCTTGAGCGAACCGATCGGCGCACAAAGGCCGACCGCCTTCAAGCGCGCCGCCGAGGTGCGTCTGACCGCCCGCGAGCGGTCATTGAATACCGAAACGCCGAACGAGGTGGCGCTGTCCGCCCTGAGCGCGCTCACCACTATCGGCAATGGAACGATCGTCGTGCAGTGGTTGCTCGGGCCACGGTTGACGCCGCTACATGTTCATCGCGACTCCACGGGCCTCCCGTCGAATGCCCGCTGGGTACTCGGGGCGCTACTCGGTAACGCTCAACCACTCGATGCCCGCGCCCAAACAGAACTGCGCGCCAAGGTCGGGGACCATGGCTTCCGGGCCACTTGTCGGATCGCGACGACCATCAGCGATCCCAAAATCGGCGACGGTCAGTTGCGCCGCGTGCTCGGTGCGCTCAGGGTTGCTGAGAGTTCCGGTGCCCATCTGCGTGCTCGGCCGGTCAACCCAACAGTCGTTACGAACGCGCAGCCGCCGAGGCGGTGGGGCATGGCTATCAACGTGAGGGAACTGCTCGGGTTGCTGGCCTGGCCGCTCGGCGACGCCCGTTATCCGGGGGTCGAGCGTCTGGGTTCTCGCCGCCTGCCCGCTTCCCGCCTCGTACCCAAGGCGGGTCGAGTCGTGTGTGACAGCAATGATCCGACGACGCCACGACCTATGGCTCAAGACGTTCGCGACGCAGTTATGCACACGTTGTTGCTCGGCCCAACGGGTACCGGAAAATCTAACGAAATTGCATCTTTAGCGCTGCAGGACATTGCTGCTGGGAGCGGTGTTCTCGTCGTTGATCCGAAGACCGATCTCATCGAGGAGATCCTCGGCCGGATACCACGGGACCGTCTGGATGACGTCGTAGTACTCAACCCGAGCGACTCTGCACCGGTTGGCCTGAACCCACTGGCTAACGCGGGCACATCGACCGAGCTCGTGGTCGATCAACTGTTGGCAGTATTCCGTGGCCTCTATGCCGACCTTGGGCCGCGTACGAGTGACATCTTGCACTCGGGCCTGCGAGCAATCGCAGCCTCGTCTTCACCGACCTTGTGTGCGTTACCAATGCTACTGAGTGACGAGCGCTACCGCGCCTCGATCGCGAAAGAAGCGACGGACGCCTTCGGGCCCCAGCCGTTCTTCGCTTGGTTCAAGTCGCTGTCGAAGGCTGAAGCGGCGACCGTCGTGGCCCCAGCCATGAACAAGCTCCGTCCGCTCGTATCGCGCCCGGCGCTGCGGGCGATCCTCGGTCAGACGTCGCCGCGTTTCGACATGCGGGAGGTGTTCACACGCCGGAAGGTTTTGCTGGTCAGTCTCGGTAGTGGTGTCATCGGACCGGAAGCGGCGCGGTTGCTCGGCAGCCTGGTTGTTTCGCAGCTGTGGTTCGCCGCACAAACGCGGGCGCAGATCGCACCCGAGCAGCGTGCGCCGGTAGTCGCCTACCTCGATGAATGGCACACCCTGCTCCACGCGCCGGTCGAACTGAGCGACCTCCTGGCGCAAGCCCGCGCTCTCGGCCTCGGCTTGGTATTGGCCAATCAGAGCCTTAGTCAGTTGCCGCCGGCTACCCGTTCGGCAGCGCTGTCCAACGCCCGCAGCAAGGTCTGCTTTCGCCTCAGCGCAGAAGACGCGTCGATTCTCGCCCGAACGACAGAGCTTCTCGATGCCACGGATTTTCAAAGCCTCGGTCGTTACGAGGTTTACGCCTCGCTGGTGGCCAACGGACACGTCATGCCGTACGCCTCGGGAATCACCCGCGAGTTACGACCGCCGTTCAGTGATCCCGACGCAATCCGTGCTCGTAGCCGCGAGCGCTATGGCGTCGACGGGGCTGACACCGACAGGCAGCTGCTGAGCATCGGGTCAGACAGTCAGAACGTGGTTGGTGAGGGCTCGATTGGTAAGCGCAAGCGGGGTCAGACGTGAATCGCGTCTGCAGCTACTGCGATACCGAGGAGCTCCGACTATCCGTACGTACGCGAGGGTTCGCCTACCCGATCGCATACCCGATCACGTGGGCGAGATCGCGGCGTTTGGCCTGCTCAGTCGGTGTGAGCACTCGAACAAGGGCGCGGACATTCTCTAGCTCATCTCATTCCCTCAACCCGGTGGGGGTTGCCAACCGGCGTTTGCCGCTCTGGGGGATGGCGAGAGGGATCTGCAGTCACCGCCCAGGGGGATGCCTCCCGGTCGCGCCGATCAACCTCCTCACTTCCTTCTCTTTTGCCTCTGCATCTACGGCGCCGACAGAAGGTATGGAAGGGGGAGGCTCGTGAGCGGGGATCGCCTCGGTCGCCGAGGCCTCACCCAGCTGCGAGCGCAGCTGTCCGATCGCGACCTCGCTGTCGTCGGTCAGGTCGCGCAGCTCAAGTTGATGAGCGGCCGACAGATCGAACGATTGCACTTCGGGATCGAGTTTCACGCCACGGCGCTGACGGCAGCTCGGACGTGTCGACGAGTACTGGAGCGGCTGGTCGACGATCGATTGCTGGTTCGTCTCGACCGTCGCGTCGGCGGCGTCCGCGCTGGCAGCGCCAGCTTCGTCTACGGCCTCGGGCCAGTCGGTCAACGAATCTTGGGTTTGGACGGTCCGCGCCGCCGGTTCCGCGAGCCGACCGCAACCTTCGTTGTCCACACCCTGGCTATCAGTGAGCTGGTCGTCACGCTGACAGTGGCTGATCGTCTTGGCGTGTTCGACTTACTGGAGCTCGAGGCCGAACCGGCCTGTTGGCGACCGCTCGGCTCCGGGCAACTGCGGCCAGATCTGTTCGCCAGTCTCGGTGTCGGTGAGTACGAGTACCGCTACTTCATCGAGGTCGATCTCGGCACCGAAAGCCTGCCGAGACTCATTGCCAAGTGTCAGACCTATGAGGCCTACTACGACACCGGCGTCGAACAACAGACGCACGGCATCTTTCCGCGGGTGCTGTGGGACATGCACGACGAACAACGCTCCGTGAAGTTGCGCGACGCCATCGAACGCAGCCGATTGCTCACGCCCGAGCTGTTCAGCGTGACGACCACGGACGACGCCTTCGGAGTTTTGGCCGATGAAGTCGTAAGAGGTGCCTCTTGACCGGGCGCAATCAACTGCTGGTCGGCGACGCCCGCAAGCTGCTGCCGTCACTGACCGAAGGATCTGTCGACTGCGTCATCACCAGCCCGCCATACTTCCGGCTGCGTAACTACGACGAGCGCAACCAGATCGGGCTTGAGCCAAATGTCGCCGGCTGGGTCAACGAGCTACGTGACATCGTTCGCCAGCTGGCACGGGTGTTGAAGCCAACCGGCAGCCTCTGGTTGAACCTCGGCGACACCTACAGCCACCACGAACGCGACGACGCCAGGCCCAAGAGTTTGTTGCTCGGGCCGGAGCGTCTCGCCCTCGCCATGACCCGAGACGGCTGGGTCATTCGATCGAAGGTGATCTGGGCCAAGTCCAACCCGATGCCGACCAGCGTGCGCGATCGATTGTCGTGCACCACGCCATGTTCCCGCTCGACCTGATCCGCAGCCCACTACTCGCATCGTGCCCGGAGAGAGTCTGCGCAGCCTGTGGCACTCCGTGGGAACGAACGCGCACTCGAGTGCTCGGACGCCTGGCGGTGTGCGGCGAGCTTCAGGCCCGCTGCGGCTGTGCTGCCGCCACGCGACCTGGCTTGGTGTTCGATCCGTTCCTGGGCGCCGGCACCGTGGCTATCGCCGCCGAAGCGCACGATCGCGACTGGCTCGGCATCGAACTCAATCCCGAGTTCGCGCGACTAGCCGAGCAACGCGTCGCGCAGGCACGCGAGCAACGCAGCAATGACGCATTCGCATGCGCGGTGGAAGCCGCATGAGTAACAACCAAAGAAGAAAGGAGGTGCATGTATGGAACTACCACCACAAGAGGGAGCCGGAACCGAATCAACCGGCAATCAGAACGAGGAGCAAGAAGTGCTCCGAGAAGAAGGACCACGCATCTACGTGGCCAGCCTCAGCGACTACAACGCTGGGATCCTGCACGGTGATTGGATCGACGCAGATCAGGAACCAGAGGAACTGAACGAGGCAGTGCAAGGCATGTTGCAACGATCACCAACGCTAGGCGCCGAGGAGTTCGCCATCCACGACTTCGAAGGTTTTGGCCACTACCGACCTGGCGAGTACGACTCACTCGATTGGATCAGCCGCATAGCACGCGGCATCGTCGAACAGGGACCGGCATTCGGTGCCTGGGCCGAGCGAAGCAATCGCGATGAGGATGAACTCGCCCGGTTTGAGGACGCCTACCTTGGCGAATGGAGCTCAGTCGAGAAATACGCCGAGGAACTCCTCGACGATCTCGGCTACCTCCGTGCCATCGATGACGCGGTACCCGACATGCTGCAACCGTACGTGCGCGTTGACATCGAAGCTTTCGCTCGCGATCTCGAACTGAGCGGCGACCTAACGGTGGTCGAGCAGCCCTATGGCGTGTACATCTTCGAAGGTGACCTCTGATGTCCGGGGCAACACGTTGTGGAATGGTCAACGACATGCTGCGCTTACGCAGCACCCGTGGTAAAATGTGGGCAGGAACGGGAGCCCCCACCATGAACCCACAACAAGCCAAGAAACTCGGAAGTCACCTTCGAACATCACGTGAAGCACTCGGGATCTCAGCGCGCGAACTGGCCCGACGCGCGGACGTTGACGACAGCACGATCGTCCGCTTCGAACAAGGTGCCTTCGCCGAACCTAGCCCCGACAAGCTGCAGCGCATTGCGCGCGTTCTCGGCCTAAACCTTGCTGATCTCTACGTCCTGGCTGACTACCCCGTGCCGGGACTACCGACACTTCGCCCCTATTTGCGAGCCAAGTACCGAGACCTGCCTCCCGAGGCCGCCCAGCAGCTCGACGCCTACGCCCAACGGCTAGCGAAGCGTCACGGCGTAGAGCTGAGCGGCCCAGCTCCCGGCGAGGACGAAGTGCCAGATCCGCGGCCCAGAGGTTTGGCGCGTAACAAGAAAGGAGGAACATCATGAACCAGGACAACGAAAGCGTGCTCGCCACGCTGCGAGCACTCGTGCCGCCGAGGACGCTGACGCATACCGAGTCCCTCCGCATCGCCGAACTGCAAGCCAACCGACTGCTCGAAATCTTCGGCGTCACCGGTCCCCGCGTGCCGAGCGAACTCGTCACCGAACTACCTCATCTCGAGGTACACCTCGAGGCTGACCTACCGGCGTCCGGAAGTACCCACTGGGAACGCGGTCGTTGGATCATCACCCTTAACGCCACCGAACCGACCGTGCGGCAGCGCTTTAGCCTGATGCACGAGTTCAAACACATCCTCGACCACACCACCCGGGCGTACCTGTATGGCGACGTCGCCAAGGATGAACTGGCAGCAGCGCGTGCCGAGCGGGCAGCAGACGAGTTCGCGGGCTTCCTGCTGATGCCGAAGCGCTGGATCAAACGCGAGTGGTTCAACAACGGGCAGCGCGTGAACAGCGCAGCGCGAACCTTCGATGTTTCACCACGGGCGCTTACTGTTCGACTGTGGCTACTCGGGATGGCCCCTGACGTTCCCAGGTGTGCGGCACCAAACCTGTTGGCCAGGGGCCGCAACAAAACGCACTACTTTCGACGGGCGCCGTTGACGGAGGCGGTGGCATGACACCACTAACACGTCAGCAAGAACATGCCGTCTACCAGGGTCCCGCGCGGGGCCTGGTTCGTCTCAAGGCTCCAGACGCACAACCGCGCGGCACTCGGGCGGTTCTCTACCTACGGGTGAGCAGCCAATCACAGGTCAACACCGACTACGACCCCGAGGGTCTCTCCATTCCCGCCCAGCGAACCTCGTGTGAACGCAAGGCTGAACAGATGGGCCTCGACATCATCCGCGAGTACGTCGAGCCAGGGCGTAGCGCCACCCGAATGGACCAACGACCCGTCTTCCAGTCGATGCTCGACGACATCAAGAACGAACGTGACGTCGATTACGTCCTCGTCTACAAGCTGTCGAGGATGAACCGCAACCGCGTCGACGACGCGCTGGTGCTCGTCAACCTACGCAAGTACAAAGTCACGCTCGTCTCGGCGACCGAGAGCATCGACGAAACACCTGTTGGTCAACTGATGCACGGCATACTGGCGTCATACAACGAGTTCCGATCTGCCGAAGACGGCGCCGACATCCGCTACAAGATGGGCGAGAAAGCACGCAAGGGCGGCACCCTCGGCAGAGCCAAGCTGGGCTACCTCAACGTGCGCGAACGTTTCGAGGGCCGCGAACTACGCACCGTCAGCATCGACACCGAGCGAGCACCGTTCGTGAAGCTCGGCTTCGAGCTGTACGCCACTGGCGAGTACACCATTGAGCGACTACAAGCCGTGCTCACCGACCGGGGCCTCGTATCACGACCCGGCCGCTACCCCGCCGGACCAGTGTCAACGTCGAAACTCCAAGCCATGCTGCGTGACCCCTACTACGTGGGCGTCGTCACCTACGACGGGGAGCTCTACCAAGGGCGACACGAGGCACTCATCAGCGAGGAACTCTTCGAACGCGTCCAAGCCGTCTTCGAAACCCGAGCGACCGCCGGTGAGCGACTCCGCCAACACCCCCACTACCTCAAGGGCAGCGTGTGGTGCGGCAAGTGCCACAACGACGGACACGAGAGCCGCCTCCTCGTGCAACGTGCAGTTGGGCAGCACGGCGGCGAGTACTTCTACTTCTTCTGCAGTCGCAAGCAAGAGCGGGCATGTTTCACCCGATACGCCCAGATCGACGAGGTCGAAGACGCGGTCATGCGTCACTATCGCACCATCCTGTTCACCGAAGAGTTCGCCGCCGCAGTACGAAAGAACCTGCACGAGACCCTCGACGATCAGCAAGGCGCCGCGAAGCTCCTACGCCAGCAGATCACCGACCATCTCGCCAAACTCGACCGCCAAGAAGACAACCTGCTCGACCTGGCCAGCGACACCACCGGACCGAAGGACAAGGTGCGGTCTCGACTACGCCAGATCGCTGCGGAGCGAGCCAAGCTCGAAGAGCAACTCGAACGGACCGACGACCGGCTCGAGGTCGGCGCCGCCCTCATCGACGCGGCGCTCGAGCTGCTGCGGAAGCCAGAGGAGCTGTACCGGCAATCCGGTGAGAAGAATCGGCGGCTGCTCAACCAGGCCATCTTCGAGAAGCTCTACGTGGATGACAACGAGGTCACCGACCATGTCCTCCGAGAGCCGTTCGCCGAACTCCACGAGGCACAGGCGCGGCTGCCGATCGGGCAAAGCAGCGCCGGGAGACGGCCGCGAGCGGCTCGGGACGTCGATCAGAGCAAGGCTGACCTACTAGTCACGGCTCTTTCGAGCCAGGGTTCTAGTAAGACCGCCATGGTGGAGGTGATGGGACTTGAACCCACGACTTCTACGTTGCGAACGTAGCGCTCTACCGGACTGAGCTACACCCCCGAGGGGACAGTGAGTTTACCTCTGGTCAGGGTTTGACCCGGAAGCACTGGTCGAGCGCTCACGGCGAACCGAGGGTCGGCGAAGATTGCCTGCTGCGGTCGACCATGAACGACCGTCAGCTGCGCTCGTTGACCGCCCGTGGGGCACGGTCGGGTCACGGCTCGGCCGTCCGCGAGGGACAAGACAAGCGCATCGGCGCAGACTCAGCTGCCTTAGTTCGGCAGGCCTCACACGTTCACGGCGGCCGAAGCACTCGAAGGAGGTCCGGTACCTCGGCTGTTGTGTGCGTTGACCGTGCAGGCGTAGCGCTTGCCCTTGCTGAGTCCGGCGACGGCGAGCGGGCTGGCCTTGCCGGTGGCGGTCTGTGCGACACCACCGTTCGGTGACGTGCAGGTAGCGGTGTAGGCGGTTATCGCTGCGCCGTTGGTTGCGGGGGCCACGAACGTGACCGTCAACGATGCCGACTTCACCTCGGTCACGGTCGGTTTCGCTGGCTTCCCGGGGGCACCAACCGTCATCGCGTTACTGACGGTCGATGCTTGACCAACACCCACGCGGTTGAACGCTGCGACTGCGAACCGGTAGGTCTTCCCCTTCGTCAGTCCGTAGATGATTTCTGTCGTGGTTGTGGTGTCGAAGGTCCGCGCCGAGCGTGCAACGGCTTCGAGATAGGGCGTTACGACGTAGCCAGTTATCGCAAAACTGCCGGTACTGGCAGGGGGGTTCCAGGTGACTATCGCGGCATTGTTGCCGGAAGGGAGTGTTGTGACGGAACGGGGGGCGCTCGGTCCTGTGGTGATGCGCCCGATCGTGTTGTTGCCCAAGTTGGTGAACCAGACGGCACCGTCCGGCCCAGCGGTAATGCCCAAGGGGTTCGAGATGCTGGGGTCCGTGTAGTTGGTGACCGCCCCGGCGGTTGTGATTCGGCCGATGGAATTGTTGACCTGGTTGGTGAACCAGACGGCACCGTCCGGACCGGCGGCAATGCCGGAGGGGTTCGAGATGCTGGGGTCCGTGTAGTTGGTGACCGCGCCGGCCGTCGTGATTCGCCCGATCGAATTGTTCCCGGAGTTCGCGAACCACAACGCCCCGTCGGGCCCTGCCGTAATCTCGAACGGGTGCAAGATGCTGGGGTCCGTATAACTGGTGACGGCCCCGGCCGTCGTGATGCGCCCGATCGAGCTATCGCCGAAGTTGGTGAACCACAACGCTCCGTCAGGGCCGGGCGTGATGCCCTGCGGTTCCACGATGCTGGGGTCCGTGTAGTTGGTGACCGCGCCGGCCGTCGTGATTCGCCCGATCGAATTGTTCCCGGCGTTGGTGAACCACAACGCTCCGTCGGGCCCTGCGGTGATGAAAATCGGAGACGAAATGCTGGGGTCCGTGTAGTTGGTGACCGCGCCGGCCGTCGTGATTCGCCCGATCGAATTGTTCCCGGCGTTCGTGAACCACAACGCTCCGTCGGGCACTGCCGTGATGCTCTCCGGGCTCAAGATGCTGGGGTCCGTGTAGTTGGTGACCGCCCCGGCCGTCGTGATTCGCCCGATCGAACTATTGCCGAAATTGGTGAACCACAATGCTCCGTCAGGACCGGGCGTGATGGCGTTCGCTTCGGAGATACCGGTGCCGGGGTAACGGGTCACGATCGCGTCAGCCGCTCCCGTAGCCTGATGCGCAATCGCAACACTGGCGCACGACGCCGCGATCAGTAACGTCGCGAATAGCGCCCTCCGTGGTCTGTGCCAGGGTGAACCTCGTGTGCCCCGCGGGCCTCGATGACTCCGTCGTTCGGCTGGAGTCACATCCACGCCGACCGAATCCGGTCGCCGGAGGAGTGTCGCCAGCATCGCGCCCGTTCCCGTCTGAACTGTTCAACGCCGCAGTCGACGATCGCGTGGTGGACGCTACGCCTGTGGCGGGGTGCTCACCATTGCCGAAGTAAGGGGTGCCAGGTCCGGCATCAATGACTGCCTTTGGCACTACTTGTCCCTTATGAGGATCCTGACATCTCCGATGTTTGATCGCCTGCGGTGGGCTTCGGGCGGTCCGGCCCGGGCCACGGAGTGGGCCGTGCCACTTCGCAGGAGTGACCGGCGACACCCGCGCAAGTGACGAAGGTGCCGCCGTCGCCAAGTTGGACACCGCCATCGGGGATAGCTCCCTTCGCGCCGGCCGTTCCCCCCGATCGGTTCGAGCGCGATCTCGAGATGGCGGTCATCGCGACCGCCCGCCGTCTCGCTCGGTCGCATCGTGCATGCCGCCCGGGTGGCGGGCAGGCCGCGAGTTCATGACCGCCGGCCGGTCGGCGACGGTGTCCTGACCGTGGTCTGTGTCTCGATCGGCTGGCTCGGGGCCGCACAGGTGTGGCCCGAGCACAGGGAACCTCGCCGAGGCGTCGGGCGAGATATCGTAGGCGGATCGGGTCCGCCCAGCGGACCTGCCCGTATCTATAAGCGATATGCGTCGCCCCGGACCTCGGTTGCGCACCTCGAAGGGAGGAGCGCCCGTCATGCCCGGGGAACGCCTGCTGCGGATTCTCGCGCTGTTTGGGTCTCCGGCGGAGTCGGACAGCGCACGGCTGTGCGCCGTCGCGGCGGACGTCACCGAGATGAGCGGCGCCGGGATCATGCTGATGACAGGTGACGTTCCTCGCGGATCGCTGTGCTCGAGTAACGATGTGAGCGCGCTGGTCGAAGACCTGCAGTTCACCCTCGGTGAGGGTCCGTGCATCGACGCGTACGCCCAGGACCGACCGGTGCTCGAGCCCGATCTCGCCGATCCCGACGCCGCCCGTTGGCTCGCGTTTTCGCCACCGGCGGTGAACGCTGGCGTCCGCGCCGTGTTCGGGTTTCCGGTACAAGTCGGGGTCGTCCGACTGGGCGCACTCAATCTCTATCGGGACCGGCCCGGCGAACTGACACTCGACCAACACGCCGACTCGCTCGTGATGGCCGACGTCGCAGCGCGCGCGCTGCTCGCCATGCAGGCCGAAGCGTCTGCCGGCACCGTGTCCGTCGCCTTGGAGGCCGGCGCCAACTTACGTTCCGTCGTGCACCAGGCATCGGGCATGGTCTCGGTCCAACTCGGCGTGAGTATCGGTCAGGCTCTCGTCCGATTGCGGGCGTATGCATTTAGCAACAATTGTCTTGTCGACGACGTGGCGAAAGACGTCGTCGCCCGACGTTTGCGCTTCGATGACGATGACAAAGACCGAGGTGCTCGCTCTTGAAGAACGACCTAAGAATCTCGGCCGACGTGACCCGGATGCCGGCCCGCCGTTTCGTTCGACACGATATCCGACTTATTCTGTGCCGGGCCCGACAGACTCAGACGGGAGGTTGACGATGCGGAACGAGCCCCTGTTCATCCGCACGCTGGTCGAGTTGGCCGACACCCTCGTGGACGACTTCGACGTGGTCGACCTGCTGACGTTGCTGTCCGATCGATGCGTCGAGGTGCTCGACGTGTCCGCGGCCGGCATCATGTTGGTGTCCGCGGAGGGCGATCTGCGCGTCATCGCGTCCTCGAGTGAGGCGATGCGCGTCGTGGAGTTGTTCGAGCTGCAGTCCGACGAAGGCCCGTGTGTCGACTGCTATCGCGACGGCGCGCTGATCATGAACGAGAACCTGGCGTCGGCTCGCGACCGTTGGCCCCGGTTCTCGCCGGTGGCCCTTGAATCCGGCTTTCAATCGGCCCACGCGCTGCCGATGCGTCTGCGCGGCGCGATCATCGGGGCACTCAACCTGTTTCGGGCCGACACCGGAATGCTCGATGAACAAGACGTGCTCGCGGCCCAGGCCTTGGCCGATGTCGCCACGATCGCGATCCTGCAGCACCGCGTTGGACTCCAGGCTCACCTCGTGAACGAACAACTCAACGAAGCGCTCAACAGTCGCGTCGTGATCGAGCAAGCCAAAGGTGTGATCGCCGAAAGGGCGGGAATCGATACCGACGAGGCGTTCCAACGGCTCCGTCATCACGCGCGTAGCAACAACCTCCGGCTCGCCGATGTGGCACGCGATGTCGCGAGCGGAGCGTCGACCGTCGATGCATTCGGCGGAGCGAGAGGCGGCAAGCCTGGAACCAGCCGCGATCCCGGAACACAACACTAGAACCATCTCGCCGATCTTGAGCGCGGTATCGATCGGCGCTTGATAGCCGGATATGCTTTCGTTCCTAGAACTGAACTCCGCCCGGTCCCCGCGGCATCTCGTGTGTCAGCGGAAGGCGTACATATGGAGTTCGATCGGCAACTCGCAGATCTGCTGAGCGAGTTCGCACGCACGCTCGTAACCGACTTTCCGATTCAGGCGATCCTGGATCACCTGGTTGCTCGGATCGTCGACGTGCTGCCCATCACCGCGGCGGGCGTGACGCTCATCGCGCCCGGTGCCAATCCGCGGTACGTGTCCGCTTCGGACGAGGCGGCATTTCGCTTCGAGCAACTGCAGACCGAACTGGGCGAAGGACCGTGCCTTGCCGCGTACGAGACCGGCAAGGCAGTGGCGGTACCCGATTTGCGGATCGACGATCGTTTCCCGACCTTCGCACCTCGTGCGGTCAACGAAGGCCTCATCGCGGTGTTCACATTTCCGCTGCGTGGTGGTGACAGCCAACTGGGCGCGCTCGACATGTACCGCGATGTCGCCGGCCCGTTGGACGCTGGAGCGATGATGGCCGCGCAAACGTTGGCCGACGTGGCCGCGGCTTACCTCCTCAACGCGCAGGCGCGGGCCGAGCTGCGCGAGTCTTCCGAGCGCGCACGCGAGAGTTCGCTGCACGACTCGTTGACAGGTCTGCCGAATCGGACCCTGCTCGTTCAGCGTCTTGACCACGCAATCGTGCGATGCCAACGGTCGGGAAAAGTCGCTGCGGTCCTGTTCGCCGATCTTGACCACTTCAAGTCGATCAACGACACGTACGGTCACCACATCGGCGACGAGTTGCTCATCGCGGTCGCCGACCGATTGCGTGGTCAGCTTCGCGTCGGGGACACGCTGGCCCGTCTCGGCGGCGACGAGTTCGTCGTCATCTGCGAAGACCTCGACCACACATCGCAAGGCGGGCCGCTCGCGGCCCGGATCGGCGCCGCGCTGGCGCAAACGTTTTTTCTCACCGACGTTGAGGTGCAGGTGAGCGCCAGCGTCGGTATCGCGTTCGCCGGCCGTGGCAACAACGCCTCGGAAGAGGCCCTCCAGGTTGCCGACACTGCGATGTATCAGGCCAAGCGCAAAGGAGGCGCTCGACACGCGACGGTCGATCTGCGCGAGCAGCGGATCGCCAACCACCGCGCCACCTTGAATCGCGACCTGCACGGCGCGTTGTCCCGAGGTGAGCTGCGCACCGACTACCAGCCGATCGTGTCCACCGCGAGCGGACACATCACCGGGGTCGAGGCGCTGTTGCGGTGGACGCATCCGGTCCACGGCATCGTCGCGCCGCAAACCGCCGTCCCGCTGGCCGAACGCTCTGGCCTGATCACCGAAATAGGACGGTGGGTGCTCGAGCGGGCCTGCCTTGACCGCCAACTTTGGCACCACGTCGACGGCAACGACGGGCTCGACATCTCGGTGAATGTCTCCGCGCACCAGCTGATGGGTGACGACTTTCCCGCGACGGTCGCGTCGGTGCTTGCTGACACCCACACGGATCCGTCGACGGTGACCCTTGAGGTGACGGAGAGCGTGTTCCTCCAAGACAGCGAACGGGCCCTCATCGCCCTGAACCAGCTCAAGCAGCTCGGTGTGATGCTCGCACTCGACGACTTTGGGACCGGCTACTCGTCATTGAGTTACCTCAAACAGTTTCCGGTCGACGTCGTCAAGATCGACCGGGTCTTCATTTCGGACCTCGATCGCAACCCCGACAGCCGCATCATCGTGAGCGCCGTTGTTGCGTTGGCCCACGGTCTGTGCATGACGGTCGTGGCCGAAGGTGTCGAGTCGGTCGAGCAATACAAAGAAGTCGTGGCGCTCGACTGCGACTCCTGCCAAGGCTTCTACTTCGCCCGCCCGACATCTGCCGACCGCCTCGACGCAATGTTGGCAGCTAACGACGACGCCGCCGTCAATCTTCCGCTGCGCCTGTAGCCCGGGTGAGGGACGTCTGGGATTCGATCGCAGCTTGCAGACGGGCCGCGACCATCGACGTTGTGAGGTCGCCGCGGGTACGTTCGAGCACCGCTCGTAGCGCGTCGGTGGTGCGCCGCAGACCTCCGGTCACCGCGTCCGGATAGTCGATGGTGACCAGCAACGAGTAGATCTCGTCCATCGAGGTCATCAGCTGTTCGGCCCGAACGAGTTCACCTGCCCGCAGCCGGTCGAGCAGCTGACGGCGCAGTTCGCTGGCCGCTTCGGCGAGTCCGTTGCAGTATGCCGCGGCGTCGACCGAGATCTCCTCAGGTGTGGGCAGCGGATCGTCGCGCACCAACGCAAGCGTGCACCATGCCTCGGCGAGCTCCTTCTTGGCGTCATGCAAGGGTCCGTTCGTGCGAACGTCCGGATGGCCGGCAAGCGCGTCGTCGGCTCGTGCGACGTGGTCGCGTGCCTCGGTAGCCAGGAGCTCGGCTGTGTCGTACTCCCCGCGGTGCGTAGCACGAATCGACGACGCGCACGCTTGGATCGCGTGACGCGATGCGCTGATTGTCACTTCGCGGGCGCGGTGCTTTTCGTCGAAGGTCCCGCGGACGCGTTCGCCGATCGCGGCGATCTCTTCGCGCCGACTCACCGCGGCAGCTACGAAGACGCGCTACGCCGCAGCGCGAGTTCGGGCACTCGCAGTTCCGGCATGTAGCGAACCTTGTTGATGCGGTCGGTCTGGATACCTCGCGCCCATGCCCACAGCCCGAGGTATGCGCCCATGACCACATCGACCAGGATCTGCAACGCCCACAGGCCGGCCACGGGCGCAACCGTCGCCAGGACCAGCGTCAGCACGATCGCGGCTGCGAGAACCCGCAGGACGTCGCGCCGCCGCTTCGCCGATCGTTGCGTCGCGGTCGTGGCCGGCCCGACGACCGTCGTCACGGGCAGAGGGGTCAGGCGGATCCGTGCCGCGGAGGGCAGCGCGACGCCGCGCCGGACGACCGTGTCGGCGACTGTCGGCGTGTCCGGCGCGCCTTCCGAACTGTACGGACCTTCGACGTTGCCGTTGGTACGACCGAGCAAATCGAGCGTGTAATTGAAGTCGACAATCGAGTCAGCCGTGCGCTGACTCCGAGAGCGCAAGAGCGGGGGCACGAGCACCACCGCCCACAACACCGCCAAAATGATCAGGACCGGCAACGTCAAGACCTCTCGACCGCCTCTGTCTTCGCGCGAAGGTAATCATGCGAGACGGTCCGATGGTGGACCGTCGACAGATCGCCAACGCGGACGGGTGTTGGAATTAAGTGTTAGTGCGCGCCTTCGCTTCACGCCAGCTGAAGTCCCATTCGCGCAGGATGCCCGTCGCGCGTCGCTCGGGGCAGATGATGCGATCAGAGTGAAAATGGATCGGTTTCCGCGATCGGTCGTCGCCAGGTGCCCGATCGGCCACCGGTCTTCTCCCACAGCGACAGATCGCCGATGGTCATCGACCGATCGACCGACTTGCACATGTCGTAGATGGTCAACGCCGCGACCGCCGCCGCGGTGAGCGCTTCCATCTCAACCCCGGTGCGGTCCACCGTGTCGACATTGGCCTCTACCTCGACGTAGGTGTCCTCGAGGCGGAAGTTCACCAACACTGCCCCGACCAGCAGCGGATGGCACAGCGGCAGCAGATGGGGGGTCTGCTTGGCCGCTTGGATCCCGGCGACCCGCGCCACCGCGAGGACGTCCCCCTTGCTGATCGCACCGGAAGCGATCCGGGAGGCGGTTTCGGCCTCCATATGGACTCGGCAGCGGGCCACCGCTCGGCGGTGGCTCGGTTCCTTGGCGGTGACGTCGACCATCCGGGCCCGTCCGAGAGGGTCGAGGTGCGTGAATTCCGGCGCCATGGCGGTCAAGTCTACGGGGGTGAAGACCGGCGATGAGCCGGCGCCGCTCCCGGCGCGGAAAATCGTCGGCCGGAGAGCCGACGTTGTGCCAGGCTGCGGTCGGTTCTCGTCGAAAGGGGTCCTGGTGTCGAACCTGATCACGGTCGTCGCCCCGCCCGTCGTGACCGAGCGCCGCACCAGCTTGGGCTGAGCTGGCGCCACCTCGTCTCGTCGGTCGGGCAACCGAGCTTTGGGGCCGCGCGCCATGCCGCGCGGCCTGCCCTCGAAGCCGTACGACCCGAGGAGCGACGTTGGAACGCCAACCGCACGAATCTTCGACTTGGACGACATCCCTCGACGACCGCGGACGCAACACACCCGCCGACCCGGCGGCCTTTGGTGACCTGACGCGCCATCGGGACTACCCGCGGGCGTCGGCGTACGACGCGAGGTGGGTGCGCCGAAATCTCATGGGCCCGAACGTGCTGTGGCTCACCGAAGCGTTGACGCAGGTGTTGGCGCTCGAACCCGGAATGCGAGTCCTCGATCTCGGATGCGGTACCGCAATCTCGTCGATCTTCCTCGCGCGGGAGTTCGGGGTCGAAGTGTGGGCCGCCGACTTGTGGATCGAACCGACCGCAAACCGTCGCCGCATCACCGAAGCCGGCGTGGGCGACCGCGTGTTCCCGATCGAGGTCGAAGCCCACACGCTCCCGTTCGCGCACGCATACTTCGACGCGCTCGTCAGCGTCGACTCGTATCACTACTACGGGACCGACATCCGCTATCTGTCCTATGCGGCACAGTTCGTGCGGCCCGGAGGTTGGATCGGCATCGTCGTGCCGGCCAACGCCGTCGATCCCGACGACCTCCCGGACGAACTCGTCGACCGCGCACCGTTCGGCGCCGACTACTGCACGTTCCGCAGTGCCGCGTGGTGGTCGCGCCACTGGCGGCGAACATCGGGCATCGACGTCACCCACGCCGAGATGATCCCCGACGGGCACGAGTTGTGGCTGCGCGATGCGCGAGCGAGCGAAGCATGGGACGGGGTACCCGTCGCGCAAAGCGTCGACGGCGCGCTGTTGGGTTCGGAGTACGGCGCGCATCTCGGATTCGCCCGGGTGACCGCGCGTCGCACCGACGGCCAAACCCTGACGTTCGGTCCGGGCCGGTACACGACGAGACTCGCGTGACCGGCTAACCGCCGATTTGGCTCATCGACCTCGACGGGCGGATGAAATCGACCTGTCCGATGTGGTGACCGGCCCACTTGCCGGCCACCGCCCGCTCGATCGCAAGAGCGAGGCGGTCGTCGAGGTCGGCCGCGTCGAGCGCGCCGTCGGCGCGCAGCTCGGCGCGCAAGTCGATCTCGTCGAGCGCGAACAGGCATGTGCGGAATTGCCCTTCGGCGGTGATGCGTACGCGGTCGCACGATTCGCAGAACGGCTCGGTCACACTCGCGATCACGCCGACCTCGCCGCGACCATCGACGTAGCGCCACCGCACCGCCGGCTCGGTGTGCGCGACCGTGGCCGGCTCCAGCGGGAACACCGCGCTGATCCGCTCGATGATCTCGCGTGCGGGTACGACCTGGGCCTCGGTCCAGGCGCCTTGGGCGTCGAGCGGCATGAACTCGATGAAGCGCACGCCGACACCGCGGTCGCGTCCGAAACGCGCGAGGTCGACGATCTCGTCGTCGTTCACGTCGCGCATCATCACCACGTTGACCTTCACGGGCTCGAGTCCGGCGTCGATCGCCGCGTCAATACCTGCGATGACCCGTGCCAGTTCGTCGCGACGTGTCAACGCGACGAACCGTTCGCGCTGCAGCGTGTCGAGCGAGACGTTGACCCGGTTCAGCCCGGCGTGCGCGAGGTCGTGCGCGACCTCGGCCAGCTTCACGCCGTTGGTGGTGAGCGCGAGGTCGACACCGAGCGGCGCGAGCATCTCGACGAGCCGGACGAGGTGTGCACGCACGAGCGGTTCGCCGCCCGTCAGGCGGATCGCTTCGAACCCGTATCGTTCGACACAGACCCGAGCGACGCGGCTGATTTCCTCGTAGCTGAGCACCTCGGTGCGGGGAAGCCACGCCATGCCCTCTGCCGGCATGCAGTACGAGCAGCGGAGATTGCACCGGTCGGTGACCGAGATCCGCAAGTCACGGACCCGGCGCGCGTGACCGTCGAGGAGGGGAACCGCGAGCCGGCGAACAGTCACAACCACAGGGTACGGGTGCGTGGGTGTGTCGCCGGCCGCTGATGTGCCGGCGTTGCGGGCGCAGCCCCGCCGCGGGGTGCGGCTGCGAACGACCCGGGGCCACCGCAGCGCAACTGGGGACGCCGACGAAGGGGATGGCCGACCACGGTCGCGGCCCGTACCGATGTGCCTGCGTGGCCCCCAGGGTCGGGTTCGCTCTAGCTCCACGCCGGCGCAGCGACCAACTTCAGCCGACGGATCACAGCTTCCCTGGGGTGCAGTGTCGCACCAGCCCCGCGCGCCACTGCATTGTTGAGCCACGCGACCACAGCCTCCCGGCTGTCGGATCACCCGCCCGGGCGACCTCGTGGTGTAGTTGTTGTACCACCGTACGTATGCGGTGACAAGGGCCGAACGGCCCAGAAGGGCCGAGATGTGCTTTTCGCCACAGACCGGACGCGGCGCTTGTGCAGCGATCCGGGACGTCCGATAACTGGTCCCACGGATCGCTCTTCGGAGCGAACGGCAAGCGCTCAAAGCTGAGCGCCGATCTCTCAAGCCCCGAGCGGCACGGGGCGGGGATCGCAGGCAACGCTGCGGGCCTCCGGGCAGGGGCCCGCAGGTTGCCCTTTTTGGTGCTCGGGGTCGCGTTCGGAGAACACTTCGTCGTCGCATCGTCGCCTCGGGGTCTGCTCCGAACGCGGCGCGGCGCGCCGATCGGCAGCGTGGTGGTCAGGACCAGCCGCCCAGGAGCAGGACCGGCACCTCCTCGCCGGCTTCGACGCCGTCGCCGTCTTCGAGGATCGCCAGGCCCGACGCGGCCGCCATGCCGGAGAGCACGTTGCTGGCTTGGACGCCGGCGCGCTCGCATAGGTAGCCGCCGGCCTCGTAGCGGACGCGGACCCGATCGACGTGGACGCGACCGTCGGGGCGTCGGCGAAGCGCCGACGCGCTCACCGCGGTCACGGGTTCGGCCAACACGTCGACACGGCCGGCGAGGCGTCGCAGCGCCGGACGTGCGAGCAACTCGAAGCTCACACGCGACGAGACCGGATTGCCCGGCAGCCCGAACACCGGCACCCCGCCGATCGCGGCGAACGCGAGCGGCTTGGCCGGCTTGATGGCGATCTGCATCCAGCTGTACGTGCTGTCCGGTCGTTCGGCGGCCAGCCGCTCGAGGACGACCTTCACGAAGTCGTAATCACCCATCGACACCGCACCGCTCGTGACGAGCGCGTCACATTCGTCAAGCGCGCGCGTGATGGTCGCGGTGAGGACCTGCTCGTCGTCGGGAGCGATCCCATAGTCCACGGGTGTGTATCCGGCCTCTGCGAGCAGGGCGAGCAGCATCGGACGATTCGAGTCACGTATCCGGCCGGGTGTGAGCGGACCGCTTCGGATCAGCTCGTCGCCGGTTGAACACACGCCGACCCGTGGCCGCGGGAAACAGGAGATTTCGCCGACGTCGAGACTTGCGAGCACACCAAGATGCGCGGGCGTCAGCAACGCTCCCGCGTCGAAGACACGATCGCCGATCTTGACGTCGCCGCCGGCGAAGCGCACGTGATCACCGCCCGCGGCCGCTTCGAAGATGCCGACCGTCGCGCCCTCGGATCGCGTGTGCTCCACCATCACCACCGAATCGGCGCCGGCCGGCATCGGGGCGCCGGTCATGATCCGGATGGCTTCGCCGGAACCGAGCGCGACCGTCGGCGCGGCGCCTGCCGCGAGTTCGTCCACGACACGCAGCGTGACCGGCATCTCGGGCCGTGCGCCCGCGGTATCGGACGCTCGCACTGCGTAGCCGTCCATCGCGGTGTTCGCGAACGGCGGCACCATCTCCGACGCGATCACGTCGGTGGCGAGCACGAGGCCCCGCGCGTCGCCGAGCGCGACCGGCTGCGGCGCGAGCGGAGCGACGGCGTCGAGGATCCGCTGCTGCGCTTCTTGCAACGAGATCACAGCGTCACACGACTACGCGATGCCTCGCCGACGCGCGAGTTCGCCGATCCATTCGGCGAGGGCGGGCCCGAGATCGGCCCGATCGAGCGCGAGCTCGATGTTGGCGCGGAGGAAGTCGAGCTTCTGGCCGACGTCGTACCGACCTCCGTCGCAACGCAACCCGAGCACTTTCTCCTCGCCGAGGAGCAGGTCGATCGCGTCGGTGAGCTGGAGCTCGCCGCCTGCGCCGGGCTCGATGCGATCGAGGGCATCGAAGATCGCGGGTGTGAACACGTAGCGGCCGATCACCGCGAGATTGGACGGCGCGGCGTCGCGTGCCGGCTTCTCGACGATCCGACGGATCGTCACGACACCGTCGGCGGCAACACCTTCGGGTTCGACGCAACCGTACGAAGAGATCTCCTCCGGCGAGACTTCCTCGACCGCGACGACCGAACAACCCGAACGGTCGTAGGCGCCGAGCATCGACCGGAGCAACACTGCGTCGTCGACCATGATGTCATCTGCGAGCAGCACCGCGAACGGCTCGTCGCCGACGTGATGACGAGCGACCGACACCGCGTGGCCGAGTCCGAGCGGGTCGCGCTGACGCACGTAATGGATGTCAGCGAGATCGGACGTGAACTGCACTTCTTTGAGCAGCGCGTGCTTGCCGGTCGTCTCGAGATAATGCTCGAGCTCGAAGTTCCGGTCGAAGTGGTCCTCGACCGCGCGCTTGCCCCGACCGGTGATGATCAAGATGTCGGTCAGGCCGGCCTGCACGGCTTCCTCGACGACATACTGGATGGCGGGCCGGTCAACGACCGGGAGCATCTCCTTGGGGATGCTTTTGGTCGCCGGCAAGAAACGCGTCCCGAGACCGGCGGCCGTGATCACCGCCTTGCGGACCGGCTGCATCGACGCTCCTTCCGTGCCGCGTCGGCTACGCGGTGCGCTTGTTAGCTCGGACGCGCGTCGAGATCGATCTCCTGGCGCCGCAACAACCGTCGAATGTTACCGATATGGCGCGCGATGACCAAGAGGGCCAGCGCGCCGACCGTGACGATCTCCCAGACGTCGTAGCGGAGCGCGGCCACCGCGATCGGAAACAGCACCGTCACGAGCAACGACGCGAGCGAGGCCTTGTGGAGCAGTCTCGCGACGACGAACCACACCACCGCGAGCCCGACGACGATCAACGGGTACAGCACCACCAACGCGCCGGCTGCGGTCGCAACGCCTTTGCCGCCCTTGCGGTACAGCGGCAGGGTGTGGCCGATCACCGCCGCGATGCCGAGCGCGCACGCGCCGGCCCGTCCGCCGATCACCATCCCGCCGCCCGCGGCGAGCGCACCCTTGGAGAGGTCGAGCAGCAGCACGATCGCGCCCGCGCGCCATCCCAGCAGGCGCGCGACGTTCGACGCACCGGGATTGCCCGAACCCTCGCGCAGCACGTCTCGCCCGTGGGCGCGGGCGACGAGCAGGGCGCTCGGAAATGTCCCGAGCAGCCAGGCCACAGGAACGAGGGCGGCGACGAGCACGACGACATTCTGCCTGTTGACGTCGGTCGCCTGGCGCGCGGCTACGATTAGCACTCGACGGTACCGAGTGCTAATCCTCGGCTCGGGCCGCCTCGGCGATCCGGCGAACGGCCGGAGAACACGACGGAGAACGAGCAATGCCGACGTACGAGTACCGCTGCGCCAAGTGTGGTGAAGAACTCGAGGTGTTCCAAACCTTCGCGGAGGCACCCCTCACGAAGCACCAGCACTGCGGCGGGAAGCTCGCCAAGGTGCTCTCCCCGGCGGGCATCGTGCTCAAGGGTTCGGGTTTCTACAAGACCGACAACCGCAGCTCGTCCAAGCGTTCCGGCGGGTCGGAGTCCCGCGGCTCGGAGTCGGGCGGGTCGTCCAAGTCGGGCGACACCAACGGCTCCGACTCGTCCCGCTCGGGTGGCGATTCGTCGGGTTCGGGTTCGGGCGGTTCGGGCGACTCGAACAAGGACAGCTCGTCGGGCGCGGGGGCGGGCTCGGCCGGCTCCAGTGCTGGCGGTTCGGGCGACTCGAAGAAGCCCGCGGCCAAGGGCGCCTGAACGCGGGTGGGTCCGACCGCCGACGTCGGCGTGTTCGGCGGGTCGGGGTTCTACCGTTTCCTCGACTCGGCCGACGACGTGGCGCTCGACACGCCGTTCGGCGCGCCGAGCGATCCGGTCACCATCGGCGTCGTCGGCGACAAGCGAGTCGCGTTCATCGCGCGCCACGGCAAAGATCACCGGTACATGCCGTCGGCGGTACCCGCCCGCGCCAACCTGTGGGCGTTGCGTACCCTCGGCGTCCGCACCGTGATCGGACCGTGCGCCGCCGGTTCGCTGACCTCGGCGGTGCATCCCGGCGATTTCGTCGTCCTCGACCAGCTGGTCGACCGGACCTGGGGACGGCCCGACACGTTCTACGACGCCGGCCTGCGACATCACGTGTCGTTCGCCGATCCCTACTGCCCCGTCGTTGCCGGAGCTGCGGTCGACGCCGGCCGACGTGTCGGCGTGACGGTCCATGACCACGGCACGGTGGTCGTCGTGCAGGGCCCGCGCTTTTCGACCCGCGCCGAGTCGGCCTGGTATCGGGCGCAGGGATGGGAGGTCGTCAACATGACCCAGTATCCCGAGGCGTACCTCGCACGCGAACTCGGCATGCACTACGCCGGCATCGCGTTGATCACCGACTACGACACCGGCGTCGAACACGATCCCGGAGTTGCGGCCGTCACCCAGGATCACGTGTTCACGTTCTTCGAAGAGAACCTGCACCGCATGCGCGCGCTCCTGCTCGAGCTGATCCCGCGGCTGGCGTTCGAACCGGCCGGCTGCGACTGCCGCGCGGCGATCGGGCCGCTCGCATCGTACGAAACCTTCTGAGCGTTCCGTTTCGCGTCCCGACCGTCGCACACGCGACGGTGGGGCCGCGGGCCGTTTCGCCTCGTCGGTCGCCGCCCTCGCCGCGGCGCGCGACCGACTCGACCACGGCGATCTCACGACACCGGTCGCCGGTCACCGCGACCCGCGACCTATGGACGTCGCGACGTCCGACCCGGCCCGGGCCCGACGGTCAAGTCCACCGGCGTGCACACTCGGGCGGGTGACGCGGACGCGGCCGCGCCGCCATGGGCGCACAGCCCATGGACCGGCGACCGGTCGCGCGGGTCGCACTACATTCGCCGCTGTGATCAGCACCGTGATCTTCGACTTCGGCGGCGTCATCTCGAGCCCGTTGTTCGTCGGTATCGGAGCGTTCGAGGAGGCGGAGGGTTACCCGACGGGCTCACTGCTTCAGCTCCTGTTCGGGGAGACGCACTACATCGGGGTGGAGGGACGCGCGGTGGCCGCCGCGGTCGCGGATGCGATGTCGGACGACCCCGATGCCGTCGAAGCCGCCGGAGAGGTGCTCGATGAGCCCGACTGGCATCTCCTCGAAAAGGGACAGCTCGACGTCGGAACCTATTTCACACGCCTGTCGGAACGGGCGCCTGCCATTCTCGGCACGGCCATCGACATGGACGCGTACGGACGTTTCTGGCGAAGCAGCGCACCTGGGGTGCACTGGATGGTCGTGCACAAGATCCGCGACCTGAAGGATCGCGGACTGCGGCTCGGCTTGCTCACCAACAACGTGAAAGAGTTCGGCGAACATTGGCGAACGATGTTTCCGCTCGACGAACTGTTCGAAGAGGTCGTCGACTCGAGCCATGTCGGTATGCGTAAGCCCGAACGCGAGATCTACGAGCTCACGTGCTCACGCATGGGTGTCGAACCCGGCGAAACCGTGTTCATCGACGACAACGCTGACAACATCGCGGCGGCCCGTGCGTACGGCATGGAAACCGTGCACTTCGGCGACGACCCGTGGGAGGCGCTCGCGCAGCTCGACGCGATCCTCGAACGGCGGGGAACTATTCGCCGCTGACGGTCATATCGTCCAACAGGACGGTCATACCGGCCACCGGACCGGGCAGGAACATGAGGTCGGCGCCGACGTCGGCGATGTCGACCAGCATGCGTTGCAGCGTCGACGCGATCGTCACCTCGCGTACCGGCTCAGCAAACGCTCCGCCGCGCACCAGAAGTCCTTCGGCACCGACGGAGAAGTCGCCGCTGATCGGGTTGGTGCCCGAGTGCAAGCCGCTCACGGATTGCACGTAGAGCGCTTCGGGAACCGACGCCATGATCTGTTCGGGTGAGTGATCGCCGGGCACGAGACGAAGCGCCCGTATGCCGACTCCGGGCGTGGAGGTAAAACCGCGAACTGCGCTGCCCGTCGTGCCCACACCCGAACGTCGACCGGTGTAGACGTTCTGCAAGAAGCCGCGCAGCACACCTGCTTCGATGAGCACGGTCGGCCGCGTGGGCACTCCTTCGCTGTCGTGGGTGGCGGCGCCGAGCGCACGGCCGTCGGTCGGATCGTCAAGGACCGTCACGCGGGCGGCGCCAATCTGTTCACCGGCACGACCGGCAAACAAGGATCGGCCTTTCAGGACCGACTCGCCGTTGAAGGCGCTGGCGAGCACGCCGAGCACCGAGCGGGTGACCAGCGGATCGAGGATGACCGGGAGACGGCGGCCTGGAATCGGGCGTGCGCCGAGCAGCCGACACGCGCGGGTGGCGGCGTCGCGCGGCACCGACTCGAGATCGAGATCGCCCAGGGTGCGTCCGGCGACATATCCGTAGCCGGTCTGGGCGCCGGTGCCGTCGTCGGCGATCGCCGACGACGACGCTCCGCACGTCGTGCGACGTTGCGACGCTTCGAGTCCGAACGAGTTGGCGAGCGCGCCCTCGGTCAGCGCGTCGCTGTAGCTGGACGACTCGACGTTGCGGATCCGCGGGTCGGCCGCTCGAGTCGCGCGGTCGAGCTCGAGCGCGATGCGGACCTTCTCGTCGGTCGGCACTTCGGTCAGCTCGTCGCGCCACAGGTCGAGGGTGACGGCAGTGACGCCATCGAGATCGACGGGACCCGCGAGCGCATACCATTCGTCGGGCTCACCGAATTTGGTGTTGTCGCGGGCGTCTCGCAGCGCTTCGTCGACCACCGACTCGTCGAGCGACCCGGCCCACGCGTAGCCCTGGCGGTGGTCGGCGACGACCCGAACGCCGATCCCTTCGATCACCGCGGTCGTCAACGACTCGACCTCGCCGCCGAACACTTCGACTTCGGTTTCGCGCGACCGGACAACGTAGGCCTCGACCTGTTCGCCGGACCGGGCGGCCGCCGCGACCCGACGTGCGATCTCCAACAGGTCGCTCACGCGGCCGTGCCCCCCACGGTGATCTCGCGCACCAACACGGTCGGTTGACCCGACGACACCGGGACGCTCTGGCCGTTCTTGCCGCACATGCCGGTCCAGGTTTCGAAATCGTTGCCGACTGCGTCGATCGCACGGAGCACGTCGGGACCGTTGCCGATGAGCTGCGCGGCTCGTACCGGCCGGGTGATTTCGCCGTGCTCGATGAGGTACGCCTCGGTCACGCCGAACACGAAGTCGCCGGTTGCAGGGTTCACCTGGCCGCCGCCGAGCTGCACGCAATACAGCCCGTACTCGACGCTGCCCACGATGGCATCCGGGTCGGTTTCGCCCTCGAGCACGAACGTGTTCGTCATGCGCGGCATCGGCAGGTGTTTGTAGGTTTCGCGCCGGCCGTTCCCACTGTTGGCGTGACCCTCCTTGCGGGCGCGCAGGTGATCCCACATGTATTCGGTGAGCACGCCGTTGTCGATCAGCACGTTGCGCTGCGTGGGATGACCCTCGTCGTCGATCGCGAGCGTGCCCCATTCCCGTCCGTACGTGCCGTCGTCGACGAGGGTCACCAACGGCGACGCGACGAGTTCGCCCATGCTCGCAGAAAACACCGACGCGTCCTTGTAGATGTGGTCGGCTTCGAGCCCGTGTCCGCACGCCTCGTGGAACAACACGCCTCCGGCACCCCGACGCAACACGACGGGGATCCGACCGGTCGGCGCCGGAACCGCGTCGAGCAGACGCAACGCACGCGTCGCCGCGGTCCGGCCGACCTGTTCGGGATGGATGGAGTCGAACAGCTCGAATCCCATGGTGCGGCCGGGCGCCTCGTATCCGGTCTGCATGCCGGTGTCGCCGGTCGCGACGCACTGCACCATCACGCGGGTGCGGACCTGATCGTCGTCGGCGAACAACCCGTCGGAGTTGGCCACGACGATACGGCGATGGCCGTCGGCGTACGACGCGGTGACCGACGTGATCGCCGCGCCCTGCTCGCGGGCCGCGCCATCGGCTCGGCGGAGCAGTTCCACCTTGCGGGCCTTGTCGACCGTCTCGGGCGCGATGACGTCCTCGCGAGCGGCCGGCGAGGTCTGTCGGTGCAGCGCAACCGTGCGAGCTCCTCGTCCGCCGCCCTGCGCGGCAGCCGCGGCCGCGTCGCTCGCCGCGAACAGGCCGGCGGGCGAAAGGTCAGCGGTGTGGGCGAATCCGGTCGTGTCGCCCCGTACGACGCGCAGTCCGGCCCCGCGATCACGGCCCGACACGAGCTCTTCGACGCGCCCGTCGTCGAACCGTGCACTCGAGGAACGCCGATCCTCGATGAACACTTCGGCGAAGTCACCGCCGCCGCGCAGCGCACGCTCGATCGTCGATTGCAGCACATCTTGGTCGATCAATGGTTCGTTCATATTCTCGCATCGTGCTCGGGGAAGGCCAGGGTGTCTATCGTAAGCGCATGCCGCTCGCGCCCGGTCTGACGGCGTCGGTGACGCTCGTCGTCGACGATGCCGATACCGCGCTCGCGTTCGGCAGCGGCGACGTGCCTGTGCTGGCGACTCCGAGGGTGATCGCACTCGCGGAGCAGGCCAGCGTCGAAGCGATCGGGACCGAACTGCCCGCGGGCGCCACCACCGTCGGCTATCAGGTCCAGCTCGCGCACCTGACGCCGACGCCGGTCGGGGGCACGGTCGTCGCCGAAGCCACGCTCGAACAGGTCGAGGGTCGGCGACTCACGTTTCGGGTGTCGGTGAACGACGCACGCGGGCTGGTCGCGGCCGGCCGGATCACCCGGGTGGTCGTCGAACGGGCGCGGTTCTTGGATCGGGCCCAAAGCGAAGGTCGATGAACCGCGAACCGGCGTCGCTGCTGGTTGAGCGCGCCGACGAGTACGCGACGCTGACCTTGAACCGACCGGAAAAACGCAACGCGCTTTCGGTTCGGTTGCGCGACGAGATCAGCGACGCGCTCGATGCGCTGGCGGCCGAGGACGCGATGAAGGTCGTGGTGATAACCGGGACCGGTGACGTGTTCAGCGCCGGGTTCGATCTGTCCGAGTTCGAACGTGCCGCGGGTGACGACACGTTCAGCCGCCAGCTGTGGGAGTCGAGCGACCGTTACCACGAGACTGTTTTGCATTTTCCGCTGCCGACGTTGGCTGCCGTCAACGGTCCTGCCCTCGCCGGCGGCTTCGACCTTGCGGTGCTGTGCGACCTGAGAATCGCGTCGTCGACGGCCCGGTTCGCGCACCCCGAACGGACCTTCGGTGACATCGTCTACGGACCGTTGCACGACCTTGTCGGCGGGGCGCTGGCCCGGGAGCTGACGATCGGTGGTCGGGAGCTCAACGCCGACGAAGCTCACGCCGTCCATCTCGTCGGTGAGGTCGTCGCCCCGGACGCGCTCATGGACGCGGCGCGTGCGACCGTGGCGCGGGTGGTCGCCGCCCCCAAAGACGTGCTGGTGCGAACGAAAGCCAAGGCGTTGGCGCGGGCCGGCTACGCCCGCGGGACGGCAAGCCTCGACCTGTAAGTGCGCCGACCGTGCCGCGACCTTTTCGACCCGCGGGCCGCGCGATGCCGTTGCGCGACGCCTGGGTTGCGCGACGCCTGGGTTGGCCGATGCCTGGGTTGGCCGATGCCTGGGTTGGCCGATGCCTGGGTTGGCCGATGCCTGGGTTGGCCGATGGTGGGCAGGCTTGGCGCCGTCGACGACGCCAGACCGGGCCGGGTCGTTGCGGTCGACGGGTCAGGCGAGGTTGCTGGACCGCGGGTAGGCGTCGGCGGGGTCGGTGAGTACGTTCACCAACGAAACCCCGTCCGATGCGAACGCCCGGTCGAGGGCGGGGCCGATCCCGTGGGGCTCGGTGACCAGCTCGCCGTGGCCGCCGAACGCCTCGACGACCTGTTCGTAGCGGATGCCGGGACTGAGTTCGGCGACGACGTCGTATCCGAACAGGGCTCGCATCGGGTGCTTCTCAAGACCCCAGATCCCGTTGTTGGCGACGACCGCGACGACGTTGACGCCGTGTCGTACCAGCGCCTCGAAGTCGCCGAGCGCAAAGCCGACCGCGCCGTCGCCGAGCAACAGCACGATCTGACGATCGGGATGGGCGATGCCTGCCGCGAGGGCGTAGCCCGGCCCCATTCCCAAACAGCCGTAGGGGCCGGGGTCGAGGAACGTCCCGGGCTGATAGCTGTCGACGAACTTGCCCGCGTAGGAGACGAAGTCGCCGCCGTCACCGATGACGATCGCGTCGCGGGCAAGCCGCGTTCGCAGCTCGCCGTAGATACGCCCGGGTTTGATCGGCGTGTGGTCAGCTTCGAGCATCGGCGTCTCCGCCGCACGCTTGGCCCGTTCGTCGTCGCGCAACAACGCGACCCAGTCTTCGCGCGCGGAGGTGGGCGCAGCCATTTCTGCGAGCGCCGCGAACGTCGCAGCCAGATCTCCCGCGGTCGACGCCGCGAGTTCGGCGTGGGCTGCGATCTGTGTCTGCGCATCGCACAGGTGCACGACCCGGGCGTCGCCGAAACGCCCGAAGCCGAGCCGGAAATCGAGCGGTGTGCCCGCCACGAGGACGAGGTCGGCCTGCTTCAACGCGAGCGAACGGGCACGCGAGAAGGCGAGTTCGTGATCGGCTGGCAGCGTGCCGCGACCCATGCCGTTGACGAACGTCGCGATCCGTGCCTGCTCGACGAACGTGCGCATCGGCTCTTCGGCGGTCGCCCAGTACACGTCGCCGCCGGCGACGAGCACCGGACGGCTCGCGGCGCCGACGAGCTGCGCGACCCGGGCGATCTGGTCGCGGGGCGGTGCCGTGTCGGGCTGGGTCTCGTCGAGGTCGGGCACTGCGACCTTCCCGGGCCCGAACGCGTCGAGCGGAATGTCAACGAACGTCGGCCCGCGATGCGGTGTGGTCGCGGCACGACAGGCGGCGTCGACTTCGGCGACGATCGAGTCCGGCGACGTCGCGGTGACTGCACGCTTGGTGATCGACGCGACGATCGGGATGTGGTCAAGCTCTTGTAACGAGCCTGCACCCCAGCGCCGCTGCGGCGCTCGTCCGGCGAGCACGACGATCGGCGAACCGTTCATCGACGCGGCGGTCATCGCGCTGACGCCGTTCGTGACACCCGGCCCGGCCGTGATCGCGGCGCAGCCGAGGCGGCGGGTTACCTTGGCCCAACCTTCGGCGGCGAACACCGCGGTCTGCTCGTGTCGGGTGTCGATGAGTCGCACGTCGCCGCTTTGCACCGCGCCGTCGTAGAGCACGAAGAGATGTCCGCCGGACAACGTGAACATCGTGTCGATGCCGTACTGGTGCAGCACGGCGACTGCGAGGCGACCACCGTGACCCTCCACTGCGCGCTACAACGCGGTCGCGGGCAGTGCGCTGAGGAATCCGGTGAGCGCGGCGATCCACACGTCGGGGTTCTCGAACTGGGGTGAGTGGCCGGCGTCGGCAATGACGACGAGTTGCGTGCCCGCGATCGCGTCGGCCATCGCGTGCGCGGCGATCACGAACGGTTCGTCCTGCGCGCCGACCAACACCAGGAGCGGGACGCGCAGCGACGCGGCCATCGCGGGAAGATCGTCGCTTTGGTACGCGAGTTCGTGGAGCAGGGTCGCCCACATGATTTCCGACATGTCGGCCCATTTGCGGGCTTCGAATTCGCCGTAGCCGGGCCGCTTGGCCAGGACGCGCTTGTGGGCTGGGGACTCCAGAACGCTCGCCATGTCGAGCAGCTCTTTCAAGGCCTGCTTGCCGTCGTTGAGCGCGACACCGACCGCGAGGTCGACCAGCGTGGGATCGAAGCCAGGAACCGGGCCGGCAGAGGTGTCCATCATCACGAGTGCGTCGACGCGTGATTGTTCGTGCAGCGCGATCTTGCGGGCGACCATTCCGCCCATGGAATGGCCGAGGAGCCGGAAGTGGTCGAGACCGGCGGCGTCGGCCACTGCGATCGTGTCGTCGACGAGCCGGGCGAACGAGTACGCGGCGGGGTCGGTCGGCTTGTCGCTCGCTCCGTGACCGCGATGATCGAAGATCACGACCGTGTGATCGTGGGCCAGGGTCGGAACGTGATCGGCGAAGTCCTCCTTCGCGCCGCCGAGCCCGTGCACCAGCAACAGCCCAGGTCCGTCACCGACGACTTCGACCGCGAGCCCCACCCCGTCGTTCATCGTGATCCGCATTGGTACATCGTCACGCGAAATGGCCACAGCGCGCCAGACGGCTGCCGGAACTGGCAGGCTGGCGCACGTAGGCTGGCGTAGATGTCCGGAGAACCCGCCGTCGCGCGGCGGTCGGGAACGGCGTGGAAGCTCACGCTGCGCGTCGTGGTCAGCGCCGCGTTCCTCGCGGTGCTGGTCGACCGGGTGCCCGGCCTGGCGGACAGCGTCCCGTCGCGCCATCCGCTCCATACGGCGGTGCTGCTCGTCGCGGCCGTGCTCACCGTGTTCGTCGGCATCGTGTTGTCGGCGTGGCGGTGGCAGCAGGTGCTCGTGGTCTTCGATACTCCGGTGCCGCTGAAGACCTTGACCGGGCACTACCTCGCCGGACAGTTCGTCGGCAACGTCTTGCCGTCGACGATCGGCGGCGATGTCTTGCGGGTGACGCGTTGCGCCAAGACCGTCGGGTCGACCACGACCGCGTTCGCGTCGGTGGTCCTCGAACGGCTCAGCGGGATGATCGCGCTTCCGCTGCTCGTCGTGATCGGGTTCGCGTTGCGTCCGTCGTTCTTCCACGTCGCGCACGCGTGGGTAGCGCTGGTCGTCGCCGCGATCACCCTCGGCACGCTCGGGCTGATCCTGTTCGCGGCCGGCCATCCGGGCCTCGGTGGACGCTTCGCGCGCAACGAGAACTGGACTCGGTTCATCGGCGCCGTGTTCAACGGTGTCGACCGGGCGCGCCGCGAACCTCGGCAGATGCTGCGTGTGCTCGGGACCGCGCTCGTGTATCAATCGTCGATCGTGCTTTCGTACCTGTTGATCTTCCACGCACTCGGTCACGCGATTTCGATCGCGTCTGCGATCGCGTTCGTTCCGGCGGTGTCGATGCTGCAGGTCCTGCCGATTTCGTTCAACGGTCTCGGGGTTCGCGAGAGCGCGCTCGTGTTGTTTCGTCACGGATTCGGCGTGGGCGCGGCCGTGGCGGGCGCCGCCGGCCTGCTGTGGTATGGCTCTTTGGTGATCGTGAGCATGCTGGGCGCGCCGATCGTCGTCGTCGGTCAACGCGGGCCGCGCGCCGCGACCACCGGCGCACGCGAATCGTCGATCGAGCCCGCATGACCGCGACCGAGACCAAGCCTGGCCTGCGGGGCGGCCGCCGACTGCGCGACGGTCGTGTCTTGTATTGGTGGGTCGAACTCCTCGCGATCGCCGGCTTCTACGGCGTGTATTCCGCGACCCGCGACGCCGGCGGCGCCCATCCGATGCGGGCGTTCGACGACGCGAAACGCATCATCTCGATCGAGCGTCACTTGCGAATCTTTCACGAAGCGACGATCCAACGTTGGGCGTTGCATTTCACGCCGCTGATCATCTCCGCGAACTATTTTTACGGATCGCTGCACTTCATCGTCACGATCGGTGTCGGGGTGTGGTTGTTCCGAAAGTACAGCGACGATTATCCCCGCTACCGGAACACGCTGGCGATCACCACCGCGCTCGCGCTCGTCGGGTTCACGGTGTTCCCGCTCATGCCTCCTCGCCTCTTGGGGCACTACGGGCTTCCGAGCGGCTTCGTCGACACTTTGCAGCGATATCCGACGCCGTGGTCGTTCGAATCGGGTCCTGTCGCGCGTGTGTCGAATCAGTTCGCCGCGATGCCGAGCGTCCATATCGCCTGGTCGACGTGGTGCGCGCTGGCGCTGGTGCCCCGTTTGAAGCGACGAAGCCAACGTATCTTGGCGGCGGCGTACCCGTTTTTCACGTTGACCGTCATCATCATCACCGCGAACCATTACTTTCTCGACGCGGTCGGTGGCCTCGTGATCCTCTCGATCGGATACGCGCTCGGGAACCGTTTCACTCGCGCCGGGCGCGGCGAGCCGACACCGATCGCCGCGAGCGCGGATCCTTAACCGGTCGGCGACGCGCGGACGAGCATCCGTACGACGTCGTGCACCGCCTGATCGGCGAGCGAGAGCTGAACGCCCCGCGCGGTGATGAGCGCGAGGCGTCGGGGCGGCATGCGCGCGATCCGAACCGTACGAACGTCGGGATGATCGTCGGGGACCGCGGTTTCGGGGAGGATCGACACCCCCGCACCGGAGGCGACGAGGTCGGCGATGAGCCGGATTCCTTCGACCTCGATCGGGACCCGCAACTCGACATGTTCGGTCCGTGCCGCGTCGTCGACCTCGTCGCGCAGCGGGTTGCCGTGGGGAGGAAGGATCAGCGGATGTTCGGCGATGCTCGCCAGCGTCACCGGTTCCCGTCCGCCGAGCGCGACCGTCGCGGGGACGAGGCCGACGAGGTCTTCGTCGCGGAGATGTTCGACAACCAGCCGAGGATCGGACACCGGCTCGGTCACGACCGCGCTTGCGAGCTGGCGTTCGGCGACATCGACGGCGAGCCGTTCCGACGCTCCCTCGGTGAGACGCAACGACAGCGCGGGCGCGACACGGCGCATTTCGACCACCAGCGCGGGCACGAGGGACCGGCTGACCGTCCCGACGACGCCGAGCGTCGCGTGGCCGGTTTCCAGGCCCTGCAACATCGAGACGTCCTTGCGCAGCGCCTCGAGTTCGCTGCGCACGGCGCGGGCCCGGTCGAGGACTCGAACACCGAATTCGGTCGGGACGGTGCCCCGGCGGCTGCGCACGAGGAGTTGGACGCCGAGTTCCGCTTCGAGCTGGTGGACATGTCCGGATACGTTGGACTGCACCGTGTGCAGCCGGTCGGCCGCGGCGGTGAAGGAGCCTTCCTCGGCCACCGCCAGGAGCGCTTCGAGCTGACGAAGGTCCACGCCGACCCTTTCTGGCCCGCCCGCGACCAGGACCGGGCCGGCCGAACCCAATCTATCTGTTCTGACGATAGATCGTATCGCAACAAGACCTTTGACAGATAGCATTGTGATCAGGTTCACTTGACGGGTACGGCGACGAGCTCGCGGGGTCGGTCTCCCCCCGGACCGGCTCCCGAGCTCAGTCTCCGGTCGGTGTCGCAGCCAACCCCGGGACAGCCCAGTCGCGCGAGAGGGGAACGTCATGGCAGCCGAGTCGATCGCGAACCTCGTCTTCACCGGGCCGCTCGAGTGGGCGGAGCTGGCCTCCTGTCGGGGCGAGTCCCGCCTGTTCTTCGCGCCCGCGGGTGAGCGGCCCGAGGCGCGAGCCTCGCGTGAAGCCCAGGCCCGCACCGTGTGCCGTGCCTGCCCGGCGCTGATCGAATGCCGAGGTTGGGCGCGCGAGCACCGCGAGTACGGCTTTTGGGGCGGCGAGTCCGAAGAAGAGCGCGCCGCTGCAGGCTTCCGGGTCGACATGCCCGTCGGTCGCGTCGCGCGGTACCCCCGCGGCGACGGTCAGCCGGTCGCCCCGCGCCACGCTCGCAGCGCCTGAGCGAGGCTCGACCACCCGTCGGTAGCCTCCGACGGATGCCCGAGACTCCGCCCGGTGTCGATCTCGATCGTTTGCGCCCGTGGTTCGCGGCGCATGTCGACGGCGCCACCGATCGTCCGTTGCAGGCGTCGCTGATCTCCGGCGGCCGCTCCAACCTCACCTACTCGATCGGCGACGGCTCGACAGCATGGGTGCTGCGTCGTCCGCCGCTCGGGCACGTGCTGCCGACCGCACATGACATGGCACGCGAGTACACGGTGCTGGCCGCGCTTGCCGGGACTGCGGTACCGGTGCCGCGCACGCTGGCGTTCTGCGCAGACGACGTCGTGAACGACGCCCCGTTCTATGTGATGGAAAAAGTCGACGGCGTGATCCTGCGCACGCCCGACGAGTTCGCGCACCTGTCCGCCGAAGACGCGCGACGCTGCTCCGAAAGTCTCGTCGACGTGCTTGTCGAGATACACGCGGTCGACTACGGCGCGGTCGGGCTCGGCGAGTTCGGCCACCCCGACGGCTATGTGGAACGTCAAGTTCGGCGTTGGGGCGAACAGTGGGAACGGTCGACGTCGCGCGACGTCCCTGCGATCGAAGAGCTCGCACGCCGCCTCCGAGCGGCACGGCCGGTCTCTCCGCCACCGACGATCGTGCACGGCGACTACCGTCTCGACAACACGATGCTGGCGGCCGACGATCCGGGCCGTATCGTCGCGGTGCTCGACTGGGAGATGGCGACGCTCGGCGATCCCCTCTCCGACCTCGGCTTGTTCCTCGTGTACTGGGGTCGCGACCAGGTCAGCTTCGCCGGCACGAATCCGTCGACCCGTCCGGACGCGGGATTTCTTTCACGGGACCAGATCGCCCAGCGTTATGCCGACAAGTCCGGACGTGACATCAGCCAGATCGAGTTCTACGAAATGCTCGCGTCGTACAAACTCGCGATCATCCTCGAAGGTATCCACGCCCGATTCTTGATGGGCAAGACGGTGGGCGAAGGCTTCGACCACATCGGCACGATGGTCGAGTCGATCGCCAACGCCGCGCTCGACAGCGGCGCCCGGTCGTCGATTCCTGCGCTGAGAGGCTGAACGCCCGCTCAGGAATCGTCGGCCATTCCCGGCTCGGGGCGTGCCTGATAGGACGTGACGGACATTCGGTTCATCACGAGTTCGGCGACGACGGCCGCGATCACTCCGGGTACGACGAACCCGGGCCGGCCGGTCGTCTCTGCGACGAACACGACCGCGGCGAGCGGCACCCGGTAGCCCGCACCGAGGAACGCCGCGATACCGATGACCAAAAAGAGGGAGTCGGTGCTGCCGACCGCGGCGCCGAACGCCCGGCCGAGCAACGCGCCGGCGACGACGAGCGGCACGAACAGTCCGCCGACGCCGCCGCCCGCGACCGCGGCGCCGGTCGCCACGCAGCGCAGGACGAGCACGGCGAGCAGGAGCGGGACAGCACGGTCCGGGACGAGCGCCCACGTGATGACGCCGTACCCGGGGGTCAACACGAGCGACTGCCCGGTGAGTGCGCGTCCGATCGCGAAGAGCGCGGCGATCGTCGCTCCGCACGCGAAGATACGCACACCCCGGTGGGCGAGTCCGGCCATGTGTTTGGCCCGTCCGATCATTGCTGCGAACAGCTTCGCACCGAGGCCTGCGGCCAGTCCGAGCACCGCGGCGCCGGCCAGGTCGGTGAACGACAGCGGCGGCGCTCCGCGCACGGGGAACAGTGGCGTCGTGCCGTTGATGGCAACGAGCGTGAGGTAACCGCTCGCGGCGGCGACCAATGCGGGAAGCAGCATACGGCGGGCCAGATCCTCTTGGAACGGCACTTCGATCGCGAAGATCGCACCGGTCGCGGGTGCCTTGAAGATCGCCGCGATGCCGGCTGCCGCGCCCGCGACCAACA
>Ga0182024_10003448_pt1 | contig 37661 bp, 30 predicted proteins | sample P32metaG_FD_120480 | JGI IMG/M metagenome (GOLD analysis project Ga0182024, IMG submission 120480) | Permafrost microbial communities from Stordalen Mire, Sweden - P3-2 metaG (Illumina Assembly) | ecosystem: Environmental > Terrestrial > Soil > Wetlands > Permafrost | place: Sweden: Stordalen...
GCCGATCGCCACCATCGCGGCGCCCTACGCCGTGGCAGGATGCGCATTCGTGCCTCCGGCGGGAAACGGTCCCTGCGTCACCGGGCAGTGGACCGTCGGAGCTGTGCAAGTCACTTCGGAAGGCCAGCCCGTGGTCATTATGAGCGGAGTAGCGATCTGTGCGCCCACCGGAACTCCTCTGCTTCCGGTATCGGCGCAGACGCGCGCGCTGGCGACGTGATGGGGGGTACAACCATGAATCTTGGTTTTCCATACCAATTCGACGGACGTGGCCGCACGCAGGAAGCCACCATCCAGGATTACGTCACCCAGCTTGTCGAAACCGTGCTGTTCACCTCTCCGGGCGAGCGCGTCAATCTGCCGGACTTCGGCAGCGGCCTCCTGCAACTTCCTTTCGCTCCGAACAGCGTCGAGATGGCCGCCGCAACGCAGTTCAGCGTCCAGGCGGCGCTGCAGAAATGGCTCGCCAATTACGTGAAAGTGCAATCGGTGGTGGCGACCGCTCAGGACGCCGTGCTGACGGTCACCGTAACGTACATGCTCCTCAACACTGACGTGACCCAGGTGCAGACCTTCGTCTCCGGGGGCAACCAATGATCTACAGTTGCTGCAATGAAAATCGCAAGAGCGCGGCTCTCGGCACCGCGGTAAACGGCATCGACTATCTGGAAGTGCTCGACCACGAGGCTCTGCAGCTCGGCTCGAGCCCCCGCCAGCGAACCTTGCTGGTCCATTGTCTGAACCCGATCGACCAGGCGGCGGCCGATTGGAAACCCTCAAACATTCTGATCCAGGGTGGCGAAAGCATCACCGGAATTACCGCGAATTGGGTGGCACCCGCTAAGTCTCCTCCTCTGCTCCAAACGACGCCGCAGGAGCAACAGTATTTCGCGACTCTCTCCGACGCCCCCAACGTCCTGGTGATCCGAACCAGCGTAGCGGGTGATTTTTCTCCCTATACTTTGCGCCTGGTCAACGACGCCACGACCGCCGCCGAGGCACCCTTCGAGATCACCGATGTACTCACGGGATTCGATTCCCAACTAGCCGAAGTCGAGTTCTCCTTCAAGGTCGAATGCGGCCCGGACTTCGACTGCGCGCCCCCGGTTCCCGACTGTTCCGCAGAGGCGCCCGCTCCCCCTCCGATCAACTATCTGGCCAAGGATTACGGCAGTTTCCGCACCACCATCCTCGATCGGCTGAGCCAGCTACTCCCCAATTGGGGAGGCACGAGCGAAGCCGACCTGGGAGTCGCGCTGGCCGAGTTGATGGCCTACGTCGGCGACCACCTGAGCTATCAGCAGGACGCCGTCGCAACCGAGGCATATATCGAAACCGCGCGCAGCCGCATATCTCTGCGCCGCCACGCCCTGTTGGTCGATTATCACATCAAGGATGGTTGCAACTCCCGCGTCTGGATCACAGTCTCGGTATCGGGCAAGCTTGGCGAACCCTTGTTTCTCGATCGCAGCGTCACCCGGTTTTATACCGATTCCGCAGGCGTCCCGGTCAACCTGAAAGTCGGCGACCCGAATCAGGAAGCCAACGCGGAGGCGGCGCTCGCCAACGGCGTCGTGGTTTTCCAGCCCATGTGCGACGCGGTTCTGTATCCCGAGCTTAACCAGATGTCCTTCTACACCTGGGGCGATACCAATTGCTGTCTGCCCCAGAGCGCCACCGAAGCCACGCTCCTCACATCCCTAACCAATCTTCAGGTCGGCGACGTGCTCATTTTCCAGGAAATGTTGGGACCTCAGACCGGAGTCGCGGGCGACGCCGATATCCGGCATCGTTGCGCGGTCCGTCTAACCAATGTCGCCACCGTGGACTCCAAAGGCAACCCGCTCATCGACCCTCTGTTCAACGACCCGAAGACGGGGCTGCCCACTGCGGTCACCGAAATCCAGTGGTCGCAGGAGGACGCGCTTCCCTTCCCGGTATGCATCTCGTCCACCTTTCTCGCGTCCACCGGCGACCACAAGCCAGTCAGCGATGTCAGTGTCGCCCTTGGCAACGTAGTGTTAGCCGATCAAGGCCTGTCGCTTTCCGGCATCTCGCTCGGAACGGTCCCCGCACCCACGCTTTTCTATCCGCCGAACCTCGCCGCGAACCGTTGCACGCTGGCGAAGCCCACTCCGTTGCCGGTGCGATTCCGTCCTCCGGTTCCGGATAGCCCGCTTACTCAGGCAGTCCCTTTATCCGTGGTATCCCTGCCAAATATCGGCAACCCGGTCACTCCCGGTGTGCCGCTCGATGCTAATGACCTCGTCAGTCTGCCCAACTCCAGCGGCTTCGCGTGCTTGACTCTCCAGACCACCGATCCCGCCGGCTGGCCTCAATTCTTCGGCGTAAAGGTGAACGCCAACACGGCGACTCCGGCGAATTTCGATCTCTCCGTGATCTATAACCCGCCGGGCGGCACGAAACAGATCACGCTCGAAGTGTTCACCGATCTCGATCCCACTAGCGCCGCCACCCAGATTAACTCCATCTCGAATTTCATGGCGGTCACTCCAGGCTCCACGTCTCCTTCAGGCTATCCAGCAACCCCGGTCATGCTCTCGAATGCGGGTCCCGTGAATCTCCAGGATCTGAGCAGCAACACCTTCTTGACCATCCAGGCCGTTAACCAGAAAAATTGGCCCCCTCTGTTCAGCGTTGCCGCCCAACCCAACCTCAATCCGAAATACTTCAACCTTCAGGTGTTGTACGATCCACAACCTCCTGTTGGCATAGGCGTTACTCTTCCCGTGACCGTTGAAGCATTTGCCGGTCTTTCGACCTCCACCGCCGCCAGTTCTATCGACGTAAACTCGGAACTGATCACCGTCCAAAGCTTTGCCCAGACCCCGGACTCGAGCTTATCCGCCTCCGCCATCATGAATTTCGACCCCACCGGTGCAGTCCCCGCCATCACTTTGACTGGAACCCTGAACACTGCCACCGAGACTTGGACCGCTGTGCCTGACCTGTTGGAAAGCGGTGAAACCGACCCGGTTTTCGTCGTCGAGATCGAGTCGACCGGCGTCGCGACCTTGCGGTTCGCCGTAGCAGTCCCAGCCAATCTTCCGTCCAATAGCGTCAACGGCAAAATACCGGACCAGGACACGTCCTTTATCGCCTCCTACCGGATCGGCAACGGCACTGCCGGAAATGTCGGTGCCGACAGCATCACCAAATTCGTCGGCGATCCTCGAATCACGTCCGCGACCAACCCTCTTCCCGCCACCGGTGGAACCGACCCCGAGACCAACGACCAGATCCGCCGCCGGGCACCGCAGGCTTTCCTGACGCAAGAGCGTGCCGTCACCATGACCGACTACCAGAATGTGACGGAAACCAATCCCCTGGTCGACCAGGCGGTCGCATCGCTTCGCTGGACCGGCAGTTGGTATACCGTCTTCATCGCCGTCGAACCGGAAGGCGGAGGCAACCTGACCCCGACGCTCCAAAAGGCTCTGAAGAAAAACGTGGAACGCTACCGTCTGGCCGGCCAGGACCTGGAATTGGATTCGCCGCAGTATCTTTCCTTGCAAATCGCGCTCGACGTGTGCGTCGATCCCAGCTATTTCAACAAGGACGTTCAGCAGGGCTTGTCGCAGGTCCTCGGAAGCGGGATCATGGCTAACGGCCAAAAGGGCCTCTTCTACCAAGACAACTTCACGTTCGGACAAACCGTCTACTTGAGCCCCGTCTATGCCGCCGCCCGGTCCGTCGCAGGCGTGGTTTCAGTCACCGCGACCATATTCCAACCTCAAGGAGTGACCTCGCCCTCCTACCTCGCCGCCGGTGAAATCAAGTTGGGACCGCTGCAAGTGGCGAGACTCGCCAACGATCCCAGTTTCCCGGACCATGGTCAGCTCACTTTGAAAATGGACGGTGGCAAATGAGTTGTGCGGGAACATCCAACTGCACCTGCGGCTGCTGCTCCGGCACCAGCGTTCAGACACCTCAGCTTGAAACCAACCCACCCGGTCTTCACGCGATCTCCTACCGCGCCGGCACCTGGGCCAGCTTCAAGGAATCCATGCTGGCGCGCCTGTCGAGTTCCGATTATCCGGCCCTGGCAGGTCTGAAGAGCCGCGACAACGACGATTTCACGATCGCCTTTTTAGACGCGACCGCGATCATGCTGGATATCCTGACTTTCTATCAGGAGCGTCTGGCCAATGAGAGTTACCTGCGCACCGCCAGTCAACTGCGGTCACTCACCGAACTCTCCCGCCTGATCGGCTATCAGCCCGCGCCCGGCGTGTCGGCCCTCACCTACCTGGCGTTCACCTTGAAAGCTGCACCAGGGCAAGCGCCCGACCCGACTACCCCCGCCATAACCATTCCCCAGGGATCGCAAGTCCAGAGCGTTCCGGCTCAGGGACAAAAGCCCCAGACTTTCGAAACCTCCGCGCCTATCCAAGCCAAGGCCGACTGGAACGCGTTAGCAGTGCAGTCCGCCCAACCTTGGAAAGCCCCGGGAGGCAGCGGTATTTATCTGGCCGGCACCGCCACGCAATTGAAAATAGGAGATTCCCTCCTGATTCTGGGCGTCAACCGGGAGAAATGGTCTCCGAGTATTGTGCCAAATGAGGAGTGGGACGTCGTGGTCCTCGACAAGGTTCAAGTGGATAGCGTCCGCAACCTTACCTATGTGGAATGGGCCGGCACGGTTCGGCATGAATCCGCGGGAACACCGCCCGCGTGGGTTTCGGCGAAGGTTTTCGCCTTTCGCCAGAAGGCCGGTCTCTTCGGCAATAACGCGCCCGATCCCAACCTTTTCGTGAACCAAAACACCGGCCTACCCAGCCTTCCCAATCTCATTACGCCCTGGACGTGGAACCTCTACACCATCACGTCGACCACCCAGATCGATCTGGACGCAACTTATTCCAAGATCGTCGCCGGGAGTTGGTTCGCTCTAACCAGCAAGGTCGTGACTCACCATCACGATGCGAGCTCTCGCCGCCGGGGCGGCACCACACCCCCTACGACGAAAACCATTTATTCCGCCCAACTTTTCAATGTGACTGGAGCCAGCAGTGTCTCTTTAGCCAGCTTCGGCATGAGCGGAAAAGTAACCGAACTCGCTCCGGACTATAGCGACGACGCCCTCCTGACGAGTTTTCCGTTGCGAAACTCCGAGGTCTGGGCTCAAAGCGAACAGTTAACCGTGGCGCCCCAGCCGCTCGCATATCCTCTCTATGGCACCGTATTGGATCTCGCCGATCTCCGCCCTGATCTCGCAGGTGTCACCGCGATAGCACTCTCCGGCAACCGACAGAAGATAGCCGTGGCCGACGAAGTCACTAACCTTCTCTTCACGACCGTCGACGGGACCTCCACCCTGCCCCTTCACCCTGGCGACGTCGTGACCATCGCCGATCCTACGCCCCTACCTCTGACTCTCGGGTCGGCACCCGACTGGAGCTCCCTAACCGGTCCTTTGGCGAACCCCTTGATTGTCGAGGACGCGAGCGGTCGTCCCGGAACAATTACCGCGGGCGGAGCCCCGCCTTCTTTGAGCAATTTTACCCTGGTCCTTTCCGGGAGCAAAGATCCGGTGGTGAGCGAGTACGCGCTGGTCGCCTCCGTAATCAGCAACCAGACCAATCCCTATCCGCACACGCAAATCATGCTGAAAACGAACCTGGCGAATTGCTACAACCGCAATTCAACCACGGTGAATGCCAACGTAGGGCCCGCAACACAAGGGCAGTCCGTGACCGATGTGATGGGCAACGGGAGCGCTTCCACTCCCAATCAGACCTTTACCCTGAAACAATCGCCTCTCACCTACATTCAAGCTCCCACTCCCTCCGGAATGCAGAGCACGCTGCAAGTTTTGGCGAACGGCGTAGCCTGGAACGCTGTCCCCACCCTCTACAACCAGGGTCCTTCGCAGGCGGTGTATACGACACTCAATCAATCCGATGGCACCACCGACGTCATCTTTGGTGATGGTGTCGAGGGCGCCACGCTGCCTACCGGCATGAATAATCTGCAAGCGAATTACCGCATCGGATCGGGCTCCTCTGGAAATGTCGCCACCGGAGCTTTGACCACATTGATGGATCGTCCTCTCGGAGTCAGCGGCGTCACCAACCCCGCGCCCGCAACCGGCGGCCAGGACCCTCAGTCCATCGACAACATCCGTTCCAACGCGCCCCAGACCGTGCTGACCTTGGGCCGCGCGGTCTCGATTACGGACTATCAGAACTATGCCTCCACCTTCGCCGGAATCGCCAAGGCTTACGCGATTTGGATTCCCAACGGCCCCGGCCGCGGAGTTTTCATCACCGTCGCCGGAGTCAACGGAGCCGCTTTGCCCCCCGGAAACGGCACTCTCAACAATCTGGTCACCTCTCTTCAGAGTTACGGCAACCAGCTCATCCCCATCACCGTCGTGACTTTTCTTGAGACCCTGTTCGGTCTTTCCGCGAATATCGCCTACGCGGCCGGCACCGATATCCCGACTGTCAACGCCAACGTGCGCGCAGCCCTCTATCAGGCCTACAGCTTCGCGCAAAGGAATTTCGGACAGGGCGTTTCCGTCGATGAAGTCTCGACCGTGATTCAGGCCGTCCCCGGCGTCGTGGCCGTAAACGTCACCGAACTCTGCGTAGTCGCGACGAGCAAAGCGGGCGACCTGGCCAGCGTGCCGGGAGGCTTCACTCCCGCAGCATTAAACAATTGGCTGTCCCAACACGTAACGCTCCCACGGACTCTCGGGATACCTCTGTCGCGAATCTGCCCCATCCTGCCGGTGCCGAATACGCAGTCCTTGCCTCAGGCCGCCGAAATTATCGTGCTGGACCCCGATCCTAAAAACGTCCCTCTGGGGGTGATGTCATGAGCGCCGCGACAGGTCAAAAGCTCTTCGACCTTCTCCCCGCCCTGTACCGCGTGAAGGACGCGCAGATTGCAGCGTCGCAAAAGCTGACCATGGGACCGCTCCAGAGCCTGCTGGCGCTGCTCGAAGAACAACTGGCGGTCGTCGCCGAGGACATGGATCAGCTCTACGACGACCAGTTCATCGAAACCTGCGCCCCCTGGGTGATTCCTTATATCGGCGATCTGATCGGCTACCAGTCCGTCAATGGAGTCGCCGCCGCCGTCGCCAGTCCCCGCGCCGAAGTCGCCAACACCATTTCCCTGCGCCGCCGTAAAGGAACCGTGCTGGTGCTCGAGCAACTCGCCCGCGACGTCACCGGATGGGGCGCCCATGCGGTCGAGTTTTTCAAAGTACTGGCCGACACGCAGTACCTGAATCACATCCGCCTCTTCAATCACTACGCGCCGAATCTCCGAGGTTGGGAACCACGCGCGTACATGAACACAGGCTTCGATCAAACGGCGCATACCGTGGACGTCCGCCGCATCGCCATCGAACGCGGCCGCTACAACATCCAGAACATCGGAATTTTTCTGTGGTCCCTGACCGCTTACCCTCTGACCATGTCCCCCGCCGTCCCTGTTGCGAGCACCAACAATCAGTGCTTCCGCTTCAGCTCCCTCGGAAACGACATGCCGCTCTTCAATACCCCGGTTACGCAAGGCTCCCAGATCACCGCGCTCGCCCGGCCCGTGAACGTGGCCGATATACTGTTGCGCCGCGTGTTATGCCGCGATCTCGCCCAAGCCACGCCCGTCTACTACGGAGCCGGAAACAGTCTCGCACTATACCTGGACAATTTTAAAACTCCCGTCGACACTACGAGTATCCAGGTGTGCGACCTTTCGGGAGACGATGGCTCCTGGAACAACGTACCCACCGCAGCCAGCGGTTATTCCGTAGCGATCGATCCCGAACTGGGCCGCATCGCCCTGCCCCCTCCCGCCGCCGGAACAACGCACACCGTCGAGGCTTCCCTCTACTACGGCTTCAACGGGGACATGGGCGGAGGAGAATATTCGCGCGCCGCGACCTTCGCCGCTTCACCCGAACAGCCCGTAATCCGCGTGCCCGGCGATTATCCAACCATCGACGCGGCGCTCACCGCCCTCGGTGGCGACGGAGTCGTCGAGATCACCGATAGCGGCCATTATTTCGAACCCGCCGGTCTGAACATCGCCGTGAACTCTGGCGGACTCATTGAGCTCCGAGCGGCCGACGGCTTCCGCCCCACTCTCTCTTTAGGCGCAGAAATAACGTTGACCGGCGGCAGCGATAGCGAGTTCGCGCTGAACGGTCTCGTCGTCGCCTATGCTCCTCCCGCTGCCGCCCCGCCGCTTCCCCCTCCCCTGATCCACGTGCCCGCGCCGAATAAACTCAGCGAACTATCGCTGACCCATTGCACCCTGGTCCCCGGCTTGACGTTGAAGCCCTACGGCGGTCCGGTATATCCCGGCAGCCCCGCCGTACTCGCCGAACCATCCGGTCTCGCGGTCGTAGCGAACAAATCCATTCTCGGCGCACTGTGGATCAACGGCCAATCCACCGCCAATCTGACCGACAGCATTGTCGATGCAGGCGACGCCTCCGAACCCGCCTATATTGCGACCCTCGATTCGTTAACCGATATCCCGCAGCCCGGAGGCGCCTTAACCATCGAGGGCTGCACCGTGATCGGAAAGGTTTACGTTTCCCTTCTCAGCCTGGCATCGAACTGCATCTTCTGGTCCCACCTGTCGGAATCAGACGAGACCGCTCCTTTATGGGCCGTCCGCCGCCAGGAAGGCTGCGTCCGGTTCAGCTATCTTCCCGCGGGCGCGATCACGCCCCGCCGCTTCGAATGCGTGCAGGAAGGACCCGGAATTCCCAAGCCCGCCTTCTTCTCCCTCCGTTATGGAGACCCCGGCTACTCGAAGCTTTTTGCCCATACCGACGACTCCATACGCCGTGGCGCCGACGACGGAGGCGAGATGGGAGCCTTCCATTTCCTGCTCGCTCCCCTGCGTGAAACCGACCTGCTCGTGCGCATGCGCGAGTATCTTCCGGTCGGTCTGGAATTTGGAATTTTTTACGAAACCTAGGAGGAGTATCGTATGAGTTTTGACGGCAGCCGATTCACATTTGATTCTTGGAATAACTTCCTGGGCGTCGTGATGCAGCAGGGCCGTGTCCAGTTGGATTCGGACTGGAATGAGTGGCTGGCCGAATTCGCCCGCCGCATTCAAGCCGGAACGCTCGATATCGTGGGCCCCGCCGTTTATCCCTCCACCACCCCCAACGCCTTCAAAATCACCCTCGGCCTCGACTCCTCCGGAGACACCTCCGTCGAAATCGGTCCCGGCCGCATGTACGTCGACGGATTGCTGGCGGAAAATCACGGCCAGCCCCGGCCCACCTGCCAGAAATGGATTCCCTCCACTGCCCCGCCCCCGACCGCGAGCTCGGGAACCTTAAACTGGGACGGCACTCTCGACGAACTAGTCGGCACCGCAAGCGTCGACTATTACAACCAGCCCTATTATCCCAACGCGCCCCCGTTCCCCCAGTCCGGCGGACCGTTCCTCGTCTATCTGGACGTCTGGCAGCGGGAAGTGACCTTCCTCGAAGATCCCGACCTGATCGAAAAGGCCGTAGGCGTCGATACCACCGGCCGTCTGCAAATGGTCTGGCAGGTCAAGTGGCTCGACGCCGGAGCCGGTGCCAGTTGTTCCGATCCCGGCGCCGCCTGGACCCAGCTACTCCTTCCCCCCGGCGCTCAACTCACCACCGGCGTGGTCGCGTCCTCCGCTTCCGGCCCCTGCTGCCTCACCCCGAACACCGGCTATACCGGCCTCGAAAATCAACTCTATCGCGTCGAAATCCACCAGCCCGGCACGCTCGCGACAGCCACCTTCAAGTGGTCCCGCGACAACGCCTCCGTCGCGACCGCCGTCACCGGAATCGCCCAGGGAGGCTCGGTCCTGTCTGTCCAGAGCACCGGTAAGGACAACGTCCTGGGATTCGCCGCGAACGACTGGGTCGAGATCACCGACGATTATTTGGAACTGCACGGCCTCCCCGGCGAGCTACACCAGGTCACCTTCGTCGACGCCGTCGGCAAAACCATCACCGTAACTCCGCCCGTCTCCTCCAGCTTTCCGGTCGATCCCGACAACCAGACCTACCCCTACCGCCACACGCGGCTCACCCGCTGGGACGGATCCGGGACCACCGGCGACACCCCCGTTTCGAGCACCGCCATCACGCTCGAAAACGGAGTTACCGTCTCATTCGGCCTGCTGACCGGTGCGCAGAATTTCAAAACCGGCGATTTTTGGGTCTTCGCAGCCCGCTCGGTAGATGGTACAGTCGAGTTCCTCAACGCCGCCCCTCCCTGGGGAATCCATCATCATTACGCTCAGCTTTCGGTCCTGAACTTTGCGAGCGTAGCGCTACCCGCATCCGGCACCGTCACCCTTGCCGACCTCAGCCAGCCACCCATCCCATTTCTTTCCTTCACCGTCCTCCAGCCCGCTCAGTGGCCACCGTTTTTCGGCGTTTTGATCCAGGCCAACACCGCCAACCCCGGCAATTTCGATTTGGAGGTAGTCCACGTTCCCCTCGCCAGCGAAGGGGCTCCCGCTTCCGTTGTCGTCGAATCTTTCTCCAACCTATCGGTCGCCAAAGGCCCCAATTATGCGCCGGACGTGATCAATAACTCTTCCAATTTCATCAATCTCCAACCCCTTCTGAATCCTCCGTCGGCAGCCCTCGCCTTCCCGTCCGATTTTTCGAAATCCCGGACGCTGACGCTGAATTCGGGAACCCAATCCTTGGCGGACACCAACTCCGTTGCGTTTTTTTCGATGACCATCACCCCTGAGTGGCCCCCGGCTTTAACCATTTCCGCCAGCCCCGGCACCACCACAGGCACCTACACCCTCGATGTGGTCTACGCCTCCGGCGATTTCTTCGCGACCCTGGAAACCCACCCGAATATTGCGCCTGGGAACCCGGTCGCCGTCACCTCGCAGTTCATCGCCACCCTCAATTGGATTCCCGCCCAGGCTTCTCTTGCCGGATTGCAGTTGGTCACCCACTCCGATTGCCGCATCCCCTGGCCGTCGGTCTCGACGTGTTGCGAATGCGGCTGCATGGTTTCGGTCAAACCCACCGACTCTCTCCAGGCCATCCTCGACCAATACAAAAACCTATCCACGCCGACCGAGATCTGTTTCGCCGCGGGAACCTACAACCTGCCCGCGCCTCTTGCCTTCGGCACCGCGCATTCCAACATCACGCTCAAAGCCTGCCAGCCGGGGACCGTCATTATACAGGCGCAAGCCGGAAACGAGAACCTGTTCCGCGATGGCCTGGTCGTACTCGAAAGCGCGAACAACGTCACCCTTCGTGGTTTGCGGTTCTTAATCCCTTGGATGAGCTTTACATCGCTAAACAACTTTGGGTTCGCAGGTTGGCCGCCTGGTTCGCTGGATACGACGGTTGCCGGCGCCTTGAACAGCCTGACTATCTCTATCGGGGTGCGCCCTATCAATTGTGCCTCCCTGACCGTCGAGAATTGCCAGTTCACGTTCGCACAACCCAACGAGGGTTCCATCCTGTTCGGCGTGGGAATTTTTGCGGGCGGAGCGTGCGAGGGCCTGCAACTGACCGGCAATACGTTCACCGGAGGAACTTACTTCACGGGCGGATTCCTGGCCGGCTTTCTGCTGGCGCCCACCGTTGCATTCCCTCCCCCTCGTGTGTTCAGACCGGTCAACAAGCAGGAGGACATCGGCATAACTGCAAGGAACATCCAAAGTACCGCGGCGGAAGTGGCCGCTGTTTTCGACCCCAACGCCCCGATCGCCACCGTGGTTGACCCCAACTTGCAGATAGTTAATCAGGGTAACTTTATCAGCTTTTCCCAAACCCCTCCCGCCTATGCAGCCTCCGGTGGATCGGTCCTTCCAGCGACAATCGACGAAGCCGTTTTCGAAAACAACGCCTTCTCCGGACTCACCGTCTCCGTCCTGATCCTCGCTCAGTCCGAGACCGTTTCCTTCTCCGATAATAACCTCTCCGCCGGAGGCGCAGGCCTCTGGCTTTTCTCTCCCTTGCAGGCGAATCTTCTACTAAAGGATTCACTGCTGGATCTGGATACCTCTTCACCCGACTATTTCATCGTGTCCGGAGCCTCGGTCGCCATGGGTTACCCCCTCCCCCCAATGCCACCGGGCAACACCGGCCTTGTGCCGGTGAGGATCACGGCAGCCCCAGCCGCCGTATTCGTTCACGCGGGCGAAAAGGGCACCAACCTGGTGGACGCCCAGAAAGTCACCTGGACGGCGGACGCCGCCGTAATCGCCGGTACAACCGCCCTCGAGAAATTGGACACCACCATCACTGGCTCCGAGCCCAACAGCGCGGTGGCGAATCAGGACATATATAAAACCTACCGCTACGGCAAGACCTTCACGTACACTTTCACTGGTTTGACGCCTGGATATTACACGGTGACCGTGAAATCCGTCGTGGCTCTCGGCCTCGAGGTCCAGGTCCCTGACGCGGCTGCCCCGGCCAGAGGTGCCACCTGGACCTTTGCCATATGCATCAATGGTGTACAGGTTTCTACCACCAGCCTCACGCGCGAAGACCGGAGCAAGACCGGCGCCGCCGTCGAGGATCTCATTTTCGCCAACGTTCCCGTCACCAACATTTCCAATGGCGCCGGCCAGATCGATATTCAGTTCACCGGCGAAACCACTTCTTCCGCCGTTGTCTCCGCAGTCGAGATCAATCCCCAGTGGAGCCAGTCTATTTCCAATCCCGGTTTGCTCACCGGGTTCGAAAATCTCTACGCACAATTGGCCGCGCTCGGCGAACAGGCGTACTCCACTCCCTCCCCTCTTCAACTCCGCGTCGAAGATAACGAAATGCAAGGCTTGTCTTTGGGAGCCGTGTTGATCCTGGGCGAGGATCAGATCCAAAACGGGAAGGTCAGCTCGCTTATGATGAGCGGGAACCGGTTGGCGAGTTCAATCCAGCTCAGCCCCAGCTTCGGACCGAACCAGCCTTTTGCGGCTACCAGCGATTATTTTGTAGTCACGGCCGCGATTATCGCAGTCAGCAGGTGCGTGGTCTCCGAAAACCTGATCACCAACGAATACTCCTTCGGCCGTGCAAAATGCGGCACCGTTGCACCGGTACCGAACCGCGCCAGTTTCCTGTTGGACGACAGGCCGCCCATCCCCTCAGTAGCGATCGCAGTGATGAGCAACGTATTTCAAGGCGCGATCTGGGTCAGCCCGCCGCCAAACACTAACCCCTGGACGTTCTACAATACAGTAACGCCGTAACTGAACCGCGACCGTCAGGGAGCGGACAGGAAGGAATTTCCATGAAGAAAATCATTCTGACAATCTTGTTCGCCTCCGCCGCCTTCGCCCAAATCAAGCAGACGAAAGAACAGATGATGTTCTACACGTCAGAGTGGAAAGGCGAGCGATTTCCCGACGGCCGCCCGAAAGTCCCCGACAATCTGCTGGAGCGCGCCCTGGATGTCTCGATCGAAGACGTCTGGGACTACCTGCGCAGCCAAGGCTACAGCAACCAGTTTGAGGGCGGCTGGCAGGCTCTGCACATCGAGAAGCCTTTCGCCGGCCGCGCGCTCACTGCGCAATTCATGCCGCAGCGCCCCGATATGCGCGCGCCAATCGCCGCCGAAGGAAAGAAGGAAGGGCGCGTAAGCGGGACCAACAGTTGGGTGATCAATGAACTGCAGATGGGCGACACCATGGTTGCCGACGGGTTTGGAAAAATCATTGAAGGCACCTTAATCGGTTCCAACCTCGGCAGCGGCATCGCCGCCCACACCCATTCCGGATTCATCTTCGACGCCGGCATCAGAGACGCCGAAGAAAACCGCGCGATCGCAAATCTCAACGGGTTTTACCGCGGCTACGATCCCTCGGCATGGGCGCAGATGCAACTAACCGGCATCAACGTCCCCATCCGAATCGGCCGCTCCGTCGTTCTGCCCGGAGACCTGGTCCTGGCCAAGCAGGACGGAGTAATTTTCATTCCGGCAACACTCGCCACCGGGGCGATCAACAAAGCCGAATTCACCAACCTGCAAGATGGTTTTAATTTCGAGCTAAACAGTCAAGGCAAAAACGGCGCATCGTTCGAAGGCGGCTGGACCCCGGAAAAATACGCCGCCCTGGCAAAGTGGGTCGACGCCCATCCCGAGAAGTTAAAAATGACCAAAGCCGAATTCGCCGCCCTATTAGCCCAAGCAACCCGCCCCCGCCAAGCCGCTCCCCGCTGACAAGCCCAATCGACCCGTGACCGCAGGGAAAGGTCGGGGCTCCAAAAAACCGTTGATTTCAAATGGAGCCGCGACCTGCGGGAGCGGTCAGCCGCACTTTTCACCTAGACGCCAGGGTTATAACCCTGTCCCGTCAGGGCGGGGATTCCGCTAGCCCGCCTTCGCCTGTGTTGTGTTGGCCGGGCTGGGTCTATAGCAACTGTGAAAACGGCCTAGCAAGTCCCCTCCTTTAGAGTCGGGGCTCGTCTGCAAAACAGCCTCGTCATTGGCAACCGAACCCCGACCGTCAGGGAGGGGACCCTGCGAAAGGGCCACTAATTCGTCCTTCAACGGAGTGGCACTCAATCACCGACGTGTCACGCAGTACTGCAAATTTAAGGTCATTTAAGACCTCCCAGCATGCTGGCTATGGTCATTTAAGGTCATTTAAGCAAGCTTAAAATACCAGCTTGAGCGCCATTTGCACCTGCCGAGCGGGGAACGTCGCACTGAAAACTCCAAATCCCGAGCTGTTGGAACTCAGCGTTCCCGGCGGCGCAAAATTCGTCTTGTTCAGCAAATTAAACGCCTCCGCCCTGAATTGCAAATACCTTGTTTCGGAAGACAGCCCGAAGTTCTTATGCAGTCCGAAAGCGAGGTCGTAAAACGCCGGGTCCTTTATAAAGTTGCGCGCCGCATTACCCCAAGGCTGTGTATAACTTGGAACGCTAAATGCCGCCGAATTCAGGTAGTAAATCGGATTTCCAGTGTTCAGGTATACCGACGGACGAGGCGTGGTCAGTGAGCTCTCCGAAGCCTGCGTGGTAGGGCTGTAGGTGATGTTGATGGGCAATCCCGACGTCATCGTATTGATTACATTGACTCCCCAACCGCCCGCGATGGCGTCCAAGAACGAATTTGCCGGTTTGAACCGGCGCCCCCTTCCAAAGGGTAAATCATACAAAACAGACAAGGTATCGTTGATCGGCTGATTGTAGCTCGAAATGCCCTTGTCGTCCGGCATGTCGTAGAAGTTGCCGCGGGAATTATCGCCGTCGTAATTCTCCAGGTGGCCCGGAGCATTGTCGATGGCCTTCGACCAGGTGAATGAATTCAGGAGATAAAATCCGTTCCGAAACCGCTTTTCTAGCTTTGTTTGCAATGCGTTATAGGTTCCAAAGCCGCCGTTATAAGAGATCTCGATGGTGTTGAAATTCTGGAAAGGACGGCGCGCGGCGAGCGATAAATTCTGGCCCAACTGGTTCGGTACCGCCTGATTCTCATCGCCCAGAATAATCAAGCCGACCGAGTGGTTTCCCACATAGCCGACATCGAGCAGCAGGTCCTTGGCGATCTCACGCTGAATGGTGAAATGCCATGTCTGCACGTAGGGAGTGCGTTCGTTTTCAGGAATATAGCGCACTTGCGTAATCAAAGGGTTGAAGAAGGAAGGCGACGCGAAGTTGGTCGGGAAGCCCTGCGGAGTGGTGCGGAAGCAGGAACCGGCCGCAGTGCTGCCGGAGGAGCAAATTCCCTGCGTCGGAACCTGGTCTATAAACGCATCGACGATGCTCGGGCCGTTATAAGCAAGCAGGTTTTCTCCGCCCATGCGGTTGAACTGCACGAAGCTGATGCCGTAGCCGCTCCGGACCACCGTTTTGTGATCGAGCTGATACGCCAAACCGAGGCGTGGCGCGAAGTTATGATAGTCCGGATGGACCAGCGCGCGATTGTACAGACTGCCGCCGCTGGCATAAATCATCGAGTTGGCCGAGGGCAGGAAGTTCGATAAATTATTGTTCCGCTCGTACTGAGGGGTCGCGAATTCGTAGCGCAGGCCGAGGTTCAGAGTGAGTTTGTCGGATACTTTCCAATCGTCCTGCACATAGCCGAAGTACATTCGCTGCCGCAGATGCGCGACCGGATTGTTATCGAGCTCATAGTGATTATCCGCACCGAAGATGAAGTCGGCCACGCTATAAACCTGCTTCTGTACCCCCGTCAAACTATTCAGGGCGCTGGGATTAGTGAAGTAGCTGGGGTCGCTGAAGGAGCCGGTATAGTTCTCCGTGCCATACTGCGGATGGAAATCGTTAACTGCGGTATCGATCAACTGAAACTCAAAACCGGTCTTAATCGTATGACGGTGAACGATTTTTGTGAACACAACTTTCGGATTGCCGACGAACGGATCCTGAAACTGGGGGTTGCTCGAAGAGCGGCCCCAAGCGGTGAGACCTCCGTTAAGTCCAACAGAGAAAAGGCCTCCGGCAAGCGAAGGACTGGTCGGCTCGCCGGGAATCACAAATTGCGGGGTGTTCAATCCGAGGGACGGCGGAGTTTTTCCGGCGATCATATAAGTGATTCCGAGGCGAAACTCCCAAGACGGAAGTGGGGCTGATTGTGTAAGTTGCGCCAGCAACTGCCTCCTTGGAGAGAATCGCAACATTTCCGTTATTATTGCTGGTGCTCACCGGATTGGGAATGCTATCCGGATTAAAGATATTGGTTTGCGCCTGGCTATAGCGGGCAAAAAAAGTCAATTTCTGATTGAGAAAATAATCGACCCGAAAATCGCCTTTATTGTTGGTAAAAGTATCGGCGGGCGACGATTCGAAGTTATTGGAATTGCCGGGAAGATTTGGAGCAGGCAGCGCGGAGAGAACGGCTGTACCTAGTGGAGTGAAAGCCGAATGCCGGAATGATTCCATTGGAGTAAACGGTCCCCGAGATAGGATTTTCGATCGGGATTCCGAAAGAGCTGAAATTTCCCTGATCCATCGCGGTGGTGGGCAGCGTCGCGAATTGGACAGGGTGAGAAACACGGCTAAAACCTTCATAATCAGCGAAAAAGAACAGCTTGTCTTTCTTGATGGGACCGCCGAACGCTCCGCCAAACTGATTTTGATTGTATGGCAGAGAGCCTCCGCCGACAGGCTTGAAAAATCCTTGGGCGTTCAGAACGGTGTTGCGAAGAAACTCCCACGCTTCCCCGTGCCACTGATTGGTGCCGCTCTTAATGGTAGCGCTGATGACCGCGCCTGAAGCGCGACCGAACTCGGCGCTATAGTTATTGGTCTCGATTTTGAACTCGGCAAGCGAGTCCGGATTAGCCTGAATCACCTGATTCGAAAAGCCTTGATTGCTGGTCCCGTACGCGTTGTTATCGATCCCGTCGAGCATGAAATTGTTGAGTTCGCTGCGGGCGCCGTTGACGTTGAAGGAAGCGTCGCGGCTGGAGTCGGCCTGATTTTCGAGCGCCGACTTGGCTACTCCGGGCGACAACAAAGTGAGATCGGCGTAGGCTCGGCCATTGAGCGGAAGTTCGACGACCTGAGCCTGGGTAATGACCTGGCCGCGGGAGCTGGTTTCAGTTTCGAGAACGGATGCCGCGCCCGAAACAGTCACTTGCGTGGTGGCCTGTCCTACTGTGAGCGCGAGATCGACTCGCTGGCGGGCGTTGGTGGTTAATTCGAAAGCAGAGGCTTGCGCTGTCTGGAATCCAGAGGCCTCGGCACGAACTTTATACATGCCGAGATGCTGGTTGACGAACTCATAGTTGCCGTTGCCATCGGTGTTGGTGGAGACGGAAACGCCGGTGTTGACGTTCTCCAAGGTCAGCTTGCAGTTGGGAACAACGGCGCCCGACGTATCGCGAATTGTACCGAGAACTGGGCGAAGAGGGTCGGGATGGCAATCGCCAAAGCCAGAATGGACAGGCGGGTCGAGCGAGAAAGGTTAATACGTGGACTCCCCATAGGGCAAGTTTATAGGTCTTCTGTTACAAAATGCAAACGTGTGTATTAAAAAGCCATTGCGACTCAGTTCCGACTTAGGAAGCAGTCAGAGCGGCGGTAAGATTTCGAGCATCGCCTCCCGCGCCTCTTAGGCGCGATTATATGTCGTCCCACTTAATGCTCCGGCGTCTTTGTGCCGACTAAATTTCAGCATGAAGATCTGCCCGAATTGCGGAGGTGTACACGGCGGCGCTGTCCGCTTCTGTTCAACTTGCGGAAGTCCTGCCCTTCAGCAGCCGACTGCGCCAGTCGCTGGCTATTCGCCACTCAAGATGCTGGGGATAGTAGGCCCCGCCATTTTTGGAGTGGTCGTGATGCTGGTCGTGATGCTGAGCGTATTAGGCGATTTGGCTGGTTCGGTGGGTGATCTGGGGAGAACGATAGCGGCCATTTCCGGAAAGGCAGCCCACTCCAGCGTTAGCCACTCGGCGGGCTCGATGAGCGCCAATTCCATGATCGGCGCATCTGGCATTACCATGCGGGACTTCCTGACGGTCCGAACAGGGATGAGCCTCGGCGAGGTGACCGGGATCATTGGGAGCGGCGACGAAATCAGCCGGTCAGAACATCGCCGGCTACAACACCGTCATGTACAGTTGGAAAAACCGCAACGGCTCGAACATGAACGTAATGTTCCAGAATGGAAGCGTCGTGAGCAAGGCGCAATTTGGTCTTCGCTAGGAAACCCAAAATGCGTCGAGCCATCTTGCTTGTTTTAGTCCTGATTTCCGTCGCGGGCGCCCAGTCGAAACAGACGGGAGAAGACCCCGGAACCCGAGTGGTCAACTACGAAGTGGACGGCTCGGTTCATTCGGCCTTTCTCACCTACCGGGATGCAGGCGGCGTGACTAGACAGAAGTACGTCGACCTCCCATATAAAGAACAATTCTTTGCGCCTTACGGTGCTTTTGTTTACCTGTCGGCTCAGAAGCGGGCTCGAGGAATCGACGACGGACGCTCCGGGAAGCTACATGTTCTCGTTCGCGTCGGCGGCGTGCCTTTCCGGGAGTCCGAAACGGAAGCTGCGTTCGGTATCGCCACGGCGTCGGGCAAAGTTGCGCAGTACTGAGTCAGTGTGAACCTTCCCACTCCATAAATGGGGTGTGAGTTTGGGCACGTCCTGATCGCGAAGAATCTTCCGTCTGCCCGCATGCTTACGCATGGCGGCTCCGTGGTCGAGGATGCGGAAGGTTGAAAGTGATTCATGCGCCAGTTCCCGCGACCGCGAATTCGGAGGGGTTGAAGACAGAGTAAATTTGGGCGATCATTTCGTCGCGGGAGGCGAAGCGCGATTCCTCGTAGCATCCGAGCGGATTTTTCACGGCGTTGACCAGGCACTTGTTGCAATAGGTGCAGGGCACGGCGGGACGATCCGCGCCGGCTTGAAACTGCTTCACCAGGTCGTTGTTGGCGACCAGGGATCGCGCGATGCTGACCGCGTCGCATTTGCCGCCATCGATCGCGGCGCGAATCGCCGATGCGGTTTGAAAGCCTCCGGTGCAGATTACCGGAATCCCGACGGCCGCCTTAATGGCGTTCGCATCGGGCAGATTCAAACCTTCGATGATGTCACCGCGATTCTTGACCCATTCGTCGTGGAAGATGGTCGCGGTGGGCTCGGCGCGAATCAGATTGTAATTGCGATAGGTCTGCGTTCCGCTCGAAATCATGGAGTCGTACACCTTGACGAAATCGTCGATCGGCAAATCGCCCGCGGGGTTGCGCGGATGCGGGAAATATCCGCCGGTCGAGACGTGGATCGCGTCGACGCCAGCCTGCTCCAGCCATTTCGCGACCTGCACGGAATCCTGAATGGTGTTGCCCGAGGCTTCGCCGGGAACCATTGCGTTGCAATTTTCGGTCGCGCTGATTTTGGATTGGAGATGAAAATCGGAGCCGACTGTTTTGCGGATCGCCGCGACAATTTCGAGTATGAATCGGGCGCGATTTTCGAGCGATCCTCCGTACTGATCGGTGCGATCGTTGGTCGCGGAAGAGAGAAATTGCGTGATCAGATAGCCGTTGGCGGAGTGCAGCTCGACGCCATCGAGGCCGGCTTCCCGCGCACGCCGCGCGCCTTGCGCAAACGCGTCCACGGTCTCTGCGATCTGATCGGTGGTCATGCGCTCGGCCTGAAATCCGTGGAGGGGGTCGTCTTTGTCGGTGGAGCTGAGGCCTTTGGGATATTCGAAGCCCGGCAGATCGCGCTGGCGTCCGCCGTGGCTCAGTTGCAGGATGAACTTGCAATCGAATTCATGCACACGCTTGCCGACCTCGGCCCAGAAGGGAATGCATTCGTCGCGATCGATGGTCGCGTAGTTGGGAACGATGCGGCCGCGCATGGTGACCGGCACGAACGACGAGAGAATCGCGCCCACGCCACCTTTGGCGAACTTGAGCTCCCAGTTGATGCGCGCCTGATTTCCGGTGCCGTCAAAGTTGTCGAAGCGTCCGGAGATGTTCGACCGGACGATCCGGTTTTTAATGGTCAGGTTGCGGAACGCCAGAGGCGTGAAGATCGTGTCACCCATAACACCTCACTTAGTAATGCGTGAATTCTGACGGCCAATCGTTGCGAGTATTATAAGATTTTCGCGAGAGTCGCGGGTCGGGGGGCGTGGCTTGATCGTTTGCATGTCCCCTCCCTTACGGTCGGGGCTCGGTTGCTAACAATGAGGGTTGAGAAAAAGCTCGACCGTGGAGGGATGGCGGACCCCTACGTTAACACTCTCGACGACGTCGGGGGTTGAGTACCGCTCCCTGCGGTCACGGCTCGTTTGAGCTGCGATGTTTTTCATGGCTCCGACGACGAAGTTGCGAGAATTGGAGAGATGCGGAATCTGGGATTGATCGGGGGGCTGGGCCCTGGCGCGACGATTCACTACTACCGGGAACTGGTCAAGGCGCAAGCAGGCGAGATGCTGATTGTCCACGCGGACATGGATCGCGTGTTGGGAGACGTCCAGCGTGGGGACCGCCACGGGTTGGCTGAGTATTTCGCGCGCTTGATCGATCGGCTCGCGCGGGGCGGAGCGGAAGTCGCGGCTATCTCCGCTATTACTCCACATTTCTGCATTCGCGAGCTCGAAAAGATTGCGGCGATTCCGCTGGTAAACATCATCGAGGAAGTGGGGAAGGAGATCCGTTCGCTGGGGTACCGGCGCGTCGCGTTGTTCGGAACGCGGTTCGTCGTTGAGTCGCGCATGTTCGGCATGCTCGACGGCGTCGAGGTACTGGTGCCGGATCAGGTGGACGCAATTCATGAGGCGTACATGCAAACCGTCGAAGGCGGCACCCAGGGGCGACTCACTTTGACGCGGATCGCACAGGAGTTGCCGGTCGATGCGATTGTGCTGGCGGGAACAGACCTCTCGCTTATCTTTGACGAGACCAATACGGACTTCCCGCAAGTCGATTGCGCGCGAGTGCATATTCAGGCGCTGGTGCGGACCCTGGGAGGCACGCATTGAAGGTTTATCTGGTCGACGGCACATACGAGTTGTTCCGGCACTTTTACGCGCTTCCCTCGGCGCGGGATCGGGACGGTCGCGAGGTCGCCGCGGTCCGGGGTGTGCTGACCTCGGTTCTGGGGATGATCAAGGGCGGTGCCACGCACATCGCCGTCGCGACGGACCACGTCATTGAGTCCTTTCGCAATGACCTGTGGCCGGGTTACAAGACCGGCGAAGGCATCGATCCCGATCTGCTCGCACAATTCCCGTTGCTTGAAGAGACCCTTTCGGCCGCGGGCGTCGTTGTCTGGCCGATGGTGGAGTTTGAGGCGGATGACGCGCTGGCTGCGGGGGCAGTCGCGGCGGCACGCGACGCGAGGGTCGATCAGGTGATTATTTGCACGCCGGACAAGGACCTGGCCCAGTGCGTTCGCGGCACGCGCATCGTTCAGCTAAATCGACGGACGGGAGTTACGCGGGACGAAGCGGGCGTGATCCAAAAGTTCGGCGTCCCACCAGCGTCGATTCCCGACTATCTCGCGCTGGTCGGGGATGCGGCCGACGGATATCCGGGACTACCGGGCTGGGGGGCGAAATCGACGGCGGCGGTTCTCGGCAAGTTCGGCCATCTGGAATCGATCCCCGCGGATTGGCGGGAGTGGCACGTGGACGCCGTCAGTTCCAGCACACTTGCCGCGACGCTTATACGCGAGCGGGAACGAGCGCTGCTGTTCCGAACCCTGGCTACGCTGCGCATCGACGTAGATCTTTTCGATGACGTCGACCAGCTCCGGTGGCAGGGACCGACGCAGGGCTTCGACGCGCTCTCGGTACGATTCGACGCCGCAGTCGCGGGACCGCGGAAGACGTGAAAAATGGCCTGTGAGTCGATCGCGCGCCGTGAGTCCGGGCTGCGCCCGGATGGACCGATTGATAATCGGTCCGCAGGTTGCCAACCTGCCCCACAGGCTGCAACTGGAAACCGCGGACGCTTCCGTGAGCCGCGAAAACCGGAGGTCGTGAAGGGCGCAGAGCCTTTTTCCTGCGAGCTCTGCGCCTCGGCGTGAAATTTCTTACTTTCCCGCGTTAAATCGCTTCTCCGCTTCCTTCCAATTCACGACATTCCACCACGCCGCGATATACTCCGGGCGCCGGTTCTGATACTTCAAATAGTATGCGTGCTCCCACACATCCAGTCCGATCACCGGGAATTTTCCTTCCATCACCGGCGAATCCTGGTTCGCCGTCGAGGTAATCTCCACACCGGACGCCGTCTTCAGAAGCCACGCCCAGCCCGACCCGAACCGCGTAGTCGCCGCCGCTCCGAACTTCTCTTTGAACGTATCGAAACTGCCGAACGCGCCGGTGATTGCCGACGCCAGATTGCCCGCCGGTGCTCCGCCAGCGTGGGGGCCGATGATCGTCCAGAACATGGAGTGGTTGATATGGCCACCGCCGTTGTTCCGAACCGCCGTCTTAATCGCATCGGGCACAATCGCCAGATTATTCGCGAGCAGTTCCTCGACCGTCTTATTCGCCAGTTCCGGAGCCGACTCAAGAGCCTTGTTCACGTTCGTGATGTAAGCCTGATGATGTTTCCCGTGATGAATTTCCATCGTCATTTTGTCGATATGCGGCTCCAATGCGTCGGGAGCGTAGGGTAATGCAGGCAGTGTAAATGGCATTTGTTCTCCTTGTCCTTTAGGTAGATGCTCTTTCGTAGGCATCTGCTACACGAAACATCGTTGTCTCGTTGAAATGGCTGGCGAGTATCTGCAAACCTACTGGTAATCCGCCCGGGGTCAGGCCGCAGGGTACGCTCATGCAGGGAATTCCAGCCAAGTCTCCGGTGATGGTGTAAATATCCGACAAATACATAGCCACCGGATCGTCCACTTTTTCGCCGATCTTAAACGCCGGGAACGGCGACACCGGCGCGACAATCGCGTCGACGTTCTTGAAAGCCTCGGCGTAATCGCGAGCGATCAGGGTTCGGACTCTCTGCGCCTTGATATAATAGGCGTCGTAGTAGCCGGCGCTGAGCACATACGTCCCGAGCATGATTCGCCGCTTGCACTCCGCGCCGAATCCTTCGTCGCGAGTCTCACGATACATGTCGGTTAAAGTGCCTGCCGATCCGGCCCGCGTCGTATACCGGACCCCGTCATATCGAGCGAGATTCGCACTTGCCTCCGCCGTCGCGATGATGTAGTAGGCGGCAATCGCATACTGCGTGTGGGGCAGGGAAATATCGCGCACCAGACACCCGAGCCGTTTCAGCACCCCGACCGCCGCAAGAATGCGATCGCCGGTATCGCTCGCCAGGCCCTCGAAATATTCACGCGGCAGCCCGAGCTTCAAACCCTTCACATCGCCGGTGAGCGCGCCCAGATAATCGGGAACTGGAGCCGACGCCGACGTTGCATCCATCTCGTCGCGCCCGGCGATGACTTGCAATAAAGCCGCCGCATCCCGCGTCGTCTTTGCCAACGGTCCGATGTGATCAAGCGAACTCGCGAAGGCCGTCAATCCATATCGCGATACCCGTCCGTAAGTCGGCGTGACCCCGGCGACCCCGCAAAACGACGCCGGCTGCCTTACCGATCCCCCTGTATCCGAGCCCAGCGCCACGACCGCGGTCCCCTGGGCAACCGCCGCCGCCGACCCTCCGCTCGATCCCCCCGGCACACGATCGAGTGCAACAGGATTTCTCACCGGTCCAAATGCGGAATTCTCATTCGACGATCCCATCGCGAACTCATCGCAATTCGTCTTGCCGATCATGATGCCGCCAGCTCGCTCCAAACGGATGACGGCGGTCGCATCGTAAGGAGGGATGTAGTGCTCCAGCAGTTTCGATCCGCATGTAGTGCGAAGCCCCTTCGTTACGATGACGTCCTTCACCGCGACCGGCACGCCGGCCAGCGCTCCCGGATCTTCGCCCGCCGCAATTTTGCGGTCGACCGCCTCGGCGGCCGCCATCGCGCGCACCGAAGCAAATGTTAAGTACGCATTGGTTTTCGGATTTTCCCGCTCGGCACGCTCCAGCGCCTGGCGCGTAAATTCCTCCGCGCTGAACTTCTTCTTCAGCAGACCCTCGCGGATCGAAGCGATCGTATGACTCACCGCTCGATCACCCGGGGAACCTTGAAGTATCCGCTGCCCGAGACAGGGGCGTTAGCGAGCGCCTCAGAATTCGATAAGCTCGGGCGCTCCCGATCCTCGCGCAAGGTTGCCGTCTCGTCCGATTCGAACAAGACCTGCGCCATCGGTTCCACGCCGGTGGTATCGAGTTCGTTCAGTTTATCGATGTGGCTCAGGATGTTGTCCAGATCCTTCGCCATCCGCTCCACTTCATCGTCACGCAAAGCAAGCGAAGCCAACTCCGCCACGCGCCGAACTTCCTGGTCGGTAATTTTCATCCCTTTTTTCGCGACTGGCGGTACAACATATCGAGCACCGGATCCTGTACGGTCTCACGTCCGATCGCCCTCTCCGCCTTCTGCGGCTCTCTCCGCCTGGGCATCGGGCGGAAATCGATATCGGTAACCAAAGCCTCGCCCAGCGCCTTTTCCAGATTCCGCAGCAAAGCGCGGCTGAGCGTGTTTAACTGCTTCTGCCAGATCTGATCTTCGACCTCCACCCTCAGCGCGCCCCTCACCAGGGCAGTGGCGCGCGTGTGTTCCGCAATTTTTTTCCCCGCCGCCACCTTCCATGCCGCACACGCGCGCAACTCCGGATCGTCCACAGCGAGTTTCAATTTTCCGATGAGGCGTCCGGCGCGTTCCACTTGTATACTCTAGCCGGGGGAAGTCATGATTGTATCAAACGTGCCTAATTTGATTCTCGCTTCAACATCGCCGCGCCGCAGAGAACTGCTAACCCTCGCCGGTTTCGAGTTCACTGTCCGCGCTCGGCCCGTTGAAGAAGTGCGTGCCCCCGGCGAAGATGCCCGCGCGTATGTCACCCGCCTGGCCCGTGAGAAGGCGGAGGCGTCGTACACCGACCAGGACGAAATCGTTCTGGGCGCCGACACGACGGTGGTTTTAGACGATCGAGTGCTCGAAAAGCCGCATCACGCCGCTTCGGCCAAAGCGATGCTGCGCGCCCTCTCCTGCCGCGAGCATGTCGTGCTCACTGGAATCTGCATCAAGCATCGCGGCGGCGTGATCGTCGATTGCGAATCGACTCGCGTGAGTTTCGTAGCGCTCGACGAAGGGGAAATAGAAGAGTATGTTGCTTCCGGAGAGCCGATGGACAAGGCTGGCGCTTACGCCATCCAGGGGCTTGCATCGAAATTTATCGATCGGATCGAAGGCTGCTACTTCAACGTCATGGGCCTGCCGCTAGCGCTCTTCTACAAGTACTTCAAGAGACTCTCTACCAAACCTCAACGCTAGACACGGCTCCGTCGGTCAGCTTCACTCGCCCGAAGGCTGCGTCCTTCGACGCGTAGCTGAACGTCTCCAGTAGATGCCCATCGTCGGACATTGTGATTCGTGACGCGGGTGAGCCGAGCTTCAGTAAATCCTCCCGGCTGGTCCCGCTTGTCACTTTTTTCAAATCGTCCGAAGTGACCTGCGGCGGAGGGGGCGGAGGGAGTGGCGGAGGCGGCACAATCTCGGGTAATGGTTCCGTCGAGGCCGGTTTCGCGGCACTCGCCCGATGCCCTGCCGGCGGCGGTGGAGGAGGAACGGATTCGCCTCCGCCCCCGGATACTCTGGGCGCTCCAGGCCCGACTTCGAGCAGGGGTGCAGCCTTCGAGTTGTCCTCAGGCGTCCTGGCAGCCTTTGAGGTCGTCTTGTCCACTTTCCCGAAGATGGTGGTAATCCCGTCGCTAACCTTCTTCCCGGCGGCACTGCCGATCGCGCTCCCGGCGGCCGAAGCCCCCACTTCCGTCATCGTCTGAGCGCCAGCGATGGCTGGACCCAGAAGGGTCGCCACCAGAACCGGCATCGTGAACAAAATACGACGCATGCAGTACCTCAATTGGCAGCGTAACATTCCGTGCGCCGGAGGCATACAGGCGAAACACCTTAGCCCGTTCAAAAAAACATCTAAGCACCACGCTCTTGTGGGTGCTGATGTTGTATCATTGGAACGGGATTGGATGAACAGCTCATTTGTAGAACAGCCGTACCAGCTTTATACACCAGAGGATCACAAATCCTGGAGCAAACTTTACTCCCGCATGAAGCCCCGTTGGGAAAAATATGCCAACGACCATTTTCTCAAGGGCATCTCTTCGCTGGCACTGCAGCCTGACCGAGTGCCGCGCCTCGAAGATGTGAATCGCTTTTTGCGTCCATTGACGGGATTTCAGGCAAAAGGCGTCGCCGGCTATGTGCCCGCGTTTGTTTTTTTCGATTGCCTGCGCCAGCGTGCCTTCCCGACCACCATCAACATCCGCCATGCCGACCAGCTCGATTATTTGCCCGAGCCTGATATCTTCCACGACATCGCCGGACATGTTCCCATGCACACCGACCCAGCCTTCGCCGAGGCGCTGGTCCGCTTAGGCGATTGCGCGCACGCCGCGGCGGAAATGGTATCGTCCATTCGCATCGAAGAGCTCACCAGCATTATCCGGGCATTGGCGCGATTTTTCTGGTTCACCATCGAGTTTGGCTTGATGCAAACGAAGCAGGGCCTGCGCGTCTATGGCAGTGGTCTGTTAAGCTCGCATGGCGAAATCGAACACGCCATCGCGTCCTCTGATGTCCAACGGTATCCGCTCCAGCTCGAATGGGTGATCAATCAAAGCTTCGCCATCGACCACTATCAACCGCTGCTGTTCACAGTCGAGTCCTTCGATCACCTGTTCAGCCTTGTGAATCAGTTGGAGCAGTGGATGAAGCAAGGGAAACTAAACCATGTGGCCCCTGGCGAACCCGGGGTAAATGAGGAAGATTTGAAAAGCTTTCTCGACGCCGGCAAGTAGTGGGTACCCGCTTCCTGACGGTCGCGGCTCAGTGCCCGCGGAGCCGCCATGCGTAAGCATGCGGGTAAAATGTGAAAGCCCCTAAGGACTCGGCGTCTTCTGCGTCGGCTTCGTATCCGCCGGCTTCGCACTACCAGCCTTCGCACCGGTGTCAGCGCCCTTGCGGATCTCCTCGAAGTATTGCTGCACGAACTGCTGATACATCAGCGGCACTTCGTCGCGATGGATCTCGCTTCCCGCTTCGACGTGCGTCGCCTGCTTTAGCGCCCATGGCGTCTTAAGCTGCTGCTTTGTCGAGCCGACCTCGACCATCACTTCACCGGTGACGTTCGCCGCGCGCTTACCCAGGATCTCGCTGATCTTGCCCATTGCCGCGAGCTGCTCGGCTTCTTTTGCCGCCTTGTCGCCGTCCGACGAGCCTATGCCACTCTTCGCGTCCGGTGAATTGTTCTTGTCCTGCGATTTATCGCCGGACTTTGCGTTCGCGCTTTGCTTCTGCTCGCTCTTGTCGCCCTGTTGCTGCTGCTGATCGCTCTGCGCGTCAGCGTCCTGCGATTCGCTTTGCGAACCCTTCTGATTCTGCGCGCTCTTCTGGCCCTTTTCCTGCCCGCCCGCCTTCGAATCCTGCGAATTTTGCGCCGATTGGGCTTCCTTGGGAGGCGCACTCTTCATCTTATTCAGCATGTTCGCCATCGCGTCCTTCAGCTTGTCGAGCATGCTGGAATTCTCGTTATTCGCGTTCTGATTCTTGGCGTCCTGCTTGCCTTCCTTCGATTTGTCTCCCTTAGCCCCGTCCTTCTTGTCCTGATTCCCGTCATCCTGATTGGCGGACTGTTCGCCTTTTTCGCCCTTCTCGCCGTTGTCGCCCTGCGTATCGTCGGGCGACGACTTCTCGCCTTTCGCCGCTTCCTTCGACTGATCGGCCGCCGCCGAGTTATTCACATCGGGTGTCTCGACCGATTCCATTTGCGAATCGGGTACCTGGTCGTTCTGGGTCGTCGGCGCGTCCGGATTGCCGGGATCGAGCGGACTGTTGGGATCGATCGCCGACTTGCGAATATTATTCTTCGCCTGCTGCTTCTGCGGCCCGCTGCCGAAGAACGTGTCGTACGCCATCTTGACCAGCGACGGCTCCAGGCTCATCGTCCCTGTCACAGCGTAACGAACCGCAAAGAGTCCGCAGGCGACGAGCGCAAGCCCCGCGGCGGGCCACGCGAATCGCGAGCGCGTAAAAGGAACAGCAACGCGCGCGTCGATAGTTCGGGCGATTAGCTCAGCCGAGTGGCGCTGCTGGGCGCAAATCTCATCGCGTCGCTCGGAACCGTCGCGGATCTCGGCAAAGTAAGTCGCGGTCGAGAGGGCGTCGGCCAGATTCATCTTCCAATCGATGCGTTGCGCGAGCCGGTATTCGGAAGGCACCCGGCCTCGCAGCCGATAGAGGCCAACGGCCAAGCTCGCGATCGCTAGCAGGGCGATCCAATACCATTCGAGCAGCGAAGTGCCGGTGAGCAGGAGCAAGATAGCTCCGCCCATGGCAATAGAAATCGCGAGCGCCGATTGGTCGAGGACGAGATCGAGAATCGAGCGCCGGCGGGCTTTTTTGAGAAGTTGAGATACGGGAGAGAGTTCGTCCACCTTACCTTGAGTATCGCACGATGGTATTACTGCGTCCCGTCTGATAGACAACGTTCCCTGCTACTCTGGGATTTTCTATGAATCCGCTGCTTGAAATTTCCTTTCGTGTCCCTTTCGATAAAATCCAGGCTGCCGACGTCGAGCCTGCGATTGACGAGCTCCTGGTACGCGCCCAGAACCGCCTGGAGGACACCATAAAAAGTGCGGATCCGCTTCGTGCACTGGACACGATGACCGAGAATCTCGACTACGCCATGGCCGTCGTGCGTCATCTGGAGAGCGTCGCCACCACGCCCGATTTGCGCACGGCCTACAACGCGGTCCAACCGAAGGTCAGCGCGTTTTATTCCGGCCTGGTGCTGAACGAAGCGCTCTGGAATGCCGTCAAAACCTACGCCGCGACCGATGAGGCGCACGCTCTCACCGGTACGATGCACCGGTATCTCACTAAAACCGTAGCTTCGTTCAAACGTCATGGAGCCGACCTGGACCCAGCCGGAAAGACGCGTCTCAAAGAGATCGACGTCGCGCTCGCCGAGGTCACCACGAAATTCTCGGAAAATGTTTTGGACGCCACCAATGCCTGGGAGCTGATCCTGACCGATGAATCGAAACTAACCGGACTGCCTCCATCGGCGATAGCAGCCGCCAGGGCCTCGGCCGACGCGAAGGGTGTGGAAGGATGGCGCTTTTCTCTGCAAGGCCCCAGCTATCTGGCGGTGATGACCTATCTCGACGACGCGACGATACGCGAACAGGTGTGGCGCGCCTTCAACCTCCGCGGTGCAGCGGAACCTTTTAACAATCGCCCTTTGATCGCGAAAATTCTAGGACTCCGCCGCGAAAAAGCCCAACTGCTAGGCTTCGCTGATTTCGCCGACCTGGTTCTCGACGATCGCATGGCGCATCAGGGCGAACGAGCGCAGACGTTTCTCGACGATTTGCGGAAGAAAACCGAGAAACGCTTTCGCGAGGAGAACGCGGAACTGGAGTCGTTCGCCGGGCGCGCGGTCGAGCCCTGGGATGTCGGTTACTACGCCGAGAAGCAACGCCTCGCGCTATACGACTTCGATGAGGAAGAGCTGCGGCCGTACTTTTCGCTTGATCGCGTAGTGGCCGGCATGTTCGAAATATTCCACCGTGTCTTCGGAATCGTCGTGAGGGAAGAAGAAGGCGTGCCGGTCTGGGATCCCTCCGTCAAGACGTACGCAATCGAGGATTCGGGCTCATTCTACGCCGACTGGTACCCTCGCGAAAACAAGCGCGGCGGCGCGTGGATGGATTCCCTGCTGCCGAAGCTCGGCCTGATCTGCGGCAATCTCACCCCTCCCGTAGATGGCAAGCCGGCTCTATTGACGCATCGCGAAGTGGAAACAATTTTCCACGAGTTCGGCCACCTGCTGCATCATTTGTTGACGCGCGTGGAAGTTCGCAGCCTCGCCGGAACCAGCGTAGCGTGGGACTTTGTCGAGCTTCCTTCGCAGATCATGGAGAACTGGTGCTGGGAGCGCGAATCGCTCGACCTGTTCGCCCGCCACTACGAATCCGGCGAATTGATTCCCGACCAACTCTTCCAAAAAATGAAGCGCGCGAAAACCTTCCGTGCCGCCAATGCGCAGATGCGCCAATTGGGATTCGGCTTCGTCGATCTGGCTCTGCACCGTCAATGGAACCCCTCGCTAGGCGATCCCGTGGATTGGTCGCGCGCTATCCTGCAACAATTCGCCGCCGCGCCTTTGCCGGACTACTACGCGATGATCTCCGGTTTCACGCACCTTTTCGCAAGCCCTGTCGCCTATGGCGCCGGATACTATTCCTACAAATGGGCCGAAGTGCTGGACGCCGACGCCTTCACTCGTTTCAAAAAAGAAGGTGTCTTCAGTGCAACCGCAGGCGGCGATTTTCGCGAGAAAATTCTGTCCAAAGGCGATAGCCAGGACCCAGCGGAGTTGTACCGCAACTTCATGGGCCGCGACCCCGATCCCAATGCCCTCCTAGAACGCGCAGGTTTAGTAGGGTAGGTCCCCGACGGTACCCGACCTGCCCCACAATGCGCGGTTTTCTAACGGGCCGCGATCACGGGAAGTCTCTGGGCGACGTTCTCCAACATCCCGGTGAGCGCGCTGGAGTTCAGAGGCTTGGAGAGATAATCGTCCATTCCAGCTTCCAGACATCGTTCGCGATCGCCTTGAATGGCATGGGCTGTCAGCGCGACGATGGGCACGTGTTCGCCGGTTATTTTTTCGTGTTCTCGAATGCGCGTCGTCGCTTCGAAGCCATTCATCTCCGGCATCTGCACATCCATCAGAATCACATCGAACCGACCCGCCGAGTGCGCGCGTACGGCTTCCTCTCCATTTGCGGCCAGCGTGACCTGATGCCCCATTTTTTGGAGCAGCCTGGTAGCCAGCTTTTGGTTGACCGCATTATCCTCCGCCAGAAGCACGTTCAGCGCTCGAACCTCCATTCGCGGCGCAGGCGCAGTGGTCACGGTTTCCTGCTCGACGCAGTGGACGGCCCGATAGAGAGCGTTTGCCAGTTCGCTTTCGTTTACCGGTTTCACCACGTAATGCTGGACTCCGAGACGCCGGCACTCTCCGGCATCCGAATGCAGTTCGGCAGCGCCCAGCATCATGACAATCTCGGGCGGCCGCGGGAGTCTTCGCGCGTAACGGGCTACGGCAAAGCCATCGGTGCCGGGCATCTGCGCGTCGACCAGCAGCAGATCGAACGGAGTCTTTTTCATTTCGGAAATGGCGTCTTCGCCGCTCGAAACGGCCCGCACGGTCGCGCCGAGGCGTTCGACGATGGCGCTAAGTATCGTTCCCGACTTCGCGCGATCGTCCGCGATCAGCACGCGTACCCGCTCCAGCAATCTCGCGGTCGGCGCCTTCGCAGGCTCCAAAACGTCCGCCGGAAGGCTGAACCAGAAACGGCTTCCCTTCCCCGGGTCGCTCTCGACCCCGATTTCGCCGTCCATCAGGTGCACCAGCTTCGTCGAGATCGAAAGGCCCAATCCCGTCCCTCCGAATCTGCGCGTGGTCGACCCATCGGCCTGCTCGAACGGTTGGAAGATGGAAGCGAGCTTTGCGGCAGGGACGCCGATTCCTGTATCCGCCACCGTGAACATGACGCGCACCGGACGCGCTTCGGCGTCGGCAACGGAGACTTCGACGGAGACGTCGCCTTCGCTTGTGAACTTTATGGCATTCCCAATCAGGTTCAAAAGCACCTGCCGCAGCCGCGCCGGATCGCCGATCACTTTGGCGGGGACCTGGGGATGAACATATGCAGTCAGTTCGAGATTTTTTTCATTGGCGCGCAGTGCGACGGTCTTCAGAGCGCCGGCTACCATAGTGCGAACGTCCACGACAGCTTGGTCGAGCTCCATCTTTCCCGCCTCGATCTTCGAGAAGTCGAGAATATCGTTGATCACCACCAGCAGCGAGTCGGCCGAAATCTTGACCGCGCTCAAATATTCCCTCTGCTCCTGATCGGAGGCAATGCTAAGAGCAAGGTCCGTCATTCCGATGACGCCATTCATAGGAGTCCGGATCTCATGACTCATGTTGGCCAGGAATTCACTTTTGAGCCGCGCCGCCTCCTCGGCTTTTTCCTTCGCCGTTTGCAGCTCCGCGGTGCGTTCGCTGACGACCTCTTCTAAATGATCGCGATGGCGGCCAAGCTGCTCCTCCCTGGTTTCGATCTCGCCAAGCATCTCATTGAAAGCCTCGATCAGCTCCCCAATCTCGTCGTCGGGACCCGCGGCCGCACGAATCGAATAAGTCCTGGAGGAAGACACCAGGCGCGCCGTATCCGTCAGGTTGGAGATAGGTTTTACAAGAACGCGCAGAACCCTGGAATAGAACACAATCGCGATGATTGCGGGAATAGCCAGGGCAGCCAAGGTGAGCAGTAGATAGCGTGCGATGCGAGTGTACAACTCGCTCTGGTCGCTGCGGAGGGAAATGGAGCCGACCCGTTCGCCGTTCAGCGCCACGCCCCGCACCAGGATTAACGCTCCGTGCTCCAGATGCGAGCCAATCGGCGGAGCCTCGCGCGGAGGAGGATTGGCGTTCGCTTTGCGCTCATAGCTTGCGAACAAAACGCCTTGTTTGTTGTACAAGCCAGCGGAGAACACGGAAGGAATGGTGTGCAGGGCGGCCAAGGTCGCCTCGGCATCCTTGGGGTCCTCAAAAACCAGCGCCGCTGCGGAATTTTCACCCACGACGCCCATAATCGCGGACAGTTGCGCGGTATTCTCGCGCCGAAAATTGTAGAACTCGTTGGTGATCGAAACCAGGCAGGCCAAACATACAAAGGCGCTCGCCGGAAGCGCGGCGGCAAGAATCAGTTTACGGCGGAACGACATCGAGTAGGCGTTCACAGCACCCTCCCCAGCTTCAGGAGTTGCGAGCTTACCCGCAGACCCGCAGCATGGGCAACCTCGGGGCGGATTTCGAAGTGGACGCGATTGTCGTCCAGATAGAAATTAATGATGATTCCAGATTTTAGAAACCCCGGCGACTCACCGACGGTCAGCATGCCTAGCTGTAGCGGCGTCGCCATCCGCTCGGAGTCGACGCGCCCGATGAAGAGAATATTGCAGTCCTTCACGTCGGCGGGCCGGGCATAGTGGCGCACCTCGACCCGACGGCCGCTGACGATCTTGCCGCGAACGGTGTCCTCCAGCACTCCTTGGAACGGGTCCTGCCCCAGGATGCCAATCACCCACGGCGAATCGTTGGCCGCGGCCGGCCACTCGACGAATTTCAGAAAGTTGAATAGAAACGCGGCCTTGACCTGATACTCCAGGCCCTCGCCGGCGCTGCAGACCAGTGGACGCGCAAACAGAGCAACTGCAACCGCGGTGCGAATGGCTCGGCGCATGATCAGAATCTCCACGCCATCCTGCCGTAGACATTGCGAGGGATTTCCGAGATCTGATTGAAGCGCGTCGATTCGTACTCCACGTGATTCGCTTCGAAAGCGTCCTGTACGCCGATGGAAAATTCGATCTTCGGCAAAGGCCGCCAGCCAATGTGCAGGTCGCCGCGGAGGTGCTGGGGAATTCCGGTCTGGGGCATCGCCGCGGTATAGTAGAGCGCCGCGTCGATTTGTATCTTGCGCGTGAGATCGAAATTCGAGCGGACTTCCCACTGATGATGCGGGGTTGCCGAACTCGTGCGAAACTGATCGCTGCTGACGTCCCCGGGATAGGAACGCGTCTCGACGCGCAGCCAGTCGTAGCCCCCGGTCAGCCTCCACCGGCCGGTCGCATTCCAGGTAGTGGAGAGTTCCGCGCCGTAGGATTCGCCATGGCGCTGATTGCCGGCGATAATCGGGATTTCCAGATAGGGCATTCCGGAAGAATACTGAAGCACCGGTGCCCCGTTCGAGAAACTAGAAAGATGTTGATAGACGTTATAAAACATGGAGAGATCGAACGAAATTGTTTTGGAAGCTTGCATGCGCTGGCCGGCCTCGTAGGCCAGCACGGTTTCGGAGCGCTCCGCCGGATTGCCGACGATATGCTCAACCGCAAGCAGCGAAGGGATCAAAGGGGAGCCGGACGGGATGGCGACGGGCGCCTCGTAAAGGTCTAGTCCCGTGTCGCTTAGGGAAGGCGTTCGCACCGCGCGCGATACGGCGACCCAACTTGACAGGATCTCCGTAGGTGACCACAGCAGCCGGACGGTGGGCTGAATCGCATAGCCGAAGTTCTGGGTGTGGCTTGCCTGCGCCCCCACAATGAAGTGCAGCTTATCCGGGATCAATGAGATCTCATCTTCCGCGAACAGAGCGATCACATCGCGATTGTCATGCAAGGGATTGAACCGGAGCGCGGGGCTCGGCGTGGCACGGAACGAGTCGTCACGGAAACTGAGTCCGTAGATCACGTCGTGTATTCGACCGGTGTGCACGTGCTGCTGGAAGCCGTACTCCAGGGTGTTAAACGCGCTCGCGCTCTGCGGGTCGTCCCGGAGCATGTGGTCGTAGGAGAAGCGCACTTCGATGCTGGACGTCTCCGAAACGACGTGCTGCCATCGGGCAGCGACATTTCCTCCGATGGTGTCGATCCGGTCGTCGGCGGGCGGCGCGTTGGGAGACGAGATCGTCGCGTCAGGCACAACCAACCCCAAAACGCTTTGATAGACGCCGCCGGAGACCGACAGCGTATCCTTCGATGAGATATCCCAATCCCCGCGAAAATCGCCGCTACGGTTGACCCACCCGCGGGACGGACTGATGCCGCCGAGAATCTGGAGCGGATCGAATTGCGTGTTTTGTGCGCCGATGCGGTAGTCGGCGCCGGGGGCGATCTGTCCACCGTAGCGCACGGTTTCGGCTGAGGCTGGTTCCGATCCCGCTCCGGCGACGACTAGTCCACCATGGGTCGATTTTGCGGACTTCGTGATGATGTTGATTACCCCGTTGACAGCGTTCGTGCCCCACATCGCGGCGCCGGGCCCGCGAATTACTTCAATACGCTCAATATCGTCGACGGGGAGATTCAGAGTGTCCCAGAACACGCCGGTATAAAATACGTTATAAGCGCTACGTCCGTCCACCAGCACCAGCAGCTTGTTCGAATACTCGTCGTTGAACCCGCGGATGCCCACGGCCCACGAGCCGCTCGAGAGGCGGGCCACCTGCACGCCGGGCGCAAGACGAAGGAGTTCTGGGAGAACGGTGATCCCGGAACGCCGGATATCCTCCGCGGTGATGACAAAAACTGAGGCTGCGGTCGAGGAGAGACGCTGCGCTTTCTTGGACACCGAGGTGACCTCGATGTTCATCAGCTCTTCCAGGCTTCGATCAGCCAATCCGTTCGGATCTGAGGGTGCGGGCGTTTGACCCGCGCTGAGCAGAGAGATTCCGAGAAGGAAAAAACCGCATATTCGTCGAAACGCCATCTATAAGCGTTATCGGACTGCGGGAGAGAAGTAAGAGGACTAGACTACGTCGACGCCCATCGAGCGGGCCGTGCCTTTAACGGAATTCATCGCGGCCTCGACAGTGAAGCAATTGAGGTCTGGCATCTTGATCTTGGCGATCTCTTCGACCTGCTTCAGAGTAATCTTACCCACGCGATTCTTATTCGGTTCCGCCGAGCCCTTCGCCAATCCGCAGGCCCGCTTGATCAGCACCGGGACCGGAGGAGTCTTAGTGATGAACGTGAACGAGCGGTCCGAGAAAATGGTGATCACCACAGGGATGATCAGCCCTTCCTGGTCCTTCGCCGACGTTTTGGCGTTGAACGCCTTGCAGAACTCCATGATGTTGACGCCCTGCGGACCGAGCGCGGTTCCCACCGGAGGCGCCGGGGTGGCCTTGCCGGCCGGGATCTGCAATTTCACACTGCCCGTAACTTTTTTTGCCATGTTCTAAACCTTTTCCACCTGTAAGAAATCCAGCTCGACCGGCGTCGCACGGCCGAAAATCGTCACCAGCACGCGCAAAGTGTTGCGCTCCGGATTCACCTCGTCGACCTTGCCCGAGAAGTTCGCGAACGGCCCGTCGTTGATGCGCACATTTTCGTTCTTCTCGAAGCTCATCTTCGGACGCGGACGGTCCGCGGAGCTCGCCTGACGATACAAAATCGAATTGACTTCATCGGCGGTGAGCGGCACCGGCGAATTGCCTCCGCCCACGAAACCGGTCACGCGAGGAGTTGCCTTCACGGCGTGCCACAGCTCGTCGTTCATGTCCATTTCGACCAGCACGTAGCCCGGATAAAGCATCCGCTTGCTGGTGACCTTTTTCCCATTCCGCAGTTCGACGACCTCTTCGGTCGGAATCAGGATCTGGCCGATCTGCTCGGCGAATCCGAACGCTTCGGCGCGGCTCCGGAGCGAGCTCGCGACTTTCTGCTCGAAGCCTGAGTAGGTGTGGATGATGAACCACTTTTTGTCGGAAAGAGGCAGCTCCGCGGCCGATTCGTCGAGTACGTGCACCGGCTCGTCATGAACCTCCACCGGCTCGTCTGCGGTCTCTGGGTGCATCGGCGTCGGTTCTTCCTCGGGGAGCATTTCGTCTGGCATTCTCGTTCGCGCCTTTACTTGGTAAACGTATCGAATATCTTCTGAATCAAGCGGCCGAAGATGGAGTCCACCACTTCAAAATAGGCAGCAAACGCGAACACCGCGACAATCACCACCGCGGTCGTAGACCGAACCTGTTTCCACGGCGGCCAGGTGACGCGCTTCATTTCGAGATGCAGTTCCTCGAAATAATTCTTCGTCTCGGCAGGCCATGCCGCCATTCGCGTGGTTAAGCTAGTCTCTTCAGCCATGGAACAATTCCTTCTCGCGCGTCAGCGCGCCAAAACCGCCGGAGGCGGGCTGGCAGGGGCGGAGGGATTCGAACCCCCACTCGCGGTTTTGGAGACCGCTGGTCTGCCGTTAAACCTACGCCCCTATTTCGGCAACTCTATTTTACTTAATTTCCTTGTGCGGATGGTGCTTGCGGCAGAACGGGCAGAACTTGCTGAGCTCCAGCCGCTCCGTCATGGTCTTCTTATTCTTCATGCTGGTGTAATTCTTACGCTTACACTCCGTGCATTGTAAAGTAATCTGTTCGCGCGCCATATCCGGCTCCTATCCTAAAATCTCGCTAACCGTACCCGCCCCAACCGTCCGCCCGCCCTCGCGAATCGCGA
>Ga0182024_10003449_pt1 | contig 37654 bp, 38 predicted proteins | sample P32metaG_FD_120480 | JGI IMG/M metagenome (GOLD analysis project Ga0182024, IMG submission 120480) | Permafrost microbial communities from Stordalen Mire, Sweden - P3-2 metaG (Illumina Assembly) | ecosystem: Environmental > Terrestrial > Soil > Wetlands > Permafrost | place: Sweden: Stordalen...
GGATGCGGCATAAGGCGTTCCACACTTTGTTCTGAAAAGCAGTGCCGGTGAACGCGACCGGGATTCGCCCCAGCGCCTCCATGTCGCCACCGAAATACTCCCGGAGCGTTGCGGAGAACCCGAACGGATTTTCGCGTTCCGCGAGAACTGCGCCCCGAAAGCGCCGCTGGAAGTCAGCCCGCCAGTGTTCGTCGCCCTGGTCGAACGACATCATCCGCAATGTGCCGCGCGCATCCGCAACGAGAACGATACCGCCGATGGGCGAATCGATCCGATCGAAAAAGAAATTTTCATGTTCAGACATTTGCTTCACTCCTTTTATCTGCGTCCGCGGCCCACAGGTGCTGCGCCGCATAGGCCCGCCAGGGCCGCCAGCATTCCGCTCGTTCCATGAGTGCCTTTGCCGTCATGCGTTTCCCGTTCGAGGCTGCCCGCAACAGGCCCACATCCGCCGCAGGAAAGGCATCGCTGTCGCGAAGCGCACGCAGCGCCCAATATTGCGTGGTCCATTCCCCGAAGCCCGGCAGCGCGAGCACGCGTGCCATCACATCGTCGTGCGCATGCTTCGCTTCGAGCAGCTTCGGGTCCGCGGCAGCAGCGCGGGCGAGCGACTGCAGTGCGGCGATGCGGGCGCGCGGCATGCCGAAATGCGCGAGGTCCGCCGCTGCCAGTTGTTGCGGAGTCGGAAACAAATGCGTCAATGAATCATGCCCGGTCGCTTCCCGCGGCACCGCTGTGCCGGCCAGCCGTGCGAGCTTGCCGGCGAGCGTCCGCGCTCCGCCGACCGTGATCTGCTGGCCGAGAACGGCGCGCACGGCGAGTTCGAATCCGTCCCAGGCGCCGGGTGTGCGCAGGCCCGGACGCCGCGCCACAAGCCGCGCCAGTTCCGCATCGTGCGAGAGATGCGCGCCGATAACTTCCACGTCCGCATCGAGATCGAACATCCGGCGCAGGCGCGCCACGATGGAGAGAAGCGCGCGCAGCTGCGGCAGACGGATCGTCGCCACGAGCGATTGCGGCCCGGGCGCGACGTCAACGCTGCCGACGATCCCGTCGAAAGCGATCGTGCGGCGGTAACGGCCATTCTCGACGGATTCGACGCCGGGAATGGCGCGCGCCGCAAAGAAGGCAAGGATCGCATCCCAATCGTAAGGCGGCCGATAGCCCAGACGCAGCGTCACCAGCGAAGGCTCCGCGCCCGCGCTGCGGAGCGCGCGCAGATCGCGGGGCGCACGGCGGTAAAGCTTGCGAAAGGCATCGTTGAAACGGCGCACGCTGCCGAAACCCGAGGCTTCGGCCACCTGCACCATCGAAAGCCGCGTCTCCTGGATCAGCTGCTTTGCAAACAGGATCCGCCGCGTCTGCGCCACCGCGATCGGCGGCACGCCCAGCTTCTCCTCGAAAAGACGGCGCAACTGGCGCTCGCCGAGCCCGAGCATGTCCGCCAGCGCTTCGACGGAGGCTTCGCCGTCGAGCGCGCCTTCCGCAATGAGCGAGAGCGCACGCGACACCGTGTTGGAAGTACCGCGCCACGCCGCAGCATCGGGCGAGATTTCCGGCCGGCAGCGCAGACAGGGTCTAAAACCCGACGTCTGCGCGGCGGCGGCGCTCGGAAAGAAGCGGCAATTTTCTCGCTTCGGCGTGCGGGCCGGGCAGATCGGCCGGCAATAAATGCCTGTCGTCTTCACGCCAACGAACAGCCGGCCATCGAACCTGGCATCGCGCGCGCAAAGCGCCCGGTAGCAGATGTCATCCGTCGGAAGGGTCGCTTTCATGAGCCGACTGTGCACCCCCCGCGCGGGAAAGTCTGGCCATTTTCGGACGCGACCGTCGGGGAACTGTATACTTGACTCAGCAGAAAGCCGCGAGGCATAAATCAGGCGGACAGGCCGACGTTCTAGTTATCGACGCGATGGTTTCGGCGGGAATGGCAAGTCTTGCGGCAATCGCTGATCCTCAAGCTCAAGTAGCTTCGATTGGCTTCGAGGCGTTGACGGAGGTGTATATTGCCATGCGCGCTTTAGAGCCTCGTCGCGTTGGAGACTCTTAAGTTTCCGCCCTTGAGTGAACAGACACAGTAGGCTGACGTTCAGTTTTTCCGCGTCTTCTGTCATGGCGTTCAAGATGTCCACGGTAGCGTGCCATTCCTTAACTCGCGTTGGGACATGCGCCTTAGCGACGTTTGACACGACCCGCCCTATGCCATCCTCGAATGCGCCGTAGTGGACGATATCGTTTCTAGCCGTGTTGAGTGCGGCTAGGCGTTGCAACAATTCTTCAAGTTCGGGTGGCACTGGTGTATCGTCGGATGTCTCTGCGGCGTGGATGCGGCGGATGTATCCGATTGCGGACTCAACGCGAGCACCAGAGAGAACCGCATTTGCCATGCTGCGATGCATCCCGGTTCTATGAACTAGGTACAGGTAAATGGATTCTTCAACGTAGGCGAATGTTCGCATAAATCGGCCCAATGCCTCGTCATAGAAGCTGCCGCTATTCCTCAGGCGTGCTATAAACGCTTTCCGGTCGAATTCGAAAGGTTTGAGATTGCGCACCATAGACAAGACCCAGACGAAAAAAACGAAGCCTAGCGCGAGTCGCGGCAAAACCGCCAATCTCGACCTTGACCCCGCCGCTTGGCCGAAATTTGAGGCGCTTGTGAAATCAGCGGCGAAGATGGGGCATAAACCGCACGTAACTAAACCTACATCAAGCAGAAAGAAGCCGTGACTTAGCGTCCCAATGCATCTCTGATGGTGCCTATCGGCATATACATTGCGAGTTCACCCTCGACAAAAAACTCAAATCCCCACCTTTTATATTTCTCCGCTAGGTCGTTATTGTCGGCATCGAGAGTAAGCGCGTAGAGACCTATTAGATCAGCAACCATCAATGTTTTCCCCATGGCATGAAGCATTAGTAGCTTCCCGACTCCGCTGCCCTGACAGTCCTCTTGCACCCCAATCATTCCAAGATAGACACACGGGGCCGCTTTGACGCGCCCAAACTTCTCATACGCTTGCTCAGAAATGTTCTCAGGGAGATGGGTAGCCGCGACAAGGTAGTAGTAACCGATCAACCTTCCGCCGTAGTGAGCGTCGTACGCGCGAACGCGATTGACCGCGTGTTGCTTCTTTGCGTTGTTGCGGCAGAAATTATCAATGGTTTTGTGGCCGCAACAAAAAGCCGCTCGATCTGTGTTCTGATCGAGCGGCTCGATGCCGACCTGGCTTAGGTCAACAGGTTTTTTGTCTGAGGAACCCAGAATAGTCACGGACAAGTTCTTTTAGGGCTTGCGGGGCGGCCTTCGGGTGTTCCACGTCGCCGAAGAACTTTCGCTCTACGTCTGACGTGTATTCCCGTTCCGTATGATCTTTCTGGGACCATTCGTCATATTTTCTATCTGGCAGCATGATGGTCTCCTTTCTCGCGCTGCTTACCCCTGCTGCGACAGGAAACGGTGGCAGCGACTTGGCTCTGATATAGCAATATTATGCTCAAAATGCATTGCACGAATCGTTACGCGGGAAAAATAGCACGGAAAACAGATAACGTTTTCAACGCGAGCTTGGTCTTTGCCATAGAAAGTGTATATTCATCAATTGGTTAGAGGCATCACAATTTGAAGCTGCGACATTTTGGCAAGTTCTTTAATTGCGACTAGCCTCTAGCCAACGCAAGAAAGCTCTAGCCTTTTGCTTAAGCGTTCGCGGCGTGATCAGGCCGCCGGTAGATTTTACCCGTGCGCCGCCTCAGACCGGTTGCGCCACCGTATAAACGCCCGCGCTTTCTGCTTGATCGTTACGGGTTTTGTCAGTCCGCCGATAGGTGAGGCGCTTGCCGACAATGCCCTTAAGAGCCTTGGTGGCGCGCTCACCGTCCCCTATGCCTAGCGCGGAACGCTCGTTGTACCGGAAATCGAACTCGGCAAGGTAACGCTTCAAATGGGCTTCGCTCACGCTGTGGTATGTGCCGATGATTCCACGCTTGAAGGTCGCGAAATAGCTTTCTACCGTGTTGCTGTGCGCATCGCCGCGTACATATTCTCCAATCGAATGGTTCACGCTTTCATGGCGCGCGAACTCTTTGCCGACCGGACGAAATTCGCCACCGTCGTCAGTCATGAGGACCGAGCGACGGTCAACCTGTGTCGCAAGAACCTGTCTAACTGTCCTGCCGCTCACCTTGGCGACATGATCGGAGCGCGCGCGCCCGCCACGCTCTACCAGCGTGTGCACAATGTGCTTTCCCTTGTTGGAGCGGCCAACGCGTTTGTTGGCGTGCTTGTTGTGGTCTTTGCCGCCCACGAAGGTAAGATCGGCCTCGACCACCATTCCTTCGCCGCCAAACGGACCTGCCGTGAGCGGGGCCATGGCCTCACGCAAGCGATGGCACATAAACCACGCGCTCTTGTAGGTGACGCCTAGCATACGGTGCATTTGATGCGCGCTCATTCCCTTCTTGGACGCGCAGAGAAGGAAAGCGGCCATAAGCCATTTATTCAGCGGAATGTGGGAGCGCTCGAAAACCGTCCCGACCTGTACCGTGAATTGCTTGCGGCAGGAATTGCACTGGAAATAACCCTCACGGCCAGTGAGAGGCGTTGAGTCGTCAACCGTGCCGCAGTAACCGCAAACCCGACCATCGGCCCACAGAAGCGCTTCAAGCCAAGCGCGGGCCTTCGTGGGGTCCTGAAAAATCTTGTTGTTTAGCGGGTTCGACATGACCGGGTTCCTTCGTTCTGGAACCCATATAGGCCGCCCCGCTTGCTGAGTCAAGTATATAATTCCCGACCGTCGGGGAGACCTATATACCTTCGTGACCCTCTCGACTCCTAAACAACTGCGCCGTATAAGGGATTCGATTGCGGGATAGGTAGTGTCGGCATTTAGGCCGTGCTCCGCACTCAGCCTGCACTACAGGCCGCAGCCTAATCACAAAGCGGCTCCTTCCAACCGAAAGGAGCCACTATGCTTTGGATTGAAGCCTACTATCGCGTTCGTCTTTTCAGGCTTGAACAGGTACGCGGACACTGGCGCATCAAGCGCCGGTCATGCGTGACCCTTCGGACGCGGACTAGCCTTCTGTGATGCGTTGCCGCCGGGGGCTTGCGTTTCTTGCCTCTCGGCGGCTTCCGCTTTGGAACGGGCGGAATCTCGCGCGGATCGGCCCCTGCATAGCGATCCAGCGCTTCATCGAAGCCGATATCCAGGTGAAGTTTTTGGGCGCGTGCGCTCATGGGTCGCTATCCTATGGTTTGCGATTCGCAGGGGCAATTCGCGGATGCTGAAATTATTGTGCGCATTGCTAGTAGCGGCAGCGTTTAGCGAACCATCACAACCACCAGTTCCAAGTGTCGGAAAAGAAGAGAGCACCCCACAGAAACCAATCGACGCCAAGGCTAATCAGCCCAGCCAGCCAAAGACCCAAAGCGCGCCTAATTTGGCCGCATTCAAGTTTCAGCAGACCGAACACGCCGAGCAGCAACGCGAGTGGAAAGCTGACTATGAACAGCGCTAGGCGGCGGATAAACACGCGGTGGAAATTGGCATTCTGTCTATCATCGTCGGGTTCATTCAAGCCGTCGCGCTGATAATCACGTTATGCATCGTTGCGTACGTGGCGTTCAGACAATTGCGGGCGTACGTGGACATTGAGAGCGCGCGTCTTGCTCGGAATCCGCATGATGCCAACGGGCCGTGGTCCATCCTTATTCAAGTCAAGAACTTCGGCCAAACCCCGGCGCAGATCGTAGCTGCCAAGTTTGAGAAACAACTCGGCCCCCGACGCAACGAGACCGTGATTTTCCCGTTCACCCAAAACGCGGAGGATCATCCGAGCCCCGGAGTGCGGATCGCGCCCGGGCATTTTCATACGGTCGCCATCCAATGTCAGGAAATTGGCGTCGGACAGGCTGGATGGACGGCTCGGAGTCTCGCGCACCACAAAACCTATGTCTGGGGCCGTCTTGAATACGTGGATGCCTTTAGCTTTCGAAGGTTCATCCGTTTTCAGATGTACTATGACTTTGATGAAATGGAGCAATTTGCTTTGTGTGAGAGCGGAAACTCTGAAGGTGTCATCGGGTGGAAGTGGCGCTGGTGAGGCGTGCGTGAGCGTTGCCAAAAGGTGAAGAGCGAGTATGCCGCGCCACATGGCGCGCGCTCACTGAATAGGCGCCTTGTAGGTCAGTTGCCCATCCAGCCGCGCGATGAATTCGCCGATGCGCGGCGCGTCGTGAACGTCGCGGCGGTTATAGCGCCACGAGTTCTCGGCAACGAATTGGTCAAGGTGCTTCGCGCTGACCCAATGGTGAATGTCGTAAATCTGCCGGCGCAGCAGGGACCAATAGCCTTCGATGCTGTTGGTGTGGATTGGCCCGCGGCCGTATTCGCCTTTCTTGTGGTCCAGGGTCTCGTGCTGGAAGTGCTTGCGCCCAACTATTTTGTAGTGTGGGTTCTCGTCCGTGATCGGTTTCGATCCCGGCTCGATATGCGCCTTCACTATATGGGGAATGAACCACGCTTCGGGCATGTGGCTGGCGCGCAATTCGCCGCGTTGTGAAAATCAGAAGCGGTGAAGGATATCCAGCATCGCATAAACGCATACCAAGCAACACACCCCAATCACAGCCTGTATCGCCCAATAGCCAATGGGATTGGATGCGCGCGATGCTGAAACCGACGAATGCAGGAATGCCCGGCCGGTAGCCAGTCCCCAAGCGAACAAGCCTGCGGATGCCAGAGCCAAGATGCCCGTTACGACGGCCTGCTTCATGTAAAAATTCAAAATGCGTAACTCCCGATTGTTCCGTTCAGGGTTAGGCGGGATAGGGGTCACAAACAAGTGCGGCGGCAAAGGAGGTGGCGACGGCGTGGGCCAAGTGCCAAACCAACGAGATCCGCTCAGAATCATGCGTCGTGCATCCCAAGACGACGCGGATATTCTTGTGGCGCTACGCGTCGTAACTGAGTGCGACCTCGCCGCTGGTGGGGACTGCCTGGCAGGTCAACACGTAGCCCTGCGCAATTTCTGCTTCGCTCAATCCGTAGTTCTTCTTCATCTCTACCGTGCCGGAAAGAATCTTCGCCCGGCAGGTGGTGCAGACACCACTCTTGCAGGCGTAGGGGGCCGGGAGCCCCGCGGCCTGCACGCTTTCGAGAATGTTGCCCTTGTCCGCGTCGAAACGGATACGGGACCGGCGGCCGTCGAGCGTGACGGTGAGATCGGTGCCCGCCGCCTTCTGCTGCAGGGCTTCGTTCCGCGCGAGCTGTTCGGCCGAAGGCGCGCTGGTGGTGAATCGTTCGATGTAAATTCTCTCCGGCGCAACGCCGCGCTCCAGCAAGGCGGACTCGGCTGCGTCCATCATCGGTCCCGGGCCGCAGATGAAGAACGCGTCGGCCACGCCGGGGTCGACAAGCGTCGCAAAAACTTCGTCGCACTTGGCGCGGTCGAGCCGCCCGTTGAACAGTTCGATCTCCTCCGCCTCGTTTTCCAGGAAGTGATAGATCTCCAGCCGCTCGAGATAGCGGTTCTTGAGACCCGCCAGTTCCTCGAGAAACATGATGGAGGCGGTGTCGCGGTTGCCGTAGAGCAGCGTGAACCGGCTTTGCGGCAGGGTCTGCAGCGTGGTCTTGAGGATCGAGATGACGGGCGTAATACCGGAACCTCCGGCCAGCGCGATGTAATTTCGAGACGGGCCGCCGCTCGCGGGCAGAACGAAACGGCCCATCGGCGGCAGGACGTCGACGAACTGGCCCTCGCGCAGTGCGGTGTTCGCCCAGCCCGAAAATCTCCCCGACGGCATCTGCTTGATCGCGATGCGGATCTCGTTCTCGGAGGGCGAGACGCAGACGGAATAGTTGCGCCGCACGTCCTCGCCGCCGATTTCAGTCCGGAGCGTCAGGTGCTGACCGGCGCTGAAGGTGAAAATCTCGCGCAGTTCGGGGGGCACCTCGAAGCGAACGGAAACCGCGTCTGCCGTCTCGCGGCGCACCTCGGCGATCTTCAGCGCGTGGAAACCCTTGTTAAGCGACATCGCGCGCTCAGTGACACTTGAACTTGTCGAAGGGCTCGCCGCAGGAAAGACAGCGGTTCAGCGATTTGCAGGGTGTCGACCCGAAGCGGCTGATTTCCTCCGTATGCAGAGAACCGCAGAGCGGGCACGCGGGCTGTGTCTCACGGATCGCATTCCTGGCCCCGCCCTTCGGCGGCGGCGCGATGCCATAGGCGCGAAGCTTTTCGCGGCCCTCCTCGCTGATCCAGTCCGTGGTCCAGGGAGGCGCGAGCGCGGTCTCGATACGCATCGTTCTCAATCCCGCACCATCAAGGGCCGCCCGAATGGCGGTTGCGATGGCGAGCGTCGCCGGGCAGCCCGTGTAAGTCGGAGTGATAACGAGCGTGGGAGGAGTTCCCTCACGCACCTCGCGCACGATGCCGAGATCGACAACCGAGACGCAGGGGATCTCGGGATCCGGCACCTGGCTCAAAATCTGGAGCACGCGATCCTCCAGACTCACTTTGCTCCCGGCATCGCCGACTCCAGCCCGCGCGAGAATGGGTTCCGGCGCGCTCACCATGCCGTGCCCGGATAGGCGCGCGGCAGGAACTGCATTTCGGAGAGGAGATGGCCCAGATGTTCGGAATGGTGTCCGGCGCGGCCGCCCACAACCCTGCGGCGCGGCGTCGGGAGATCGAGCGTCGCTTCGCCCAACGTTGCGGCAATGCGCGCATCCCATTCTGCGCGAAGCTTGCGGGGATCCGCTGCCACGCCAGCGGAAATCAGCGATTCGAGTTCCCCGTCCACCTCGAACAGTTCATCGGCAAAGCGCCACATCCAGTCGAGCCCGGAGACGAGGCGATGGCGGCTCTCCTCCGTGCCGTCGCCCAGACGCACCATCCATTCGCTCGCAAATCGCGAATGATAGGCAACTTCCTTCACCGCCTTGGCGGCGATGGCGGCGATCGTTGCGTCCTTTGAATGCGCAAGCTCGCGCAGCAGCAATTCGTGCCAGTTGGAGAACAGGAACTGACGGGCGATCGTCTGCGCGAAATCGCCGTTCGGCTGCTCGACAAGAAGCGCGTTGCGGAAATCGAGCACGTCGCGGTGAAACGCAAGCGTGTCGGAGCAGCGCCCCTCGCCTTCCGCTTCGCCCGCCAGGCCAAGAAAGTGCGTCGCCTGCCCGACCAGATCGAGCGCGATGTTCGCAAGCGCCAGATCGATTTCGAGCATGGGCGCGTGGCCGCACCATTCCGACAGGCGCTGGCCCAGCACGAGCCCGTCGTCGCCCAGCCGCATCGCATATTCGGCCAACGGTTTCATCAGATGTTCTTGATATTCTCGGGGATCGAATAAAATGTCGGATGCCGGTAGACCTTGTCCGCCGCGGGCTCGAACAGGGAGTCCGCCTCTCCGGGGTCGGAGGCCACGATGGACGCCGAAGGGACGACCCACAGGCTGATCCCTTCCATCCGCCGCGTATAGGTGTCGCGCGCCGCTTCGAGCGCCATGCGCGGATCGGCGGCATGAACGCTGCCGACGTGCTTGTGCGCAAGGCCGTTCCTGGCCCGCACGAACACTTCCCACAGCGGCCATTCCCTGTTCATCGGGGCTACTCTGCCGCCGCGCGGATGTTGCGCCTCGCGGCATGCGCGAGCGCCGCCTCGCGCACCCAGGCGCCTTCTTCCCAGGCTTTTACCCGTGCGTTCATCCGCTCTTTCGCCACCGGGCCTTCGCCGCGCACCACCGCGTAGAACTCCTCCCAATCGATCATACCGAAATCATAGGAACCGCGTTCCTCATTCCATCGCAGCGCCGGATCGGGCACGCGAAGGCCGATGGCGTCGACCTGCGGCACCGTCACGTCGACAAATTTCTGACGAAGCTGGTCGTTGGTTTCGCGCTTAATGCGCCAGCGGATCGATTGCGCGGAATTGGGCGAGTTGTCGTCCGGCGGCCCGAACATCATCAGCGATGGCCACCACCAGCGGTCGAGCGCATCCTGCGCCATGCGTTTCTGCGCAGCGCTGCCGGCACAGAGCGCCATCATGATTTCGTAGCCCTGCCGCTGATGGAAACTCTCCTCCTTGCAGATGCGAACCATGGCGCGCGCATACGGGCCGAAGGACGTGCGCTGCAACGGCACCTGGTTCATGATCGCCGCGCCATCGACCAGCCACCCGATCGCGCCGATATCGGCCCATGTCAGCGTCGGATAGTTGAAGATCGTCGAATATTTCGCCCGGCCGGAATGCAGCGCCTCGATCATCTCGTCGCGGCTCGTACCGAGAGTCTCCGCGGCCGCGTAGAGATAGAGGCCATGGCCGCCCTCGTCCTGCACCTTCGCGAGCAGCACCGCTTTCCGCCTCAGGCTCGGCGCGCGCGAGATCCAGTTGCCCTCGGGCAGCATGCCCACGATCTCGGAATGCGCGTGCTGCGATATCTGCCGCACCAGCGTCTTGCGATACGCCGCCGGCATCCAGTCCTTCGGCTCGATGAAATCGTCCGCCGCGATCCGCGCTTCGAACATCGCCAGCCGCTCCGGATTCTCGGAAACCACCGGTGAAGCCGGAGACTTCGCATTCCTGTCGTTCAGCTCGGTCGTGTACATCGCCGGAATTCCTTTCCCGAACGCCTTTATTCTACAACCAGAGCATCATCCTGTCGAACTCCATCGCTTGAGATCACTCCGCCCACCGGCCCTGAGTTTGTCCTCGCGCCGGCCTTCGGCCGGACGCGGGGGGAGCCAGGCATCAATATCGGCGGAATCCGCGCGACGGGTCGGCCCGTGAAAATTGACCGGATTGGACATCTATCCTAAGCGTGGCGCGCGAACCGACGCGGTGTCCGGGAGTGCGGCGATGGCGTACGAAACCATTCTGTTCGATGTCGCAAACGGTGCGGCGCGGCTCACGCTGAACCGGCCAGACCGGCTCAACAGCTTCACGGTCGAGATGCATCGCGAGGTTGCCGAAGCGCTCGCGCGCGTCGAGAAAGACGGGGAAATCCGCGCACTGCTTATCACCGGCGCGGGCCGCGGTTTCTGCGCCGGTCAGGATCTCTCGGATCGCGCGGTCGCGCCGGGTGCGGAGGGAGTCGATCTCGGCGAATCGCTCGAGAACCGCTACAATCCCCTGATCCGGCGGTTGATCGGATTGTCGAAACCGGTCGTCTGCGCGGTGAACGGAGTGGCGGCGGGCGCCGGGGCCAATATCGCATTCGCGGCCGACATCGTTCTCGCCGCGAAGAGTGCGAAATTCATCCAGTCCTTTTCCAATATCGGCCTGGTGCCGGATTCCGGGGGCACCTGGATCTTGCCGAGGCTTGCCGGACACGCGCGCGCGCTGGGCCTGGCACTGACAGGGGAGCCGCTCGGTGCCGAAAAGGCCGAGAGCTGGGGCCTGATCTGGCGGGCGGTGGATGATGATCAGCTCGCGGGCGAAGCCTGGAAACTCATCGAGCGCCTCGCGAGCGGACCCACGCGGGGCTACGCCGCGATCAAGATGGCGATGCGCAAGGGCTGGCTCGCCGGCCTCGACGAACAACTCGATCTCGAACGCGATCTCCAGCGCGAGCTTGGGCGTTCGGACGATTATCGTGAAGGCGTCACCGCCTTCACGGAAAAGCGCAAGCCCAATTTCACTGGCCGTTAGTTCAAATGGAAGAAACAAAATGAAGCCCCTTCAAAGCTACGCGCTGGACCGCTGGACCGCGCCCCGGGAAAGCCTTGCGGAGATAACATCGGCCGTCACGGGCGCAGCGGTTTCCCAGATCGGCCCTGGCATCCGCGATTTTGCTTCCGTGCTCGCCCATGCGCGCGAAATTGGCGGCCCCGCGTTGCGAAGCAAGACGTTTCACGAGCGCGCAAGGATTCTGAAGGGTCTGGCCGAAGCGATCGTCGCGCGCAAGGAAGAGCTCTACGAGCTTTCCTTCGGCACGGGTGCGACCAGAACCGACGGCTGGATCGATATCGAAGGCGGTGCCGGAACGCTGTTCGCGTATTCGTCGAAGGGGCGGCGAGAACTTCCCGACGATACGATCGTGTCCGAAGGCGCTGTGGAAGCGCTTTCGAAGCGCGGGACATTCGTAGGACAGCACGTGCTGACGTCGCTTCAGGGAGCGGCGCTGCACATCAATGCGTTCAACTTTCCGGTCTGGGGAATGCTCGAAAAGCTCGGCCCCACTCTCCTCGCCGGAATGCCGGCGATCGTGAAACCCGCAAGCCCGAGCGCCTATGTCGCGGAAGCCGCGTTCCGCATCCTGATCGAAGCCGATCTTTTGCCCAAGGGGGCTTTGCAGCTGATTGTCGGCCCGGTCGGAGATATCTTCGATCATCTGGGCGGACAGGACGTGATCTCCTTCACCGGCTCCGCCAGCACGGCCGAGAAATTGCAGCGCCATCCGGTCGTCGTCCGCGAAAGCGTGCGCTTCATCGCCGAGCGCGATTCGCTGAACGCCGCGGTCCTGGCGCCCGATGCCGCGCCAGGCACGCTGGAATTCGACCTGTTCATCCGGGAAATCGTGCGCGAGATGACAGTCAAGGCAGGCCAGAAATGCACTGCCATCCGCCGCGCGCTCGCGCCGTCCGCCTTTATCGACGCGGCGGAGAACGCGCTCAGGAAGGCTCTCTCCGAAATCGTGGTCGGCGATCCCCGCAGCGAAGGCGTGAAGATGGGACCGCTGGTCAGTCTCTCGCAGCGCGAGGACGTGCGAGCGAAAATTGAATTGCTGTCGCGCGAAGCACGCATCGTGTTCGGCGATCCGAACCGCGTCGAGGTTCGCGGCGGCGACAATGAGAAGGGCGCTTTCCTCTCTCCCATTCTCTTGCGCTGCGATGCGTCGGACGATGCCGTCCGCGTACACGATACCGAACCGTTCGGGCCGGTCGCAACGCTGATGCCATATGGCGATCTCGCGGACGCGGTGAAACTGGTCAATCGCGGGAACGGGTCGCTTGTCATGTCCCTGTTCACCTACGATCCCGCAACTGCGAGAGCGGTCATCACAGGTGCCGGTGCGTTTCACGGCAGGCTCCTCGTGGTCGATCGCGACTGCGCGAAGGAATCGACCGGCCACGGCTCGCCTTTGCCCGCGCTCGTCCATGGCGGCCCCGGCCGCGCCGGGGGCGGCGAAGAGATGGGCGGCCTGCGCGGCGTCTTTCACTACATGCAGCGGACTGCATTGCAGGGCTCACCCCGCATGCTGGCCGGCGTCACGAAAAGCTGGATGGCCGGAGCGCCGGAGATGCGCGAAGGCCCGCATCCCTTCCGGTTGCGCTTCAACGAACTGGCACCTGGCAAGACGCTGGTCACGGAACCGCGCATTGTGACGCTCGAGGATATCGAGCATTTCGCCCATTTCACGGGCGACAATTTCTACGCGCATATGGACGAAGCGGCCGCGGCCGCCAATCCCTTCTTCGGCGGGCGCGTGGCGCACGGCTATCTCCTGCTCGCCTTCGCAGCCGGTCTGTTCGTCGACCCCGCGCCGGGTCCCGTGCTCGCCAATTACGGTCTGGACAATCTGCGCTTCCTCAAGCCTGTGAAACCGGGCGACGCGATCCGCGTTCAGCTGACCGCGAAAGCCAAAACGCCGCGCAACGCCGAATATGGCGAGGTCCGCTGGGCCGTGACGCTCACCAACCAGAACGCCGAAACGGTGGCGACCTACGAGCTGCTGACGATGAACGCGTTGTAGTTGGGGAGCAATCCTATCGAATTGAATTGCTTGTAATTATTTCCCTTTCCAACCGACCCCGACCTTGAGCCGGGGGAGGCGGAAGTGGGGAGCCGCTCAGCGATCTTGAACGTTCGTCCGTGCCGCGCATACCGTCACCCTCGACGCAATTCAGCATCGGGAGAATCATCAAAGATTCGCGTCCGCAAGCGGAATAGCGCAGTAGGACGGAATGCAGCCGCGCTCCTTTAAAGCGGTATCGGGCGCGATCTGCATCGTGTAAACCACGGTTTCGGCTCCCGAAGCGAGGCGTCAACAGGCATGGATGAAGGACAACATCGTAGCGGCTTCTGGGGCCGTCTACCTGTGATCCTGAGAGCCGTCATAGTCGGTACAATTGTTGGACTCGCTGCGGCGAACGTATGGCCGCTGCTTCTCATCAAACTTGGAATGCCGATTGCAGGCGCTGCCGAAGCGGTATTCCTTGCCGCGTATGTCTGGTGGGCCAGAGGTGGCGGACCACTTCGTTCGTTTCAAGCGCGACGCAGGGATTCGTTCCGCACAAAAAAATTATCCAGAGCACAGTGGTGTTGGGGACTGATCGCAGCGCTATTCTTCGCTCTCACCGCGCATGCCGCGATCATTCTGCTCTTCCGACTGCTGCCATTTCCCGCGGCGGCGTTCCACGTGGGATACGATTTCTCTTTCATCCCGTCTGCGCCGTTGCGTTGGCTTGCGATATTGGTGTCGGCTGCTTCAGCCGGAATCTGCGAAGAAACGGGTTTTCGCGGCTACATGCAGCGGCCAATAGAAAAGCGTCACGGCGTCGTGGTTGCGATTTTAATATCGTCTCTGCTTTTCACCCTGGTGCACCTGAACAAGAACTGGTCGGTCGTCGGCATGGTGCCGATAATTTTCGGCGCGGGCATTCTGCTGGGGACGCTCGCATGGGCTTCGCAGTCGCTGGTATTCTGCATGATCGGCCACACGCTCATGGATATCGGACTGTTCGCCTATTGGTGGACACAAATCGCAGGCTCATTCTCCGAACGACCGATTTTTGCAACAGGAATGGATTTGGCGTTCTATCTGGAGTGCGGTGCGCTCACGGCCGCTCTAGTGATAACGCTCATCGCAATCGCACGACTCCGCCATCTGTCGTTGGCGACCATCTCATCTTGATTTGTTCGCATGAGAATGTAGGGGGGAAACGTTTGCAAGCGCCCTCTACCTGGAACTTGTTTGGCACAGGACGCAGAGATAGAAAGGTCGCGCTCGGTTAGTCCCGCTTTTTCAACAACCTGCTAAGCGGGCCACGCTTCCAGCGTCGCGACAAATCGCGTGAGCCAGGCGTTCGTCTGATAGGCATCGAGGACGCGATGATCGATGGTGAGCGTCACATAGGCCATGGGACGGATCTCTATCACATCGCGCCGACCGGTTTCCCGCACCACCGCCCGCTTCTGCAGTTTCCCCACGCCCAAGATCGCCGATTGCGGCTGGTGGATAATGATCGGCGTCGCCAGAAGCGAACCGGATACACCGTGATTCGAGATCGAGAAGGTTCCATTCTGGACATCGGCCGGAGCGAGCTTTCCTGTTCGCGCCTTTTCGGTCAATTCGGTCAGGCGCTTCGCAATATCCAACAATGACAGCGTCTGCGCGCGAGGGATCACCGGCACGATCAGGCCCTTGTCGCCGAGCGCCGTGCCGATCCCGATGTTGATGTCGGCCGGGATCTCGATGCGATCCTCGAACCAGCGCCCATTGACCGCGGGCACTTCCTGCATTGCCGATACGGAGGCCGCGACCAGATAGGCGGTGAAGGTGAGATTCGCACCCTGTTGGGTGAACTCGGCCTTGTGCGCGTCGCGGTGGGCCACGATCACGCTGAAATCTGCCTCGAACAGCGCGGTCACATGCGGCGCGGTCCGCATGGAGTGCGCCATATGGTCGGCGATGCGGCGCCGCATCGAATCGTGCGGGATCACTCTCGAGCCAGCCGCCGGCTCAGCCACGACCTTCTCGCGGCGCAGAATTTCGGCTTCGATGTCCTCGCGCGACAATCTCTCACCGCGGAGCGGAACTTCGCTTGCATCGAGCCCGTGCTCGGCGAGCAGGCGGCGGACTCCCGGCGAGAGCCGCGAAACATCCGGCGCAGGTTCCACCCGCGGTGCCAAGACCGCGGCGATTCCCGAATGCTGCGGTGCTTTCTCGATTTGTGCTGCGCCAGGAGCAATGCGGCCCAGAACCCCGCCGGGCTGCACGTCTGCGCCAGGTTCCAGAAGTATCTCGGCCAGAACGCCATCGATATTCGCTGCAATCTCGATCGCGACCTTGTCGGTCTCGATCTCGACGAGCGCCTCGTCCACGCGGACGGCGTCACCCAGCTTCTTGAGCCAGCTCTTGACGACGGCCTTGGTGCCTTCCTGCTCTGCCGGAACGACAATATCGACGTTCATCGGGCGTTCCATTGTCCGTCAAGCATCATTTAGAACCCGATCAGCTCTCTGATTTTCGCGTGAATTTTCTCGACCGACGGCAGCGCCCATTCCATCAGCGCGGGATTGTGCGGGCTGGGGATGTCGGGCATGGCGAGCCGCGACACCGGCGCATCCAGATCCAGAAAACACGCTTCGGCAACCACTGCCGCGATCTCCGCGCCGAAACCGCCGCTCAAGAGATCTTCATGCACGATCAGGCAACGCCGCGTCCGCTTCACCGAGGCGAGGATACTCACGCGGTCCCACGGCATCAGCGTGCGCAGGTCGAATATGTCCACCGGGAGATCGGCGGCGGCCTCTTCGCAGCGCTCGACCATCGCCCCCCAGCTGACAATGGTGAGATCGCCTCCACTCTGCGCCTGGCGCGCTTTCCCGAAGGGCAGAACAAAATCGTCGCCGGGATAGGGCCTTCGGGCCCATGGCGCATCGAGCATTGCGCGATGCTCGAAAAAGATCACGGGATCGTTGCCGCGCAGCGCCGCGCGAAGAAGACCAACCGCGTCTTCGGCATTCGACGGCACGGCTACCTTCCAGCCTGGCGCATGCACAAACTGAATTTCGTTGGTCTGGCTGTGCCAGGGATCGCCGCATTTGAAAAAACCGACGGGCATGCGCACCACGATGGGCGCTGCAAACCGGTTGTTGGTGCGCCAGCGCATCGTGCCGCAATCGTTGAGCTGTTCCATCGCGGGATCGGCATATTTGCGGAACTGAATTTCGGGCACGGGCACGAGGCCCGCCAGCGCCATGCCGACCGCGCGGCCGATAATGCCTTCTTCGGAAAGGCTCGTGTCGAACACGCGGCCGTCGCCAAACTTCTCCTGCAGCCCGAGCGTCACCGCATGTACGCCGCCCTTGGGACCGACGTCCTCTCCGAAGATCAGCACGCGCGGATTGACGGCAAGCTCGTACTCGAGCGTACGGCGGATGGCGGTCACCATGTTGATGCGCTGACCCTGCGGCGCGGGCTCGCTACCCCCAGGCGGCGGAACATATCCATGCGCCCATTGGCCGCCTTCGGTCTGCAATTCATCTTCGAAGAACACGTGACGCGCCGTTCGTTGAAGTTTGGCGATTGGCCGGGTTTCGGCTTCGCCGTGTGCCTGTTCGACCGCGCGCGCCGCTTCGGCCGCAATGGAATTCCATTCCTTCTCGTCGAATTCGGCAGGGACCAGATAATCGTGGAGCCTGGGCAGTGGATCGCGGGCGCGCTCGCTCGCGACGATCGCGGGCGGTTTGTAGGTTTGCGTGTCCTGGAAGGAGTGTCCTTCGAGCCGCGGAACCGAGAGCCTGAGCAACGCAGGCCCCCGCCGTTCCCGCACGTGGCGCAGGCTTTTCCCGATCAGCTGTGCCGCTTCGTGGGGCATGGTTCCGTCACCGCTGACGACGAGCAAATTGCGAAAGCTCGCAAGATTTGCCGCGATGTCGCCGCCCGGCGTCTGCAGCGTCGAAGGCACGGAAATCCCGTAACCATTGTCTTCGATGTAGAACAGCATGGGCAGTTTCAGCGTTGTGGCCATGGTCAACGCCGACCAGAAGCCGTTGGTCGCGACAGCGGCGTCGCCGCCCAACGCCACCGCAATCGAATCGCCGCATTCGGGTTCGCACAATATGTTTCGGCGATATTCCAGCGCCTGCGCCCAGCCGGCGGTGGGCGTGAACTGCGCGCCGACGCCGCCGCACATCGGAAGAGCGCACGGTCCGTGCGGATTGGGAAAATTGAACACCGCGCCGATATCGCGCCCGTCCGAATAGCCGCCCGACCGCGCCATCGACGAACCAAGCGCATCGGCGACGGGAACTCCGAGCGCAAGCAGGATCGGACGCGAGCGGTAATAGCCGCAGATCGCGTCGTCCTTTCGCGTCAGCTGCAGGCCCAGCAGAACCTGCGCCACGTCATGTCCGCGCGCGGAGAACTGATAGAAAATCTTTCGCTCCGGCACGAGCGTCGATTCTTCGAGCTCGTCTAGCGCACGCGAGACATGGGTGAGAAAGGCGGCGCGCCGCCAGTCGATCTCCGGATCAGGGCGGTTGACCAAGTCCTGCTCTGTCCGCCCGATAGCCGCCACAGATTTCCGCTTTTCCGCACCGAGAGCGCTTGAACTGACCAAATTCGCGCGAATTAACCGGATGGGCGTGCGACTTTCAACCCGCAAGAACACGACAGGGCGCGAAAGGTCGGCGCTCCCAAATGCGCGGACCCCGGCTCCCTATTTCCCGCCGCTCTCCAGGAGCCCGGAAATCGTCTCCTTGCCCTCAGGGCTGTGGATCCAGGATTCCGCGCTTTCCAGTGTCTTGAATTGCAACGACACGCGATGGGGCTTCACCCGCTCGGGAGCCGGGACCAGAACTTCGAACGTGCCCGCGAAGCGGGTGTCTTTCGTGGGCGCGGCGAAGGGGCCGGGCAGCGTCTTTTTCTTTTTCATGGGTCGGGCTCCTGAACGAATTGCGGTTACGCAGCACGGCGCGCGTGGCGGGAGTGACCGTCGCGGGGGCGTCCCCGGCCGCGCTCTCGCTCGGGCTGCTTGCGCACCGCAATTGTTTCCTCGTTTGGCCGGCTTGTGCCGCCGATCGTCTTCAGCTGCTGCTGGACCAGCCGCTCGATCGCTTTCAGCGATTGGCGTTCGGCCGGATCGCAGAATGCGATCGCGATGCCGCCGCTGCCGGCACGCGCGGTGCGGCCGATGCGATGGACATAGCTTTCGGCCACATCGGGCAGCTCGTAGTTGATCACGTGGGACACATCGTCGATATCGATCCCGCGGGCCGCGATATCGGTGGCCACCAGAATGCGTGCGCGGCCGTTGCGAAACGATTCGAGCGCCCGCTGCCGCGCACTCTGCGACTTGTTGCCGTGAATGGCTTCGGCGAAATGTCCGGCCTTTTCGAGATGATCGGCCACCTTGTTTGCGCCGTGCTTGGTGCGGGTGAACACGATCACGCGCGTCATCGCCTTGTCGCGCACGAGGTCGTGCAGGAGGGCGCGCTTGTCTTTCGTCGCGACGAAGTACACGCGCTGGTCGATTCCGTCCGCGGCCACGGTTTGCGGAGAAATGTCGATGCGGGCGGGATCGCGGAGGATTTCCTTGACGAGATGAGCCACCTCGCCTGGCATCGTGGCGGAGAACAGCATCGACTGGCGCGTTCGGGGCAGGCAGGCGACGATGCGCCGAACGTCACGGATGAAGCCCATGTCGAACATGCGGTCGGCTTCGTCGATGATGAGCGTCGTCACCGCTCCGAGCCGCACGTGCTTCTGGGCTACGAGGTCGAGGAGGCGTCCCGGCGTGGCCACGAGCACGTCGACGCCGCGGCGCAGCGCGTCGACCTGACGGCTCTGCGTCACGCCGCCCACGATCACCGCATGACGCAGCGGCAGGTGGCGCCCATAGCCGCGCAGCGTTTCGTGAATCTGGATCGCCAGCTCGCGGGTCGGCGCCAGAATCAGCGCGCGTGCGGACTGTGGACCGGCCTGTACGCGATCCTCCGAGAGGCGCTGCAACAGCGGAAGCCCGAAAGCGGCAGTCTTGCCAGTTCCGGTCTGGGCGACGCCCACCACGTCGCGGCCGGACAGAATCAACGGAATGGCCGCGGACTGAATGGGTGTCGGATGAATGTAGTTTTCGGCGGCGAGCGCACGCCGAAGCGGCTCGGCAACGCCGAGCGTCATGAACGATGGACTTGTCACAATAATTCCTTTTGCACCAAAAGGGCGCTCAGGCCCGCGTGGCGGCGTTGTTGCCGTCTTCCACGCACATCTGGAGCGAACGGTATGTTGAAATCTGGCCCTGGCGTGACAGGCGCATTTTTGCTTCGCGCCGTCGTGCGACAACGAGGGTCGGTCGGTATATGGGCGAGATTCGCCCTAAAGTCAAGCACCGGGCAATTTTGGTAGTGTCCTATTTTGAAAATAAGGTCGGAAGCTTTTCCCATTTGTTTTCGGCTGCCTCCGCGAACGTCCATGTGAGGCGTGGCACTGTAGAAAGCCCCTTGGCGCGGAAAATGCTCAAACGCACCGCTCATGTGCATGGTCAGATCTTGGCGTTCGACAAAGCTTGTCGAAACGTGGCGCACATCGGGGTTTCCTTCGACGCGATGTTTGTGTGCGCCAGTGCAGACGGCGGGGCTATAGCGCGGAAACCTGGCGGCACGAAAAGGCCGCACTGTTGCGCGCTTCCAGGGCGGCGCCCCGGAGGAGCATGGGCGTCTCGCGCATCGGCATGGCGACTGAGGCGTCGACGACGGCGGTGGGGCTGCTGAGGACGAGTTGTTCTTCAGGCTCGTTCGCACAGGGTGCGGCTCCTTGGCCTTGGAACGGGTTCTGCGATAGGTTGGACGTTATGAGGGACAGAACCTTCCAACTTTGGGCGGCGGCGCTGGCTATTGCGGCGCTTGCGGGATGCGCTCATCCGGTGCCGGCGCTGCGTGGGCGCGATGTCATGATCTCGGGGCGGAACACCGCGCAGGACACGGTTGCTGCCGCCACCCGCAAGGTGCTCTCGGAAGCCGCCGCGATCACGCTCGATCACGGGTATCGCTATTTCGAGATTCTCGGCCCCATCCGCCCGGGGGCAAAGGTGCCAGTTCGGTTGTACCTGGCCGGCGAAACCGCTGCGGCACCGCCGCACATCTACGACGCCATGCTCATCATGTTGAACCAGCCGAAGCCGCGCGAACCGTCGCCGGAAGAGGGTATCATCGACCGCTGAAGGATAGCCTATGCAGCAACTCGCCTGGAGCGACTCCTATTCCGTTGGACATACGGGGCTGGATGAGGAGCATCGTTCGATGATCGCAATCATAAATTCCATCAGAACAGATGAAACGAACGAGGATCAGCGGCGTCAACTGCTGAACTGCCTGTTGCCGACAACCTCAAGACACTTCGAGCATGAAAATTCGCTCATGCAGACCATCTTGTCCGATATTGACGCGGAGCAGCTTACAATCATGTCCATGAGCCGGGAGGTAGCAGCAGAACATCTGAGGGAGCACGAACTGTCGCTCGAATTATTGTACAGCATGGCTACCGTAACACCGGCCGGCCGACCGCCAGGTCCGCGCGAAGTGTACGAGAACCTTGTCCACTGGTTTGTGCAGCATGCCATTAAACATGACGCAGACCTAAAGGCCGTTTTTCAGGCGCTGGAAAAGAACTGTCCGGCGCTGCTTCGGACATTGGTGTAGAATGCCGGTTCGGTCCATTTGCTGGTGAACCCGCCGTAGCAAAGCTGCGCCATAGCTGAGCTGTTGCTCAATCGTTGGCGAGATAGGATACGACTGCCTCAATTTCCCTGTCTGTCATGTTGGCCGTATTGGCATGCATGACGTCGCTTTCGCGCAGTGTGGAGCGGAAGGCTTCGAGTTGCTTCTTGAGGTAGTCCGCGTGCTGGCCTGCGAGGCGCGGGATGATCCCGTTGCCCTCACCATGGGCGCCGTGGCATGCTTGGCAGGGCGGAACGCCGTCAGCCGGCGCACCGCTGTCGTAGATTGTCTTTCCATCCGCCGCCAGCGCCCCGCCCGACTGCGCCGTCGTTGGCTGCTGCGCCGCATAGTATTTTGCAAGCGCCGCTATCAGTGCATCATCGAGCTGCGAGGCCATGCCCCACATATACGCGACGGCATGGGGGTCCGAGCGCTTGTGCTCGCGGAAATTCTTGAGCTGCGCGGAAATATAATCGGCCTGCTGGCCGTTCAGCCGGGGAAAGGTGGCCGAGACGCTATCCCCCCGCGGTCCGTGACAGTTTTGGCATGTGGTCGTCGCTTTTTCGGAACCCGCCTTTCCGCCGTCCTGTGCGGACGCTGGAGCGGTAATGAGGCAGGCGGCCGCCGCGAAGGCCGCCAGCAGAATGTGTTTCACCTTCAGCCCTCCCGCGCCTAGAATGCGAGCCACAGATACAGATAGAGAAGATTGTTGTCAGAGGCGCTCCGCCCCGCGCCGTCATAGTTCGAGGTGGCGTCGTTGAACTTCAGGTACGCAGTATATTGCAGACCGAGCTTGATGTTGAGCCACGGCACGTAGTCGAGCTCGGCCATGCCCCAGCTGCTGTTCGAACTGCCCTTGAAATTCCCGTAGTAGAGCGGGTCCTGCGAGCCACTCAGATTGAAGAAACCGAGCGCGCCGCCGAACTTTCGCCTCCAGTAATAGGTCGCCACGACATTGGTACTGTCGAGGTCGTCACTCGCATTGTTTGCGAATCTCGCCGCGTAGCTCGCATCGAGGTGCTGGGCTTCGTGAATCCAACGCGCGTCGATCGAAAGCTGATCGTCGTCGTTTATGTACTGATATTGCGTGTCGAGGCCGGCATCGAGGAACTTGTCAGTCGGCGCAGTCTGCAGCGACACATTGATTGCGTTGCCGGCCGGCGTGATGGGATTCTGGAGCTCGGTATAAAGGCCGAGCGTGCCCAGTTCCCAGGAATTGTCCCCCCAGTCGCGTTCGTAGGCGAAGCGCCAGTAGGGCGCGACGCCCGCGATAATGTTGTTGTTGATATTTCCGTTGTTGGCGACGGAGGCGCCCTGAAGCGCCGTGCGATAGACGCCTGCCTCCGCGTAGAACGACTGATCCATGAAGGCGTAAGCCGTGAGACCCGCCACGGACTGCGCCAGCGGCGCCTCGATCTGGGTGATGCCCGCCGGAGACATCAGTGCCGGCGAGCCGATGAAAGGCTGGCTCCAGGCCGGCGTGCTGTTCCACAGGTCCTGCACGGTCGGATTGTTGTTCAGGCTTACGCCGTAAATGAGGTTGTGACCGTCGAAATTGGCCACGTCGGCGAAGCGGATGTCGGTATTGTCGATGCCGATGGTGCCACTCTGGTCGTCATAGGTAAGCTGGATGTAGGCGCCGACATTGTCGGCAATCCGACCCGCATAGAACAGACTAAGCTGCTGGGGAAAATCGGTCGACGTGCTGCTCGATTGCGGATCGTTTGCCTTGGCGGCGAAGCTGGTCCCCGCCATGACCATCGCCGATACCGGAGGAATGTCGCTCAGCGACAGCGTGCTCTGCTTGAGCTTGTTGATGTCCTCCACTTTGAGCGTGTTGAACAACGTGTAGCCGCTCGCCTTGAACACGCGCCCGAAAGGTGTGAGCTGCGGAAACACAGTATGGCAGGCTTCGCAGGCAAGTCCGGTCTGGCGCGCGTAGCTCGGCACGGCAAACGCGCTTTGCGGCAACACCGTAAGCGCAAGCACGCCCGCGGCCAAAAGCCAACGATACTGCTTGACAAGCATCCGCATGCATCCCCCTTCGCAATGCGGTCCGGGCTAGGACGCTGTCTTCGCGAAAAACTTGCACCAGCCCACCGGACTGACCGTCCCGTCCACCAGCTTGCAGGACGACGGCTTTACGAAGAACGAGCAATCGAGGCATTTCTGGCCGCTCTTCGGGCCGTCTTGGTATAGTGCCGCCTTCTGGCTCATCTTCCCGGATTGCGCGGTGGCGGGCGCGATCGAAGCCGCCATGGCGGCGCCTCCGGCGAGGACCGTTGCACCACGCAGGATGCTGCGGCGCGAAATTGTGGCTTGGTCTTTTGTCCATGACATGCGGAAGTCCCCCCTAGCTCATGTTAGCAACAGCTCCGAATCACAGGGAACGATCAACGGAATTCTGTGTCGATTCGTTGTTCGAGATCGAGAACTGCGAAAATTCGGACGTTTCTCCAGCGCCAGCGCCCAAGTTGGCGTCGGTCGAATATAGGCAGGTTTGGGAGCCGACAGGTGGTCAATATTGCTCACTTCTGGCGCGGGCGGGATAATTCGAACTGTGCCACTCTCGAAAATTCCACCCACACCCTCCCCTCGGCACCGGGCTTTTCGGGGACGGCGGGACGATCGCTGGTTTGATTTGGCGCAGAGACCTACGCGACCAGCCATGCTTGAAGTGATCTTGTGGCAGCAGGAGGTTGGGTCGCGGAAAAACCGTACAAGCTCAAACTGCTGGCAAAGTGGTTCCGGCACATGGAGCGGCTCGCCAACGAGGCCAAGAGCACATGGCGAGAAGGCTTGGCCGGCTGATATCGGAACTGTTGAGTTCAGCTTCTGATTTCAGGCTGTTCGTGCAGAACCAGGTTCAATAAGGAACGGTGGACCTCGATATGGCCGTTGTAATCAATGAAACCAAGTTTGCGAAATCTGTTCATGAAAAAGCTCACGCGAGATCGGGTGGTGCCGATCATCTCTGCCAGCGTCTCCTGGCTAATTTTTGCCAACACCGGCTCGGGCTCGCCCTCCTTGCCAAAATTTGCCAGGAGCAGAAGCGTCCGCGCAAGGCGCTTCTCGCTGGAGTTGAACAGTTGGTCGACCAGGTCCGCCTCGACCCGAGTGTTGCGGGCCAGGAGATGGGAGATAAACAGCTCGGCAAACGCCGGCTCCGTGTGAATTACGTTGACAATCTCTGACTTTGGAATTCGCGTGATCTCACAATCCGTAAGCGCGGTCACGGTTGCCAAACGCAACGGCTGCCCACCCAAACATCCTTCCCCGAAAAAATCGCCAGATCCCAGGAGCGCGACCACCGCTTCCTTACCCTGCTCCGAAACGACAGTGACCTTGGCTTTTCCGGTCTGAATGTAAAAAACAGCGTCGGCGGGATTACCCTGTTGATAAACGACCTGATTCTTCCCGTATTGGGCAACGGTCCTCCCTCCATTCATTTTCGAGAGGAACACTTTGGGATCGAACAAGAGTTTTTTCTTCATAGGATTCCTCGCGGCTTGCGCCTCGCGTCGGCCTATCTGAATCCGCGTTTCCCGGACGAACGGCGCTTTCGCAGGCGAATGAGCGCTATCCGTCGTTGTAATCAGGAGTTTGTCAAAAATCAAGGCTTCGAGGCTGCCTTTCTCCAAATTTCAGGCAGACCTAAGTCGTTCCCACGTCCCCGCAACAGAATTCATACCCGCTAACGGATTCATAGCAGGGATGCGTGGACTGGACGGCGTTGTCCATTCCCCTAATTAGGGGAGGGGGTGCATGCGCAGAGCTGGATGGAGCGCATTCTCTCCTGCGGCTACATGTCGATCGATCCCGCGCTCGCCACCTGCCGCCACACGGTCGTCGGCTTTTGCTGGTCTGAAATTCCCGAGCGGATCGCGCTGACCGCCCAGCAGAAGCGTATCTTCCAGGAAAGCCGCATCGCCGGTCTCGGAGAGGGTGACAGGGAAAATCAAAGCAGGGGCACTGCCGCAATTTTGTTTCCCGCCATCCGGCCAGTGCATCTACACGTGTCCGCGGCGAAATGAGGATCCCGGACGAAAGGATTTGCTTCGCCTCACCCACCCGCTGCGCCGTGCGCAGCGCGGCAAGCGGGATGAGAGCTGATCTTTAGCAATTCACTTCGACCGGATCGTGCTCTAAGTTCCTGTCCGCAACGTTCAAACACAACTTCGTGATCCGAAACGTCTCGCTGATCTACCCTCTCTTCCTTGCTGCGGCGTTGCTCGCCGCATCGGCCGCGCCTGCGCAGGAGAGGAAGGACCGTGAGTTTCAGGAGTGTCGCGACTGCCCGTTGATGGTGGCGATTCCGGCCGGACGGTTCGTCATGGGCAGTCCGGCGCGCGAGGCCGGCCGGTTCCAAAACGAGGGGCCGCAGCACATTGTCTCCGTGCGCGCGTTCGCGCTCGGCAAGTTCGATGTGACAAGCGAGGAGTTCCTGACATTCCTGCGGGCCACCGCATATCAGCCGAAACCGTGCAATCCGCTTTTAAACATGCAGTGGCATTCCTTCGGCAACGGCCTCGCCTACCCGCCCTTCGACGAAGAGCCACGCCGCTGGCCTGCCGCCTGCCTGGACTGGAAGGATGCCCAAGCTTTCATCGCCCGGCTGAATGCCGAAGTGCGCAGCGAGCACAAACAACTGGCAGCCGGGGCTGGTCCGTACCGCCTCCCGAGCGAAGCGGAATGGGAATATGCGGCGCGCGGAGGCACCACGACCGCGCGCTGGTGGGGCGACGCGATTGGCGCAAACAATGCCGATTGCAATGGCTGCGGCAGCGTTTGGGACGACAGCGAGCTCGCGGAGGTCGACAGTTTCGCGTCAAATCCCTTCGGGCTCTACGGGATGCTCGGCAATGTCTGGCAGTGGACCGCCGATTGCTGGCACGATTCCTATGTCGGCGCGCCGGGCGACGGTCGCGCCTGGGCGGACAAAATCTGCAACAAGCATGTCGTGCGCGGCGGTTCCTGGGACAATCTCCCTCTCTTCATCCGCTCCGCCGCGCGCAGCGCCAGCAGCGCCGACGGCGGCGAATATGACTATTCCAGCCTGTCCGGCTTCCGCGTTGCGAGGGATCTGCCGTAAGAGGCGGAGAAGGAAGTGACTTCAAGCGATTCCATCCGATCGAAGCCCGCTCATCGCATCGCATCCCGCGGATTGAGCGTGAGAACGGTGTCGATGCTTCCCGCGGAACGATCCCCCGGCAGAGTGAGGGGTGAGGACAAAAGCACGGCGTTGCGCGCGCTGAGCGCGACCGCGCGCCAGGCTGCATCGCTTGCGTAGCGGGCTCTATCCACGATCTCGGCCTCCTTGACCGTGCCGTCGCGTGCCACGACGACGTGGATCAGGATCGCGACGTCGTGCGTCTTGCGAAGGTCGAGACTCCAGCGCCGCTCGACCTGCGCGCGAAGGAAATCCCGCACGCGATAGGCGGCCTGTGCGCCGGCCGACGCGCTGTCGCTCGTCGCCGTTGAACTCGACATTCCGGTATTGTCCGGCAATGGAAGGATGGCATCGGGCTCGCGCAATTCCGCGAGCGCCTTCAGCCGGATTTCGAGCGTATCGGGCGGCGTCCGTTTCTTCGCCGACGAAAACGACACCGGACGATGCGGGGCGGATGGCCTGTCATGCGCGGCTCGAGACGCTTTCTGCCGCGGCATCGTAGCGCTTTGCCGCTGCGGCGGTGACGTGGTTTTCGGGCCGGGTTGCACCAGATCGATAGGCATGAACCGCACCAATGCTTGCGGGGGTTGAACCGAATTCCTGAAGATGAGAAGCGCGACCAGGGCGGCAACGACGAAATGAAGAAGGAGCGAGCAGAGCACGCCGGGACCCATCCCGCGCAAGTGTTCGCCGCGCACGGACGCGTCGCGGCCTATCGGGCCACCGGTGATTGCAGTCATTCCTGCGGGGCCACACTCCGGCAATCGATCGCTCCTGTCCCTGCGAATTCGAAGGGAGTTCGATCATAACGCGAACGCATTGCGTCTTTCAGCCCCGATCCCCTATCGTTCGGCTCGCGCCATTCGGAGGCAGGCAATGACCGGACGCCGTGGACCGTTCGTCCTTCCGGCGATTGTTCTCGGCGCATTGGCGTGGAGCGGTGTGGCCCGGGCCGAACCCGCCGGCCCGGCGCTACCGCAGATCGCCGGCGCAGCCGACGACAACAATCGCGTGACGCTTGGCGGCAACACGCGGCCCGAGGCGCAGCCCCGCAACGATCGCGGCCTTGTTCCGGACTGGGTGCGGATCGCGCAAATGCAGCTCCTGCTCCGGCGTCCACCGGCGCAGGAAAAGGCGCTCGAACACGCGATCAGTGAACTGCATGATCCCGCTTCGCCGCAATTCCACCGATGGCTCACCGCCGGCGAACTCGGGCATCGCTTCGGAGTCGCCCAACGGGATCTGGAAAAGATCGAGGCATGGCTCACCGCGCACGGCTTTCACATCGACGGCGTCCTTCCGAGCCGCATGGCCATCGAATTTTCGGGCACGGCCGGCGACGTGCGCGAGGCCTTCCATACCCAGATTCATGCCCTTCGCGTCGATGGAACGGATCATATCGCCAATATGAGCGACCCCCAGATCCCGGCGGTGCTGGCGCCCGTGGTCGCCGGCATTGTCGCGCTACACGATTTTCGTCCGCATCAGACTCATACTCCGAAAACGGCGTACAGTTTCGGCGTGCACCAGTGCTGGCCGCTCAGGAATGGGATCGCCGGTCCGTGCTACACGCTCGTGCCGGCCGATCTCGCCACGATCTATAATTTCAACCCCGCCTTCAGCGCCGGTATCACGGGTCTTGGCGAGACGATCGTCGTCATCGAGGACACCGACGTGTACAATCCGGCGGACTGGAATACATTCCGCAGCACCTTCGGCCTGTCCGGCTACAGTTCCGGCAGTTTCACGCAGGTTCACCCGACAGGCAGCCTGACCTGCAACGATCCGGGCGTCGTGCAAAGCGCGCAGGATGACGCCATTCTCGATGCCCAATGGTCGAGCGCCGCCGCGCCGAACGCCGCGATCGAGCTGGCGAGCTGCCAGAGCACCACCACGTTCGGCGGCCTCATCGCGCTGGAGAATTTGCTGGGAGGTACGAACCTTCCCGCAAGCGTCAGCATCAGCTACGCGGAAGGCGAGGCCGAAGACGGCGCCGCGGCCAACGCCGCCTATAACAGCACCTATGAGCAGGCGGCAGCCGAAGGCGTGTCGGTCTTCGCCTCCGCCGGCGACGATGCCTCCGCCAGCTGCGACATCGCCCAGACCAGCGCAACGCACGGGATCGGCGTCAGCGGCCTCGCCTCCAGCCCGTACGACGTGGCCGTCGGGGGCACCGATTTCGGCGACGCCTATGCGGGAACGACCGGCACCTACTGGAACAGCTCCAACACGTCGGTCTACGGATCCGCGAAGTCGTACATCCCGGAAATTCCGTGGAGCGATTCCTGCGCCAGCGTGCTGATGGCCGCCTATTACAGCGGTTCGCGCGTGACTTACGGCCAAAACGGCTATTGCAACTCCGGCACCGACCACACCAACTTTCTGAGCACGGTTGGCGGCAGCGGCGGCCCAAGCGGCTGCGCCACCGGTGCACCACAGTTTCACGGCGTCGTGAGCGGCTCCTGCGCAGGCTGGGCCAAGCCTTCCTGGCAGGCGGGATTCATCGGCATCCGAAAGGACGGCGTCCGCGACCTGCCCGACGTGTCGCTGTTTGCCGGCAACGGCATCTGGAGCCACTATTACATCTACTGCGACAGCGACGGCGGAGACTGTTCCGGCGCGCCTTCCAACTGGGGCGCCGCCGGGGGGACCTCGTTCTCCACTCCGATCATGGCCGGAGTGCAGGCGCTGATCGATCAGAAGACCGGGCAGTCCTGGGGCAATCCGAATACGACATATTATGCGCTGGCAGCGGCGGAGTATGGTTCTGCCGGCGACAAGGGATGCGATTCCACGAGGGGCAACAAGGTTGCGGCGAAGTGTGTCTTCTACGATGTCGAGCAGGGCGACAACAACATCGATTGCACCGGCCAATATGATTGTTATCTGCCCTCCGGAGAATATGGCGTGCTGTCAACCACCGACGCGAAGTACAAACTGGCCTACGGCGCCAGAAAGGGATGGGATTTCGCAACCGGTATCGGAACCCCGAACGTCGCCAACCTCGTCAACGCGTGGCCGGCCTCCGCCCAGCGACACTGATCGGCACCGCAAGCGTTTTTTCTTCCCCCGCGCGCGACGTCATCTACCCGTCTCAGCACGGCAACTGCCCGTTCTGCCCGGATTTTTTTACCTCCCACTTGCGGGGAGGTGATAAATGACACCGCGAAACAAATCATTTGAGCTGCTGAGATGTGTAGTTGCGCTAGCCATGTGCAGGGGTAGCGTTGGCACACATCTTTCATTTCCGGGATTAGGCACGCTGAGCTTGAGACATCGCCGTTTGTTTTCTCCCCCCGCGGGCCGGCCCAAGGATAAATCCACGGTGGAGGGAAAGTGGTCTTGAACGAATCAATTCAATCAAGTCACGTTCTGGCGCGTTACTCTGTTTGTTGAACCTATTACAGGCAATTCCAGCGCCCGCTCGAGAATCGGTTTCTGCCCGGGAAGGATTTTGACGAAGGCCTGGCGAAGCTCCCACCAGGCCGCGCGATCCACTTCGGGAAAATCCCTCGTCTTGCCGGATCTCGGAGGCCACTCCATGGAAAATCTGTTGCTCTTCACCGCCCCAGCATTGCAATCGCCCTCGACGGCCCATGCTGAAACAATTTTGCCGCCAGGTTGCTTGAATTCGCCCAGCTCCAGAAAATCGCCCCGCACGGAAAGGCCGGTCTCCTCCTTGAATTCGCGCTTCGCCGCCTCCAGCGGCAGTTCGTTCTCTCCGTACAACCCTTTGGGAATCGACCATGCGCCGGCATCCTTCTTGGCCCAGTAGGGGCCGCCGGGATGAACGAGAAAGAACTCCAGCGCACCGTCTCTGTGCCGGAAGAGGAGCAAACCCGCGCTTCGCTGTGTCATCGGCCGGCAAACACCGCTTGCTCAGGAAGCGGGTTTTGCGATCAGCTTTATTTCCACGCGCTGGGCGTCGGTAGCCCCGGCCTTCAAACCGGCGGTCGTCGAAGACGCTCGCACCAATCGTCCGGACGCGATGCCATCCTCGATCAAGGTTTGCTCGACAAGATGAATGCGCGCCTCGGCGACTCCAGGATCGTAGCCGGGGGCGGCTTTCGTGCTCGGACCGGAGATTTGCACGGTCTTGTCGCCGTGAAGTTTGGCTTCTGCCGCCACATCATCCACAATCTTCCTGCCATCCTGCGTCAGAGTGACGTTATGGGCATCAAAGAAGACGGCGTAATCCGGCGGTGGCCGGGAGAATATTCCCGTGGAGCTGCACCCTGCCAGGCACAGAATGCCCATCGCAGCAAAGATTTTTCGCATGAATCATCCCTCCGTCGTTTCACGCATTAACGGCCGATCGCTCCCGCGGTGCAGGCCGGTCGTTCCCCGCCAGGCCGACAAAACGGATACTACGACACTTTTGATCGGCGCGCAGGTCGGTCATGTCCCTTGGAACCCGGCATTCCGGGAACAGCCGCGGAAATCGAATACCAAGCGTTTCGACCGGAAGGCGGAGCGGTTGCCCGAACGGGCAGCCCTTCTCCTCTCGAATCAATTCTGGCTGACGAGCCCAATTCGCCGCGCGAGATCTTTGTAACGGGTATCTCCGCGGAGAGCGTCCAGCTCCGGGGAACATTTCAGCGAAAGCACGTCGAGATTGTGATCGCTATACGCTTCTTCCAGCGAGGCGAATGCCTCGGTTTTGTCTCCAAGTTCGGCGTAGTCGAGAGCAGCGGAATAGGCCGGATGCGGATAGAAACGAAGCGAAGCAAGCGATTGAAGGAAAAAACCGGTCGGCCCTGATTTGGCATAGGCGCCCGCAATGGCATCGACCGCGCCGGGACCCAGGAAATTGGGACTCAAATCGGCCGCGCTGCGCAATTCCATGAGGGCAAGATCGAATTTGCCCAGGCGCCGCCAGGCCAGCGCGGCGCCGTCATGGGGCTGGGGAAAATCCGGCGCTATCGTTTCGGCCCTGGCGTATTCTTCCAGAGCTTGCGCATATTGACGCGCATTCTGAAGAATCTGACCTGCCTCGTGATGAATGATCATGGAAAACGGGTCGAGTTCCTCGGCCCGGCGGATCTCCGCGATCGCCTCCCCGTGCCTGCCGAGAACCGAGAGGACCTCGGCGTACCACTGGTGCGCCGTGGCAAAGTTGGGGTCCAGCTTCAGCGCTCGCCGGAATTCCTTTTCCGCACCGGCGAAATCCCAGTCCCGCAGGAACAGGACATAGGCCATGGAACAATGCGCCTCGGCGAGCTGGTCGTCCAACGCAATGGCCCGTGAAGCGGCATCCTGGGCCTTACGAAGGATCTCGTCGGTTGGGGCGCGACTGTAGAGACTCTCCAGCAGCCAGGTGTCGGCCAGGCCGGCGAACGCCAGCGGATTTCTGGGATCCCTCGCTGCGGCTTCCTGAAAATAACCTTCCGCCTTGCTCAGTCCATCGGGCGTGCGCTTGTTCCAGTAGTAGCGGCCCTGCAGATAATCCTGGAACGATTCGGGTGCGATGGGATGACGGCCCGCGAAATATTGTTTCTCCAGCGGCGTCAGTTGCACGCCAATCTGATTGGCGATCTCTTCGGCCAGCTCGTGCTGCATGGAAGAAGCATCCTCCATGCCGCGCTCCAGCGTGTCGGCCCAGATGTGACGGTCGTGGCGCGCGTCGAGCAGCTGTACGTTGACCCGAATTCCGCTTCGTCCCCGCCCGACCGACCCTTCGACGATGGCATCCACGTCGAGTTCCTGGGCGATCACCGGCAGCGGCTTGCTGGTCCTGGCATATTGCTGCACCGAAGTCCGGGAAACGACGCGCAGTGAACTGATGCGTGCAAGTTCGGTGATCAGTTCGTCGGTCATGCCCGCCGAGAGGTAATCCTGCGAGCTGTTGCCCGTAAGGTTGGCCAAGGGCAGCACCGCGATGGAGCGCATTGTCGGATGCTGCGGGGGACCCTGCCGCCCGGAAAAGAACAGAACCGCGGCGAGTACACCGAAAAGGACGATTCCGCCCACGCCGAGCTGCGTCCAGCGCCGGACGGTCCGGTTCGCCTGAGGCGCGCTTGCGTCTGCCGCGGTGCCTTGCGCAATGCGAGAACCGTTCCCCGGCGTCGCGATCTCGCCCTTCCGGCCCGCCAGCCATCCATGCAGTTCTTCCGTATAGGCAAAGATCTTGGCGCCGCCCCCTCCCGGCAAACGATGAATGGGCAGGCCGCGCTCCTTTTCCCATCGCCGCACCGTGCTTTCATCGGACTCGAAGAAAGCCGCGACTTCCTTCCAGGATCCAAGGCGACGATTGTGCGACAGGGGATCGGCGGCAGCTGGCATCTCGTCGAACTTTGAGGGTTTCCCTGCAAATGCGCGCAGATGCCCGCAAACGCCTGTCGCCGGCCGAGGAGGCCGCAGTCATTTTAGACCGGCTGCCGTGACGTGGCTAGGCCGCGACCGAGGGTCGGGGCCGAGTGGATAACGGGGTTGTTCACCCGATCGGCATGGACGGCAAGGCGCAATTGGCAATGCAAATCGAGGGAGATTTTTTGATGAACGCTGTCCAGAACGGAAAAAGAGAAATAAGCAACAGGTTTTTTGCGGGTTTGGCAGGCGCGGCGCTGCTGTCCGCGAGCCTGGGCGTGGGCGTCGCGAGCGCCAAACCCCTGTATTACATCACGGTCGTCCCTGCCACATCGGAATCGGGCGTCGACACGGGTGTGTCCTTCAACGCGGGCCAGACCGTGTCGGTGAGGGCTCAGGGCTATATCAGCGTTACCAGCACGCAACCGGAACCCTTCAAACCCCAGACAGAAGGCAGCCTGGGCTATTTTTCGCCGGCCGGCGCACTTGGACCGGATGGCTCGGCGACGGATCCAAATTGCCAGTTGGGCCAGCTCCTCGGCATGATCGCAGGCACGGGCACCTGGCATTGCCTGGGCAAGACCGCCAGCTTCGTGGCGGACGGAACCGGCGATCTGATCCTGGCGATCAACGACTGGCCAGGCAATTATGGGGACAATCTTGGCGATTTCGAAGTGACCACTTTGGCACCCTGAGGGATGGGCGTCAGCCTGGGCGGGAATAGATGCGGTTCCCGCCCGGGCACGCGCCCGTGCCGGCCCCGGCCTCGCCATCGTTTCAGTGTCCGCTTCGCAGGAAGCCGTGATCCGTGCTGCCGTCGAAATAGTAGCCGGTAATCTTGCTTCCGCTGATGCCAAAGGCGCCGGTGCCTTCTGATCCCGGCGGATCGAATGCGGTGATCGTACCGTCGACGGCCCGAACAAAACCGTGACTCGTCCCGCCGCTATCCTGGTAGGACCCCGCGATCACCCCCTGCTTGTTGATGGCATCGCCAGACGTACCTTTCGACCCGTGCGGATCGAACGTCGTGATAGTCCCGTCGGCAGCCCGCACATAACCGTGAGAACCGCTGTCATGCGAGTAGGACTCCGCGACAAGGCCGGCAACATCTACGGCACGACGCAACTTGGCGGCGGCAACAACTACAATGATTGCGGCGACACCGCGTGGGGCTGCGGGACGGTGTTCGAACTCTCACCGTTACGGAAGGGAAAGTGGAAAGAGTCCGTGCTGCTCGCGCCCTGCGCGCAATGCGCCGCTTGAGAATGCGCTTGAGACCCTCGATGAAGCCTGTGGTGCCGACCGGCCTGTCAGTCTGTCCGGAGCGTCTGAGCGCTGCGAAACCTCTGTCATTCGCCCGCTCTGCAATAAACGTCGCAAGGTCCCCCAGCGGTCGACCTTGCTGGGCAGGAGAAGCTCGCGCCGCTGGCGGCCTCAGAATTGGCGGCATCACCAAAAACTATCGAGGAGCGGACCTGAAGTCCGCTCCTCGACAGCGGGGGAACATTAGTCTGCCGGCTGTTGCCGGGTCGCGCCCGCTTCTCCGAAGAGATGGCTGCTCACGCAGGGATTGCAGTCCGTATGTCCCGAAACCCACTGAACACATCCGTAGCGTGCGACACGCCAACCTTACCCAGATACACTATGGGATTGATAGAGTAAAGAGCTATTTTGAATGTTCTCGCCGAAATCCATCCGCGACCGGACTTCGCCGAACAGAAGCGGTTTCCGTGTGGCGGTCTGGGGCCGTTCGCCGGGAGGGGGCAAGACGCAGTTCGGAAACCCGGCGAGCAGCACGGTTTCTTTCCCTTTCGGACCAGGTTTGAAAACCGAGCGGGCGCCGAATTACGTTTGATGTCTCACCGGGTCGATACAGTCAGTTCGCCGAAGCCTCCGGCAACGGCAGTCCCGTCTTCCGGCAGAAAGCAGTGAAGCGGGGGTCGGGCCACCAAGGGCGGAGGAGCGGGTCGAACAGTAGAAACTGAATGCCGGAATCGCGGGCAGCCCACGCTTTGTCCAACCATTCGAATGTCTTGTCTGGATCCTTGCGCAACGCATAGATCTCGGCGATCTGATAGGGGGCGCCATCGGAATATTTGTCGATCACGGTTTTCAGCGCCGCATCGGCTGCAGCGCGATCGCTGCCGGTCTGGCGCGCCAATGCTAGACCCACATCCTGCCACGGACCCTTCGGTCCCTCGAGCGCCGCGGCGAGCGCCGACTTCGGATCGCCGCGCAGGATTTCGACGACCGCGAGCTGCACGTAATTCGCCTCCGCCTTCGGTTGCAGCTCGATCGCCTTGCGCTCCGCCTGCACGGCCTCGTCGAGCCGGCCGAGCATTCCGAGAAAACGCGAAAGCTGGTCGAACCAGAACGCATAGAGCGGATCGCTCGACAGCGCCTGTCGCGTGAGGTCTGCGGCCATTTCCGGATGGCCCAGGGTTCCCAGCACGGCGCCGAGATTGCCTTTTGCGGCGGCAAGGTTCGGCTCCAACTGCAGAGCGCGGCGAAATTCCGCTTCGGCGCCGGTCCAGTTCGAATCTGCGCTGAGCAGCAGATTGCCCTTCGCCGAATGCGCATTCGCGAGATTCGGCGAAAGCGCGAGCGCCATGTTGACGGCGGAGCGCGCCCTGGCATAGGCGGCCTGCGCGGAGGCGCCGCCGAGAAATTCCTGTCCCATATCCGACCAGGCATTCGAGAGATCTGCCCAGGCCTCGGCGTAGCGCGGATCGATCTTTGTAGCTGTCGTGAAAGCATCAATGGCTTTTTGGAAATCGGCCTGGTTCTGGCGCGCCAGATAGAATTTGCCCTGGAGCCACGCGTTGTAAGCGTCGAGGTTTCCGTTGGGCGGCCGGTCGCTTTGCGCGACCACATCGTTGCCCCCCAGGAGCTTCGTCTTCAGCACGCCGGCGACGGCATTGGTGATGTCGTCCTGCAGCTGGAACAGATCCTTGTATGGCCGATCGTAATGCTGCGACCACATCGTGCTGCCGTCTTTCGCGTCGATCAGTTCCGCGTAGATGCGCACCAAATCGCCTTCTCGGCGCACGCTGCCTTCCAGGAGATGGGCGACGCCGAGCTTCGCGCCGATCACGTTGCTCGCCGCCGTGCTGTTGCGGAATTTGAATGAAGAGTTGCGGCCGATGACTTTCAGTCCCCCGAACTGCGACAGCGCGGCGATCAGATCTTCGGAGAGGCCGTCGGAGAAATAGAGAGCATTGGGATCGCCGCTCTCATTGACCAGCGGCAGGACGGCGACGGATTTTCCGGCGATGACGACAACGTCCGTGCTGACGGCAGCTTCCCAGTGCTCCCTGAATCTGTCGGTCAGCAGCAGCACGACGGCCACTGCGAGCGCACCGATGATCCAGAAGTCGAGCCTGCGCCCTGTGGCGCGGGCGATCGCGTCGCTTGGCGGGGCTTCACTTTCGCGCCTCAATCCCTGCGGCGTCAGCTCGTAGTACCAGGCGAATGCGAGCCAGAACGGGAAACCGAGAGCGGCGGCTATAAGGAACCAGCGCGTCGTTTCAGGCGGTGCGTTCAGGGTTGGTCCGAGCGAGGCGATCCCTTGTGCCAGCGCCCAGACGCCGGTCGCGTAGAGCGCAGCCGCGCGCAGAATGTTGCGGCGCCGCAGCTCGTGCAGAAAGCCAGCCACTGCTTCTCTCCCGCGACGAACGTACGACATCGGACCGATCCGCGCCCCCCGCGCGGCTCGGCGCGGCGCGACTGAACAATTGGGACTCTCGCGATCAATTGAATGCCGCCCTGCGCCACGTCGTCAACCGAAAGCTTGTGGCCGCCGCCGCCCGTACAATTCTACTCCGGCCCCATTTCCTCCGCTGCCGGAGCTCCGCTGCAATGTGCGCAAAGCGGTTGCGGGCGGTCCGGCGTCAGGATGGGAGCGCGTGCGGCGGCAGTTTCGGGTTCAACACCTTCCGCGCGCTTTCGGCGCCGACCACCGGCAGGCCGACGGGATCGAGCAACCCGATCTGCACCAGCACGCTCGCCTGATCCCAGTAGATGTGCTCGTGCGAAATCCTGTCGCCGTCGAAGCCGACAATGACGGCGAACGCAATCTCGACAGGTTTTCCGGTTGGCGCGACGCCTGGCAACATCCAGTCGATGACCATGGTGTGCGTGAAACTGATCACGATTTCATCGACGATGTGGTCCTGCCCGACCGTGCGCGATACGGTGATCATCTTCACGTCGGGCGGAAAGAACTTTCCGACCAGATGATCGCGGTAGAAGGCGCGCACGCCGGCGCGGCCCACGCCACCAATCATGGTGGGCACATTGTGCAGATGCGGTTCGTCGCTCATCGTGGCCATCGTCGTATCGAGATCGCCATCCATCTCGGCACCCACATGTTTTTCGAACTGCGCCACCATCCGCTGCTGATCAGGCAACAGCACCGGTGTGCCCGTTACGATGTCCATCTTCATGATATTCTCCCTGTCGGTGACGCGCCGGGACAGGATAGCGGGGTGACATTAAGGTCGGCTTACGAGAGGCGTGGATTACGAAGCGGCCGGAGCGCGATATCGTGAGGGAGCGCCGTCCGGCGGCGATCCGGACGGGGCGGAGGGACGGGGTACCGTGTTCGAGGCCAATCCATAGGCCGGCGGAGGCGAAGGCGCGGGGCTTCGCTTGAATTTTTCCATTTCAACACAGAATTCCAGAATCCGTCGACAGCATACTGGACTGCACCCCTGTCGTGAGACAGGTAAAGTGGGTGACAGGTTGGCCGGTGCGGGATTGCGCCGGCTTGGCGGGAAGACGTATATGCGTTGA
>Ga0182024_10003450_pt1 | contig 37647 bp, 34 predicted proteins | sample P32metaG_FD_120480 | JGI IMG/M metagenome (GOLD analysis project Ga0182024, IMG submission 120480) | Permafrost microbial communities from Stordalen Mire, Sweden - P3-2 metaG (Illumina Assembly) | ecosystem: Environmental > Terrestrial > Soil > Wetlands > Permafrost | place: Sweden: Stordalen...
AACGTCAAGTTCACCGAGAACGGCGCGACCATGAAACTCGGCGACGGTCTTTGGAAAACCGCCGGCCCCACCACCTATCGCCTCTACCTGCTCGATCCCGCCAGCGGCGGCGCTGCGCTCCAAAGCGTCATCAAGGAAAACGGCGATCTCACTTCGTTCTTTCTGCGCCTGAAAATCGCGGACAAGAAGATCGCTGAAATCGAAACCATCGTCACGCGCAAGAACGAGTCCAACGTCTTCGCCCCTGAAAAACTCACGGCTCCCGATCCGCTCTGGGCGCAGCTGGTTCCTCCCGCCCAACGCGCCACGCGCGAACAGCTCATCGCCGCCGCCAACGCCTACTTCGACGCCATCGAAACACAGAGCGGCAATTACAAACCCGCGCCCTTCGCCCCCGACTGCAATCGATTTGAAAACGGCGGTCAGACCACCAATGTCCCCGGGCCCAACGGCCGCCCGCCCATGGGTTGCGCAGCGCAATTCGATGCGAAAATCTTCACCTGGATTCCCGAAGTCAACGATCGCCGCTTCCCCGTGGTCGACCCGCTGCACGGCGTCGTACTCGGCATTGTGATGTTTGGAGAGCCCGGCGGCCAGCCCATCCCCGGTAGCGACCAGAAGCGCAAGCGCGAAGCAACGCTACTGGCCGAAGCGTTCAAGGTGACCGGTGGCCAGATTCGACGGATTAACGCGGTGATGATCAATCGCCCGTATCATTCGCCGACGGGCTGGAACGGCCCCGAAGAGCATGCCGCCTGGACGGATTATCTGGGCGGACCCGATTCCGCACAATACTCCTCGCTAGGCGAAATCGACAAGTCCAATGTGAATCGACTCCAAGTCGCCTGGACCTATCCCACGGGCGACAAGAACAACTACACGTTCAACCCCGTCATCGTCGACGACGTCATGTACGTTCAGGCCAAAGGCAATTCCATCGTCGCGCTGGATGCCGCCTCGGGCCGCGAGATTTGGGTTCATCCCAACGACACGCGCTCCATCACCGCCCGCGGCGTCAACTATTGGGAGAACAAAGACCGTTCCGATCGCCGACTCCTCTATTGCATCGACGATCATCTGGTGGCCATCGACGCGGGCACTGGCCAATCCATTCCTTCGTTCGGCGAAAATGGCCGCTCCGATCTGCGCGTCGGCTTCGACCGCGATCCGAAAACGCTCACGCGCGTTCAGAACAACACGCCCGGCCGAGTATTCGAGAACCTGATTATCCTGGGTTCCGCCACCAACGGCGAATACGAATCGAATCCCGGCGAAATCCGCGCCTTTGACGTCGTCACCGGCAAGCTCGCCTGGGTCTTCCATACTATTCCGCATCCCGGTGAATTCGGCTACGACACCTGGCCCAAGGATGCCTGGAAGACCGTCGGCGGCGTTCAAAACTGGAGCGAAATGACGCTCGATGAGAAGCGCGGCATCGTCTATGTGCCGCTCGCATCGCCCAGCTACGATTTTTATGGCGCGAATCGCAAAGGCCAGAATCTTTTCGGCGATTGTCTGCTCGCTCTGGACGCCCGCACCGGAAAACGCCTGTGGCATTTCCAGTTCGTCCATCACGATCTTTGGGATTACGACGCCCCGGCCGCTCCGAAACTTCTGAGCGTCCGGCACAACGGCAAAATGGTGGACGCGGTGGCGCAGCCCACTAAACAAGGTTTCCTGTTCGTGTTTGATCGCGTAACGGGCCAGCCCCTGTGGCCCATCGAAGAACGCGCGGTACCGAAGTCCGACGTGCCTGGCGAGGAGGCTTGGCCCACGCAGCCTTTCCCCACCAGGCCGCCGCCGTTCGCGCGGCAAAAGTTCAGCCCCGACGATATCAATCCGTTTATTCCCTCGGCCGACCGCGCCGCTCTGCGCGACAAGATCCTCAGCTCTCGCAATGAAGGACTGTTCACGCCGCCCAGCCTGCGCGGCAGCATCGAAATGCCCGGCCATAATGGTGGAGGCAACTGGGGCGGCTCCGCGGTGGATCCCTCCGCCGGCTTGCTGTACGTACAGTCGAAGGAGTTGCCCACGTATCTCAAGCTCGATCCACGGCCGCCGCGCACAGGGCTCGCCAATGGCAGCGAGGTCTACTCGGAAAACTGCGCGGGGTGCCACGGAATGGACCGCGCGGGTCAACCGGGCGCCATTCCCGCGCTCACCGATATCACGACGCGCCTAACTTCCGATCGAATCAAGTCCGTCGTTCAAGGCGGCCAAGGCCGCATGCCCGCTTTCTCGCAGCTTACCCAGCGCGATGTCGATTCGCTATTGGCTTATCTTGCAAGTCCTGTGACCGCGTCCGGGCCTCCTACTGGACGATCTTTCTCAGATTTGATCCCGCTTCAGGGTCCGTACGCCGCGCCGCCGCAACGCTATTGGGCCCCTTACGATTTTCTGCTCGCCAGCGATCGGCTCTCCGCCATCGGTCCACCATGGTCGCGATTAACGGCTTACGATCTGAACACCGGCGCAATCCAGTGGCAGGTCCCGCTCGGCGAGGTTAGCGCTCTTGCAGCCGCTGGACACAGTGACACTGGCAGCCACTTTCCGCGTGCTGGATTGGTGGCAACCGGCGGCGGTTTGCTGTTCTCGGCTACTACGTCGGATCGCAAAATTCGCGCCTATGACCGCGACACCGGCAAAGTGGTTTGGGAAACCGGCATGGCCGAAGCGTCGGAAGGCGTGCCGGCTGTTTATGAAGCCGGCGGCCGCGAGTTCATCGTGTTCTGCATCGCGGCGGGCAACGGAATCATGGGCGGCCAAGCGGCGCAAAAAGCCGGCGCGTACGTCGCTTACGCGCTGCCCGATCGTTAGAACAACTTTTACTTGTCTTGTTTTTCCTGGCGGCGGTCTTGGACGTTATGCACAAAGGTCATCATCGCCGTGCGCTCGCCGTCGTCCAATTGGCCATCGCCGTTCTTATCGAACATCTTGAACACGACCGTCAATTTCCCCACGGCGTCCGGCGAAAGCATTTCGTAAGGCAGGTCCTGCAGAGTATGAACCTGGCTCAGAAACTGATCCACATACTGCCGGCTCACGTCGCGCTGCAAGTCGCGAATGTCGTCGCGCGTGGGGAGCACCACCGTCAGGAACACCAGAGCCATCTCGTCCTTGGTCTCCTCGCCCCAATGAATTCGCACTGGCGGATGCACTGGATTGTGAGGGTTGTTCTCCGAGTTGTCGTACGTGTATTCCAGATCGATTCGCGTTCCCTTCGGCAGATCCAGCGGCGTCTTATACCGGTAGGCGTTTTGCCAGTTGAAATCCCAATCCTTGATCCAGATCAGCGGCTTGGTAGATCCATCCGGCAACGTCGCGGTCACCTTCATGTCTTTGCAGAGATAATGCGCGTGCGGAGTTACGCCCGCGAGTTGCACATCGCGCGGCAGCGTCAGCGACGACTTGGCAACGTAGTGCGAATCTCCGGGAGCGATATCGAGGTGATGATCGAACAACAGAATCGACGTACGGCCTTTCGTCGGCGGCCCCGAGAAGCTCAGCCCGAGCGACGATTGATCCTGTTCCGGCTTTCCCGAAGGATGGTAGTGAATCTGAATCACGACATCCATGCCCTTGCGAATCGGCTGCGAAAGAGCCGGATCGTGCGGCGGAGCGATGAATCCCGGCGCCCATCCACCGATCAATCCAGCCGCTGGAAATCCGGGGCCGCCAAAACACGGATAGCTCCCATCGGGGCTCGCGGCGGCCAGTTCCCTGGCTTTCCCGCTTGCGTCCAGGAACACCAGCGCGTGATGCACAATGCGCCGGTTCTCCGGGCGAAATTCCGTACCGTCGAGATACACATCCTGGTCCAGGCCGGTCGGAAGCACGAAGCATCGATACTGATCCGGGCCATCCGCCGGCAGCGAATATTTCACCGGGATGGTCAGCACTTGATCCGGCTGGCCGCCTTGCCATCCATCGGTGAACTTAGGAAGCAGCGGCCTGACACTCGGATCGCCTTCGGGTGCGCCGGCTTTCGCCCAGTCTTTGATGAGCGCGATTTGTGCATCCGTGAGGCGGCGCTCGCCCGAGAAATCGCCGTATCCTGGCTCGGCTTTCCAGGGAGGCATGAACCGGCCGCCCACCGCGCCCGCAATCAACGCAGCTCGTTTCGAGGCGTCCTGGTAGGTGAGCAGGGGAAACGGAGCGACTTCGCCGGGGCGATGGCAGGTGGCGCAGTTGGCGTAGAGGATGGGCGCGATGTCTTTATTAAAAGTGGGCGCAGATGCGGCGCCGGCGGCGATAGGCAATGCCAACGACAAGATGCCAGCAAATTGTTTCATAATGCTTGAGCCTCTATTTCGCGAAATTGATCGCGCACCCGAAAGCTTTAGTCCGGGGATGGGCCACGGGCTTGCCCGCCAGAACGGCGTCCAGCGCTTCCCGCAGATCGAACTTGGTCGGCTCCTGTCGCCGCACGTTGAAATCCTCTACGCGATTGTCGATACGCCCCAGGTAAAGCAGCGTCCCATCGGGCGTCAGCACCGCCGCCGACGGGATGGTGGTGGCGCCGGTCATTTTCGCCAGCATCTGGTGGGGATCGAACAGCACCGGAAACGAAAACTGGTAGTCCTTGGTGTGCTGCACAACGTCGGCGTCGGCGATGGTGGTATCCGCTTGTACCGCGTAAAACGCCACGCCTCGGGATGCGTAGTCGCGCTGAGTCCGATTCATTTCCGGAACGTCATTGTTGCTCAAAGGGCAATCCGTCGTCGTAAAGAATACGACGATCGCCTTCTTTCCGTTCCATTCTTCTGGAGAGTGAACTACCTGGCTAGTATCGCGCAGCGCGAACTGCGGCCGTTGAGCGGCAAACGCCGCGGCGCACACAATCACGCCGGCCAGCAAAACTCGAAGCATTATGTCCTAAGTTTAGTTGGTTTTCAGCTCCGCGTACAATTGACGGATAAAGCGCTCGGACGTGGTGGACGCGCTTGGAATCGAATCGTAGTCGGACGTGGGTTTGGCAGCCAGCACTTCATCGACGGTCTTGCCTTGCTGCACTAGCGCCGCCACCTTGTCGCGAACCACCAGAATCATGTCCCGGTGCGCGATGAGGCCGGCGCGATTCACCGCGGCGCCGTGCCCTGGAATGATCTTCGTGTTGGGACCGGCCATTCCAATGGTGACGCCGAGCCCTTCGATCATGCCGTTCAAGGATCCGCCATTGGTCCGGTCGATGTTCGGGAAGCCAAGCGAGCGGAAATAGTCGCCGGTCATGAGCACATCGTTGTTCGGGAAATACACGAGCGTGTCCCCATCGGTGTGGGCGCGGCGGATCGGAATCAAATGCACGTCTTCGCCATCCATATGGATGGTCACCGGGCCATCGTAGGTCACCACCGGCAGCGCATCCGCGGGCGCAGGCACGCCGGGAGCGCCATTGGCGCCAGGCGACGGATGAGCCAACCGCCAGCGCAATTCATCGCGGGAGAAAATGGTCGCGCCCATTTTCGCGAAGTTCTCGTTGCCGCCGGTGTGATCGCCATGCACGTGGGTGTCGACCAGAAAACGAATCGGCTTGTCGGAAATCTGGTGGATGGCCGCGGCAATCTTCTGCGACAGCGGGGCGAATTGCGAGTCCACCATGAAGATTCCCTCCGGCCCCACCAGTACGCCGATGGTGCCGCCCTGGCCCTCCAGCGTGTAGAAGTTACTGGTGATCTTAGTGGTCTTGATCTCCACTTTGCTGAAATCGGGTTGCGGGGCCTGCGCATAAACGGTGGTGGCGAGCACCGCGAAGGAAAGTGCAAACAGGGTGGTTTTCATCGGCTAATAGTCTATCTCAAACCTGCATGCCCCATCGCCGGACAGTCCGATTTTCGATGGTCCGGAAAATCAGGTTCTCGACAACCAGTCCGAACAGAATTACGGTGAGCAGGCCCGCGAACACGTTCGGAATGAGGAGTTGGTTTTTCTGCTCGAAAATGTACCAGCCCAAACCGCCGGAACCGGAGCTGACGCCGAACACCAGTTCCGCCGCGATCAGCGTGCGCCAAGCGAAAGCCCAGCCGACTTTGAGACCGGTGAGGATGCTGGGGAATGCGCCGGGAATCAGGATGCGCGTGACATATCCAACCTTCGACAGGCCATAGTTCTGTCCCACCATTCGGAGCGTCGGGCTCACTGCGCGAAAACCGGCGTACGTGTTGAGAGCCACCGCCCACAATACCGCGTGGATCAGAACGAAAATGATGCTGCCGTCGCCGAGGCCGAACCAGATCAGCGCCAACGGAAGCAGTGCAATGGAAGGCAGCGGATTGAACATCGACGTGAGCGTTTCGAGTAAGTCGGCTCCGATGCGGGTAGCGCTGGCGAATGCAGTAAGGAGCGCCGCGATCGCAAGGCCAGCCACGTAGCCTTTGACTAACAGTTGAATCGTGTAAGACGCGGCCCTCGGCAATTCGCCGGACGCAATACCCGAGAAGAATGCCTTCACCGTATCGACAAACGTTGGAAACAGCAGCGGGTTGTTCAGCCAGCGCGCATAACCTTCCCACAGCCCCGCAAGAACAAGCAGGAGGAACGTCTTCCGCACCGCGCCAATGTTCCAGAAGCGAGTCCAGGCACCTAAGGGTTTCTCGACCACAGCGAAATCGAGCGGTGCGTCAGGCATCGAAGAGCAACTCCTGAAGCGAGGCTTCGTCGCAGACCTCGCTCTTCAATTCCGCTTTTACCTGGCCGGGGTGCGCACTAAGGACCAAGATTCGCGTGCCGATCCGGATGGCTTCCGAAATCGAATGCGTGACAAAAAGCACGGTGAACTTATTCTCTTCCCAAAGCTGCAGCAGCTCTTCCTGCATCTGAGCGCGGGTTAGCGCATCCAGCGCGGCGAATGGCTCATCCATCAGCAGAATTCGCGGCTCCATCGCCAGTGCGCGCGCGATGGCGGCTCGCTGTTTCATGCCGCCAGACAGCGTATGCGGATAGCTATTGGCAAACTCGCTGAGCTTTACCTTGGCGATGTTGTGCGCCGCGCATTCCTCAGCCGCACGGCGCGCCAGTTTGCCGCTCGCCGTTAAGGCAAAAACAATATTGTCCCGAACGGTTTTCCACGGAAGAAGCTGATCGAACTCCTGGAAGACGAAGACGCGATCGGGCCCCGGCCCCTTCACCGGCGCGCCGTCCAAGAGTATGTCGCCCTCCACGGGACGGATATAACCGCCGACGGCTTTGAGAAGGGTCGACTTACCGCAGCCGGAAGGGCCAAGCACCACGAAGCGATCGGACTCCAGCACGCTGAAGCTAACGCGATACGTTGCAGTTACTAAGTGGTCTTTGGTGCGGTATTGAAGAGTTACTCCGCGGACCGCAAGCATCAGCTTCCGGGAGCTCCATGAATTTCGGGAAAGAATAGATCCTTCCATGAAGACGGCTGATTCTTGATCGATCCGACCTCGTGCATGAAAGTGGCATACTTCATGACGTTTTCGGGCGTGGTGGTGAACTTCACATGCGGATCGTTCAGCACTTCCACAATCTCATTGACTGAAAAGCCTTTTTCGCCACCCGTGGATGCGAGCAGAATCTCCGCGGCGGTTTTCTTGTCGGCGATGATCCTGCGATTGGCCTCATCCAGCGCCTTCAGCACGGCCCCGAATATTTTCGGGTTTTGATCGCGGAATTTCGCCGTGGTGGAAACCATGGTGAATGTAGTGGAACCTCCCATCACGTCGTCGGTGGTCAAGATGGTGTGAATCCGCGGGTCCTTGAGCTCCCGCTGAGAGAACGGCGGCGAGGTGAAATGCGCATCCACGGCGCCCGATCCTGAGAGCAGCGCGATCACGCCGTCGGGATGCGTCATCGTCACCGTAAGCTTGTCGAAGTGGTAGATGTCGCCTGGGCCGTATTTTTGCCTGGCATACATCTGCATAACCAGCGACGGTATGGAGACCTTGATGGAAGTGACGGCGATGCGGTCATGATCCGTGAGGTCGGCGAGTTTCTTCACAGCCGGGGATCGAGTGTTGAGGTACATCGGCAGCGAGGTCATGGCCGCGACGCCTTTCACCTTGGCCGATGTTATAGTGCGATCCCAGAGTGTGAGGAAGGAGGGCGGCCCGGCTGCAATGAAATCCGCGGAGCCCGATAGCAGAGCGTCGTTCATCACCGCCGGACCGCCGATATTGATCCAGCGCACTTTCAGGTTGCCGATGCCTGCATCTTTCGCGTACTTCTCGATGAGGCCGTATTTCTGCATCACTAACAACGGCAAAAATCCGACGCCGCCCGCGCCAATGGGGAAGCGCACTTCACCGACCTCAGCCTGGCTAGTGGCGGAGGCGAGCGCCGCGAGGCACGTGATGAGACAGAGTCTGCGCATCAGTCCTTCTGATTATGCTCCAGGCACGGCCTGTTGGACCAATTCGCTCACATCGGCGAGCTGATCGATTCGCCAACACAGGTCGATCACTCGCTCCACTTGCGGCGCGGGGAGCGCCAGCACCGCTTGATCGCGAAATTTCTCTTCAAGCTGTTGGTTGGTCATTGGACGATGGATGTTGCCGAGAGACTTCTCCACGAACCGGTCGATCTTCTCACCGGTAACCAACTCAACCTCGATGTTGGCTTGGTCTTCGGTGAGAGATGGATCACCTACGGCTGTCGCGCTCTCGCGTACGCGTTTGATGGCTGGATCGTTCACCGCTTCGTCCGAATATTCGCGGATGCCCGCCCGGCCGCGCACCAGGCCGATGGCGGCGCCGTGATAAACGGAAAACTTGCCTTGCAGGCCGCGCCTGATGTTTTGTTGATTGCAGAGATCCATCACCAGGGGCGCGACGCGCAGGCGCACGGCGCGGATCGATTCGGAAGCCGGCGCGAATTCGTCGTGAATTTGGATGGCTCCGTCGATGGTTGGGTGATTCACAATTCCGCACGGAAATGGTTTATACGTGTTGGCGCGCAGATCGAATTCGACGCCGAGTCCGGCTGTGATTTTCGACAGATCGTACTTTGCCGCTTGGACTGCCGCGAAACCTCGTGGACCCTCGAGACCATGCACGCCCGACGTGAATCCGGCCTGCGCGAGCAATGCCGACGCGTAGCCATTTTGTGCGGCGCGGCCTGGATGCAGCGACTTTGCCATCGATCCGAACATCTCGCGCAAACCCGCCGCTTGCGTGGCCGCGAGACCGATGGCCCAAATCATTTGCTGCTCCGACAGGCCGATCAACTTGCCAATGGCGACTGCGGCGCCGAAAACGCCGGCCGTACCGGTGATGTGCCAACCTACGTCGTAGTGCGCGGGATAGACCGAGTTGCCAATCCGCGACTCGGCTTCGAACCCCAAGATGAACGCGTGCACGAAGTCGGAGCCGCTTACCTTATTCGAACTGGCATACGCAAAGAGCGCCGACGCGACCGGCGAACTGGGATGGATGTAATTCTTGGGCGTCGTGTCGTCGTAATCGTACACGTGGGAGCCGATGCCGTTCATTAACGCGGCGTGCAGCGGATCCACGCGCTCCTTCCGCCCCAGAATGCTCGCAGTGGCGGGCCCAAAGAACGGAGCAAACGCGCGCATCGCGATGTTCACCGCCGGATCGGGACTCCCGCCCAACGCGCAGCCAGTGTAATTGAGAATGGCTCGCAACGCTTCGCGCCGCACATCCTCGGGAATATCATTGATGTGGCTTTTGACCACCCAAGTAGCAAGCGCCTTAGTTTCGGACATGGGTTTCGGACATGGGTTAAGGAAGTGCGAATACGTAGAGAGATTCGGTATTGCTGGGATTCGGATCCGTGATGGCGCCGCCGCCCGACGCGCTCACTGCGACGTACTGCTTGCCGTCTTTGCCTTGGTAGGTAATCGGCACGGACAGCGCGCTGTAATCCAGCTTCGCGACCCATAGTTCGTCGCCGTTCTTCGAATCGAATGCGCGGAATCGCCGATCGTTGGAAGCGCCGATGAAAATCAAGCCGCCGGCGGTGGCGATAGAACCGCCCAAATTGATGCGTCCCGTGTTCTGCTTGCCTTCGGGTAATTCGTCGGTGATCCCGAGGCGCACTTGCCAGGCGATATCGCCCGTGTTGGCGTTCACTGCCGTCAGCAATCCCCACGGTGGTTTCTGGCAAGGCCAACTTGACTCGCCCATCAGCTTCCCATCTTTATTGACTTTGCGATCCCAGAACTTCGAATTGATGGGGCTGCCGTAGGCGCTACGCTGATCGTAGGGAACCTTGGCATCGGCGGGCATCTTCTCAATCCAGCCGATGGCGCCGTATTCGGACGAATTCAAAAATACGTAGCCGAGCTTTGGATCGGTGGAGAGGCCGCCCCAATCGGTGCCTCCGATCGGTCCAGGGAACATGACGCTCGAAACTGGCGGCGCGCCGGGCGCCCGATACACCCAGGGCGTAAATGGCCCGGTATTGTAGAGCTTGCCTCCGGACTTTTCCACTAAGTCGCGACATGCTTTGGCGTGCTCTTCGTTGGTGTCTTCGGCAGTTACTAAGTCGGCTGCATCGAAGCTGTGGCGCCCGATGGCCGGCGGCTTCAGCGGGATGGGCTGCGTCGCTGATGTGGACTCGCCAGGCACGGTGCTTTGCGCCACCGGCGTTTCCTTGATACCGAATACCGGCTTCCCCGTCTCGCGATTCAGCACATACAAATATCCGACCTTGCCGGTCTGCACCAGCGCGGGAATCTTCTTGCCATTGACGACGATATCGATCAGTATTGGCGCGGGCGGCAGATCGAAATCCCAGATGTCGTGGTGCACGGCCTGGAAAAACCATTTCACCTTGCCCGTGTTTGCGTCCAGCGCGACCACCGAATTGCCGTACAGATCGTTGCCCTTGCGATCGGCGCCGTAATAGTCGCTGGCCGGGCTTCCGAAGGTGGTGTAGAGCACGCCGCGCTCCGCATCCACGGTCATATAGAAGCCCCAATTATTGACGCCGGTGCGATCTTTCCAGCCGTTCTCCGGCCAAGTATCGTGGCCAGCCTCGCCCGGCCGAGGCACGGAATGAAAATCCCATACCGCGGCGCCGGTCCGCGCGTCGTACGCCCGCGTGTCGCCCGGCTGACCCGTGGCCGGCTGCTCGGGAACATTCGCACCCACGAAGACGAGATTCTTAAAGATTGTCGGCGGCGAGTTGTAGGGCACCACCAAATCCACCTCGCCCTCTTTGCCGAAGCCTGGATCGACCTTACCGGTCTTGGCGTTCAGCGCCAGCATTCGCTTGCCGGCGGTAAAAATGATGCGCGGAGGATTGGTGCGATCGCCCGGCCAATACGATACGCCACGAGCCGACGGACTGCCCGTGGTCAACTCATAGCTCCAAATCTCGCGGCCGGTTTCAGGCTCGAGCGCGACCACACGCTTGCCGCTGGGAAGATACATCACGCCGTTCACTACGATCGGCGTGACTTGCGAGAACGCGAAGCCCACCAGCGGCTCGGTCAGCTCTTTCTCGGATCGGAATCGATACTTCCAGGCCAGCTTGAGATTCGCGACGTTGTCCGGGTTGATCTGAGTAAGCGGCGAATAGCGCGTACTTGCGGGATCGTGCGCGTAAGTGGGCCAGTCACCCGTTTGGGCGAAGAGCGCGGGTAACGCGCACGCGATCGCTAGAACTAATTTTCCTGTCACGGCGCGGCGACAGGTCCTGGACGCGGATGGCTGGTCACCGTTGCGGGATCGGCATTTGGAGGAACCAGCACGCCCACAAACGGCACCAGCATTTCATCCCAACTCTGATCGCCCCAGCGGACGGTCTTGGTGGGATCGGGATTCAGCGGATTATTCGCCGAGTTGTCCCAATGCGCGATCACATCCACCTTGGTTCCCTTGGGCACTTGCAGGGGCTGCTGCTCGTAGTAAATGGTCTGCCAAAGGTAGCTGTAATGGGGCACGTTCAGCATGGTTTGTTTTTCGCCGGTCGGATACTCGAAGTTGATCTCCATGTCCTTGCCGCGCGTGTGCATGTGGGGCTGCAGGTAGATGACAGTGACCGGCTCGTTGAAAGTGGCACTGGCGTGGCCTTCGTAGTTGGGATCGCCCGGCGGAATCGCGAAGTCGGCATTGGCGACACCGATCGTCAGCAGGCGATACTTCGGAGGCTCCTTCGCGAGCACGAATCCGACCTTGGTCTGATCCACGCCCTCCTCTTTTCCATTCGCCGTGTAGTGCATCTCAAACACGATGTCGGACCCGGCGGGAATCAACTTCGCGGCTCCGGTCTCGGGAGCGAAATAGCGCTGCGGCTGGATGCCCGGCACGTAGCCGACGAACCATTCGTTTTCCATCTTCGCCTGGCGGCCGGCGATTTCCGAGGGCGGATGCGTGCCCAGCGGACCACGCGCGGGCGGAACGTAAGCCTCACCGATGGGCGCGTCTTTGAGCCAAGCGGAACCCGGCGGCCGGACGTAGACGCTGGCATGATGCACCACGCTGCGGTTGCCGGCGCGAACTTCGGCGTCCGTCACCCAGGTGTCCTTGGTAAGGTCGCTGGGCACGATGAAATAGGTGTACTGAATTGTGCCGTCCTTGGGGACCGTGTAAGGTTTCGGAAGTTGGAACGTCAGGTCGGGTTTGATGTTCCAGCCTTCGGTCCAAACGAGGGGGGCGGGCATGTCTTTCGCGTTGCCCTCGGGCGCGCCCGCGTCCACCCACGCGACCACGGTCTTTATATCGGCGTCGCTCAGCTTGCGCTCATTCGCGAAATGCCCGTAGCGCGGATCGGCGAACCAGGGCGGCATCTGCTTGGTGAGCACGGCCTGCTTGATGGACTTGGCCCACGGCCGGGTGCCTTCGTAATTCAGAAACGCCATGGGGCCGATTTCGCCGGGGCGGTGGCAGGTTTGGCAGTTCTTCTGAAGGATGGGGAGGACGTCCTTATTGAAGGTGACGTTGGAGGCGCCAGTGGTTGTGGCAGCTAAGGCAGCGACGGCGGTTCCGGCAAGCAGTACGCCCGCAGTGAGAAAACGCAGCATAGAGTCTCCTGGGCCCTGGCTCTGAATGCGACGGATTGGGCCGTGGGACCATTGTATGCAATCGGGTGGCAAAGTTGCATGCAGGAGGGTGAAAAAGAGCCGCGACCTTGAGACGGGCCTAATCTGAGGATTTCCAGGGGGAGTCCTCCAGAGAGGGATGACATTGTGGCGACAAACGATCGTTGCTGCGTCGCCATGAACCTGAAAAGAAATATTGCACCCTGAGCGAGAAAGGCGAAGCCAATACAACGCGTCGCCGAAATCTGAAATCCCTTAACCTCCACTATTTCTACCTGCGACGTGGGACAATAACAGAAAAGGCGATACATGTTTTTCGCCCTTGCGGCGTATTGTAGGAACCCGCAGGGAGTAGATGAGAAGTTCTACGCAGGAGTTTCTGTGGCGACCAAGAAAGCGAGAAAACTTAGGCAGACAAAAGGGACGCGATTGTCCGACCGTATCCCCAGGTTCCGCTCGAAAAAGTGCTCTGTGTCGTTGCCGCGATAAAGGAAAAGAACGGCGGCAATCCTCTGGGTCCGGCATTGATCGGTGATCACTGCGGAGTGTCGGCGAGGTCGACCGATCTTGTGTACTTGATATCAGCGGCTTCGCGGTTTGGCCTAACGACTGGCAGTTCAAAGGCCGAAGCGGTCGGGCTGACTGAAACCGGACGAATGCTTGCTTATGCCGGCACTCCCGAGGAAGAAGAAAGGCTGAGGCGGCAGGCATTCTTCGGCGTCGATGTCTTCAAGCGTGTTTTTGATCACTACAGGGGCAGCCAGCTACCTGAGATGAAGTATCTGGGCAATACGCTTCAAAACCAGTTTGGGCTGCCTCAAGAACTGCATGAGGAGTTCTCCCGCCTGTTTCGGGAGAACACAAAGTTCTTGAAGCTCACGGAATCCTCACCTGATTTGGACTTCGGCACCGAACGCGATACAAAACCTGCTGGTACCCCATCCTCCGTTGTGATCGGCGAACCGAAGAAAAAGACAGAGGGGAAAAAAGTCTGCTTTGTGATCATTCCTTTCAATGAGCGCAGCAAGCAGTACCCAAAGGGTTTTTTTAGCGAAGTCCTCACCAGCCTGATTATCCCTGCTGTTACAGAGGCAGGCTTTGAGGTTCGCACGGCCAACCGCCAAGGCACTGAGATAATTCACTCCACTATCGTCAACGACGTTCTGGATGCTGACTTGGCGGTATGCGACCTTACTGAACACAACCCGAACGTTCTTTTCGAATTGGGCATGCGGCTCGCCCACGAAAAGCCTGTTGCGTTGATTCACGCTGAGGGAACGGAACGGGTATTTGATGTAGATAATGTGTTGCGTGTGCTGCCGTACGATCCGAATCTATGGCGCACTACCCTGGAAAAGAACACTCCTGAGCTGAAAGAACACGTCGAGGCGACATGGGACAACAAAGAAAAGTCCGAGACATACATCGGTCTGTTACGTAAGATCAAGACGGAGAATAAGAGCTAGGGAACGCTGTATATTGCTCACAGTTCTATAGACCACAGGCGGGGCATGGCTGGCCGAGTCAAATGGTCCGTGATAGCGGCGACTCAGGATCCGCTCCTTCGAATTCCGCACTGAGAGCCGCTATGGCCCTCCGAGGGCATCGAAATCGTGACCAGCCGATTTTCTGAGAACGCTTGGATAATACCGATCACAACGCGTACCGGTCACGTTTCCAGTACCCAGCTACATGGGATCTCATAAACTAGAAGTGGCATGCCGACCGCCGATCGCGCCCGCCGAGTACGACGCGCCAGACCGATGTTGCCTCTGGCGCTCATTTCGGCGGCTCTACTGAACGCCCAGCAGACCGCCGACATCCGCGTGGATGTGGATCTGGTCACCGTGAGTTGCTCGGTCACCGATCGCGGCGGCGTTCCTGTAAGGGGCCTCAAGCGCGAGGACTTCGAACTTCGCGACAACGGCCAACCGCGCGAAATCGGCAATTTCTGGCAGGAGTCGGACCTGCCGCTCACCATCGCCTTCATCGCCGACGTCAGCGGCAGTCAACTCGGCTTCATCAAGAGTCATCGCGAAGCCGTCGCCAAGTTCTTCCAGCAGGTGATGAGTCCGGCCGACCGCGCCATGGTGGTGGAAGTGGCCAGGCAGGCCCGGTTGCTGTCGGATCTGACGGCTTCGTCCGACGCTCTCAGCGCCGCGGTGGAAAGAATCGGCACTCGCGAAGGAACGGAATCGCCCCTGCTCGGCCCTCCCTGCCGCAACGCCAGCTTTCCGCATACCTGCGGTGGAACGGCCCTTTGGCACGGAGTCTATTACGCTGCCAGCCAGTTAAAACCGGTGACCGGGCGCAAAGCGATTATTATCCTCTCCGATGGCATGGACACCGGCAGCGATATCAGCCTGACGAACGTCATCGAAATGGCTCAATCCGCGGGCGTGGTTGTTTATTCGATCAAATACGCCAATCCGATGCGTTTCGTTTCACTGATGGCGACCATCGCTCAAGCGGTCAGCCACGGTATGGAGCGCCTCTCGCGCGAAACCGGTGGCCTGACGTTTGCGAATCCCGGCCGCAAGATCTCCGAAGTTTTCTCCCAAATTGAATCCGACCTCCGCAACATGTACGTACTTGGCTTCACCCCTCCCAGCGACGCGCGCGATGGCGCATTCCACAAGCTCGACGCGACGACAATCCGCCCAAACCTGGTGATCCGCTCCCGCAACGGATACTGGGCGCGCGGTAGTGAAAAGTAGAGCCTCGACGTTATATCATCTAGGTTTAAGGAAAGAGGAGACTATGCGTAACTATTTGGCTGTGGGATTCGTGTGCGGACTTTTCGCTTGCACCGCATTTGCAGCGGACGACGTAGCTAGCGCCGTCGTCGCTACGGTGAAGACGGTCGACAAGGGCACGAAGACCGTGGTGGTGAAGACCGCGGACGGCACGGAGCACACGTTTCACTTCCTCGGCCGAACCATCGCGCACGGCGCCAAGGCCACCGCCCACGGAAGCAAGGATGCGTTTGAGGGCATGAAGGAAGGCGACGACGTCATCGTGCATTACACGGTGAAGGGTACCGAGAAAACGGCTGAAGAGGTGGATCACGTCGGCAAGGACGGCATGAAAGCGAGTGTAGTCGCGGTGAAGAGCGTCGATCGCGCTGCAAAAACGGTCACAGTGAAAACGGCTGAAGGCGCCGAGGAGACGTATCATCTTACCGTTCGCGCATCCAAAGAAACGGGCAAGGGATTTGACAAGGCCGGCAAGGTCACGGTCTATTACACCGAAGACGCAGGGAAGAAAGTGGCGCACTATTTCAAGCAGAGCTGAACACTGGTTTCTGAAGAATCGCCTGGAACCGATTGCCGATGGATTTTCCGACTGCGATCACGGCGAAATTCCGGATTCCGTACTTATTCCCTATTCGGCGCGATCGCCGGGAATGGCCACGGTAGTCTAATCCGGAGGCCGGCTTTGCCACTGTTCCGCGGGTTGCCTCCAAGGCGGCGGGATCGGATCAGGCAGGGCGCTCCGTTTCCTCGATGGCTTCTTTAACAATGGCCCCGAGCTTCATGAAGTCGTCGAATTTGGTGGGCTTCTTGAAATACCGGGTTACGCCGAGCGCGCGAACTGTTTCGCGGTCCGCCGGCCTGTCAGACGAGGACAAAATGATCACTGGGGTGGCTGCGCAGGCCGGATGCCGCCGGAATTCCCGCAATACTTCATGACCGTCGATCCTGGGCAGGTTCAAGTCGAGAAGGAGTATGTCAGGACAGGGTGATTCGCCCGGTTGGCCCATTCTCGTGACGAAGTCCATGGCTTCTGCGCCATTGGCGGCGATCTGGAGTTGGTGTGGGATGTTATGTGCAAGGAGGGCCTCGCTAACCAGGAGTACATCGCCCCGATTGTCCTCCGCGAGCAGGACGTGGATCTGTCTCATTGCGCTTCGGTCCCTGGAAGGACGATATGAAACGTCGATCCTCTGCCGGGGCGGCCTTCGGCACGGATTCGGCCGCCATAGCGCTCGACGATGCGTTGGCAAATCGCCAGTCCCAGGCCGGTTCCGGAGAATTCATCTTTGTGCAGACGCTTGAAAAGTCCGAAGATTCGCTCCGCATATTGGGGCTCGAATCCGATGCCGTTATCCTGCACCGAGACCACCCAATTCGCGCCGTCCCGCCGAGCCGAGACATCGACCTTCGGCGGAACGCCGGCATGCCGATATTTCAGAGAGTTAGAAAGCAGGTTTTGGAAGACGTGCGCAAATTGCGACGCCTCGCCGCGAACTACCGGAAGCGGCGCAACGCTCAGCGTGGCGCCAGCTTCGCCGATTCTGGATTCCATTGTCTTCACCGCTTCCGCCCATGCTTCGTTGAGGTCGGCGCTGCCGGGCGCAGTTTCGTCCGTATGAACCACTCGCGAGTAGGCGAGAAGATCGTGAATCAACTGATCCATGCGATCCACGCCTCGACGCACAAATCCGGCATATATCCCAGCGTTCGCATCGTCCGGCGCAATCCGCTTGAGGAGCATCTCGGTGTAGATGCCCACCATCCGCAGCGGCTCCTGCAAGTCGTGGCTTGCTACATAGGCGAATTCCTCAAGCTCGCGATTGGCGCGCTCCAATTCCCGTCGGGCACGCACCTGCACGGACACGTCGCTGCAAACCGCGACCATACCGGTAACTCTCCCGTCGGTGTCGGGCAGCGGATGATAGACAACGTTGAACCAGACGTCCTCGATCACGCCGTCGCCGTTCTGGCCGTAGGGTACGTACCATTCGTTAGCGACGAATGGCTCCCCGGTCTCAAGCACCCGGTTAAACGCGTCCCATACATCCTGGCCGAGCTCCGGCACAATGTCCGCAAAACGCCGGCCCACCAATTGCTTTCCCGGCAGTAGGGCCTGGTAAAACGGATTGGCCATCTCGACGACAAACTCCGGACCGCGTAAAACGACGATCGCCACCGGCGCTTGCGCGAAGACCTGCTGCAATTTCTCTTCACTCTCGGCGAGGGCTTTTTCCATGCGCTCGCGCCCGGTGATGTCGCGCGCCGTGCATGTCACTTCTTCTAAAGAACGATCTCCGGCGAGTACCGGAGAAAAGATATATTCGTACACCCTGGTCTCCCCGTTCGCGCCGGTAAACGGCGTGTGGTTGACCACTGGCTGCTTCGATGCAATGACAGCCCTTACTTCAGCCTGGATGCGGGCGGCGAGATCGGGCGGGTAGCCCAGATCGAAAGTATTCTTGCCGATGATTTCTTCGAGCGATCTCCGCCACACACCGAGCAGGGCCGGGTTGGCGTAAGTAAAATTGCCGTCCAGGTCAAAGGTGCATATCAGATCGGGGATATTTGAGAGGACGACATCGAGGACATGCGAGCGCCGCCGAAGTTCCGCCTCGAAATAACGGACTTTGTCGGCTTCTTGCGTGGCGGCAGCGGCCAGAAGTTCACGGGCGTTCTCAAGTTCTTCTTCAAGCGAACGGATCTTCGCCAGAGCATCGTCTCTCGATGCTGTCATCTCCAAATTGGCCATTGTCTCCGCTCTACGCCTATTATGCCTGGGGAAAAGACGATCGTCGCGCGCCCATTCGCTAAGTCTTCGTCTCCGGCTCGTCTTGCTCGGACGCGCTTGGTTGCCGCTTTTCGCGTTCGAGCAAATGTTCGACAGTCTGAAGCTGCTCCGGCGAAAGCCGCTGGAGTACTTCATTGAGACGGCCGTCGAACTCCCCAGCCTTCAGCTGCTTCAGAAAGGCATCCGCGTCCCAATCCATCTGGAATCTGACTCTGCTTGGCAGCAACCGTGACAGGGGCAACATCTGGTTGGGTTCTGTGAGTACTATTGAACGCCCGGGTCCGGCTCTGTTCGCTCGCGCCTGAGTGACGCTTTGCCGGGCCCGTGGATGAAATGACAACGCGCCGAGGGTCGATTCTTTTGACCCAAACCCTCCGGCACCTCAGTCTGTGGTAAGTGGCGTCCAATATTGAAAGCCACGGAGCGTCGTCCGCGATGGCTGCGGTATTCGGCACTAATGCGACTGGAGGGTGTTTTCTTTCGTGCGGCTGTAAACTGTTGATTCAATGGTGGGCGCGGCAGGACTCGAACCTGCGACCTCCTGCCAGGAGCTTTGGCCTTCGGATGCTCCGATTCAGGATTTTGACGTGGTCCTCGGCACTGCTGGGATTGCAATCGACGTCCGTTATCAGGCTATCAGCGATTTGGGCCAGGTCGCGATCAATAAGGTCTTGCAGGGCTTGCAGGGCTTGCGAACCAAGCTCGGAATACCGGATCTCGTGTTGAACGCGGTAAGAATTCCTCCGGCGAGTCCAACCAACCCAAAGTAGTTCGCATTCTCTTCGGATGATGCAGTATCCTGGCGGTCGAGGCCGCACTTAACACTTGGGACAGATTCGCATCCTGCTCGCTGACGATCACACCATCATTCGGTCGGGCTTGCGTCTGCTGCTGGAGCAGCAGCCCGACTTCAAAGTTGTAGCGGAGGCTGGCGATGGACGGGAAGCGGTGGAGCTGGTCTCCAAGCAACATCCCGACGTTGCCGTTCTCGATATCGGTATGCCACAACTCAACGGGATCGAGGCTACCCAGCAGATCGCCGATAAGACGCCCCAGACCCAAGTCGTGATCCTCAGCATGCACTCCGATGAAGGTTACGTCCTCAGGGCCCTGAAGGCTGGGGCGCGCGCATACATTCTGAAAAACTCGGCGGAGGCGGACCTGATTCGAGCAGTGCGGGCAGTTGCCGACGGAAAGTCTTTCTTCAGCCCGGTGATCAGCAAGATGCTGCTGGAAGATTATGTTCGCCAGATACGCGACAAGCAGGTGGAGGATCGCTACGATCTTCTGACTTCACGCGAACGCGAGATCCTGCAGCTTCTTGCGGAAGGCAGAACCAACAAGGAAGTTGCCACCCTTCTGCAGTTGAGCGTCCACACTGTGGATGCGCATCGCGGCAACATACTCCAAAAGCTGAACCTGCACGGGGTGCCTGAGATGATTCTTTACGCCGTGAGGAAAGGGATCATTCAATAGCGACTCCCACCGGTATCGGCAACCTGACTTTCAGCACCGTACCTTTTCCGGGCGTGGACTGAACTTCGAACTGCCCTCCGAGTTGTCTGACCCGCTCCTCCATGCCCAGCATTCCAAGCCCTCGTGTCTTTTCGGGATCGAATCCGCATCCATCGTCTTCCACGCTCAGAAACAATGAGCCGTCGTCTTGGCGCACCGTGACCACGGCGCTCTTCGCCCCGGAGTGACGGAACACATTTTGAAGCGCCTCCTGCACGACCCGGTAGATACAGGTACGCATTTCGTCAGGCAGCGAATCCGAAACATCTTCGGCTATAACCGCGATCTTGACGCCGCTGCGCCGAGAGACTTCTCGCGCTTGCCATTCCAGGGCCGGCATCAGGCCCAGATCGTCCAGCATGGATGGGCGCAGCAGGAGGGCGATATCGCGGATCGAATTGACGCTCGAATCGGCGAACTTACGAATGTTGTCCAGGTATCGAAGACTGATCGCGTCGTCCGCTTGGATCCGTTTTGCCAGATTGGCGGCCTCCACAAGCACAGCGTTCAAGGTTTGCCCCACTTGATCGTGAAGTTCCCTCGAAATAGTGCGACGCTCCGTTTCTTGCGCATCCACCAGCTTTGCCGACAGTTGCTCCAGTGCTCCGCGCGCCTTGAGAACCTCCTGGTAGCGGCGGCTGTTCTGCCGCTCAATGCGGATGATGTAGAGCAGGCATCCGACGGCAAGCAGAAGCGCCGTCCCCAACGCCAGGTTGAGCGCCCTACTGAGCCCGGCGCCCAGGTGCTCGAATTCGCTTTGAATCTGGACTTCCGTCGAAGCGGCCTGTTTAGCGTCGATGCCTTGCAACTGGGTAGTGATCTCCACGATGGAGGTCCTCAGCGGAAGAATCTCGTCATGGTAAAAGGACGCGCTGCGGACCGTTCCTGTGGAAGGCGAACTCATGGCGCGGCTGATGTACTGCCAATGCTGATTCAGCAAATCTTCCAGCCGTTTTACTTGAACCTGCTCATCCAGGGTGCTGGACCGATAGTTCGCCAAATCGGACGATGAGCGCGACCACGCATCCCGGATTTCCGCAAGGTCGGCCTGCGAACTTTGTCGGTCCGAATCCAGGAGAAAGTCCCCCAGGTACGTGTGCGTGAGCAGGATGGAGGTGCGGATGGACGCCAGATGATTACTGCGCTCCGACGCTGCGTCTCGGAGAAGTTTGTTTTCAGCTCGCATCGCTCCCAGCAAATGCACTGCATCGATGGTGGCGAGGAGGAAGACCACGGCCATACCGCCAAAACCGATCATGAGAACAAAACGCAGGCGCCGAGCGGCATAATCCACGCCTGCCGAAGTGGTTTGTGCCGTCTTCGCAAGAGACAAGATTTGCACCTCGGCCCTAGTCTATCGAAGCGATGCTATGACCGATATCCAACCTCGCTTCTAACCGGCGTTGGGGACCCCATCTACCCAACGGAGGCTATGGGAAGTAAAACTCTTCAACCTTACGCTGGAACTGGAGGTAGTAGACATGAAGACCGAGTTCCTGAGAGGCCGCCGGTGGTTAGCGGCGGTTTCCATAGCGACAGCAGTTGCTGTAACTGGTTTCTACGGGTTACGGGCAGCGGAATTGGGCAAGTTACCCTTTGAGAATCCGGCGCCGACCATTCGAACGGCCGCGCGCTCCGAGGCCGCTGCTGGGCGCGGGTACTCGGCCATGCTGAAGCGCGTCCTGCCAGCCGTGGTCAATATTTCATCCTCGAAAGTTGTGAAGCAAACGGCGCAGGAGTCGCCGGAGGGCGTGGATCCTTTCTTCCGCCAGTTTTTTGGAAACGACTTCGGGCAAAAATTCAATGTTCCACAAGATCGCAGAGAGAAAGCTCTCGGATCGGGCGTCATCATCAGCCCCGAAGGCTACATCCTGACCAACAATCACGTGGTGGAAGGCGCCACCGAAGTTACCGTGACGCTGCATGACAAGCGGGAGATGAAGGCCCGCGTAGTGGGCACCGATCCGCGTACCGACATCGCGGTCCTCAAGATCGATGGGTCGAACTTTCCAGTGCTGACGCTGGCCGACTCGATCAAGGTTGAGATCGGTGACATCGTATTGGCGATTGGCGATCCATTCGGCGTGGGCCAGACGGTTACGTCGGGCATCGTGAGCGCCACTGGCCGAGGCGGACTCGGAATCGAACAGCTGGAAGACTTCATTCAGACCGACGCTCCGATTAACCCAGGCAACTCCGGAGGCGCGCTGGTGGATGACGAAGGGCATTTGATTGGCATTAATACCGCCATTCTCTCTGGCAACTCGGGCGGTAACCAGGGGATCGGATTCGCGGTTCCGGTCAACATGGCGCGGCACGATTTGGACGAGATTCTGGCCCACGGCAAAGTGGAGCATGGATATCTTGGCATACTTCCGCAGGATGTGACGCCGGCATTGGCCAAGGCCTTCAGCTCGAACGAAACCAACGGAGCGCTGGTTGGAGAGATTACCCCGAACAGCCCAGCCGCCCGCAGCAGCCTGAAACAGGGCGACATCATCGTTGCGGTGAATGGGCAGCCCATCGCCGACGCCAATCAATTACGCTCGAAAATCGGAGTCATGGACCCGAATGCGACAGTCACGCTGAAGGTGCTGCGTGACGGAAAGCTCCAAGAAGTCGCGGTCACGCTGGGCGAATTCCCCTCCAACGAGGAACGGGCCAGCGTCGACAACACAAAATCGAACCAGAGTCTCCAAGGTGTTGCCGTGGAGAACCTTACGCCGGAAACAGCTCAGGAATTGAAGATTCCGGCCTCGACCAAAGGTGTGGTGGTGGACCAAGTGAGCCCCGCCAGCCGCGCCGCTGAAGCTGGTTTACAGCCAGGCGACGTGATCCAACAGGTGAATCATCAGCCCGTAACCAGTGTGAAGGACTACGACCAGGCGGTTGGCTCCTCAACGAAGGACCAGCCCGTCCTCTTACTGGTGGCCCGCCAGGGCAGCACGATGTTCCTAGCAGTGTAGTGTAAGTTTGCTGCTGGGATTAACGGCCGGCTGTGAGCTCTTCCTCCGAGAGCTCCGGCCGGCCGAACTATTTGTAGAGCGATCGGTCACCAGACTCTGGCACGCGAAATGCACTTGGTTGTTGGGTCACAAAAGATATAACCATGTCTAACCTCGCACTTGAGAAAATTGAAAACGGAGTTCTCGTCACCCAGCCAATATGTCCACGAATACTTTTGGTGGACGACGAAGAATCGGTCCAGAGCACTCTCAGCACTCTATTGCTCCAGGAAGGTTACAGCGTTTATCAGGCGCGCAGCGGGAAAGAGGCAGTGGAGAGAGTCTACTCCACGCGGCCTGATTTGATTCTTCTCGATGTCGGCTTGCCCGACATGGAAGGCAAGGAGGTCATACGGCGTTTGCGAGGGTGGGCCGTCGCCCCCATTATCGTTATCTCGGCTCATCACGAAATATCCGAGAAAGTTACTTCTCTCGATAGTGGTGCGCATGACTATCTGACTAAGCCATTTTCCATGCCAGAGCTGCTAGCGAGGATGCGCGCTGCTTTGCGTAACATAAGTCCAACCCAGGATGTAGTTTTTACCGTGGGCGATCTCAAAGTCGATTTGGCCCGGAGGGAAGTGTTTGTGGGAGGAACACCTCTGAGGTTGACCGCGACCGAGTACGATCTGCTGAAGGTGCTGATTCACTATGCGGGCAAGGTTCGGACGCACCGTGAGCTCATTCGCGAACTGTGGGGCGGGACCCAATATCAGGACCCGGTGCACCTCCTGCGCGTCACCCTGAGCCATCTTCGCCGCAAACTGCAAGTGAATCGCATGCGACCTCGCTACATCGTGACCGTGCCCGGAGTGGGATATCGGATGAGAAACACAATTGCGGCCTACTCGTGGGATGAGATGCAGTCCGCAGAGACGCATTCACGCGGACGCCACGTGCGGTCTGGGATTGTGCCAACCTCCGTCTGAGGCAATGATCGCGTCAGCTTCATTCGTCCCCCCCAACTGAGTTGCTTGTAGGGGTGAACCCGATGGTGTGTCTTCAGGACTGGATCGACCACGGCCAAGCGGCCTCCACAGCATCCTCACGGGTGAAGATTCCTTTCCGGCAAGCTTGACGCGAGCGGCGAGCGCAATGGCGGAGTTGGGGGACAGGCGGAAGCGAAAATCGGAGTCATGGATCCGAACGCGACTGTCACGCTGAAGGTGCTGCGTGACCTGCCCCCAACGCCACTTCATGGCTGAAGCGATCGACCACCAAACAAGTCCTACAGCAATGGCTGCCGTGAGACGCTGCTTTCTTGCATCGGAACCGAAGAGTCAGGAGGCGGACTCGAGTTTGCACATGCGGAAGCGCGGCAACTTCGTCCTTCCCTGGCCGCAGCCTCTACGGGCATTGTGCGAAAATGGCTGACTGGTTCGAGGACAACGGATTGTCGGCGATACTGCACCTCCGCAAAGCGTATCAGCGCCATCATAGGTCATTGTTTTTTGCGGCCAGGTGTTCCATTGGAATACGTCCAAAGGAAGCCCTCGCCGTACATCCGCTCGAAAAGCCGGGCTTCCGAACCGGTTGTGCCCGCGGGTTCAGAGGTTCGACACATTACCTTTCCGACGCCACTATCGATCTCCGCAACGCGAAACCGCTTTCACGGTTGACCGCCTCAGCGTCCCTTGTCTTAGCGCAGGCTGCAGACTAACCCGCAAACGATGGCTGATCATGACAAGACGAACATTGACCAATTCCTGCAAGACCAGATCGATACTGTTCCTCACCTGGAAGCACTCTTGTTGCTATGGAACAGCCGCCCCAAACCATGGTTAGTGGAAGACATGGCGAAGGGGCTCTATTTAGCGCCTGAGGCCACGAAGGAGATTTTGGACGACTTGGTCCTGAAAACACTCATCGTAAACGTTTCGGGCGCTTGCGAAACTTACTACTACGAGTCGATCCCCGATCGAGACGAGTTGCTCGCGGCAGTTGATTCCACTTACCGGCGAGAGCTGATCCGGATTTCGAGACTGATTCACTCTAAGCCTTCGGCGGCATTGCGAGCGTTCGCCAAGGCTTTCCGCTTCAAAAAGGATCAGAAGTAGATGGGGCCCGCTGTCTACATTCTGGGAGCATTGACCAGCTTGTGCTGCGGTATTCTGCTTCTTAGGGGATACGGGCTGAGCAAGAAAAGGCTTCTCCTGTGGAGCGGCTTGTGCTTTGTAGGCCTTGCCATTTCGAACCTTCTGATCTTTGTGGACTTGGTTGTGTTTCCGGATGTAAACCTCTACCGTCTGAGGCTGCTCACGGCCGCTGCGGCGATGATCCTTCTGCTTTATGGGTTGATTTGGGAAAGCGAGTAACGCGATGATCGACGGGTTTCTTTTGGGCGTAATCGCCACTGCTTCCATTACGGCGGGAATATTCTTCTTGAAGTTCTGGCGCAATACTCGCGACTCGTTCTTTCTAGCGTTCGCGGCTTCATTCCTTATTGAAGGATTAAACCGATGTGCCGTTTTGTTTTTGGATAAGCCGAACGAAGGGAGTCCCTGGACCTATCTGGTGCGGTTACTCTCCTTCTCACTAATTCTCGGTGCGATCCTAAGGAAGAACTATGGCAGTAACTGATTCCAGGGAGAAGGTAGCGCAGTCGCAACGGCTATTCTCAATTGGCATCGGCCGACTCTGCTTCCAAGCCCCGCTCCGCCGGACGGCATATTGCGCGGAGCGCGGCAGTTGCACCAACGCTTATGCTTCAGCTGTGCTATGACCGCGCTGCTATGCAAGGCAGCCGACCCCATTCCGGCCAGTGCGCATTGTTTAATCGCTTCCATGCTTCCTGGGCGCCGCACACGCATCGTGGTTCGATTCGCGGTGCGGTGAACGGAATTGTGTAGAGCCGGTGACGCTTTTACTAAATCTCTTATCGGAGTCCGCCGTTTTGCGGCAATTTGTAATCTGAGAAAGCCATCACGCGATCAATGGAGAGACTCTTCACGAAGAAGATCTTAGCCACTGCGTGAACTTCAACACGTTCCGGCATCCAGATCCCATCATTGACGCGCGTCTGCTGCATGTTAATCTGCGAGCCGCGCAATAAGCGCACTAGAAATAGTCCCATGGAGAACGGGTGGATCACCTGCCCTTCAACCTTGATCCAGCCCAGGTCTTGCTTGTCGACCCAAAGCTTACCCGCGACCTTGGGAAACATGCTGCCGTACTTGCCTTGGGCATGGTAGCCGGGGTGCGGCGTTGCTTGAAGCACATAGGCCGGCCTGCCGTTGACTGCTTCTTCGCCGACCAGTTGGAAGTCGAAGGCCATGGGCACTTCCCGGACAATCGACGCGGCCTCCTCCTCCTGCTTGCGCAATCGCTCGGCCCGCTCTTCTGGAGTTTCCTGCTTCAGTTTGTCGAGCTCCTTTTTCTGTTTCCGCTCCTCCCCGGCCGAGGGAGGCCGCCCGTTGCGTTCCACGAGTTGGTCAAAAGGAACCCCATTGACGAGAATCGTTCTCAATACATCCACATCTTCCGATGTCACGTGCCCTGCCGGGTCCCTGTGCCGATCTTCGTCACGTTGCATATAGGTGTAATGGAGCCGCGCCTGCCAGTGACGCTGGGTGGCGGCGATCGATGACTCCACGATCCGGTGGACGTCCGGTCCGCTGGCATGATTCTGACCTGGACCTGCGTCACCCTGAGCGAAAAGTGCGGCGAAAGCTGCAAAAGCGATAATGACGTTTCGATACTCGCTGATCCGCGTGTTCATGGCAGATTCATCATCCAGATGCCGCCTTGGACATGGGGTTGTGCCAACCACCGTCGGAGCCGATGATCGTGTCAGCTTCCTTCGGCCCCCAACTGAGGCGCTTGTAGGGGCGAACCCGATGGTGTGTCTTCAGGACTGGATCGACCACGGCCCAAGCGGCCTCCACAGCATCCTCACGAGTGAAGAGCGCGCCATCGCCGGCCATGGCGTCGCCCAAAAGCCGTTCGTAGGGCGCTTCCTCCCCCGGCTGCTCTTCCAGCAAGTAGAGCTCTCGCTGCTCGCCGACGAATTCCTGCCCTGGAAGCTTGACACGCGCGGCGAGCGCGATGGCCGAGTTTGGAGAGAGCCGGAAACGCAGGTAGTTGGTCCGGCCGGTCTGGGGTGCTGAGTCGGCGAAAAGCCTCTGCGGCGGAGCTTTCAACTCCACCAGAATCTCGGTTGCGGTATCGGCCAGATATTTGCCCGAGCGGAGGTACCACGGCACCCCCGCCCAGCGCCACGAATCGATGTAGAGCCGCATGGCGCAGAAAGTCTCGACGTCGGAGTTCTTGGCGACGCCCGGCTCCTTCCGATAGCCCGCGTATTGGCCGCGCACCAAGTCGTCGCGCGTCAACGGGCGCATAGCTCGAAAGACGTTGGCCTTCTCCCGGTGGACGGCTCCGAAGTCCCGGTTGGTGGGCGGCTCCATGGCAAGCAGCGCGACCAGCTGGAAGAGGTGGTTCTCAATCACGTCCCGCAAGCAGCCAGCGCTTTCATAAAAAGGGCCGCGGTCTTCCACGCCGAAATCTTCGGACAGGGTTATCTGGACGCTGGCAATGTAGTTGCGGTTCCAGATCGGCTCCAGGAACGAATTGGCGAAGCGAAAATAGAGGATGTTCATGATCGCCTCTTTCCCGAGGTAGTGGTCGATTCGGAAGATGGAGTCTTCCGGAAATACCGACCGCGCCACTTCGTTGAGCTCCTTGGCGGAGGCCAGGTCGCGTCCGAACGGCTTTTCCACGATGACTCGGGCGTGCTCAGCCAATTTCGCGGCGCCTAGTTCTTTGATCACCGTCTCGAATAGCGGGGGCGGGATCGCAAGGTAGTGTGCTGGACGCCGAGCCGTGCCGAGTGCGGTCTTGATCGCAGCGAACGTGTTCGGGTCTTTATAATCCCCGCTCACGTATTTGAACAGGGACAGAAGTTGATGTAAAGCGCGCTTGTTGTCGATGCCTCCCGATCGCTTTATGCTGTCCGTAATGCGTTTGTGCAGGCGCTCCAGACTCCACTTGGGGAGCGCGACGCCGATCACCGGAACCTTGAGGTCGCCTCGCTTGACCATCGCATAGAGCGCCGGGAAGATCATCTTGTGGGCTAGATCGCCGGTCACGCCGAAGAGCACCAGCGCATCCGAATGGGAAGCGGCCATCAGGCGGCTCCTTTTTGGCTAGCGGCCTTTTCCTCATGGCCACCGAACCCAAATCGCATCGCGGAGAGTAACTTATTTCCGAAGTCTTCTTCGCCTCTTGAGGTGAACCGCTGGTAAAGCGCCGCGCTCAAGACCGGGGCAGGAGCTCCTACGTCGACGGCGGCAGTGATGGTCCAGCGCCCTTCTCCGGAATCGGACACGCGGCCCGAAAACTTGGAGAGATCTTGCTGTCCCAATAGTGCGGCCGCGGTCAGATCCAGCAACCATGAGGCGATCACGCTGCCACGACGCCAAACCTCGGCGACATCAGCCAGATTCAAGTCGTATTGATAATGTTCCGGGTTACGCAGGGGCGTCGTCTCGGCATCCACGGTGCGGCTTTGCTTGCCAACGTTGGCGTGCCGGAGAATGTTCAGCCCCTCGGCGTACGCCTCCATGAGGCCGTATTCGATTCCGTTGTGAACCATCTTGACGAAATGGCCGGCTCCAGAAAGCCCGCAATACAGGTAGCCTTCTTCCGCCGTGCCAGCAGACTTTTCGCGCCCCGGCGTGCGTGAAATATCGCCGCGTCCCGGCGCGAGCGTCTTGAAGACCGGATCCAGGTGGCGGATCGGCTCAACCTCGCCACCAATCATCAGGCAGAAGCCACGCTCGAACCCCCACACGCCGCCGCTGGTCCCGACGTCGAGGTAATGAACGCCCCGCGGCTTAAGTTCCTTGGCGCGCCGGATATCGTCGATGTAGTGAGAATTGCCTCCATCCACGATCATGTCGCCCTTCTGCATTTGGGCGCTCAGGCCGTGCAGCGTTTCATCCACCGCCGCCGCGGGCACCATCAACCAAGCCGCGCGTGGAGGTTTTAGTTTCGCCACGAAATCCTCGAGCGACGCGGCTCCGGTCACGCCTTCCTTCTCCAAGTTCTTGACGTTCTCCTGGTTCTTGTCGAAGACAACGCATTGATGGCCTCCGCGCAGTAGACGGCGGACCATGTTGGCGCCCATTCGGCCGAGACCGATCATTCCAATCTGCATTTTTCAGTTCCTTTCTTTTCACAACGTTTAGACCGGCCCAGTATGTTCCGCGCGTCGGTCTATTCTGATGCTCAGCGCTTGAGGCTGCGGTAATGCCGAATGAGGGCGTTGGTCGAGCCGTCGTGCTTGAGCGGTGGCTCAGCAGCGTTTTCAATCTCCGGCTTCGCGAGCTCTGGAATGATGCGCTCGGCGAGGACCTTGCCGAGTTCGACGCCCCACTGGTCGAATGAATCGATCTGCCAGATGGCGCCCTGCGTAAAGACGCTGTGTTCGTAGAGCGCAATCAATTTTCCCAGCGTCTCCGGAGTCAGCCGCTCGGCCAGGATCGTGTTCGACGGTCGATTGCCTTCGAACGTGCGATGCGGAACCAGCCACTCCGGCGTGCCATCCGCCCTGACCTCTTCGGGCGTCCGGCCGAACGCCAGCGCCTCGGCTTGCGCAAACACATTGGCCAGCAGCAAGTCGTGATGATTGCCGAGCGGATTGAGCGCCTGGGCGAAACCGATGAAGTCGCACGGGATGAGCTTGGTCCCCTGATGGATGAGCTGATAGAAAGAGTGCTGGCCATTGGTGCCCGGCTCGCCCCAGTAGATCGGCCCGGTCTGATAGTCAACCTGGGCGCCCTCCAGGGTGACATGCTTGCCGTTGCTCTCCATGGTCAGTTGCTGAAGGTAGGCTGGGAAGCGCTTCAGGTATTGCTCATACGGCAGCACTGCGATGGTCTGGGCGTCGAAAAAGGCGTTGTACAACACCGCAAGCAGACCCATCAGCGCGGGCAAGTTGCGATCGAAGGGCGCGCTGCGGAAGTGCTCATCCATCGCATGGAAGCCAGAGAGCATCTGGCGGAACTGCTCGGGACCGATCGCGATCATGGTCGACAAACCGATCGCCGAGTCCATCGAGTAGCGCCCGCCCACCCAGTCCCAGAAGCCAAACATGTTGGCGGTGTCGATACCGAACTTCTCGACACCGGCCGAGTTAGTGGAAACAGCGACGAAGTGCCGCGCAACCGCCTTCTCATCCCCTAGCGCCTTGAGCACCCACTCGCGAGCGGTGTGCGCGTTGGTCATGGTCTCGAGTGTGGTGAAGGTCTTGGAGCAGATGATGAACAACGTCTCCTCGGCGTTCAGGTCGCGTGTCGCCTCGACGAAATCTGTGCCATCCACGTTGGAGACGAAATGGAAAGTTATGTCACGCTGGCTGTAATATTTCAGTGCCTCATAGGCCATTACGGGACCAAGGTCCGATCCTCCGATACCGATGTTGATTACATTTCGGATGCGCTTGCCGCTATGCCCCTTCCACGCACCGCTACGGATTTGTTCCACGAACTTCGCCATCTTGTCGAGCACGGCGTGCACCTCAGGAACGACGTCCACGCCATCGGCGAAGATCTGCTGGCCCTTCGGGGCGCGCAACGCGACATGCAAAACGGAACGCTGTTCGGTGACGTTGATCTTGTCGCCCGCGAACATGGCGTCGATATGCTGGCGCAGGCCGGATTGCTCCGCCAGCTCTAGGAGCAGCCGCATCGTCTCGCCGGTGATCCGGTTCTTCGAGTAATCGAAGTAGAGACCCAGCGCCTGCAATGTGAAGTGTTCGCTACGCTCGGGATCCTCGGCGAAGAGCTGCCGAAGGTGTAACTTGCGGACCTTCGCACAATGCTCCTCCAGCGCTTTGAAGGCCGGCAGGCTACGGAGAGGAACGATGGTGTGAACTGGCATGAAGATTTAACTGGCAGCTGTGAGCGCGGCGTCCTTCGACTCGATGCACTTGAGCAGATCCTTCCAGGATGCGACGAACGACGCGGCCCCTTCGCGCTGAAGATCGGCTGCGAGTTTCTCATCGTCGAAGCCGGCCTTGCCAAACGCGGCGATCACGGTTTCGGCGTCGCCTCCATCTTCCGGCAAGACATCACCCAGCGTGCCGTGCTCGGCGAACGCCAGCAGTGTCTTCTCGGGAATCGTATTGATGGTGTCCGGTGCAGCCAGCGCCTTGATGTAAAGGACGTCGGAGGCCTTGGGATCTTTGGTGCCGGTGCTGGCCCAAAGCAGACGCTGCGGTGGAGCGCCGGAACTGGCAGCTTTCTTCCAGCGTGGTGAAGCGAGCATCCCGCGGTACGCTTTGTAGGTTCGTTTTGCGACGGCAATGCCCAAACGATCCTGAAGTTCCTTGGGAACCTTCCCCATCACGGCTTTGTCCCAGCGGCTAATGAACATCGATGCCACAGAATGTATCTTCGGATCGAGCCCCGCGGCAATCCGGCGCTCGATTCCCCGCAAGTAAGCTTCAGCGGCGGCAAGGTACTGTGCGGCTGAGAACAGGAGCGTGACGTTTACCGGCACTCCTCGAAAGATGGCTTCCTCAATGGCAACCTGCCCCTCCTTGGTTCCGGGAATCTTAATGAAGAGGTTGGGCCGCTGTGCTTGAGCATGGAGACGGACGGCCTCTTTCACTGTGCCGGCTGAATCGTACGCCAGTGAGGGAGAAACTTCCAAAGAGACCCAGCCATCCATGCCAGCGGTTGCGTCGTGAATGGGCCGAAAGAGATCGGCGGCCTGCCTCAGGTCCTCAATCGCGAGCTCGAAGAAGAGCGCTTCGCCGGACTTGCCTTCTTTCCTCTTCTGGCGGATGGCGTCGTCGTAGAAGTTCGAGTTCTTGATCGCGAGGTCGAAGATTGAAGGATTCGAAGTGAGGCCTGTGACCGAGAGATCGTCGATGTAATGACGAAGGGTCCCACTCGACAGCAGGCCTCGCGTGATGTTGTCCAGCCAGAGACTCTGGCCAAGGTCGTGGAGCTGTTGGGTCGGGTTCATAGCTTCACTGTATGAGAAGCATGGTCAAAACGCCGTCAAAAACAGCGGAGCCCTGCGTACGGCCTTCATTGAGAAGGCGATTCACATTTCAAATGTTCACGATGGCTGCGAAGCTGACAGGATCCAAGCTGGCGCCTCCTACCAGGAATCCGTCAATCTCAGGCTGCGCCATGAGACTCTTGGCATTGTCAGGCTTGACGCTGCCACCATATTCGCCTGAGCTCGGATCAGCCGGTGAGCATCGGCGGCGACATCCGGCCTGGCGGTCTCGCCGTCGCCGATCGCCCAGATCGGTTCGTAGGCGATTAGGATTCTTGCGAACTGACCCTGCGACGGCTCGCCAATAGCGCACCGAAACTGCTCCATCAGCACCGATTCGACATTCTTTTTTTCGCGCTCTCCAACGCAGACGATGGGGGTGAGACCGGCGTCGAGCGCGGCCACGGTCTTCTTCAACACCCTCCGCGCTGACGCATGGAGGCTGGCGACCCCTTCGATGCCTTACCTCCCGTTGCTCGATCTATCTGACACGCGCTGGGCGAACCAGCCAGTCAACAGACCAGCGCCAACCGTGATCAGCAGGACACTCCAGTGCCACGCCAGCAGATGAGCGGCTTCCTGGTGGGGGCACTTGACTTGGAGCGTGGTCACACCCACCAGTCCCGCCGTAGCGCCCAGCGTTCCTCCCGTTGCAATCGTCGAGAGCGCCGCGCCGCGCCGTACAGCCAGCCAGAGGAGCGCCACCGCGGGAACCGCAATGACGATTCCACTCACCAAACAGGGCAAACCCTCTGCAACGAAGCGCGGTCTCGCAACCCAAGGGAACAACACGCCCATGGAAGTGAGCAAGGCAAGGCCCATGGCGGCCAGCACCACAGGCCATGACACCGGCTGATAACTGCCCGGCCGCATCTGGTTCGCAAGCATGGTGGAAAACAGGTACACGCCTGTAAGGAGAAGGACGCCGACTACGACGACTTGAGCCAGGCTGGCGTGAACTATGCCCGCCGTTCCCATGACGGCTGTAAGAACCGTAGTGAGGACCACAAATAGCGTGATGATTTCGGCAATCAAGACCCGCCGCGGAGGGAGTGGCTTCACGGGCCGCAGCGATGCCTGCAAAGAGTGCGTGATCCGTCGGCTGAGTGTCGGTGAGATCGAAGCAACTCGTGAGTCTGCGCTCGCCCAATCGTACAGCGTCCTGCAATGCGGACAGTGGTCAAGATGTTGCTTGGCCTCGTCCGACAGGAAGGCCCCCCGGCCATCCAGGACGGTGTCGATTTGCGTGCATTCAGTTGACGACATGATTTACTCTCCTTCCGCCAAGAAGGCCCGGAGCCGCGCATATGCACGGTGGGCTTTTTGCTTCGTCGCTGCCACCGATGAAGAGGTTGCACGTGCCGCCTCCGCCATTGTCATTCCCGCCACGTTGAGAAGCAGCAGGACATCCCGCTGGCTGGGCGGCAATTGTTCGAGCAACCGTTCCATGTCCGGAACGCGCGAGTTCGCAGCCGTGATTTGACTCGGCGGTTCCGGCGGCTCCCGAAGTAGCACTTCCCGCGCGGCACGGCGGCTACGTCGACGACGATCATCCAGCATAGTGTGCCGGGCTATGGCGAAGATCCACGGAAGCAAAGGATCAGTCGCCCGGTAGGTGTGACGGGAACGATGGATCCGCAGCCAGCACTCCTGGAGAAGATCCTCCACATCGCTAGGGTTCGCCTGCGGCCTAGCGAAGTAGCCGGTCAGACGTGGAGACAAGCGTTGGACCAGTTCTTCCACAGCGGCAACATCTCCCGCTTGGTACCGGACCATGCAGTGGCGTAGTTCGGCCTCCTTCTCGCGCGTTTCCAACTGGCCCTTCGAAAGACCGGTTACGTTTACCACCTAAACTATACTTCGCCACACAAGCACGTTTGGTGACGGCTACCTGTAACTTGTGATGGTTAGCTGCTTTCGAAATCTTTGACGCTAGCGTTACCAAGCGGACCCGTCGAGCGAAGTATATACAGCAGGGTATAAACCCGGCCCTCCACGGGCCCTAAAGGAGATCAACCATGAGGACGATCGTGAAATTTTTGTGCTGCACTGGGCTGCTCACCGGCCTGGCTTCGTTCGGCTCCGCAGCCGAAATGACCATGAAGGGAATGATAAGCGATAGCATGTGCGGCGCCAGCCACGCCAAAATGATGGAAATGCACAAGGGCATGAAGACCGATCACGACTGCACGGCGGGTTGCGTGAAAGCCGGCGCCAAATATGTCTTCGTCTCGGATGCTGGAAAGGTTTATCAGATTGCCAACCAGGGCAAGGCGTCCCTAATGAAAAACGCGGGAGAATCGGTCAGCATAACAGGCGATGTCAACGGCGATACCATAACGGTGTCGAAGCTGATGATGATGAAGCACTAGCCGCCAGAGGAGGTCTTTGGTGAAATTCGGTGTATCTTGGACCCTCTTGGCTGCGTGTGTGGCCACACTTGGCGTTTTCGCTTCCATATCCGAGTCCTCGTCCAAGTCGGAAAATCCAAGCGCGACAGGCCCTCGTCGTCCGGTGCTGCTCGAACTCTTTACCTCAGAAGGCTGTTCGAGTTGCCCACCGGCCGACCGACTTCTCGAAACCCTGGACCGCTCCCAGCCAGTTGCTGGCGCGCGAATCATCGTTCTGAGCGAGCATGTCGATTACTGGAACCGGCTGGGGTGGACCGATCCGTTCTCGTCGGCGCTTTTCACGCAACGCCAGCAAGACTACGTGACGCAGTTTCATCTCGATGGCGCGTACACGCCGCAACTGGTGGTCGATGGCCAGAAAGACGTGGTGGGGAGTGACGAGCGTGCGGCCCGTGCGGCGATCTTAGAAACCGAAATGCAAGGGAAGACCTCGATCAATCTGAAGGCACAGCGTTCTGGGGCGGACGCAAAGATCGAAATTGAGGTGGCTGCAGCCTCCCGCGGGACGAATATCTATGTTGCGCTGGCGGAGGATCATGCGCAGTCGCAGGTGACGCGCGGAGAGAATTCCGGTTACACTTTGCGTCACGTGGCCGTGGTGAGAACGCTTCTCTTGGCGGGGAGGACCGATGCGCAAGGAGCTTTCGCCAAGGATTTGACGTTGCCCTTAAAGGAGGGTAACAGCGGAACGTGGCGCGTGGTGGCATTCTTGCAGGATTCCGTTTCCAAGCATGTCTTGGGCGCCGCCGAGACGCGCCTCTAGAGGAGTTCCACGACGGCAGGTCGATCATTCAGGTCACTGACAAGACGGGCTCTGGGACGGTGGGCTGGCCTCGGAATGGCGCGAGTTGCACTGGCTGCTGCCGACGATCCGGGTCTTGCAACGTTTTTCGAGGCCATGAGCTCCGATGAGTCAACGGCGAACGCGGCGCTGCGGAAAATCGCGAAGGTCTGGCAGCCCTCCTTCACGATTATGTTTGTCGAGATGCTACAGGTATCCCCAGGATTGCCACAGGAGCGATTGCTCCGTTTCCTGGTGCGGCAGACTAAAAAAGATTTTACGGCAAATCCCGCTAAGTGGAGCGAATGGGTCTGGAGCATTCCGTACAACCCGTACGCACAATACGCGGAGTTCAAGGGCATTCTGTATTCGATCGTCGATCCGCGCATGAGAAATTTCTTTCCGCCTCACGTGGCGGCGCGCATCCGGCTGGACCAGGTGGAATGGGGTGGAGTGCGGGTGAACGGCATTCCGCCACTGGTGCGGCCCAAGACGATGCCGGCTAAGTATGCCAGCTTCCTGAATGAGTCCGACCGGGTTTTCGGAATTGAGGTCAATGGCGAGGCGCGCGCCTATCCGAAACGGATTCTGGCGTGGCACGAGATGGCGCTCGACCGGCTGGGCGGGCTGGATCTGACGGTGGTCTATTGCACTCTGTGCGGCACTGTGATTCCGTACCGCTCGCGGGAATACGAATTCGGAACCAGCGGGCTGTTGTATGAGTCGAGCAAACTGATGTTCGACGCCAAGACAAACAGCCTGTGGTCCACTCTCCAGGGCGAACCGGTAATCGGGCAACTGGCGAATTCCGGCGTAACCCTGGAATTTCAGCCTGTGGTCACTACCACCTGGGGTGAATGGCGGGCGGACCATCCGCAGACGACTGTGCTGTCTCTGGAGACCGGGTATGACCGGGACTATGGCGAGGGAGTCGCGTATCGTGATTACTTCGCCACAGACGACTTGATGTTCCAGGTATCGCGCGCCGATTCGCGGCTGCGCAATAAAGACGAGGTGCTCGCTATCCGGCTTCCTGGCAAGAAGCCGCTCGCCTTTTCCGCACTGTATCTTCAAAAAAACCCGAAGCTCACTTACATTCACGAGGGTGTACCTCTGGAGATCCTGACAAGCCCTCACGGCGCGAACCGCGTCTATCGCGGTGGTCACGCAGGCGAAGAATCGGCCCGCGTGCCGGCCTATCGCGCGTTCTGGTTTGGTTGGTTCGCGCAGTTCCCCAATACCGTCCTGGTGAAGTAGCGCGGACAAAAGCCCGAATTCTGCCCTGTCGCACCCCATTTGTTCACGGGCAGCCCGTTTATCTTTCCGTCGCTCGGTCCAACTGCGTATCTCTTCTTCTTTTCCCCATTGGCGGAAGCCTCGAGCCCGCGTAACGCCGTCTTGGGCCATGCTATTGGGCTCTTCTGTGGCTATGCTGCCTTCGCGCTCACCATGGCCGCCACTCCGCCTTTCGGTATGCACGCCGGGATCGACGGTCCAACGGTACTGGCCGCCGCTCTCTCGCTCTCGGCTACGGGCGCGTTCATGGTTCTGTTTCGGGTGAGCCATCCGCCGGCGGGGGCGACGACTCTCATTGTTTCGCTCGGCATCATCTCTCAGCCCAAGGATCTCGTCATTATCGAGGCAGCAGTTGTTCTGCCTACGGCGCAGGCTCTGGCTATCAATCGGCCGCCGGACTACCTTACCCACTTTGGAGGGATGGCAAGCCCCCAGGAACGCCCTCTTAGCGGGCGCCCCCTCCGTGCCAAAGCGCCCTTCTAGTTGTTGGGATTGCCCTCGCCTCCGCTGCGTCTTTCGGCAGATTCCCCGACGTCGGCGCGATGGGCTTTGGCGGCGGCCTTCTCAATTTCAGAGTTGGCCTCGCCGCCGATAAAAATCGCAGCGCCTGTGAAATATAGCCACAGCAGAAGAGTAACCGCCGCATTCAGGCCTCCATAGATTCTTTGAGAACTGAAGTGATTCTCATAGACACGAAACAGCAGTGCGGAGGCTACCCATAACGTTGCTGCGATGGCCGCACCGGGGATACTCCATTGCCACCGCCGATCCTTTAAGTTCGGCCCGAAGCGATAAAGCAAAGCGAACGAGAAGAGCAGCAGTACCGCTGTCACCACCCAAGGTATGATGCGCCAGAGAAATAGGGATTGGGCATGAATGCCAAAATCCTGGTCCATCATTTTCCGCGCCCGGCTTCCATAGAGCATTGCCCAGAGCGCAATGAGACCCATGATCCCCAGCGCAATCGTTAAGCCGAAGGCAATACTCAAAACCTTCCACCATGGACGCTCTTCTTTGACCTCATATGCCTTATTCAGGCCGGTCATCATGGCCCAAGTCCCGTTCAAGGCGCCCCAAGCGGAACCCAACCCCGCGGCCACGGCCCCAGCGCCGATA
>Ga0182024_10003451_pt1 | contig 37637 bp, 30 predicted proteins | sample P32metaG_FD_120480 | JGI IMG/M metagenome (GOLD analysis project Ga0182024, IMG submission 120480) | Permafrost microbial communities from Stordalen Mire, Sweden - P3-2 metaG (Illumina Assembly) | ecosystem: Environmental > Terrestrial > Soil > Wetlands > Permafrost | place: Sweden: Stordalen...
TGATGAAGAACGACGGTGGCGCGAGCTTCAGCTTGCAGCGTCGGCTTCAGCCGACGGTCTTCGCGCTCACAGAATTCCGGCGAATGTGCGGCGAAGCCTGGGCTGTTCTTCAGGGGAGCGGTATTCCATCGGACGCTTTCGAGAGTGTCGCCGCCCGAGCGATCATCTATTCCCGCCGACCCCTTTATCTGGAAACAAAAAAGTACTTCTGGCAAGCTCGGACGAGAGCGTCTCACTCCGGTAGTATTTCTTCAAGACATTATCCTTCCAGTCCAGCAGGTCTCCGTTACCCGTCGCAAATTCAGTCCAGGTTTGCTCGCGTCCGCTCCGAGCCATCCTCTCGCGAATCAAAAACAGAAACGCCCAGGTAATGGTCTCGTGATAAAGCCGGGGCTTTCCATTCGCAGTGGCGAACCGAACCAGCGAGTTGGAAAAGCGCTCGAGAGCCTCAATCGCCCGGTAGCGGCACAAATACAGGAAAGCCATCCTGACATGGTCCGAGTGGTGAAAAGACTCATTGGCGAGGCTGCAATCCTCGAAGCTCGCGATGAACTCGTCATCGGTCATGCCTTACCTTCGGTGAGGCGATGGCTGGAGTGGGAATCCAAATCGAGGCCGTAAAACTTTTTCAATTCTTTGATCCGCCGCAGACTGTCGTGATTGAACGGGCACTTTCCATCGAAACTATGCAGAACGATGCCTTCGAGCAGGTCGCCCAGCGTCAAATCGCGGTAGTCGGCAAAAGCCTTCAAGACTTTCAAAACCCGCTTTTCCATGCGAACGCCCGTTTGTACGCGTTCAATTGGTACCATGCTACCAATGTACCACGGTAACGCAGCCATCTTGTGGGGCCCGGCTTCAGCCCGCAGCCGTCTTCAGACGGCTCCGTTCCGCGCTACCGAGCCGCGACGGCAGGGAGCGATCTCCTATGCAAACAACGACCACAGATACTTCGCCGTCAGCAGAATCATGGTGACGCTGGTTGCTCCAGCCACAAGATTCTGGAACAAATTGTTCTTATACTCGTGCATCACGTGCCTGCGGTTGATCAAGGAAAGCATGTAGAACAGCACGAACGGCAGCAGTATCCCATTGGCGACCTGCGAAAAGAAGATCACTTTGAACAAAGGCATTTTGGGGATCAGCACAAACCCCGCTCCGCTGACAATCAAAAATGTATAGAGCCCGTAGAAAACCTTTGCCTGATCCCACCGTTTCTCGACGCCGGATTCAAAACCCAGCCCTTCGCAAACGTTGTAGGCAGTCGCCAGTGGCAGAATCGCCGCCGAAAGGACCGACGCATTTACCAGGCCGATAGCGAACAGCGCGCCTGCGAATTTACCAGCCAACGGGATCAGCGCCGTTGCGGCCTGCGAGGCGTCTGTGATCTCGCCATGACCGGATTTGTAGATCGTAGCGGCGCAGGCAATCACGATGAAGAATGCAATCACATCGGTAATGATGCAGCCGATAATGACGTCCCACCGGCTCATCCAATAGCGCCGCTTATCGATTCCCGCCTCGACAATCGAGGCCTGAAGATAGAACTGCATCCATGGCGTGATGGTGGTCCCAATCAGCGCGACCAGCAGCACCACATAACCGGGGTCGCTCGACAGGTGTGGAACCAGAGTCTCCTTGAGCGCCCTGTGCCAGTCCGCTTTCACAAAAAACGCCGAAATCGGATACGCGAAATAGATCAGGGAAAAAATGATCAGCAACCGCTCCACCGGCTTGTAGCGGCCTCGGACAATCACGAACCAGACGATGAACGCGCCGATCGGCACCGAGATGTATTTGCTGACCCCGAAAATCTCCATGCCGGAAGCGATGCCTGCAAACTCAGCCGCGATGTTTCCGAAATCCGCCAAACCAAGAATGGCCATCGTGATGAAGGTCGCGCGCAGCCCGAACTCCTCCCGAATCAGGTCGGACAGCCCTTTCCCCGTGACCGCGCCCATCCGCGCAGCCATTTCCTGCACGACGATAAGCGCGATGGTGATCGGAATCAGGGCCCACAGCATCGAATAGCCAAACTTCGCGCCCGCTTGCGAATAAGTGAGGATGCCGCCCGGGTCGTTGTCCACGTTGGCCGTGATAAAACCGGGCCCCAGAATCGCGAACAGCGCCACGATTCTCCATCTCATTCCTGCAAAGCCTGTGGGCCGGCGCGATGAGACTGTTTTGGACACTTGTTCGAGGCTAACCTAAACGGACCCGCAAACGCTACGGAAGAAATGTAACGATTCGGTTGCGCATTTTTCCCAGCGATAGAGCTCCGCTCTCTTTCGTCCGCGAGCCCCCAGTTCCATCCGCAAAGACTCCGATTCGAACAGCCTCGTGAGCGCGGAAGCAATCTCCGATGCGCTTTTCGGATCGATCAGAATCGCGGCATCGCCAGTGACTTCAGGCAAACATGAGTTGTTCGACGTAACCACCGGCGCGCCCGCCGCCATCGCCTGCGCCACCGGAAATCCAAACCCTTCGTAGAGCGATGGATAAATAAACAGCGTCGCCCCGGCGGTCAGGCCAGGCAGATCGTCCTCCGGCACATAACCCAGGTAGGCGGCCTCCTTCTGAATGCGCGGGAGCGTTTGATCGGAACCCCAACCCCGCGGCCCCGCGATCAGCAGATCGAACTCACCGCGCAGCGAAGGTTTCAGGAGAGCCCACGCATCGAGCAGTGTGTTGAGATTTTTTCGCGGCTCAATCGTTCCCACGTACAGCGCATATGGCCGGGCGCGCCGCGCCGGTACCGCGTCATAATACGATTCGGCAATCCCCGAGTAAATCGTCTGAATGCGATCGGCCGCGATTCCCAGCACTCGAATCGCATCCTGACGCGTGTTCTCCGAAACCGCGATCAGCCGGTCGGCGCGCCGCAAAATTCTATCCGCAAACTCCCGATCCGCTTTCACATTGCCCGGCGTGTGAACCTCCGGCATCAGCCAGCAGGTCAAATCGTGAATCGTCGCCGTCAACTTCGCGCGCCGCGGAGCTCGCCGCAGCAGATTCGTGGCGTGAAAAATATCCGCCCCGCGAATCATCCAGTCCAGGGGCGGAAAACCGGTTTCGTTCATCGATTTGATCAAGGCAAACCGCAAAATCGTCGCCGAACGGGAAAGCGCGCTGTTTTCGTGATCGAGCGAACCCGGTTCATCCAGGAAAGGGAATGCCCTAATGGCCGTATTTTCATCAGCTTGCCGGCGAAGATGACGCAGCCAGTGCCATACGTAATTCTTCACGCCGGCGCTGCGAACCAGCGTGGATGTCGCGTCGACAATTATGGTCATTTAAGGCGTCGTAAAGGCAGTTACAGGCTCAATTAAGGTCACGTTATGGTCGATTTTCCAGTGTCTCATCCACAAAAACAAGATCAGCAGACCCCACAAATGATACCCGAGATTCGCCCGCCGCTCGAGATGCGAGCGAATGGCCTCATCGATAGCCGGCCATGAAAAAAGGCCGGTTTCGCGAACTGTTCGCTCATTTAAGGTATCGAGCAAAAGAGGCCGCAGAACGGTCCGCAGCCAGTGATGCACCGGAATATCGAAGCCTTCTTTTCTGCGAGTTAGCACGGAATGCGGTAGCCGGTCCTTCATCAACTCCCGCAGCACGAATTTCAGCTTGCTGCCGCGTATCTTAAAGTCCTGCGGTAGTTTAGCCGCAAATTCCACCATGCGGTGATCGAGAAACGGCGGCCGGACTTCGAGCGAATGCGCCATACTCATCCGGTCGCACTTGTGCAGGATGTCGTCCGGCAGATACGTAAGTTGATCGAGCCACAGGAAGTTATCACCCGTCAGCGGCGGCTGTTCTATTGGATCCAGCAGCAGTTCGCGCTTTTCCGCATTCGAGAAAGTGCCGTTCCAAAAAAAATGAGCCTCAACCGGATCGAGCAACGATCCATTCAGCATGCGCGTGATTTTGTAATCGAGACCGATTTTGTTGTCCGACACCGGCAAAAGCTTGGTCATGCGCGCGGCCAATTTGCGCACGCCCATCGGTAGCATTCGCAGCTTTTGGGCATAGTTGTCAGCAAGATAGGTATTGTATCCGCCGAACAGTTCGTCGGCCCCATCGCCTGAAAGCGCCACCGTCACCTCCTGGCGGCACATGCGCGAAAGAAACCAAACCGGTATCGCTCCCGCATCGGCAGAAGGATCGTCGGAATATTGCGCCAGTTGCTCGACCGCACCCGCTATGTCCATGTCAGCATTGAGATCGAACTCGTGATGATCGGTATGATATTTGTTTGCGATTTCGCGGAAATACTCGCTCTCGTCAAACTCCCGGCCTTTGAACGAGATAGAAAATGTTTTGAGATGCGCTGTTTCGGAGGCGTAATGAAGGATCGTCGACGAATCGAGCCCGCCGCTCGACCAGACGCCAAGCGGCACATCCGAAACGAGATGTTCCCGCACCGCCGAGCGCAATAATCGGTCGAGCTCGTCTTTCGCCGATTCCAGATCGAGCGAAGCATCGGGGCGAAACTGCAAAGTCCAATAGGCCGAAATTTTGCCACCGTCGAGAAAATGGCCCGGCGGCAGTTTTTCAATCCCCTCGATCATGGTGCCGGGACCAGGCACGTAATTCATAGAAAGATAACGATCCAGCGATAATTTATTAATACGCCGGCTGATTTCAGAATGATGCAGAATGGTCTTTACTTCGGAACCGAAGTAGATATTTCCGTTTAGCCGGGCGAAGTACAGTGGCTTGATGCCCATGCGGTCCCGCACCAGGACCAGGCGGCGGCGCGACTGGGTCCAGAAAGCGGCGGCGAACATGCCGCGCAATTTCGCGAACGCAGCGGTATCCCATTGAATGAAAGCGTGAAGCAACACCTCGGTATCCGAGCGCGAGGAGAATTGATGACCCAGACCTTCCAGTTCGTGACGCAGCTCGGCATGGTTGTAAATCTCACCGTTGAATACGAGAACAGTATCCCCGCTCACCATCGGCTGCTCGCCGTGCTCGAGATCGATGATTTTCAGGCGAACCGCGCCTAGGGATATCTGGTCGGATTCCCAGACCCCTTGTTGATCGGGGCCGCGGTGCGTGATAGAGCGCGTGATTTCCCAGATCTTTGAAGAATCGGGAACGTGTTTTGTGTGAGTGAATCCTGCTATCCCGCACACATTACGGCTCCAGTTGCTCGGGAAAAACGGCATAGCCGTGCGGCGGGGGAAACATTTGTTCCAGGGCCATCAGCCGCCTGCGGAGATAGCGGCTCGGCAACTGGCGAGGACCGGTATCGACGTCGATATCGCAGCAGATTCCGTGCAAATAGAGCGTCAGAGTATCGATGAAGGACTGGCGGGCGTATTCGCGGAAGGTCTTGCTGTTTTTCACGGCGCCGCCGCGGGAATTCTGCACCCGCCGCAGCGTCTGCTTCAAACGCCAGCTCGGTTCATCGACCTCTCCGTGCGCGTCGGCGTTTAATTCTTCACGTAGAACGCGGCCATATGTGGATTCCGTTTCGTTGGACCAGTGGTCGCCCATCAGCGTGGCCAGCAGGTGATAAAAGCGATAGTGATATTCGGCGACTTCCTGATCCTTCAAAGCGAAGGCCAGAACGGTTTCGTCACCCAGGCGGAGCTGCGTCGAGGTGGAGGTCTTGCCCTCGGGCGGTTTTTCGCTGGACACAAAATCGGAGGCCGGTGTTTTCGACCGGCTCTTGATGCCGTTGGCTGCGTTGGCACGCTCCAGGTAAGGCACGAGCAGGATCGAAATCCTGGGGAGCGCGGCAGTTAGGGCGGGCGGGAGAGCGGCGACGGGCTCCTGGAGATACTCCTTCAGATCGTCTTCCGTCATCGGGACGGAAGCGCAAAAGTAGGAGAAAGTGCTGCTGAGCGGGATCATTTCACCGCGGTATCGTTCGGCGAACTGGCGGACGCTCTGTCTGGTTAGGTCGGTTTGAGCCGGCATTGATTGGCTGACCCTATTCTAGCGGAGTTTATCCAGATTGCTGGTGGACGCGCGGCCGATGTATTGGGGACAGACCGTTAGGTCCACCGGCGCCGGGACGTGGAGTGTTTTCGCGCGAGATCCTGGCGCCTTGGGACAGAATGGTCAGTCCCCATTTTTCGCAGTTTTCGCGAATGTCGTTACTCCTGCCGGAGGGCTTCGGAGGGTTCGATGGCGATGGCGCGGCGGGCGGGGACGAATCCGGCCATTGCGGCGACGATGGCGATCAGCGCGATGGAAACGGCGATGGAGATTGCGTCCATCGGACGCACTCCATAGAGCACTGGCGCAATGACACGGGCGCAGGCGGCATAGACGGCCACGCCGAGGATGAGGCCGGGGAGGACGCTGAGCATGACGTCGCGCGAGATCATTTCGATCATGTGAGCGGGACGCGCGCCGAGGGCCATGCGGATACCGATTTCCCGGGTGCGGCGGGCGATGGCGTAGGCTAGCATTCCGTAAAGTCCGATGGCGACCAGAACGGCTGAGGCAAGGGCGAAGACGGATGCCAGGGCAGCGATGAGACGCTCCTGCCAGAGGGAGGTTTCGATGTCCTGCTCCATGGTGGCGACTTCAGAAGGGGCGATGCCGGGGCCGACGCTCGCGAGCATGGAGCGGAGTTGAGCAATCACCGGCGCGGGCGGGACGCGGGTGCGGACGTAGAGTGCAAAACCGTAAAAGGCCTGTTTGGACCGCTCTATCGGAAGGTAAAAGATCGGTGGCGATTCCTCCCGCATCGATCGAAACTTGATGTCGTTGACGACCCCGACGATCTGATATACCGCGACAGCCGTGGTGTTCATACCGTCGCCGAAAGTTTTTCCGAGCGGATCGACATTGGGGAAAAATCGTCCTGCAAAGCTCTTGCTGACAATCGCAGGGATCGGCTTAGAGGCGGTCGCGTCCGCCGGCTCGAAACCGCGCCCAGAAATGATATGCATCCCGACGTTCGCAAAATGCTCGATGCTCACGCGGCTGGCGGTGGTATTGAGAAAATCCGCATACCGAATGGGGGTACCTGTAGGGGCCACGGTCATTTTCATTCCGACACCCCTCATCTGGGGGAATCCGGTGAAGCTCACCCCCTCGATACCGTTGAGACCCTTGGCCTGACGGACGATTTGATCCAAGACGCCATCCGCTTCTTCGCTCTTGATACCGGCCATCTCTGGGCGCACCATCATCACGATGAGATTTCGCCGGTCTTCGCCAAGATCGGCGGACCGCAGGTGATTCAACGTCCGCACCAGCGCCACGCCGCCGATCAGCAATATCGTCGACAAGCCGACCTGCACTGCGACTAGCGCGATCCCGGCTCTGGAGCGGCGCTGACGGGAGCCGCCGCGTCCCATAAGGCCAGTGAGATCGGCTCGGAACAAATGCAAGGCTGGCACAATGCTCACGGCGAGAGCGGTTACGACGCCGGCGCCGGCGGCGAAGGCGAGGACGCTGGAATCTGGCGTCAGTTCGAGAGCCAATGGCGTTCGGGACGGAAGAAATGCGAGCAACAGAGAGCCTCCCCAGCGGGCAATCAGCATGGCTCCGCACGAGCCCAGAATGGAGAGGACCAGCGCGTCGGTCATCAATTGCGCGGCTACGGTAAAGCGCGTCGCGCCCAAACTGAGGCGCACGGCGATCTCTTTCCGAGCCGCTTCACCGCGCGCCAACATCAATCCAGCGATGTTCGCGCAAACCAGGAGCAGAAGAACACCGACCGCACCCATCAGCGTCTTCACCGCAAGGGCGAATTGTTTGCGCAGTGTCGAGATCCCGCGGGAGACCGGTTGGAGATCGAGCCTGGTTGCATTTCGACTTGCAAGATATTCCTGTTTTTTTTGTCCAGTCAACGGTGGGCTGCTGTTCTCCAGTTCCGCATCGACGAGTCCGGGATGGAGGGTTTGTACCTCGGCATTCGCCTGGGCGAGCGAGACTTCAGGCTTCAATCGAAAATAAATCTGGACGGGCGCACCGAAGAGGACCAAGCCGCGTGTCCACAGACTGTACGCGGCGACCGGAATGGCGACGTCGGGACCGCCTTCGACTTCGAGGCCGCGGAAGCCGCGCGGCATTACGCCGACAATGGTGAAAGGAACGCTGCGGAGACGAATCGTCTCACCCAGCACATTGGCGCGGCCACCGAGCGCGCGCTGCCAGAACGAATGGCTGAGCACCACAGGATAGGGCATACCTGTGCGATCGTCATCGTCTGTGATGGTCCTGCCAATTTCGGCATGGGCCCCCAGGACGCGGTAATAGTTGCCTGAGACCACCTTCGTGGAGACGTTTTCCACGAGGCCTCCCGCCTGAAAAGACATTTCGAGATCGCCAGCCGAAAATACTTCACTGAAACTATTCGCGCGTTCGCGGAGGAGGGGTCGATAAAAATCGGCGAATTCGGGAGTAATCGTGCGGAAGCCGCTGGGGTGGACTTCCTCCATTCGGACGAGTTGTTCAGGATGATCGACGGGAAGATCGCGGAGGAGCAGGACGTCGACGGCTGTAAAGATGAGGGTGTTCGCGCCGATTCCGAAGGCGAGGAGTAGCACGATTACCGCGGAGAATGCCGGATTGCGGGCCAGGCCGCGGAGGGAGTAGCGAAGCGCGCGCATTTATTTCATATTATGCGCATGCGGTCTCGCCTGTAACGCGCCCGATCCCCTGGCTCACGCCAGGGGTTATAACCCCGTCACGTGAGTGCGGCGATTCGGCGATCCGCGCACTACGTTTTATTGCAACGTAGGGCGGACCGCCTGGTCCGCGCGGCCGACGCCTGCTCAATCCGTGTGACACCTTGCTAGGGAGCGGCTCCTGACCCGACGCACTACAATAGCAGCGAGTGACGATCGCTCTCGACGCGACTTACAGTCTGGGCAAAAATCTATCCGGCGTCGGAGTGTATTCCCGCGAGATCATGTTCGGAGTCGCCCGCGCCCATCCCGAAGAGAAATTCCATTTCTGCTATCGCCCGCACCGTTTTCTCCGGTCGCTCGAAGATACACTTCCGCCCAACGCCTCCAGGCGTCTGCTCCGCGGCGCGCCATCGGCCGGCATCTTCCACGCACTCAATCAACGAGTCGACGCCAAGGGCGGCCGCACCGTCTCCACCTTTCACGACCTGTTCGTGATGACCGGCGATTACTCCTCACCCGAATTTCGAGCCCGCTTCACCGGGCAAGCCCGCGCCGCCGCCGCGCGCAGCGACCTGATTATCGCCGTATCCAACTTCACCGCATCGCAAGTCGAGCATCTGCTGGCAGTCGAGCCATCGCGCATCCGCGTGGTGCACCACGGCGTCCGATTACCCATCGCCGACCCCCACCCAGAACACGAAAAGCTGGTCCTGTGCGTCGGCGCCATTCAGCGCCGCAAGAACATCGCTCGATTAGTGGAGGCCTTCGAGCGCTTGCCTGACTCCTGGCGCCTAGCTGTGGCCGGTGCTCCCGACGGATTCGGCGCCGCTGAGGAACTACGCGCCGTGGACCAAAGCCCCGCACGCGATCGCATCGACGTTCTGGGCTACGTGACGTCAGCCGAACTCGACTCGCTCTATAGCCGCGCGCGCATGTTCGCATTCCCCTCGCTCGACGAAGGCTTCGGAATGCCAATCCTGGAAGCCATGGCGCACGGAGTTCCTGTCCTCACCTCCAACTGTTCCGCAATGCCCGAAGTAGCAGGCGACGCCGCGTTGCTGGTCGACCCATTGAACATTGGCGACGCGCTGCTTCGGCTTGCCGAAGACCAGTCTCTGCGCGACGACCTGATACGCCGGGGCCTCGAACGCGTCAGACAATTTACCTGGGAATCGGCCATCGAAAAAACCTGGGCGGTATACGAGGAGTTGAAATGAAACTTTCCGCGGTACTCTTGCTTTGTTGCGTCTTCGTTCATGGCGACGATCTGATTGTCGCCGCCGCGTCCGACCTCGCGCCGCTTGCGCCAAAGCTCCAACAGGCCTGCAAAGAAAAAATCCGTTTCACCTTCGCCTCCAGCGGGTCGTTGCAACAGCAAATCGAAAATGGCGCGCCCTTCGATGTCTATCTTTCCGCCAGCGAAAAATACGTCGACGATCTTGGCGACCTGGTCTCCGATAAGAGGGTCTACGCCATCGGACGCATAGCGCTGTGGTCCCCCAACGGCTCCGTCACCTCGCTAGCCGATCTCAAGAAAACCACCGTGATCCATCTTGCGATCCCAAATCCGCAACACGCGCCTTATGGAGTAGCCGCGCGCGAGGCACTTGAATCGCAAGGTTTATGGAAAGACGTCGAGCCGAAAATCGTCTATGGAGAGAACGTCCGGCAAGCCTTGCAATTCGCGGAGAGCGGGAACGTCGAAGCGGTGATCACGAGTTGGACGTTATTGATTGGCAAGGGGATGCTGCTGCCAGCGGAGTGGCATTCGCCTATCCTCCAAACCGCCGCTGTTGTGAGAGCGAGCAAGCAAAGTGAGGCCGCCAGACGCTTCGTAAAGTTCCTGCTAAGCCCGGAAACACAGAAGATTCTAAAGGAGGGTGGATTATGGTCGTTTAAGGCCTCGCCGGGGCACATTTAATGGCGATTTAAGGACGATTATTGGCGATTTCGCTGGCGTGATCTTCCGCCGCGCGCTTCAATTCGAACAGTTTTGACCCGCTGGCCATCAGCGCGACGGCCCCGGCAATGAGCAGAGGAATCGTGACGGTCCCCCACAGGACCAGTGAGAATCGAGCCGCCTCCGCCGGCGCTACGTGAAACATCCGCTGCAACGCTTCCTTCGTCAGGAGCTGAAATAACCCTAAATTTCCGGGCGCTTGGGGAACCACGCTGCCTAACCGCAGAATCACCATCAGCGCGAAGGCAACACTGAGAGTCGGTTGAAAGGAGGGTGACTCATGGAATTCGTACGCCTGCATCGCCGCGTAAATTGGTATTACCTGCAATAAAAGATACGGCAAGCTTTGCAGGAAGGCGAAATAAAGATAGCGCGAGTGTCCGATCAGATTTAGATCGTCAATCAGTACACGGAGATGGCGCTGCCAGCCGTCTCCCGAAAGCAGGGCGCGGGTCCGCTGCCGCAGGAACACCGCGAGCGCAAGCAAGGCGGAACCGGACAAAACCACGATTCCCAACACATAGCCGCTGGCGACCAACCCGCGCATATGGTGATGGTTTCGTACCAATCGAACGGCTAAAACTAAGCACAGACAGAGCCAGATTCCGTCGAAGATGCGCTCGATCAGAGCGCTGGAGATAGCAACGGAGAAAGGAAGTTTGGTCCAGCGCGATACCAGATAGCAGCGCAGAATTTCCCCGGCGCGAAAGGGCAGCACTTCATTCGCGAAGAGGCCAACGTAAATCGCGCTAACCGCGTGGCGAAATGAGACTTGTTCGACGGGACGCAGCACCTGCCGCCAGCGGACCGCCTGCCAGCAATAAACGGAAATATCCGCAATGACGGCAAAGCCGAGCCACCACCAGTCCATCGTGGCGAAGCGGTCCCGGAGTTCACCGAGCTGTGCGTTGCGGAGCGTCCAGACCAGGCACCCTATAGACGCGAGGTAGGTCAGGATCAGCAGAACGCGGGAGCGGATCCCGCCGATATTTTTATCACCCAATTCCCAATCATGGCATAATGCATCAAGTTGTACGACTACATCGTCATCGGCGCGGGCAGTGCAGGGTGCGTGCTGGCGGCGCGACTGTCGGAACGGCCCGATACCACCGTCCTGTTAATGGAAGCGGGACCTCCGGATCGTAAGCGCGAGATTCATATCCCAGCCGCGTTCTCGAAACTTTTCAAATCCGAAGTCGACTGGAATTTCTCGACCGAGCCGCAGGAGCATCTTAACGGGCGGAGGCTGTACTGGCCGCGCGGGAAGACGCTGGGCGGGTCGAGTTCGATCAACGCGATGATTTATATGCGCGGCGCGCGCGCCGATTATGACGGCTGGCCTGAAGGCTGGAGGTTCGACGATGTTCTACCGCTGTTCAAAACGGCGGAGAATCAGGAGCGCGGCGCATCGGCCGAGCATGGGGTTGGCGGGCCGTTGAACGTCGCCGATTTGCGATGCGTGAATCCGCTGACCGATGCGTTCTTGAATGCGTGCGAAGCAGCGCAAATCGCGAAAAATCCCGATTTCAACGGTGCGGCTCAGGAGGGCGCGGGGCTGTATCAGGTCACGCAGAAACGGGGAGCGCGGATGAGCGCTTCGGACGCGTATCTAAAACCGGCGTTGCGGCGAGGCAATCTGACGGTATGGACGCAGGTGCACGTGGCTCGGTTGCTGATCGAAGAAGGACATGCGGCTGGCGTCGAGTTCTTCATGAAGAAGCCGGGCTTGCAACAGGTGCGCGCGTCGCGGGAGGTGATTCTCTGCGCGGGCGCGATCGGATCGCCACAACTGCTGCTGTTATCGGGGATCGGTCCACAGAGAGATCTGGAGGCGCTGGGAATTCCGGTGACGGCGGATCTCGAAGGCGTTGGCGGAAATTTGCAGGATCATTTGAACATCGGGCAGTCGTATCACTCGACGCAAGCGGTTTCGCTGAGCAACGCGGAGAGTATTCCGAATTTGTTGAAGTATATTTTCAAGAAGACGGGTCCGCTGACGTCGAATATCGCTGAGGCGGGGGCGTTCGCGAAATCGCGCGCGGAACTGGCCGAGTGCGATTTGCAACTGCACTTCGCGCCGGTCCATTTTGTCGAGCATGGGTTGAAGAATCCTCCGGGGCATGGCTTCAGTTTGGGCGTGGTGCTGCTGACGCCCAAGAGCGCGGGACGGATTTATCTTCGCTCGGCCGATCCGAAAGAGGCTCCGGCGATTGATCCTGCTTACCTTTCAGACGACGAGGATATTGCGCCGCTGGCGGAGGGGTTGAAGCTGATTTGGAAGCTGCTGGAGTCGAAGGCGTTTGATGCTTACCGGGGTCAGGCGGTCTTCGGAAGGGAAGATCCAGCGTCCTACATTCGGGCGAATGCCGAGACGCTGTACCATCCGGTGGGGACTTGCAAGATGGGTGAGGATGCGGCGAGCGTGGTGGATGCGAGGCTCGCAGTATACGGGGTCGCGGGGCTGCGAGTGGCGGATGCGTCGGTGATGCCGGGGATCGTGCGGGGGAACACGAACGCTCCGGTGATGATGATTGCGGAGAAGGCGGCCAGATTGATTTTGGAGTAAAAGAATTTCACGCTGAGACGCGGAGGACGCAGAGAGCGCGGGAGTATAATTGGGGTTAGCGGCATTACTACGCTTACCGAGCAAGAAGTCCAGCGCAACCTGCGGGCAGTCGCACACGCGATTGCGCAGCAGGAGCTCGTTTCACGATCCAGTCACGCAGAAGCAACTGGAGAACGACAGCGAGTTGAACGAGGACCTGTCGGACTTTCAGCGGCGAAAGCCGGGACAGACCGCTCTGTCCACGCGGCGCGGAGGCGCAAGTGCCTTCGCGAGAGATGGCGCCTTGGGACAGAGTGGTCAGTCCCGGTTTTCGCGCTTTGCAGCCACTAATGATACGGGCTTCAAGCGACGGCTTCGAGGCTCTTCAGTTTTGCGGCTAGAGTGGTGCGCTTCAGGCCGAGCATCTCCGCGGCTACGGTTTTATTGCCGCCGGCCTTTTTGAGAGCTTCTTCGAGAATCTGGCGTTCGATGCGGCCGACGGTTTGTTCGAAGTCGGTGGTTTGAATCGCGCTGGTGGTCGCTATTCGGAATGTTGATTGCGTGGGCAGAGGGAAGTCGGACGGGTACAGTATTTCACGCGTGCCGCTGAGCGCTACGGCCATTTCCACTACGTTTTCCAGTTGGCGGACGTTGCCGGGCCAGGGACAATTTTTTAGACGCTCGATCGTTTCGGGTGACAGGCGGCGGATGGGGATGTCTTCCTGTTTGCAAATCTTTTCGACAAAATGATGCGCGAGCAAAGGGATGTCTTCGAGGCGCTCGCGAAGGGGCGGCGCGGCGATGGGAACTACATTCAGGCGGTAATAGAGATCTTCGCGGAATTTTCCTTCGCGGATTTTTTGCAGGAGGTCGACGTTGGTTGCGGCGACTAAGCGCACGTCGACGCGGATTGTTTCGGAGCTGCCGACGCGTTGAAACTCGCGCTCCTGTAAGAAGCGGAGCAGTTTGGTTTGAATCTCCAGAGGAAGATCGCCGACTTCATCGAGAAACAGAGTGCCGCGATTGGCCTGCTCAAAACGGCCTAGGCGATGGTGGATCGCACCGGTGAAGGCGCCTTTGACGTGGCCGAACAGCTCGGCTTCGAGGAGATTTTCGGGAAGAGCGTTGCAGTTCACGGCGACGAAGGGCTGCTGCGCGCGGGGGCTTGCGAGATGAATGGCGCGGGCCACCATTTCTTTGCCGGTTCCGGTTTCGCCGGTGATCAGCACTGTCGAGCGGCGGCTGCCGACCAGGCGGATCACCTCGATGGTGCGCATGATGGCCCGGCTGGCGCCGACGATGTGGTTGCGCCAGGATTCGACCGATGAATCGGCGGCTCGCTGGCTGCGCCGGAACTCCACGGCGGCGTCAATCATGGCGGTGGTGTTCGTGCCAGCGCAGGCGACGTCATGCGCTCCGAGGCGAATGTAGCGCACGGCGTCGGCGACCGATGCGGCCTCGTCACAGATGACGACGGGGGTGCCGGGGCTGATCTGCACGAGTTGTTCAAGAACTTCCTCGACGGTGCAGTCATGAGGGATTCCGAGACATGGGTCCTGAATCACCAACACGTCCACGGACAAGGTTTTCAGTTTTTCGAGAGCCTCGGAGATCGAGTCGGGGCTAACCCAAAGTACGTTCGGCGCGGCTTCCGTCAAAATTCCCTCACCCACATCCATCGGCAGCGAGGGGCGCGTAAATATCTAAGGAGATGCCTAGCCCGACGTCGGTAGTGAACTACGGGGGGCGGGCCGGTCATTCCTAGCGTCTGTCCGCATGCTGACGCATGGCGGTTCAGGCCCTGAACGCCGGCTGAAGCCGGCACTGCAGGCTGAAGCTCGCGCCACCGCAATGCGAGATAGCGGTTTAGTGGAAATATTCGCTCGCGAGGGCGGGATCGACCGTAACGGCTTTGCTCCACACCTGCTTCGCTTCCTCTTCCTTGCCCACCGCTTTGAGCGCGTGGCCGAGGTTGAGCATGGCGTCGGTGAAGTCGGGCTTCTTGTCGAGCGCCAACCGATAGCATTCCGCGGCAGCCCCCTGGTCGCCGACCGATTGCAGGAGGAGGCCGAGGTTATAGGAGAGCTCGACCGAGTGCTCGCCTAGGGTGGTGAGCTTCTGGTGAAGATCGAGCGCCCTCTTGTGATCCTTGCGCTCAATCGCGATGGCGGTGAGGGCGCGCATGGCGTCGGTATTTCTCGGCTGGAGTTGGAGAACGCGGGTAAATGTTTCCGAGGCGGCGTCGAGATCCTCGAACTTCCAACAGGCGAGTCCGAGGTTGAGCAGCGCCTCGACCCAATCCTTCTTTTTCTTGAGGCAGGTCTCGAAGCTATCGACGGCGCCGGCGTACTCTTCGCGCTGAAGTTGCAGAAAGCCCAGGCGAAATGCCGCGTCTTCCCAATCGGGTTTCACCGCGACCAGCTTTTCGAAGATCTGTTCCGCTTCTTCCGCGTTTCCTTCGCGGTCGGCGAGAATGGCGAGGTTCCACAGCGCGCCGGCCAGATCCGGTTGTTGCGCCAGCACGCGAGTATAGGCGCTCCGGGCACCGGCGAGGTCGCCACGTTCCTGGAGGATAACGCCGAGATTGGCGGTGGCTTCCGGTGCTTCGGGACGCAGTCGTGCCGCTTCGCGATAGGCATTGCCGGCCTGTTCCAGACGGCCGGTACGTTGATAAGCGACGCCGAGGTTGAACCATCCCTCATAGGAATCGGCGGTGGCTTTGACGAGCTGCGAGCAGTGCTGGACGGCGGAGCTGTAATCGCCACGAGAGAGCGCTACGGCGGCGAGTCCTTGCAGAGCCTGCGGCGCTTGCGGACGAACTTTCAGCAGGCGGTCGGCAAACTCCTTCACCTTGCTGTCTTCCTTACGGGCGCTGGCGAGCGCGATCAGGTTAACGAGAAGCTCGGCCGAGTTGGCGTTGGCGGGCAACAGTTTGCGATAGAGATCGCCCGCTTCGTCGAGCTTGCCGAGCTGGTGCAGCGCGACGGCCTGGCCGAACAGCGCGCGATCCTGATTGGGGCTTTCCTTAAGACTGGCCTGGAAGCTTTGGAGCGCCTCCTCCGGCTTGCCGAGCTGCAATTGACAGAGCCCGAGGCCAAGCTGCGCCTGCCAGCGCTTCGGATCGACAGAAAGGGCTGTCCCGAACGATTTGGCGGCGTCGGCGAATTTGCCCTGGCGCTCGAGCACCAGGCCCAGGTTATAGTGGGCGGCGCGATGCTTCGGGTCGAGCTCAACCACCTTGGAGTAGCTGCGCGCGGCCTCGTCCCAGTTCTGCTGTTCGAAGCGGAGATGGCCGAGCCCGGTCTGCACTTCGACCGGATTCTCACCCTGGCTCGCGGCGCGCTCCAGTTCCTTGATCGCGTCGTCGAGCTTCCCGTCAGAGGCCAGCTTGACCGCCGTGGCAAGAGCGCTTACCTCCGCGGGACGCTTCTTTTTTGTTGGATCGGCGGGCGCGGCATCTCCGCGCATCAGCCGCTCTATCAGATCGTCGTCGATAAAAAAAACTGCTTCGTTCGTATCCGCCATAGGTCGATTCTCCCGCGTTTATTTCCGGTCGTTACTTTCTGTCGTTATTACTTTCTGTCGTTATTACTTTCTGTCGTTATTACTTTCTAACGATGAGCGGCAAAACACTCATGCCGCCTTTGAGGGTCGCTACTTCGCCGCGTTCGCTGTACAAACCCACGCCGCCCGTTTTGACACGACTGTCGGTCCATTCGTCGACCTTTTCGTCCTGCACATAGGTGGTGAAATGATCTCCCACCGCGTCGAAGCGAATTTTGAACATAGTGTCGCGCCGCACTTTCATAGGGAGCGGAAGCTGGGCGTGGGCCTGCTCTTCGCCCTTGACGACGGCGAAGCGCACCAGCGCGACGGTCGGCTCCAAGCCCGGCTTCACGATCTCAAGCTTAGTGACGTAGAAATTTTTCGCGTCCGTCGCCCGGAACACCCAGCCGATCGCCTTGCTTTCAATCTGGCCCGACATCTCAATGCGGTAGTCGGTGAAGGTCTGCGAGGACCGTAGTATCGAGATTTGCCGCGTGCGGCGCACACCGGCATCCGCACCCCAATCGGTGATCCAGCCAGCGTCGCCTACGGGCAATACAGGTCCAGTGACCAGCGTGCCAGCTCGCCCGGAAGCGGTTACCGTGGCGCCGCCAGTCTTTGAGGAATAGGCGATGAGACTGCCGACCGCGGCCACCAGCCCAATCGCAATCGCGATCTTCGCGACGGCGGGCAGCCGGCCCCAGAGGCCCGGTGCCGCTTGTTGCAGATTCAGCTGAGGCAATCCGAGATCGCCCGCGCCGGTATAGGGGGCTGCCACCGGAGCGCGCGAAAACTGATCGGCCTGCTTGGACCCTTTTAGGTCGTCTTTCGACTTCAATTCTCTTACCTCTCGCTTCTTGTCTTCCTTGATGTCCGCCTTTCCGGATAGCTTCGCCACTTCCGCTTGAGCGACTTGCTTCATCGGCTCTGGCTGAGGCGCCTTCAGGACGGGTTTAACTTCCGCCTTAACTTCCGCCTTGACTTCCGCCTTCACGTCCGCCCTGACTTCGGGCTGACGGATTTTGCCGTTCGCGGGACGCATGGGCGGGAGGGCAGCCTTCTTAGGCTCACTTTTTTGAGAACGCTCGGCTAACTTCTTCTCGGTCGCGGCTTCGACAGGCTTCTCGGGAGTAGGGCCGAACGCCATAACGGGCCGGAGGGGCAGGGACGTGGATCGCGGGACCTGCACCGCCACGGCGCTCGATGCCGACGAAAAGACCTGTACCGTTTTCGCCTTGCCGGGTCCGGTAACCTGAAGCAGCAGTGGAAGAGGTTTCGTGACCGCGTCCGGAATGGACAAAGCCGGCAGGGTTACCGGCTCGACGGGCTGTTCTACGATGGGTTCGACCACTTGGCTAACTGGCGGCGCGACTACTTGTTCTGCCGGTAATGGTTCAGGAGCGACCTCGGCGACTTCCAAGGAGGCTACCGGCTTTGGCTCCGGCTCGGCGTGAATCTGTATAGCAGGTGGTTCCTCCACAGCAACGGCAGCATGGGTCTCCGATTCCTGCGGGGTTCGCTGATTCGAGTCTTCCTGATCGGAAAATCCGGTAGTGGCGAAAGAGAGCCGGGCCAGGTCGCCGAGCTCCGTGACGGCCTCGGAGAATCCAACAGGCGGCTGTTGCCAGAGCGCCGGCGACTGATTGGGCGGTTGCGGAAAAAATAAGATGTCCATGGCTTCGCTCGAAGTCTCCAGTCCCGTTTCACCCGCCGGACTCAAGTCAATCTCGGCGATGGGAGCGCTGCGAACAAAGTCGCGCACTTCCAGCCGCCGCTCTCGAGAACCGTTGGCAGTGTAATTCGAGGCTCGGTTGGACGGTTGGAATGTTAAGAGTCCAGCCGTCTCCAGTTGAAAAGTATCCTGGCGCCCGGTTAAGGGTTCAAAGACGTGATCAGGAAGCGCCGCCGCTATAGCCTGAAAAAACTCCAAATCAGGAAGAGACATGGGCGCCACCGCCGCCAGTAAGGGCACCGGCAGGTCCACCAGGAAGCCAGCTACTTCCGCCGGAGCGGGCACCTCCTTCGCTACTGCAGCCACAACCGCCGGTTCCCGTACCTCCGGCTTGGGCTTTTCTTGCACTACAGCGTGCGCCGGCTTTTCCCGTAGGATTCGGGCCTCGGGCGGAGCGGAAACCACCGGCGTTTCCACGCGCGCCGCAATCGGGGAAGCGGTCTCCCGATGTACGGGCGGGGGCGGCGGGGTGTTAGCAGGTATTTGTTTCGCGGGCTCGGAAACTACTAAAGGTTTAACGGGAACATCGGGTTTGACGGTGTCCGCCGGCGGCGTCTCAGAGGGTGGTTTTGCCTGTAACAGGCGATTGAGCGCGAGCTGGTTGTATTCTTCCTGATACCGCAGCCTGTGGGCGTCGGAGCAGAATTCTCCACCCCCCGTCCAACGTTTGAGGAGAGCCAACTCCTTGCCGCAATACAAACACCGCATGTTGCTTAGATCGTCCCTTCCTCGTCAATGCTAAAGGGCACTCTTACTTTTTTCATGCGGTAAAGCACTTATAGCGCCGATTTGAGGTGGTAGCCTTAGTGGTTCTTACGACAAAAACCTTAGAGGGTATGCCCTTGTCCAGCGGCCTAAGAGTACAAGGAAGTACCGAAATCCTTGCAACCGCACCAGTTCCTGGGAACAGCTTAAGAAACCCCACCAATTTACTTAATCTCGACTTGGTGCTTTTTCCCCCTGCCGCCGTTAAAGTTATTTCCCTACCGGTCGATTATCCATATGCTTGCGCACAGTGTGTGCATTGAATCGCTTTGGCGGACAACGTGTGCCGCCGGGCTACGAAAACTTACCGGGGAAACTGAAGGAGAAGTGATATGGCAAAAGGTGACGCGTTAAAGGCCCACATCGAGGCTCTTCGCACTGCAATTCCAGAATTGAAGGGCGTCCTGTTGGCGTCCAACGAAGGACTTCCGATCGCACATTCGTTTTCGAACGGACAGGATCCGAACCGTGTGGCGGCCATGGCTGCCGCTGCGTCCAGCTTGGGACGCCGCATCAGCGACAGCATGAGCGCCGGCGCGTTGGGAGAAGTCTCGATTCAGTCGGAAGACGGCGCTCTCTTCGTCTATTCGGCCGGATCGAAAGCGGTCTTAGCCGTGATTAGTCCGCAGGGCGGCAATGCGGGTTTGATCCATCTCGAATCCCGCTCGATCGCCAAAGAAATTGGAGACCTATTCTGAAGCTGTCAGTTCCGTTGTTGAAGAGCTAAGCTGTTTCAACTTGCGCGCGGCGGCCCGGCCGGCGATCTGCGCGAGCTCCTCCTCTGGAGCGTTGCGCACCCGTTCCAGGCTGCCGAAATGCCGCAATAATTTCATCACTGTCTTCTCCCCGATTCCCGGAATTCGATCCAACTCACTTCGCATGCGGCTCTCATTGCGCCGCGTGCGATGGAACGTCACGGCAAATCGATGCGCCTCGTCGCGCACCATCTGCACCAGGTGCAGCACCGGGGAAAACTTGTCCAGAACGATCGGTTCTTCTTCCTGCCCATACACGTAAATCCATTCTTCGCGCTTGGCGATCGACGCCAGCGGCTGATCGGTAATTCCGAGCTCTTCGAGCGCGGCGGCGGCGGCATGCAATTGCCCCAGTCCGCCGTCGACCAGAACAAGGCCGGGCCGCTCCACACTTTCCTCCTTCAGGCGAGAATACCTGCGGCTGATCACCTCGTGCATCGAAGCGAAGTCGTTGTTGCCTTCCACCGTCTTGATGATGAATTTGCGATAGTCCGCCTTCTTCATCCGGCCGTTTTCCCACACCACCATGCTGGCCACCTTGTCGGTTCCCTGGATGTGCGAAATATCGAAGCATTCAATGCGATGCGGCGCATTCTCAAGCCCCAGGGCGTCCTGGAGAGCGCTTGAAATAGCCTTCGACGTCGGCTTCAGGACCCGGAAACGCTGCTCGAAACTATGCCGCGCGTTCGATTCCACCAGTTCCAGCATTGCTTTCTTCTGCCCGCGCTGCGGCGTATGAATCTCGACTTTGCGGCCGCGCTTTTCCGATAAAAAGTCCTCTAGAATCTCGCGCTCCTCGAACTCCACCGGCACATGAATCGCAGCGGGAACATAAGGATCGTCGAGATATACCTGTTTCAATAGCGAGGAAAAAAACTCGGCCGCATCGAACTCACGAACGTCCTCCCAGAAGAATTCGCGCCGATCGACTATATGCCCGTTGCGGAGATGAAACAGATTCACCGCGATCAAGGGCAGTTCGGCGTAGTAAGCGAAAATGTCGGTGTCGCCGCCATCGGTCGAAGCCATCTTCTGCTTCTCGCCAAGCTCCTCCACCGTACGCGCGAGCTCGTGGATGGCAGAGGCTTCCTCATAGCGCATATCGAGGCTGGCTACCTCGACGCGGGATCGCAATTCCTGCGCCAGATCCTTGTGGCGGCCTTCGAGAAACATCCGCACGGAGCGGACCGCTTCGGCATAACGCTCGTCGGTCGTGAGCCCCTCGACGCAGGGACCCAGACATCGATGGATATGGAATTCCAGACATGGATGGGAGTGCTTGCGCGTAAAATCGATGCGGCAGGAAGGCACTTTGAAGTGGCGATGAATGAAATGCACCAGCCGGTGCGCCAGGTTTCCCGGAAAATAAGGACCGAAGTACGACGAGCCATCCTTGCGCAACCTGCGGGTGACGTAAACGCGCGGATATTTTTCGCCGGTCAGCTTGATATACGGATACGTTTTGTCGTCGCGAAGCAGGATGTTATAGCGCGGCTTCCACTGTTTGATCAGGTTGTTCTCAAGAGCCAGCGCCTCCTTCTCGTTGTCGACGTGAATATAATCGATGTGCCGCGCTTCGTGAATCAGCGTCCCCGTTTTCGATTCCGCGAGGCGATCGACATTGAAATAGCTCCGCACGCGGGCGCGTAGATTCTTGGCCTTGCCGACATAGATCACGGTGCCATGGGTGTCTTTGTAGAGATACACTCCGGGCAGCAGCGGCAACTCGGAAGCTCGATCGCGAAGCTGTTGTAGGGGGTCTATAATTTAATTGTGTCACGCGTGAACACATTGGTAACAGCCGCCGCGATGCTTTGCCTCGGCGGCCTGTTCGCGCAGCAGCAGCCTCCTACCGATCCGCCTCCTCAGCCGCCGAAAAAACTCGAAACCACGCGTCCCGCCAAGCCCACGGAACAGGAGCCCCCGGAAGAGGATGAATCGCTGAAGCCGGAGGAGTTTTCGCTGAATCCGTTGGAAGCGCAAAAGAACATCACCGCGGGGGATTACTACTTCAAGACCAAGAAAAATTTTCACGCGGCCGCGCGGCGTTACCTTCGCGCGACCAAGTGGGATCCCGGTTCATCGGAGGCGTTTTTGAAACTCGGCGAGTCCGAGGAGAAGCTGAACGACCACGCTGCGGCGCGCGGCGCCTACGAGAAGTATCTGGAGTTGGCTCCGACGGCGAAGAATTCAGTGGCGATCTCAAAAAAGATCGAAAAGTGGCCGGCGCCGAAGAAGTAAATCGCTCCCTGTAAGCGATCTGAGAAATGTATGACAAATAAAACCAAACCGGTGGATCCCATTCACCCCGGCGAAATTCTGCGCGAGGATTTTCTTAAGCCGTTTGGCATCAGTATCAATCGATTGGCGCGCGATTTAGATGTGCCTCCGAACCGCATCAGCATGATTGTAAACGGGGAGCGCTCGATCACCGCCGATACCGCCCTGCGCCTCGGAGCCTGCTTCGGAATGTCGCCCCAGATGTGGCTGAATCTCCAAACTGAATACGATCGAGCGCCGGGTCCGCCGTCACCAGGCCGCATAAGGCTAATCCGCCCTCTCAGGTCGCCGCTCGCCGCCGATATAAACAGTGTATGCGTGTTCTGTGCGCCGTTCTCCTCGCGATTCTTCCTTGCACCGGTCAGCAGTTTACCGCCGCCGCACTGGCCCATCAACCGCTGACGAATGAAAATGTCGTGACTCTGGCCAAGGCCGGATTCGACGAGTTGTTCATCCTGCAACTGGTCCGCAGCTCGCGGACGAACTTCGATACCAGCGTGCAAGGATTGGTCGGATTGAAGCAGGCGGGCGTCAGCGAGGAACTGATCCGGTTGATGGCGATGCCCCAGTCCAGTCCGCCGGCGGCTCCGGCAGCGGCAGCGATTGCGCCTGCGAAGCCGGCGCCGAAAAAGCACTCCCTCCTTCCCTGGAAGCGCTAACAGCGCTTCGGGCGCCAGGCGCCACGCGCCAGTTAGAACAAGACGGAAGCCCAATTCTGACCTGGCGCGCCTCGCGCCCGGCGCCGGGCGCCTAATTAACCGTTAGCGCCACGTCGACCTGCACTGGCTGTAAAGCCTGCCAGGACGACACGGTGATCGTAGCGTTATAGCGATCCGGCTTCAGCCCAGTGGTATCGACGCGCACATGGACGATGTCGTAGGCCATGGCCGATCCTTGACGCGGTGTCGTGCCATGTTCCGGCGTCGCGGTGAGCCATGCCGCATTGGAGACTATTAAGCGATAGGCCAATCTGGGCCAAGTGGCGGAAATGCGCACCTCCTGCCCTCGGGGAGTCTCGCCGGCCTTGCACTCAAATGAAATTCGCATCGGAGTGACGGTCATCACGGGGGCTCCCGTAACTACCAGCTTGAATTGTTTGCCCGTCCATCCGCAGCCGTCCGAGGCGCGAATCGTGAATGCAAATTCGCCCGTGTGAAGCGGCGCTCCCGAGAAGTATCCCAGCCGCGAAAGCTGCATTCCCGGCGGCAATACCCCCGATACCACCGCATATCCGACCCCTCCAATCGGACACGACCCGCTGACTCGCACCTCCAGCGGCGGCGCCTCATACCCCTTTTCGGCGACTGCCCAAGGCAAATCCCCTGTCACAAACTCGATTTCTGTCGTCACAAACGGGGGTACGAGCAGGGCGAAGAGTACCGAAATGAGCGCAATCATGAAGAGTGGCGATCGATCGCCCGATATAGAAGAGTGCAGATCACGCGTGCTTTTTCTCTGTCGGAGGCCTCGGACTAGTGGGATCCCTTATCGATTTGATTGAAACGCCGGAGGCGGGCTACGCGGCCGCCATCCCACCTGTGCCTGATTCCCTTGAAGATACGGGAATTCCACCAACCATCATTGAGCATCTGATCCTGAAATACTTATACTTTCGGGGCGAGCTGGTGGGCCGCGACATCGCCAGCCTCATCGGACTTCCCTTCAGCGTGATCGACGAAACGCTGGAGACGTTCAAGCGCCAGCACTTCGTCGGGGTGAAGAAATCGCTCGGTATGGGCAATATGTCGGGCGTGTTTTTCCTCACCGAGTCGGGCCGCAATCTGGGGCGCGAGTTTCTCGAAAACAATCAGTACGCCGGACCCGCTCCCGTGCCTTTGTATCAATATACAGAGGTGGTGCGGCGGCAGCGTCTCAAGGAAAATTGGCTCAGCCCGGATCTGCTCCGCATCGCCTTTCAACACTTAGTGGTGGAGTCCGATATTCTCGCCCAGATCGGTCCCGCCGTCAATTCCAATAAGTCGTTTCTGATTTACGGAATGCCAGGCAACGGAAAGACCGCCCTCGCTGAGTCTCTGTTTCGCGTTGAAACCGAGCCGATCTACATGCCCTACGCCATCGAATGCCAGGGCAACATCATTCAGCTCTACGATCCGATTTATCACAATAAAATCGAGGACGAAACCTCGCTTATGACCGCCCTTTCGGACGAGAAACCGCACGACGGGCGCTGGTTCAAGTGTAAGCGTCCGTTCATCATTACCGGTGGCGAACTGGGGCTCGATATGCTGGACCTCAGCTTTAATAAGCACTCGAAAGTTTACGACGCTCCCTTCCAGCTTAAAGCCAACAACGGCATCTACTTGATTGACGATTTTGGCCGTCAGAAAGCATCCCCCGCCGAAGTCCTCAATCGCTGGATCGTGCCAATGGAAAAGCATGTCGACTATCTGAGTTTTCAGGCCGGCGGTAAAATGACCGTGCCCTTCGAAGCGTTTCTCATCTTCTCGACCAATCTCCGGCCCGATCAGCTCGGCGACGAGGCCTTCCTGCGCCGCATCCAGTACAAAATGTTCCTGCGAAGTCCCAGAGCTCCGGAGTTCATCCAGATTTTCGAGCGCTACTGCCTCGACAAAGGCATCATGTGTCCTCCCGGACTGGCCGCCAGCTTCGTCCAGAAGCACTATATTCAAGGTGACAAACGATTCCGCCGCTGCCACCCCCGCGACGTCATCTCCCACGCCGTCGATATCCTGCATTTCGAACGCAAGCCGATGGCGTTGACCGAGGACGTGCTCGACCGCGCGTTTAACAGTTGTTTCGTCGAGAATGTCGATGTGAACGAATAGCGGCCTTCGCGCATTGCAACAATTCGTAACGCCTAACCTTATGAATTATAAGGTAAAGCACTGGTTGACTTTGGTACCACGAATCCCGCAAACTAAGAACCTATTACTTTCCTCGGGGGAATAGCTTGAAAGCTCAAAGATTTATCTTATTTGCCATTGCTGCGGCTCTTCCAGTCTTCGGCAGCGTCACGTACAGCTGTGACGCGACTATCGCCGCCGATGGACCTTCGGGACTCTGCAATTATCTGAACACGACCTTCGCTGGCATTTACGGCAGTGCGTTTAGCAATGCCAACGCCAGTATCCTCATCCAGTACGCAAACAATGGTGGGCTTGCGGATAGCACGACTGGATTTTACAATCTTGTGAAATATTCCACGTATCAAAGCGCCCTCCAGTCCGAGTCTACCGACAGCGCCAAGGCCTTTGTGCCAGTCTTAGAACCCGGTACTTTCAGCACCGACGATGTCGAAGTTACGAGTGCGTTGGCAAACGCTCTCGGGATCACGACAGTTGACGGGGGAGGCTCGGTTGCTGGCACCACGGCGGGTGGAGGGGCTTGCTTCACTCCGGGCAACGGAGCAGCTCTTAATGTCAATAATGCTAGCTCCTGCTACAACGGCATCATCCAGGTGAATATCCCCGCTGATCTGCAAGCTCAGCACAACCAAGGCTATACTTACCGCAGCCTGGGAGGCAGCACCACGGGCACAACCACTAACTACGATTTCTTCACCGTAGTCGAACATGAGACCGACGAAGTTCTCGGCACATCCTCGTGCATTGGGACTGGAGGGGCGGGCGGCACTCTGACGAACCCTGTCAATTGCGCTGCGGCAGTCGACCTGTTCCGATACACCTCGTCGGGAACCCGGACCTTCAACACCATCGGCGCCAACGCTTACTTCTCCCCTGACGGTGGCGTAACAGATCCATTTAGCAACAACTACAACAATCAGGCGAACAGCCAGGACTGGGCCGATTTTAGCTCGAATTGTAAGTTCGTCCAGGACCGCCAGGGTTGCCTGAGTTCAACCGGTGTCGACATCACCAACGACAACGGAAGCGGCGGCGCCGGCCCGGAAGTAGCCATTCTCAACGCCGTTGGCTACAACACCGCTCCCGAACCCGCCACCTTCGGTCTGCTCGGCGTGAGTCTCGTGGCTCTCGCTATCGTACGTCAACGCCGTCGAAGCTAGCTTATTTCCTCAGCATCTCGATATGACTCAACAGCCTAGCCGCCTGCTGAGCCTGCGCGCTATCCTTCGCCATCGCCTCAAACTCCTGCTTGGCGGTCGTCAGTAACCCCAACTGTTCGCTCACCGCACCCACCACCAGATGCGAGCCGCCATGCTCCGCCTTGACCTTTTCGAGCTCCTGCCGCTGATTCTCGCCCAGCACCCGGAACGTCCCGCGATGCTTCTGTGCACCCGATTCCACTTCCCAGGTGTAGACCCGGTCGCGGACCAGCGCGCTCGGCGGCGTCCAGCTCGTGTCTTTCAAACCACTGCGCCGCGCGATCATGCTGTGGCGCGAATCGAACAACGTCACGCTATACGAATCGCCGAAAGCCTTCCACCACATCACCGGCTGCGTCTCCGCCACCACTTCAGAATGAGGATATTCGAGCGTCGCATCCCCGTTCGATTCCAGCCCTTTTAGCGCCGCCGGCTTCGGAGCGCTTTCCCCACCCGTAATCACTTCCTTGGCGCCCATTCTCAGCGAATCGGGCAGCGTATCAAGCTCGGTAGTGTTCAGGGCCGCATTCGTCAAAGCACTGTTCAGAGGATTGTTCTGCGCCGGAATCGTCGACTCCACCGCCGTAGTCGTCGGCGCAATAATCGCGCCCGTCTGTTCCACCGCCGAATGCCTGCTCCAAGGTGTCGCAAGCACGAAAAACGCCAGCAGCGCCGCTGCTCCCAGTGCGTAATGAGGCTGCTTCAGGAACGACCACCAGGATTGTTTTACATACATCGCCTGCGTGGCCGCCACCATCATCGTTTGGATCGGCGCGGCCATCTTGGGCGCATATTCCTGATACGAAATCAGTTGCCGCGCGCACGGCGGACATCCGCCGATATGCGCCATCACCAGCTCTCGGCCTGCTGGGTCGAGCCGATCCTCGACCCAGTCGTCCATCTGCTCATAACTCAAGTGCCGGAATCGAGCCTGGTCGATCCCGGAAAGTATTGACGCCGTTGAACTTCGGTCAGCCATCGCAGCCAGTGCGCCGCGGCACGGCTCGCACCCGCCCAGATGTGAATCCACCGCGACCATCTCGACCTGCGCGAGCGTGCGATCCCGGTACCCTCGCAACTGTTGTTCGTTCACATGTTCCGGCATGGCGTTATCTTCCTTCACTGGGTGAGGGCGCTACCTCCGCAGCCATATTAGTAGAAATCTTAGTACCCCCCGCCTCTTTTTTCAGGAATCCCGGAATCGATCAGCGCCTTGGCCAGGTGAGTCCGCGCCACCATCCTCAAATTAATGACCTTTTGCGCTCCCTCAAGCTCCATAATTTTCGCGATCAGCCCGTCTTCGAGCGGCAAAAGATTCCAGATTACGGCGAATCGCAGCCTCGGCTCCATCAACGCATCCAGCGCCGGACCGCCTTTTCCGCGAATATCCAATTCACGCCACAAAAGAACATATTGTTGCGACGTAAACCCAATCAGGGCCTCCATTTCGGCCACTGTCGCGATCCCGTTGGCGGTAAACACGGCCACCTCGCCCCGATCCGCCTTTTCCGCCTCTTCGCCCGGCGCGTTCCGGGGCTTCCGCGCCGTCCCCCCCCTCATCACCGGCGGATTCAGCAGGAACGGCAACGCCCACCGCTTCGGCATCGCCTTGATCTCAGACCACAATTTCACCAGTTGTTCGCGAATCGCCAGCGCCACATCGGGACGCGGAGCGGGTGCCGGAGGATCCCATGCCCGCCCCTCATCGTCGGTCATCATCTCCTCGAACGCCATCTCGCGCGAGCCCTTCACGCCAAACAGCACCCCGCAGATCGATACCAGATCGTCCAGCCGCAGCGGACCGTGCAGATACTCGAAAATCCCCTTGAGCAGCGTATCCCACGCCGTCGAATCCAGCTCGCTCACCACCTCGCGCCTAGGCAGTGCGCTCGACCGGATGCTTCTCGGTTTTTCCAGCAGCGCGCTGATCCGGTTCCCTTGCGCAACCGCCTTCTCGTTCCACGAAGACGGCCCGCAAATCCAACCGAGCTGCTCCGGCGTCTCCCACAGCGCCCACGCCGGCTGCTTGCGAAAGAACCGGCTCAGGCGGCCCTTCAGATCCGCCCATCCAGGATTGTAGACGCGCCAGTAATCGCGGCAGCTATTGCGAGCCACCGTAGCGGCATACCCCTTCGCATCGCCGAACGTCACGCCGCTGCCGATCGCCTTGATCAGCTTCACCGTCGCGTTCTGATAAACTTCCCAAGCCGCTTGTTGATTCTCGCTCGATTGCGCGGAGTCCAGACGTACCCGAAACTTTTTCTCGACGACCTCGCGCGCCCGCGTGTCCATATCCGCGAACAGCAGTCCTTGCGCCTCGGTAAAGGTCTCGCTCATAATCTAAAGCGCGAAAACCGGGACTGACCGCTGTGTCCCAAGGCGCACAAATCCTCGCGCAATCCTCGATGCTCCGTCGCCGCGTGGACAGAGTGGTCTGTCCCGGCTTTCGCCCCGTCCTCAATTTCGTTTTCGCCCATGCGACTGTATTATTATGAACGAACTCGCGCTGCTGCAACAGGAAATCGTTGCCTGCCAACGCTGTCCCCGCCTGCTCGCCCATTGCCGCCAGATCGCCCAAGTGAAGCGCCGAGCCTACCGCGATCGGGAATATTGGGGCCGTCCGGTTCCGTCTTTGGGAGATCCCGAAGCACGTGTCCTGATCCTCGGCCTCGCTCCCGGCGCTCACGGAGCCAATCGCACCGGTCGCATGTTCACCGGCGACAAATCCGGCGAATTTCTCTTTCGCGCCCTCGACGAAGCCGGCTTGACACTCGACGACGTCTACATCACCGCCTCAGCCCACTGCGCCCCGCCCGATAACAAACCATCGCGGGAAGAACTAGCCAACTGCCGCCCGTATCTGGAACGCGAACTAACCCTCCTCAAAAACCTGCGCGTAGTAGTGGCATTGGGCCGAATAGCCTTCGACACATACCTATCGATCGTCAAAGCCCGCCGCAAATTCGGCCACAATGTAGTGCACGATCTGGCTCCCATCCTGATCGCCTCCTACCACCCCAGCCAGCAAAACACATCCACCGGAAAGCTGACAGCCCGAATGCTCCGCGAAGTCTTCGAGCAAGCCCGCCAATGCGCGAAAAATGGGGACTGACCACTCTCTCTGATTTAGCAATCCCGCACAGCGCGAAAACCGGGACAGACCACTCTGTCCCAAGGCGCCACGATTCTCGCGAGAGACGCCTCATATCCCGGCGCCAGTGGACAGAGCGGTCGTCCCGGCTTTCGCCCCGTCCAACAACGCCAGCGTATGGACCTGCCCACAGGTCCGACCGTCAGGGAGCGGACAGCTATCATGAGGGCATGCGATTCATCCTCTTTCTCCTCATTCCAATCCTAACGATCGCTGGCGAATTCACCACCTCACTCGGCGATGCGTATCCCTATATGGTCTCGGCCATCGCGACCGATTCCGCGGGCAATACATATGTAGTGGGCAGCCGCGCGCTCGGCGGCGGCGGCATCTTCGGCATCATTGCCGTTGTAGGGGATCTTCCGCCTGTCACAACTTCCCCGTACTACTATTACGGCGGCTCCGATGTCTTCGTCACCAAGCTCGACCCCAACGGCAAACTCCTCTTCACCGACACCTTCGCAGGCAAAGGCGTCGACACCGGAACAGCCATTACCGTCGACGCAACAGGAAACATCTACATCGCAGGCACCACCACCTCGCCCGATTTTCCATTGAGCAAGGCGCTGCAAACCCAGCCCAGCATAGACAACGGCACCACAGGATTCATCATCAAGCTCAGCAACGACGGCACGACCATCCTCTACTCCACCTACTTCGGAGGCGTGCTCGGCTATACTTCCATCAGTTCGCTAGCCACCGACTCCAAAGGCAACCTCTACCTGACCGGCTTTACTACCTCCTCCGATTTCCCACACACCTCCGGAATGCCCTTCGGCCCGAATCCACCTACGCAAGCGAATTCCGGCGTGATCATGGCTTCGATCTCGGCTGCTGGCGATAAAGTCCTCTACTCGGGCGTGTTAGTAGCCGGCCCCATCCCGGTCCGCGGAGGTTCCACCATAAGCACAACCGGCGTCGGCGTCGGAGTCGACGCGGCAGGTAACGCCTATTTCGCCGGCAATGTTGGCGGAGGGATCAGCGTGCTCGGTTCATACACCGGCATCCTGGCAAAGGTGGCTCCAGCCGGCAACGGGTTGAGCAATCTGACCTACCTATCCGATTTCGCCTCGGGAATCGCAGTGGACGCGGCGGGCGACGCCTACATCGCCGGATACAACCATGGGAGTGCCAACGCACCCATCCAGGCTTCTCTTTCGAAACTCGACCCAACTGGCAATGTCGTCTGGACCAACAACCTGGGCGGCCAGGCCAACTCGGCAAACTCCGTCGCGGTCGATGCAGCAGGAAATGTGTGGGCGGCCGGAGACGCCTCCTCCTCCGCATTTCCAAACGCCGAGGGATGGTCCACTGGACCCGAGTTCCTCGTCGGATTGAATAACGCCGGCTCCGCCTTCACCTACTCCGCGCTCTATCCCGCAGGCACCGTCGCGCAATCCGTCGCCGTCGATCCTTCCGGCCTGGTTCACGTCGCAGGCATGAACGGATTCGTCTCCGCCATCAACCCCAACGCCACGCCCACCCCGAAAATTTTCGATTTCCAAAACGCCTTTGGAGGCAACGTAACCGCCCGCATCTCACCAGCGGAAGTCATCTCGATTTACGGCCCAGGCATCGGCCCCGCGACCGCTGCGACGGCGACGCCCGTCAGCGGTTTCTATCCGAAAACGTTGGCGGGCGTGCAAGTCACCATCAACGGCGCAAATATTCCTCTGCTCTACGTCTCCGCCAACCAAATCAACGCCGTCGTCCCGATGGAAGTCGCAACCGGTGCCGCTGCAACCGTCCGCGTGATAAGCGGGTACTCGCCAGACAGAGGCGGGACTTCCGATGGAACCACCGTAAGCCCTGATTACCCCGTCTGGATCGTCTCTTCCGCGCCGCAAGCGTTTCCCACAGCACTGAATCAGGACGGCACCTTCAATTCTCAAACCAACCCCGCAAAATGGGGTTCCGCTGTTACCTTCTACGCCACCGGCTGGCAATCGAGTTTCTCGCCCCTCGCCGACGGCCAGGTCGCGACCGTGGCGCAAGACGCCTGCCTCGGGAACTGCGCCGTCCCCCTTTTGAACTCCTCTGTGTTGTACGCAGGCGCCGCGCCGGGAATAGTTGCCGGCGTCACTCAATTCAACATTAAGATCGGCGCACTCTCTGCCAATGGTCCAACCGGCATTTCCGTGGTCGGCCCGGGCCCCACCTTCACCACAATCTCTGAAGTCGTCTGGATTGCGCCTTAAAATGTCCTTGTCAATTCAGCCATCGGCGGGGGGCGGCGCATGAGCGCTTTTTTCAGCACCCTCTGCCAGCCTGCGCATTCTTGATCGGTCTTCTCTTGCTACCCTTCGGAGTGGAGACCAAGGGCCAGCCCTTACCCGAATGAATCTGCGCGATCTCTTCAACCTGTCGCTGGTAAACCGCAGCGACGAAATCGGACTCGAATGGAAGGGCGAAGAGTACACCTTCGGCGAGATCGACCACCGTAGCGACCAAATGGCCGCATCGCTTACCGAACGCGGCCTCGTAGCAGGCGACCGCCTCTGCGTCCAGCTGGCGAACTGCATTGAGATCGTCGATCTCTATCTAGCCTGCATCAAACTAGGCGTGATCTTCGTCCCGGTAAACATCCTCTACCGCGACCGAGAAGTAGCTCACATAATCAAGGATGCCGAACCCAAGCTCTTCATCACTACCCAAAACCTACCTCAGCCCTGTGGGGCAGGGCCATGCCCTGCCATCTTGGATGGCGACGCCCCCGCCGCGCTAGTCTACACCTCTGGCACCACGGGAACCTCCAAAGGCGCAATCCTAACGCATAACAACTTCGCAGCTAACGCCCTGAATCTCCTGACCTGCTGGCAAATCACTCATGAAGACCGCTTCCTCCTGGCGCTTCCTCTCTTCCACGTCCACGCCCTAGGCAACGGATTGCATTGCTGGTTAATCTCGGGTTGCCGCATGCGTCTCTTGGAACGATTCGAGCATCAGACCGCCGCCGCACAATTCCTGGACTTCCACCCATCCCTATTCTTCGGCGTCCCGACCATCTATGTCCGCCTTCTGGAAACCAATCCCGTCGCCGCAAAACAAATCGGCGCAGCGATGCGCCTTTTCGTCTCCGGCTCGGCCCCCTTGCCCGCCCACGTGTTAGAACAATTCCGCGACCTCTTCGGTCACACCATCCTCGAACGCTACGGCATGACCGAAACCATCATGAACATCTCGAACCCGTATGTCGGCGAGCGCCGCCCCGGCAGCGTCGGCCTGCCGCTCCCCGGCGTTTCCGTGCGGCTATCCGACTCCGGCGAAATTCTGCTGAAAGGTCCCAACGTTTTTGCCGGATATTGGAAGCGCGACCACGCAACCCGCGATGCTTTCGTCGACGGCTGGTTCAAGACCGGCGATATCGCCACCCGTTCCGCTGACGGCTACTACACCCTCTCCGGCCGCAAGAGCGACCTCATCATTTCCGGGGGCTTCAACATCTATCCCAGGGAGATCGAAGAATTTCTGATGGAGCAACCCGAAATCGTCGAGGCCGCCGTCGTCGGCGAACCTGATCGACTTCGGGGTGAAATCCCCGTCGCCTACATCGTCGTCCGCGAACCCATCGATCCCGACGTGCTAATTGCCCGCTGCAAGGCGAATTTATCCTCATTTAAGGTCCCTTGGAGAGTCGAAAACGTCGACTTATTGCCTCGTAACGCCCTCGGAAAGGTGCAAAAGCATCTCTTATGTCCCGCATCCTGATGGTTGCGTCCGAAGCCGCGCCCTTCGTAAAGACCGGAGGACTGGCCGACGTCCTCGGTTCCCTCCCCGAAGCTCTGGTCCGGCACGGTGAGGAAGTCGTGGTCGTCCTTCCCCGCTACCGGTCAGCGTTAATCGACTCATCCGAAAGGATTTGGCATCGGATGCCCCTCCACGTCGGCCCCCATGCCTTCACGGTAGCCATCGACCAGGTCATCCGTCAAGGCGTTCGCTATCTCTTCGTCGACTGCCCCCCGCTCTACAATCGCCCCGGCATCTATAACGAATATAACCTCGACTATCCCGACAACCACATCCGTTTCGCCCTTTTAAATCAAGCGGCTATCGGCATAGCCCGCTATATTTTCCGCCCCGACGTCTTTCACGCCCACGATTGGCAGGCGGGTCTGCTTGCGCCCTATCTTCGCTCGACCCTTTCGGGCGATCCCACTTTTTTCGGCGCAAAATGTATTCTGACCATCCACAATCTCGGCTATCAGGGAAATTTCTGGGCTGTCCCGCTCCAGGAAATCGGCCTCGACCCGGTGCTCTATCATATGGAAGGCCTTGAGTTTAAGGGCATGATCAGCTTCTTAAAGGGAAGCATCGTTTTCTCCGACGCCGTCACCACGGTCAGCCCCACCTATGCCCGCGAAATTCAAACCCCTGAGTATGGATTCGGTTTCGACGGCCTGCTCCGCTCCCGTTCTTATAAACTCAGCGGCATTTTAAACGGCGTCGATTACACCGAGTGGAATCCCGAGAACGATCCGCATCTCCCGGCTCATTTTTCCTCAGCCGACCTCAGTGGCAAGGCCGACTGCAAACACCATCTTCTTAAGGAAATGGGACTTCCCATTGACATGGACCGTCCCCTCATCGGTATCGTCTCCCGCTTCGCCGAGCAGAAAGGATTCGATCTGCTGGCCGATATCGCCGCGCCACTCGCCGAACAAGACGTTTCGCTGGCTATACTTGGCTCCGGCGAGAAGCGATTCGAAGACATGTTCCGCCATTTCGCCGCCGCCCGCCCCGATAAGTTCGCCGTCCGAATCGGCTATGACGATGCGCTAGCGCATAGAATCGAAGCGGGTTCCGACATGTTCCTGATGCCCAGCCTCTACGAGCCCTGCGGCCTCAACCAGATCTACAGTCTCCGCTATGGATCCGTCCCGATCGTCCGCGCCACCGGCGGCCTGGACGATACGGTCGATAGTGAAACCGGATTCAAATTCGGACCCTATTCTCCAGGCGCGCTTGCCGGCGCGATTGGCGAGGCTTTGCACGCCTGGCAATCCCGCGACGCTTGGATTGAGCGCATGCGCCTCGGCATGGCTCGTGATTTTTCCTGGGAAGCTTCGGCCGCAAAGTACAGGAAGCTGTATGCCGAGGTTGCATCTCACTAGCCGCTTCCTGCATCATATAGACATGGCTGGCGACAATACGCTGAATTTTACCGATGGCTCTTTCGACAAGGAAGTGCTGAACTCCGACGTCCCCGTTCTGGTGGACTTCTGGGCGCCCTGGTGCGGGCCCTGTAAGGCGATGACGCCGACTGTGGATGCCCTGGCCACCGAATACCTGGGCAAAATCAAGATCGGCAAAATGAACACCGACGACAACCCCTCGACGCCAATGCGGTATCAGGTGCGTGGCATCCCTACACTGATTCTGTTTAAAGGCGGTAAGCCTGTCGACCAGAGGGTCGGAGCCCTGCCCAAGCCGGATCTGAAGAAGATGCTCGATCCGCATTTGGCATAGCCGGTTTACATTTCTTTAGATATAATTCCTGGTTTCGACCGTCTAGGTTGTGTAAGCATGGTGTTAGCGGGAACTTCGTCTCGCGATTTCCGTCTTTACAGTAGAACGGGGAGACTCAAACGCTGTGAAACCCAAGTGGAAGATATTATTGGCTGTTCTTGTGCTTGCGCTGATTGCCGGCGGCGTCACCGCCAGCGTGCGATGGAGCCAGCGCGACCTGGTGACGGTGCAGACCGGCCTGGCATCGAAATCCGACCTCACCTCGATTGTTACCGCGTCCGGTGAGATCAAGCCTCGCAATTACATCAATATCGGAGCAAACGCGCAGGGCCGCATCACGCAGATCCTGGTGAAGGAAGGCGACCACGTCCGCAAGGACCAGGTGGTGGCACGGATCGAGCACATCCAAGCGCAGGCGGACGTGACGGCATACAAAGCGGCCGTTTCGTCAGCGATGGCCGATTCCGCGGCGGCCGAAGCCGGAGTCACGGCTCAGGACGATGCCATTCAGACTGCCGTTGCGACGATTGAGAAATCCAAATCGGAAGTGGCGCGTGCGAAAATGCTTCTGGACCGCGCCGATCTGTTGCAGCAACATCAATTGATCGCCAAACAGGATTACGACACCAGAATCGCCGATTACCGTTCGGCTCAGGCAACGCTTCGAGAGGATGAAGCGCGCCTAGCGCAGGTGAAGTCGCAGCGGGTCCAGAACTCCGCGCAGCTCAACTCCTATCAGCGGCGTGTGACGCAATCCGAAGCCGGCTTGGCGCGAATTTCCGACGTTCTAGCCAAATTCGACGCGGTATCGCCTATCGATGGCGTAGTCACCAATTTACCGGTGCGCGAAGGGGAAACCGTGGTTCCGGGCGTTCAGAACTCGGCCGCGTCCACCATCATGACCATCGCCGATATGTCGCTTATCACAGCCGAGGTCAAGGTGGATGAGACGGATATCGTGAACGTGCAACTGGGGCAGGAAGTCGCGGTAAAAATTGACGCCATGCCCGACAAATCCTTCGCCGGCAAGGTCATTGAGATCGGCAATACGGCCATTCTCCGCTCGTCTGGCCTGGCGGCGTCGCAAAGCACGACTTCGAGTCAGGAAGCCAAGGATTTCAAGGTCGTGGTGGCTCTCACGAATCCTCCCAGCGAGATTCGGCCGGGCCTTTCCTGCAACGCGAAGATCACGACAGCGGTCCGGCACGGCGTAGTAACCATCCCGATTCAGGCGCTCACGGTCCGCACAAAAGGCGACCTGGAGGCTCCCAAAACCGGCACGCCGGCAGTACAGGCAGCAGCCATCCCGTCCAACGATAAATCCTTGAAAGTGGAGCTGCAAGGCGTGTTTGTCGTCAGCAAAGGACACGCCGAATTCCGGAAGGTTGAGACCGGCATTACCGGGGCCACCGATATCGAGGTGTTGAGCGGCCTGAACGACGGCGATCAAATTATCACGGGCAGTTACAAGGTGATCCGGACCATCCGCAACGAGACTCCGGTAAAGGTAGACAACACAATACCGGTTGTGGACGTCAAGACTTAAATGCAAGCCGCGGTGGTGGATAAATTAGAGCGGGGTGAGCAGCTCCGGCGCGACGGGATCATCATCCGCACGTGGGACCTGATGAAGACCTACGTGATGGGCGACCAGACCATCCATGCCGTTTCCGGCGTCGATATCGAAATCAAGAAAGGCGAGTACGTCGCCATTATGGGCCCGTCGGGATCGGGAAAATCGACGCTGATGAACCTGATCGGCTGCCTCGACACCCCGTCCGCGGGGAGTTACTTTCTAAACGGCAGCCTGGTCAGCGATATGGACGATGACGAGCTGGCGCGCATCCGAAATAAAGAGATCGGCTTCGTGTTCCAGACCTTCAATTTGTTAGCCCGCGCCACGGCGCTTCATAACGTGGAGCTGCCTTTGATTTACGCCGGGGTCTCCGCGAAGGATCGTGAGGCGCGGGCGAAAGAGGCGATGCGCGCGGTCGATCTGGAACAGCGCATGATGCATAAACCCAGCGAGCTCTCAGGAGGACAGCGGCAGCGTGTAGCCGTGGCGCGCGCACTGGTAAATAACCCGTCGATCCTGCTGGCCGATGAACCAACGGGAGCGCTCGATACGGCCACGGGCGTCGAGATCATGGCGTTGTTCCAAAAATTGCACGATCAAGGCAACACCATCGTTCTGGTCACCCACGAACACGATATCGCGATGCATGCCTGGCGAGTGATCCACATCCGAGATGGCAAAGTGGAGCGGGACGAGAAGGTTAAATAGTATCCGTGCACCGCTTCAAAATCGTAAGGTCAAGAGTTACCTAAGTACGCAACAGGGTAGAATCTTGCGCAGGTCTTTCGACCTGAGTCTATGGCAGGCAGGGCAAGAACAGCAAGGAGCGAGCACCATCTCACTCGACAAATATCTTCACTTTAAGGTACGCTGTTGATGGTGGACGAGAAGAAACTGGATACGACTGCGCAGAAGCTGCTGGCGATCTTTGAGGTTGACGCGAAGGATCTTTCTCCGGCACAAAGAGACGCCAAATGGCGTGCTTTCAGTCGAGTAGTAGCTACGGTCGGTACTCACGCCAAGCCGCAAGCGCGTCCAAAAAATGCTGCGACCCCTCGGGTCTGCGCTCCGCCATCGGTATCCTCGGTGAACACCTGAAAACCGGCCATGCGTGGACACTTCAAAACCGGCCAACGAGATAGCTGAGCCAGGACTAGATCTGTTATACCTTGGGACGCTTAATTCCGCAAACATTTTCTGCTGGGGGTGGACA
>Ga0182024_10003452_pt1 | contig 37637 bp, 36 predicted proteins | sample P32metaG_FD_120480 | JGI IMG/M metagenome (GOLD analysis project Ga0182024, IMG submission 120480) | Permafrost microbial communities from Stordalen Mire, Sweden - P3-2 metaG (Illumina Assembly) | ecosystem: Environmental > Terrestrial > Soil > Wetlands > Permafrost | place: Sweden: Stordalen...
ATCGATCGCGTCTGCAATCTTGGGCGTGGCCGGACCCTCCTGGGGCATCCCGGTCCCAAGCCACCAGCGATCCGCGTCTTGTGCGTGCCCCATGGCGGGCAGAAGCGCTGGCGTCAAAGCTGCGGTAGCCATTCCCTTGAGAAGATCCCTGCGCGAAAATCCAGATTGCATCGTTGCACACTCCTGAAGATATTGTTCCCGGCACCGGTTTCCCATGAATCTTCGAGACCGGTTCCTTTTGCGGTCTCGAATTCTTCCACAAAGCTTTGTCTTCGTCCAGGGCTTCCGCCGAAAGGTTGCGGATCTGTACTTTTGACGGTATCGTGATCCTCGGCTGTCGCACACGCCATAACAGGACACGGAGACGGAATAGGCATGGGCAGAGCATCGACGATGGCGCTCGCGTTGGGATTGGGAGTGAGTCTAGCCGGCATTGCGGCCGCGCAACTGGCCGCGCACGATTGGCCTACCTATGGAGGCGCCGCGAGCGACCACTATTCCGATCTGACGCAAATCAATCGCGACAACGTGACGAAGCTGGCGGTTGCGTGGACTTACGATACCGGGGAAAAAGGCGGCCTCGAAGATAGCCCCATTGTCGTGGGCAACGTCCTCTACACCGGCACTCCTTCGGAGGGAGTCATCGCACTCGATGCCGCCACCGGCAAGCTGCTCTGGAAGTTCACCTCGGACATCGGTGGACGCGGCGGTGTGTCACGCGGCGTCTCCTACTGGACCGATGGCCACGAAAGCCGCATCTTCGCTGGGTTCCGCAACTATCTCTATGCTCTGGACGCGTCCACGGGCAAGCCGATTCCGGCCTTCGGCGAGAACGGAAGAATCGATCTTCGCAAAGGCCTGCGCGAGCCGTATGAGCGGCAGTCGGTCAGCCTGACGAGTCCTGGAACTGTCTACAAAGACCTGATTATCGTGGGCGGCGCGAATCCTGAGACTCATCCTGCGCCGCCCGGCGATATTCGCGCCTTCGATGTGCACACCGGGGCGTTGCACTGGACCTTCCATACCATTCCCCATCCCGGCGAGTTCGGATACGAGACCTGGCCCAAGGATGCATGGCAGGATGCGGGTGCCGCGAACAACTGGGCTGGTATGACGGTCGATACCAAGCGGGGAATCGTTTATGTTCCCACGGGCTCGGCTGTCTTCGACTTCTACGGCGGCGACCGGGTCGGTGACGATCTGTTTGCCGACTCGCTGATTGCGCTGGACGCCGAGACGGGCAAGCGCATCTGGCATTTCCAGGGCGTTCACCACGATCTCTGGGACCGCGACTTTCCCGCACCGCCGGCCCTGCTGACGGTGAAACGCGACGGCAAGCAGGTGGATGCGATCGCGCAGACAACGAAGTCAGGATTCGTCTTCCTCTTCGACCGCTCGACGGGCAAGCCGCTGTTTCCGCTGCAGGAATTGCATTACCCGGCCAGCACGGTGCCGGGCGAGGTCGCCTCTCCTGTGCAATCGCTGCCCACCTTGCCTGCTCCCTATACCCAGCAAGGTGTGACGGCGGACACGCTTACCAATCGCACTCCGGAAGCACATGCGTGGGCGGTCCAACAATTCCAGTCGATGATCGCTGGGGGACAGTTCATTCCCCCCAGCATGGACAAGCTGACTATCGACATGCCGGGCTTTGCCGGCGGCGCGGAATGGGGCGGTCCCGCAGTGGATCCCAGGACCGGCGTGTTGTACGTGAATGCCAATGACACAGCGTGGGTCGTGGGTCTGACTGTTCCTCCTCCCCCGGGGAGCGCGGGGGAGAGCGTCTATCGCGACCAGTGCAGCGTTTGCCATGGGATCGACCGCGCCGGCTCGCCACCTGCAGTTCCGGCTCTGCGAGGAATCGAAGGAGTCCTGACCGATCAGCAGATCGCCGATACCATTCGCCAGGGCAAGGGTCGAATGCCCGCGTTTACGGGCCTGAGCGATCCACAGGTCCAAGCTGTCGTCCGGTACCTCACCAGGGGTGCGCAGCAACAACAGCAGGCTGCCGCCGGCGCTCCGGCGATCAACGACATGCCTTATAAGAGCATCGGATTTCGCCGCTTTCTGGATCCGGATGGATACCCGGCGTCAGCGCCGCCCTGGGGCACGCTCAGCGCGATCGACATGAATACAGGAAAGTACCTGTGGAAGATTCCCTTCGGCGAATATCCGGAACTGGCCGCCAAAGGAATGACGGATACGGGATCGGACAATTATGGCGGCCCAATCGTAACTGCCAGCGGCCTGCTCTTTATCGGCGCGAGCGTTTTCGATTCTAAATTCCATGTCTACGACAGTCGCAACGGAAAGCTGTTGTGGCAAACGGACCTGCCCTTCTCCGGGCTGGCGACACCAGTGACCTACATGGTGAACGGAAAACAATATGTTGTGATCGCCGCCGGCGGAGGGCAATCGAACAAAAAGCCCAGCGGTGGAACTTACGTGGCCTTCGCTCTGCCATGATTGGCCCGCGAAGTTTTTAGGGGGAATTGTTCGCCTTGCGAGCATGAGCTGTATGATGGCCCCCGAGGCGAAACTTGTGGCTGCGGCCGCTTCTAACGGCGCTTTTCTGGCGCAGCAATTTTGGGAGGAATACCGGGAATGAATCGCAGGGAACTCATCCAATCTGGCCTTGCATCCATAGCGCTCGCTTCGAGCGCCACAGCGCAGGAAGTCGCCAAGAAAACTGTTGGCCTTCCTCCGCTCACGATCAAGGATGTCAAGGTCATCACTACGGCCGGCGGTCCGGGGAATCGTTACCGCTGGATCTTCCTCAAAATCATTACCAGCGAGCCGGGGCTCTACGGAATCGGATCGGCCAATGACAGCTACCAGGCGGACGCGGTCGCTAACGACCTGGAAACCCATTTGAAGCCCTGGCTGATCGGAAAAGATGCAGAGCGGATCGAAGATATCTGGCAAGCCGAACAGATGAGCACGTACTGGCGGAACGGCGTGGTGAACAACAACATGCTCTCGGCCATGGACATGGCCCTCTGGGACATCAAAGGCAAGCGGGCGAACATGCCTATCTACCAGCTGCTGGGCGGAAAAGCGCGCGACGCGGTCGCCGTATACGACCACCAGGGCGGCCGAACCAAGGAGGAGTGCCTCGATACCCTGCAAAAATCACTGGCCAACGGATTCACGCACGTGCGCATCCAGCTTGGCGGATACGGCGGAGGAGGAGACATACCGCCGGGCCAGGGCAATCGTCCCGAAGGCGGATTTCAGGGCCAGGTCTTCGACGAGGAGCTCTATGTCAATACGATTCCTCCTCTCTTCGAGTTTCTGCGCGAGAAAGCGGGCTTTGAGGCCAAGCTGATTCACGACGTGCACTCGCACATGACGGGCATGAACGCGGTCGAGTTGGCGCGGCGGCTGGAGCCGTGCCAGATGTACTATGTCGAAGATATTCTCGGACCCGAGCAGCTTTCCTACTACCGCAATATCCGGCAGATCTGCACCACCCCGCAGGCCGTGGGCGAGGTCTTCGCCAATCCCCTGGAGATCATTCCGCTGATCACGGAGCGGAACATCGACTTCATGCGCAACCGCGTGGCATCGACCGGAGGCATCACTCCCATTCGCAAGCTCGCCATTCTATGCGAGCTCTTCGGGGTGAAGACGGCCTTTCAGGAGGGCGGAGAAAACGATCCCGTCAACCAAATCGCCGCATACCACGTCGATATGGCGAGCCGGGCCTTCGGTGTACAGGAAGAAAACCATTTCCCTGCCGCGGTGCATGACATGTTTCCAGGGATCGGCGAAATTCGCAAGGGATATCTGTATGGCAGCGACAAGCCGGGTCTGGGCCTGGATATCGATGAAGCGCTGGCAGCGAAGTATCCGTGGGGCCCGATTCGCAACGGTGGCGCCTATGGCACGGAGCGCAAAATCGACGGAACGGTGTGGTATCCATAGAGTGCGACGTCAACCGCCCTCGGGCCAGCCTGCCGGATTGTTTCAGACGGAGGCTGGCCCGGGCGGTGCGGATTTTTCCATCCAAAAGCCGTCCCGCGTGTGAGACCGGTCTCGAGAAATCACGCGCAATCTGCGAACGAAGTTCTCCGGTCGAGGATCTTAGTCGAGGCTATCCTTGGCCGCCGCGGACCAGACGTTTCTAGTTTGAGGATCCAAGGGCAAAGGCGCGCAAGTTTCGTGAGCCATGTCTTAGGAGCGGATTTCGAGGGCTGGGCCTTGCGGCCACTTTGCCGGATCGTCCTTGAAGAAATCTGAGGCAGAGCGAATCAAAAACGATCCATCTGCTGCTGGATAAAAGCGCATTCCCCTGGTGGTCCGAGCAGAGCGGACAATGGAGGATAGCGAGCGGTGCATTCATCATCGCGCTGGGGGCATCCTCCGCAGACATCCGAGACAGCCAGACAGTGATGCTGCCGTAGGCGCCTTCGGAGGTCTCATCGCGAGAGCTACCCGGTTGTGATTGCTCGATCCTTAACCTGTCTTTGAAAAGGGGAATGCCCGAGATGTACGAGATCAGTAATCAGCGCAACTGCCGTTCGATCTTTGCTATTCGGACCATGAAGCGGACGCCTCTGAGCATTTTGATTGCAGTGGCAATCCTTCTGTGCCCGGCTGCCATACACGGTCAGGGACGCGGGAATTCTCCCACTGCATCTCTCCCACCCCACACGCGTGAGGTGGTTGAGCAGCTTGGGCTGCTTCGCTCGCTGGAAGCGAACGGCTGGAAATACCACGTCGGCGATCTGCCGCACGGGGAGGAGCCAAACCTCGACGACAGCTCATGGCAGACGACAAACAGGCTGAGCAAAACATCGACAGGGGTGATCTGGCTGCGGCGGTGGTTTGAGATGCCGAAAGATCTCAATGGCTACGATCTTGCCGGAACACGCATCTGGCTGCAGTTTCGAGTCGACGGACACGGCCCTTTGACGGAGATCTTTTACTTCAACGGCAGGCGGGTCGCGCTCGGGGAGGGTCTTGAGCCGGTTGTGCTCTTCGATCGCGCGAAGCAAGGGGACCGTGTTCTGGTCGCCGTCAAGCTGCTGGACACTGCGCAGCCAAAGGATTTCAGCGGGGCCAGCGCCACCGTGGAGTATTCTTCCACGCGCCCCGATCCGACGATGCTCTATCAGGAGCTTCTCTCGCTCCACACACTTGGTCCAACCCTCGGCGTGGATGCGGAGGCCGCAGGCAAAGCTGTGGACGATGCCGCAGCGGCGGTCGATCTCAATGCTCTGACGAAGTCCGATTCGGCCATTTTCGATGCGTCCCTTCGCAGGAGCGAATCGATCCTTGCGCCGCTTCAGCCGGTCCTGCATCGCATGAAGGTCAATCTGACGGGGCAGTCCCATATCGACGCGGCATGGCTCTGGCCCTGGACCGACACGGTGGATGTCGTACGCCGAACCTTCGCGACCTCGCTCGATCTCATGAACGAGTATCCGCAGTTCACGTTCAGCCAGTCCGCATCGGCTTACAGCGAATGGATCGACGAGAAGTATCCCGCCATGCACGACGCCATTCAGAAGCGGGTGCAGGAGGGACGATGGGAGATGGTCGGCGGTATGTGGGTCGAACCGGATTTTAATGTTCCGGACGGCGAGTCGCAGGTACGCCAGCTACTCGTCGGCAAACGATACATACAGCAGCACTACGGGGTCGATGTGCGCATCGGATGGAATCCCGACTCGTTCGGTTTCGACTGGCAGCTTCCGCAGATCTACAAAAAGAGCGGCGTCGACTATTTCATGACGACGAAGATGAACTGGAACGAGACGCACAAGCTCCCGCTCAAGCTGTTCTGGTGGCAGGCCCCTGACGGCAGCCGGGTCCTCACTTACTTTCCCAACGGTCTCGGAGGCGACATCAATCCAGTGGGAATCGCGGATGAACTCAGCGCGGCCACGCACCTTAATCCCGGCACCGACGAGATCATGCACATTTATGGCGTCGGCGATCATGGCGGAGGGCCCACGCGCCTCTCGCTGGATCTTGCCGCGTCCTGGGTAAAGCGCGATGTGACCTATCCGGGGATGAACTTTGGACCGGCGCAGAAATTCTTCTCCGACGTGGAGACAAAGCTGGACACCGGGCACGCGCCGGTGTGGAACTACGATGTTCTTACCGCCGGTACGAATAAGCTGCCTGATGCGCCGGCCGGCAGGTTCAGCCTGCCCGTATGGAACGATGAACTTTATCTTGAAACTCACCGCGGAACATATACAACGCAGGCAACGATGAAACAAAACATACGCAGGAGTGAAGAAGAGTTGCTCAATGCGGAAAAGTACTCTTCGCTTGCCTGGCTGCAAGGCAGTGCGTATCCGCAATTTCCGCTGAATGAAGCATGGAAGAAGCTGCTCTTCAATGAGTTTCACGATCTTGCGGCCGGCTCGGGCATCGGCATCATCTACAAGGATGCGCAGCGTGATTTCGACATGGTGCATGCCACCGCGGGTGAAGCACAGCGCACCGCATTGCACACCTTGCTTGAGAATGTGGATACGCTGCCCCCGGCGGGGCTGAAGGGCACGGGGAATGAAGCAGCCGTTGTCGTGGTCAATTCGCTCGGCTGGCCGCAGAACGGCAGTGTCGAGATGAATGTAGAGCTTCCTCACGCCGCTTCCGCTGTCAGCGTGGAGGATGCGGAGGGGCATCCGCTGCCTTCCCAGGTGCTGCAGCACGCCAGTGGAAGCAACCGATTTCGCATCCTGGCCGAGGTCGATCATGTGCCCGCGGTTGGGTATGAGGTGCTGCATGTCAGCGGCGTACACTCTCAGGTTCGCGCTGCCAGCGGCCTTGAGCCTGTGCGTGTCACCGCAACTACGCTGGAGAATCATTCCCTTCGCGTCGTGCTGGACCCATCCACAGGCTGCATCACGAGTCTCTATGACAAGCTCTCGCACTTTGAAGCCATCGCTTCGGGTGGTTGCGGCAATCAGCTGCAGACGTTTGTGGACATGCCAAGAGACTCAGACGCGTGGAATATCGACCCCGGCTTCGACAAAATCACCACGCCGATCAGCTCCGTGGATTCGATGCAGGTGGTGGCGCAGGGACCGGAGCGCGGTGCGATTCGCATCGAGCGTCACTGGCAGAGCTCGAAGTTCGTTCAGGAAGTCGTTCTCGATGCGGATTCTGCGGAAGTTCAGGTTGTGAACGACATCGACTGGCACGAGACACATGTCTTGCTCAAAGCGGCATTTCCATTGGCAGCGAGCAGCGATAAAGCAACGTTCGAGATTCCATACGGAGCCATCCAGCGTCCCACTACACGTAATAATACCTGGGACAGCGCTTTTTTTGAGGTGCCCGCGATCCGCTGGGCGGATCTGGGAGATGGCCAGCACGGCTTCAGCCTCATCAACGAATCCAAGTACGGCTATGACGCGAAGGGAAACACGCTCCGTCTCTCGCTGCTGCGCTCGCCCATCTCGCCCGATCCCGATGCGGACCGTGGTCCCCACCATTTCAGCTACTGGCTCTATCCCCATGCCGGCGACTGGAAGTCGGCGCTTACCGTCAATCATGGGTACGAGGCCAACTATCGCCTGACCGCCATGCAGGTCGAGCCGCATGAAGGCTCGCTGCCCGGGCATCATTCCTTCATCTCAGTATCTCCATCGAATGTGATACTCACGGCGGTCAAGAAAGCGGAGGATTCGAACGCCCTTCTCTTCCGCGTCTATGAATCTGCCGGGAAGCAGTCGGAGGTCACCCTCCACGTGCCGCAGGGAGGCAACTCCGCGACGGCCACCAACCTGATGGAGCATCCTGAAACGGACGACAAAGTGGAACTGAAAGTGGATCAGGTCACCTTCACCGTCCATCCCTGGGAAATTCAGACGATCAGGGTGAACTATTCTCCGCCTGAACCGGCACAAACAGCGAAGATGCCGCCTAACTAAAGTCGCATCGGACTGAAAGCCAGATTGCTATTTGGCGAGGACCTCTATGCGACTTCGATTCCGGGATACCGGTAAATGGTCACGCAAGAGTGTTTCCACCATTGACGGAGATCTTTTGGCCGGTGATGAAGGACGCATTCTTGCTGGCAAGAAACGCGACGATAGCTGCTACGTCCTGCGGTGTTCCCATGCGCTGCATCGGAACTGACTTTTTGTATTCATCGATCTCTGCCTGAGATGAATCCCGATGCCGCTCGGTCGGAATCCACCCAGGAGCTACAAGATTTACGGTGATTCCTGTGCCCGCCAGCTCCCTCGCCCATGAGCGCGTGAGACCCAGCTGGGCTGCCTTCGCTGCAACGTAGTGGGCGAATCTGGGGTTGCCCACCTCAACCACTTCGCTGCCTATCTGGATGATGCGGCCATAGCCCTTCTCCTTCATGCCTGGAAGGAGAAGCTTGGCAAGGATCAAAGGCGATTTTACAAAAAACTCCAGCTGCTGAAGATATATCTGCCACGTCTGTTCTTCGATGGAGAAAAATGGCTGTGGGCCAGTTGCGTTAAATACCGCAATGTCAATTGTCCCTGACCACGCAACAATCTCCTTTACCATTCGCGCAGCCTGCTCTTCATCTCTGACATCTGCTTGAAACGCCCTTGCTCTTCCACCGAGATTGCTGATCTCCTTGCAAATCTCGTCGGCGCGGTCCTGACGCTCAAAATAATTCACGGCAACCGCTGCTCCACTCCTGCCCAGCTCCAAAGCTATTGACGCTCCAAGACCACGCGAACCTCCCGTGACGAGAGCCGTGCCTGTCGTCTGATACTCGCTCGATGGCTGCATCGCTTTGCGCACCCTCATATGTTGCTTGTTCCAAACTGAACTGTATTTTGAAGATTCACACGCACTCCGAAGAGTGAGCCAACGGCTCTATCTGAATACACCCATTTTAGTCACAGGCAGTCGCCAGGCCCGATGGCCATCGGTCCAATTGCACGTTGCAGTATCTATCTGCCACTATGTCAACGGAGGATTTTATCGGATGCAGCAGGTTTCCGTGTCGGCTTCTGGAACAGTGCAACTGGGCGACCTCACCGTCTATCGCATGGGATATGGTGCGATGCGGATTACAGGGAAGGGCATATGGGGTCCACCGGCAGATCGGGGCGCAGCGATTGATACGCTGCGGCGGGCCGTTGAACTCGGAGTGAACCTGATCGATACGGCCGATTCCTATGGTCCGGGTGTTTCAGAGGAATTGATTGCAGAGGCACTGGCTCCATATCCCAACGGCTTAGTGATAACGACCAAAGGTGGATGGGAACGCGTCGGTCCTGGACAGTGGACTCACAATGCTTCGCCAAAGCACCTGGAAGTTGCTGTCGACGGAAGCCTGAAGAGGCTGAGACTGGACCGGATCGACGTCTACCAACTGCACGTACCGGATCCAGCGGTCTCGTTCGATGCATCTATAGAGACGCTGGCGCGCCTGCGAGACCAAGGGAAGATTCGACACGTGGGTCTCTCCAACGTCACCCTGGAGCATCTCGAGCGAGCCCGCAAAATTGTGCCGATCGTCTCCGTGCAGAATCGCTACAGTTTTGCCGATCGCGAGTGGGACTATCTGCTGAACCGCTGCGAGGAACTCGGCATTGCCTTTATGCCTTGGGCCCCTCTCAAGCAGAATCGCGAGATCGATAGCGCATTAACAAGCGCGGCCAATGAGCTCGGAGCGACGCCCTTTCAAGTCGCACTCGCTTGGCTGCTGCGGCGTTCTCCCGTGATGTTACCCATTCCCGGGACTTCGTCCGTCGCCCATTTGGAGGAGAACGTTGCTGCGGCGGCGTTGAGGCTGCCAGAACCGGTTTTTGCGAGTCTGTCCGCGATAGTTCCGCCACCGGTAAGTCTTCGAGGCTAGCTAATTCCGCGGCGCAGGCGTGACGCGGATGGCCTTTCTATGCATTCGGACGGTTGCGATTCGGTTGGAAGCTTATCGCCGGAAATAGCCCAGGGAGACTGCATTCGCAATCGCCAGATGACCGGCATCATTGGGATGGAGATGATCTCCATGATCGTAAGCCGGCAAGAAGCGGGCTGGATGTGCAGGATCATGCGTGGCCGCATCCTGGTCAATGATGCCGTCGCAGTGACTGCCCGAAGTTCGTATGAAAGCGTTGAACTGTTCCCGAGTCTGTTCCTCCTGCTCGGTCCAGTAATTGGCGTCCTGAAATGGAGTCAGCGTGGAGCACAAGAACCGGATGTGCCTCGCATGGGCCATGGCAATCATGCGCTCCATCGCTGCAGTTATTGTGTCGATGTCAGGAGCAGGCTTGGTCGAACCCAGATCATTGATTGGGTCGTCGGAAAAGATCACCCACCGCACTCCCGGTTGGGCAAGAACGTCCCGCTGAAAGCGGCTCTCAGCGCTGTCCCCTGCTCCAGGCACCAATAATCGGTTTCCACTAATGCCCAGGTTCACCACGCCAATTTCCAGGCCCGCATCACTGAATCGCCTCGCAAGCTCATCGGTCCATAGATCATGATTTTCATCGTTTGCGCCGTAGCCTTCTGTAATCGAGGCGCCCAGCGCGACAACCGTTCCACGATAAGGGCGCCCAACGACATCCAGGCCGCAGAGGAAGTAAACACTCCGGCTGATCTTTGCCGGCTCCATGCGTTCGCTGCTGCTCATGTCACCGGAGGCTATGTAGCTGGTTTGATGAGCTGTCGCATGATGGCTACTCACCGGCGTTTTTTCCGGCAGATACATGCTGATCGCAACATCGGCACGCTGTGGAACGTTGAACGGCACACGGTCGCTCACGATGGTTTCGCCGGCCGGAATGATGGTGGATTCCTTCCCCTGAAAAGTCACTAGCCGGTCGGACGCGGCGATGATCTCAGAGCCGCCACTCCCGAGGGCAAGATGTACGTCCTTGACAACCAGTGGCCGATCGCCAAACAGGTTCGAGATCCGAATGCGGGTCTCGGTGCCGCCGATACTGGTGTGGACGATCTGCCGCAACGTCTGGTCCTGGAACGATGCCCCGGAATTATCCCGCATCATCGCTGTCGCCCAGGTGGCGGTCCAGGTTGCGCGGCTACGGGCAGAAGCTGGAGAGGTGTTTACGGCCAACCACAGTAGAAGAAGAAAGAACGACCGGCCAAAACCTCTATGAACCTTCCGTTCCTTGAAGTTCGATTTCATCGCGGCCTCATTCGCTGGAGTCGGGCGGTTCCTGCAGCGATCGCGCGCCAATGGTGGGCAATGCGCGTCCAGTCCCGCCCTGTTTACAAATCATTCTGCCAACTTCGAAGTACTGCGGTGGCGCCGCAACACTAGACGTTCGCCCAGTCCCGATCTGCAGAAGCTGCGCAGAGCTTCAATTTGCTGTCGGTTGCTGCTCGATGTGATCGATCACCAGCACGGGCTCGATGCGCTTTTGCTTCTCCAGTTTCAGGCCCAGTTGATTCTTGACGGCGTCGAAGAGAGAGATGGCGCCGTTGGGTTCCGCTGCCTGTTGCGCGCCGTCGGGCGGCGGAGCGCCGCCGCCGAGGGGAGCGATTAAACCGATCGAGCTGAAGCTCAGCGTGAAATTGTAGGAACCCTTCAATCCCGTGTCGTCGAGCACCGGGCTATAGATGTACTCGTTGGCCAGGTTTTCGAGGAGGACGCCGAACTGCGCCATGGTGATGTTCTGACAGGTAAGCAGGCGGTTGAGCTCCGGGTGAACGATGCGCGGGTCCTTGCCGTCCGGTCCGGGGCCTTCGTCGCATCGCGTCCGGGCTTTGGGGTCCGCCGGAGTGAGCCTGGGGCCGGCAGCGATCAGGTGATATGCGGTGACGGCGCGGTTCTCCAAATGCTCTTTCATTTGGAAGCGATCTTCGATGAGGGCGCGCAACATCTGTCGCAGCTCTTCCTGCAGCAGTTGCGGAGCTCCGGGCGCTGCGACGGCGGAGTCGTCGCCGGGAAATTTGGCGAGAATGTCGAAGCGATCCTCGCCAAGCCATTTGGGCGCGCCTACCAGCGATTCATCGTCGTGGAAGTTGATGTCCCAGGCAAAGCGGATGTGATCCTTAAGGGTGATTGCCCGCCAATCGGCCCGATCGCCGCGGGGCGTGAACGATATCCTCTCGCCCGGCTCGGAGGGCTTGATGACTGCGACATCAAACTGCGACGGAGGCAGCGGGGGCATGTGCTTATCGAGATCGGGCAAATTGGGCGTTGGCGTTTCATTTACGCCGCCGACAATCAGCACCGGCAGGGGCGCGGTTTCAAGCGTCAGCTTGAGCCCCAGTTCCTTGTCCATGGCATCGAAGAGGGAGATGCCATCGCCCCCTGCGCGCGCAAGCAGTTGAATCGGAGTCCACTTGAGGTCGAGGTCGTACGCACCGTTGAGCCCAGTGGAATCGACAACCGGCTTGGCAGTACCGGACTGGTAGGCGCCTTCTACCATCTGCAAGAACTCCGCGAACTTCTCCATGGTCTCGTTGTGGCAGATCACTTCGACTTGCGGGATGGCGCCTGGGCCCTGGTTGGCCCGCTGAGGCTGACCCATACAGATCGGATCGCCCGCACCTTCCGATGCTTTCAGCCTGGCTTTATCTTTTTGAGCAGTGAGCACGTATATCGGCATGGGCGCAGTGCCGGTATGGACGACAAGGCCGAATCTCTGCGCCAGCAGCGACTGAAGCATCAGCCGGATCGCCTCCTTGGATGTTGCCGGCGGCGCTTTGGCGACGATGTCATAGCGGTCCCAGTCAAGCCAGCTTGGCCCGCCCTGTACGTTGGCGACGTCCAGGTTATATGCGGCGGCGATGAGCCGCGTCATGGTGGCCTGGCGCAAGATGTATCGGTCGCCGGCAAGGTTGCCGCCCTGCATGTTCGCGAAGATGGTGAGATTTCTGTCCGGGGGACTCGTATGAACATCGGCAGCGTCAAATGCGACAGTTGCAGGCGCGGGTCCGGTTGCAGACTGAGCGCGCAGCGGGATGGATACAAGAATGAACAGGCCGCATGTCGCCAACGCTCGGATGAACATCCATACCCTCGCTTTCAAAACACGATGAGGAATTGCAGGGGCCTCGTGAGGATAATACAAGGGATGGAAGTTCCCTTGAGCGTGGCGAGGAAGCAGGCCGGAAACCGACGCACTTCGGCCAGGATGGGCGATACCTGGGCGATGTATTACGGGGCGGTGTATGCTTTTCGGCATGATGAAACATGCCTCCTCGCTGTTCCGAGTGACGCCCTTCTTGATTGCAGCTGCCGCCCTTGCGCCCGGCTTGCAGACCAGTGCTCAGCCTCCCAGGGCCGCCAGGCCGAGGCCCGCAGATACTGAGGTCTACCAGCCGGTTCCGCCCGTGGTGACTCCGGCCGCGACGGTGGGCATGCCGCCGTCCGATGCCATCGTCCTCTTCGATGGCAAAGACATACAGCAGTGGGTTGCCGCCAAGGATGGCACCACTCCAGCCGACTGGGACGTCCATGACGGCGTGATGACGGTGAAGAAGGGCGGCGTCGGCAATATCCAGACCACGCAAAAGTTCAAGGACTACCAACTCCATGTGGAGTGGAAGATTCCGAGCACCGTCGAGGGTGAGGGGCAGGGCCGCGGCAACAGCGGCGTCTTCCTTGCTTCAACCGGCCCCGGCGACGATGGCTATGAGTTGCAGGTCCTGGACAGCTACAACAACGCGACCTACACCAATGGCATGCTGGGCAGCCTGTATAAGCAGTCCATACCCTTCGCCAATGCTTCTCGCAAGCCCGGCGAGTGGTCCAGCTATGACGTCGTGTGGACCGCGCCGCGCTTCAACGACGACGGCACCCTCAAGACTCCCGCCTTCGCCACTGTCTTTGAAAACGGCGTGCTGGTCGACGACCATTTCGAACTAAAAGGCCAGACACTGAACAACGGCCAGCCCTTCTATAAGGCTTACGACACCGCGCCCATCAAACTGCAGGCCCACCCCGACAAGAGCGAACCCCTCAGCTTCCGCAACATCTGGGTGCGCGAGGTGAAGCACCAAGACGTCGCGCCCCACAACTGAATCGTCCCAAGCAAGGCAAAGCGAGTAATACAGGCGCCGCGCGGCGAAGGGTTCGTGTTCTCGCGCTCAGCGCATCGCAGCGATCAAACCGGACGAGACACTTCGCCGCCTTCTTACGCATACGCCGCCTGATTTAGCAGCTATGGTTAGTGGTGCTCGCCGCCGCCACCGTGCGAGCCGCCGCCGCCGCCGTGCGGTGCGCCAGCAGGGGATGCTGTTGCGTGAGGGGCTGCAGCATGCGATGCCGACACATGGGATGCGCCGTTACCATGTGCAGTTGAGCCAACGGAGCGGCCCGCGGAAGCCCGGTTTGCGGGGGAGGCATCTCTGCTGCTGGTGCGCGCTGCGGCTCCGCCTCCCCGACTGGCTGCAAAGCCACCTCCGCCGTTATATCTTCCGCCGCCACCGCTGCTGAAGCGATGGCTGCCCCAGCCGTGGCTATAACCCCAGCCCGACCATGGGCCCATCCCCAGGAAGATGCCGTTATAGAAATAGCCCGGCCCATAAAAGCCGACGGGTGCGCAGGCGTAGGGAGCGTAGTCATAGTAGCCATAGGAACATACGGGTTGAATGCCTATGCGAATGGAAATTTGGGCGTCGACACCTGGCTGGAGGGCCAGGGGTGCGAACAATGCTGTAGTACAGAGCAGGGTTTTGAGTCCGCGCATTTGTGATCCCCTTCAAGGCGTCTGCGGTTCGTAGAATTGCGTAGGAGGCCAGGTTGCGGACGAAAATAACCCAGCAACAGCAGCGACCAAGCGACCATAAGGGCTTTGAACTCGTCCACGACGGTCCGTTAAGTACGCCGGCGCTGTCCTGTATCTACCCTTACGTTATTCACTGTAGTAGTTATGACCACCGTGGTCTGAGCAATATGAACCACAGAGGCTGGCACCTCTCGCTCGCAACCTCATCGATTCTGCGGCCGCGTGTTCTTATTGTTCTATGAGTCCGATCGGGCCTTCGAGTGCAATAGTGGTTCCGTCGGCTCCCTCCGCCGCCAGTAAACGGCTACTGCCGTGGCTTGTCGCGGTTGCGTTCTTCATGGAGTCGCTCGATACCACCATCCTCAATACGGCGGTGCCGGCGATCTCGGCAGCTCTCCATGTTGGCCCTCTCAGCATGAAGGCTGTACTGGCCAGCTACACGCTGAGCCTCGCGGTGTTCATCCCTATCAGCGGCTGGGTTGCGGACAGGTTCGGGACCAGACGTGTGTTCGCTGCAGCAATCGGAATCTTTACATTAGGGTCCTTTTTATGCGGCATATCGAGCAATATCCATATACTCGTTGCCTGCCGCATTCTGCAAGGCTGCGGCGGCTCCATGATGGTGCCGGTAGGCCGGCTCACCCTGGTGCGGACGTTCGCGAAGGGCGATCTTCTCCGCACCATGAGCTTCGTTTCGATACCGGCCCTGATCGCTCCGATGCTGGGGCCGATTGCCGGCGGTTTGATTGTCGGGTATCTTCACTGGCGAGTGATCTTCTTTCTCAACATTCCCATCGGTCTGATGGGCTTGATTCTCGTCTATCTGCACTTGCCTGACTACCGGGAAGAGACGCACCCATTGGACACGGCAGGGCTGATCCTCTTTGGCTCCGGCATCGCGCTGCTGTCCTATGTGTTGGAAGTATTCGGGGAGCATACCCTTAGCGTGCGCGCGATCGCTGGATTATTAGCGCTTTCTCTCGCATTGCTCGCCGGTTATTGGTTGCACGCGAAATCGCTCGCTTTCCCATTGCTCCAGCTCAGCTTATTCAAGATTCGTACCTTCCGTGCGGCAGTCAGCGGGAGTTTCTTTACTCGTCTAGGGATCGGAGGGGTGCCGTTTCTCTTGCCCTTGCTGTACCAGGTCGGTCTGGGGTTCAGTCCGGTGCAGTCGGGTCTGCTCATCATGCCGCAGGCTCTGGCGGCCATCTGCATGAAGACCTTCATGCCCCGCATCTTGTCAGGCCTTGGCTATCGTTGGGTGCTTATCTCCAACACAATCATCCTTGGGCTGCTCCTTCTACTGTTCGCGACCATCGGCCTTCATACGCCGGTCTGGATCATCGTGCTGCAGGCGTTCTTTTATGGGGCCTTTACGTCATTGCAGTACACCAGCATGAATACCCTGGTCTATGCCGACACCACGGACCAGGAGAGCAGCGCTGCCAGTTCCATCGCGAGCACGATGCAACAGATGTCGATCAGCTTCGGGGTCGCGACTGCGGGATTGGCCACAGCATTCTTCGTTCCTCATAATGGCCAATCCGGTCCGGCGGAGATGATCCACGGTATTCACAAAGCGCTCGTGGCGCTCGGTGCACTGACTATTTTGTCGACGGTTGTCTTCCGCAGCCTGAAGCGCGGGGATGGTGACGCTGTGAGTCACCAAAAAGTATTCCATCCGGGCGGTTGAACGGAACGCCGGCCTTATTTAGCGCCAGCCGAGAGCAGGGGCTACTGTCGTCAGGATTGCCTCCAGGACATGCGCATTGTAGGCAACGCCAAGTTGGTTTGGGACGGTGAGCAATAGCGTGTCGGCTTCAGCGATAGCCTCGTCTTTCCTAAGCTGCTCAATCAGGACATCCGGTTCAGCAGCGTAGCTGCGGCCGAAGATCGCTCGTGTGGTTTCATCAAGGAAGCCGACCTTGTCCTCTTCCTGGCCGCTGCGTCCGAAATAGGCCCGGTCACGGTCGTCGATCAACGCGAAGATACTGCGGCTGACAGAGACACGCGGAGTGCGAGCGTGCCCAGCTTCCTTCCAGGCTGCGCGGAAGGAGCGAATCTGCGCGGCTTGTTGGATGTGGAGCGGCTCGCCAGTCTCGTCGAATTTGAGGGTCGAGGTCTGCATATTCATTCCCAGCTTCGCGGCCCACGCAGCGGTCGCGTTGGAAGCAGACCCCCACCAGATCCGATCCCGCAATCCTTCGGAGTAAGGCTCAAGACGCAGAAGCCCTGGCGGATTGGGAAACATCGGACGTGGATTAGGCTTAGCAAAGCCTTTCCCGCGCAGTAGCTCGAGAAATTCTTCAGTGTGCTGCCGTCCTATAGCCGCATCGTCTTCCCCTTCCATCGGGCTGTAGCCAAAATAGCGCCAACCATCGATGACCTGCTCGGGAGAGCCGCGGCTGATTCCCAACTGAAGCCGGCCTCCGGAGATTAGGTCCGCAGCCCCTGCGTCCTCCGCCATGTAATGAGGATTCTCGTACCGCATGTCGATCACAGCGGTGCCAATTTCAATCTTTCGCGTCTTAGCGCCAACGGCTGCCAGCAGTGGAAAGGGCGACGCGAGTTGCTGCGCGAAGTGATGGACACGGAAGTAGGCCCCATCCATTCCCAGCCGCTCGGCCTCCACGGCGAGGTCAATCGATTGCAGGAGCGCGCCGGCCGCCGACCGCGTTCCGGACTGCGGTGAAGGCGCCCAATGACCGAAGGAAAGGAATCCGATTTTCTTCATACGATCTAGTCTGCCATTCCGGCTAGAAGATATGAACGCTTTTCCTTTGTCAAAAGGACTGCGAGATCAGTGCGCAGGCTGAGCAGATAGAAGGCGCCGAGAATGGGCGACTTTATGTCGTCGTCAGCGGCGGCAAGCGAATCAAATTCAGCCTGGTTGGCGCGGCCGATGGGGCTGGAATTGGGGACCAGCAGGAGGACGGCGATGGCGACCGGCGGTGGCCGGAGCGGCAAGCTCACCCTGTAGTCGACCTGCTCCTCGGATGGCAGGACGTTCAGATCACCTTCAGCAAAAGCAGAACGACCACGATTGTGAGGATTAGGCTAACGCCGCCGCCGCCGTAGTAACCAATACCCGGCCCCATTCGATAGCCACCAAAACCAAACACTAAGATCAGAACAAGCAATAGAATTAGCACGCTGCCCTCCCATGGACAAATAGTCTCACTCCATGAGATGCCTATTCGTCGGCAGGTAGAAGAATGTTTCTTGGCGAGCCTGAAACAGGGTGAGCTGCTGCGCAATCAGCGAACCGCTAAGTTCCTCGCGCATGCGTTCGAGGGACCAGCGCATGGTCGCCTTGTCCGACCGTTTCAGGTTTCTGGATCAAACGAGGCGAACGGGTCTGCCAGCAACCTAGCACCTAGCATCCAGCCACTAGCAACCGCTACGCCATGCGGGCGATGAAGTAGCCGAAGAGGGCGAGCAACAGGCAGGCGATGGCGAAGGTTATCTTCTGGCGGGCGAGATAGCCGTCACGACCGGCAGTCATGCGGGGAACGAGCGGGACGCCGAGGGCAACGCCGGAGAGGAAGCCGCCGATGTGGGCGGCATTGTCGATGCGAATGCCGACGTTGACCACCATGGTGCTGAGACCGATGACAAGGTTGATGAGAGCGAACTTGACGACCGAGGAGCGCAAGCGACGGAGTTCGAACCAGGGGAAGGGCAGTTTGCGGTTGGAGAGCAAGACGATGAGAATTCCGGCGATGCCGAAGACCGCACCGGAGGCGCCGGCGCCGACCTGGACGAGGGCGCGGGGGTCGCGCGAGATCTGGAAGTAGGCGACGTCGGTAGCCATGCTGAGCAGGTTGCCGGCGATGCCGGTGATGAAGTAGACGGCGACCATGCCGAAGGGGCCGATGAGCGGCTCGCCAAGGATGCCGAGGTTCCAGAGGCACCACATGTTGGTGGCGATGTGCAGCAGGCCGATGTGGACGAAGGTGGCGGTGAGCAGGCGATACCACTGGCCATGCAGGACCAGCCAGGTGACGTTGGCGCCGTAGTGAACGAGGGCGGCCTCGGAGGGGTCCATGGCGCTGACGTGATGCAGGACCATCCAGAGATAGACGGCGATGTTGATGGCGAGCAGCAGGTAGGTGCCGGGGGCGGAGCGCGGGTCCCAGACGGAGTACTCGCGGCGGCGCGGGCGCGGCGGCGCTGCGTAGTCCTGAGGTGGATTGGCGGGTGGGACGACCTCGCCGCCGGGGCCTGGAAACGACTGTGCGAAGAACATGATGGCGTGCTCTTACGCTAACGCATTTTGCGGGCGAGCGCGAAAAGGCGACTACGGATTCACACGGATAAATGCGGATCAGAGACAAAACGAGTGATATGGAGTTGCCGCGGTCGTATCGATTCGGACGCGCGCAGCTATCCGAATGCCCACAGTTTTCAATCTGTGTATCGATCGAAGGGAGACTAGGCGGGGTGCTTCATCAGGCGCTCGCGGACCGACTGTGGGAGGTGCTGCTGCACGACGTCGGAGACCAGAGCGGGGATGGGCGTGACCAGGGCGATAAGCGCCCAGAGCAGAAGCGAGACGGCGAGGCCGGCGATGGCCGCAGCCTCCAAGGAGATGGTGACGGGGGTGTGGTAGACGTGGCCGTGGACGCTGTTGCCCAGGTGGGCGAGGACCTCAATCCGGTGCAGCACGGCAGTGGCGAGCAGGAAGGCGAGGATGGAGAGGGTGGAGACGGAGAGGAGCAGGATATCGATGGTGCGCGCGACCCTCTGGCTGCGGCGGCAGTGGGCACAGTCGACGAGGTGCTGGTCGTAGTCGGTGCGCATGGCCGGCGAGAGGTGGGAGATGTCAAAACGCCAGCCGGCGAGGATGTTGCCGATGAGCGGATCGGTGCACGGGGCGCTCATACGGTAGGGGCGGGAGCCGGGCTTGGGAAAGTTCAGCATACGTTGTATAGACATCATTCTACTTGATTTGATACCCGCGCAGGGGTAAAAGATGCATGCAAAGCGATGTCATCCCATGTACCGCCGGGCGGTGGGTTTGCCCGCCGTTCACAAAACAAAAGCGAACCACGCAGCAGTACGAATGGACACGGATGAAAGGCATGTTAGGAGGAGGGAATCTGACGACTTTCGCGTCTTGGATATGTGCCGAATCCGCGCTAAGTATCTTTTGGTCTTGAATTTAGAGGGAGATGGGGGCGAGGGGCGCATCCTGGCGGGCGAGGAGGACACGGTTGCCCAGCAATGACATACGGCCGATGAGGGCCTGCTCGGCGGCGAGCAGGGCGAGCTCGGGGGCGTTGTTCTGCTCGGAGAGGTGGCCGAGGACGATATAGGTGGCGCAGCCGTCGTAGTCGCCGGCGAGGAACTCAGCCGCGGCCAGATTGGAGAGATGGCCGACGCGGGAGAGGACGCGCTGCTTGACCGACCAGGGATAGGGCCCGTCGCGCAGCATTTCGAGGTCATGGTTGGACTCGAGCAGCAGGACGTCGACGCGGCGCAGTGCGGCCTTGACGTTGGGTGGGACGTAGCCGAGGTCGGTGGCAACGGCCATGCGCGCGCGCTCGGCACGGGACTCGAAGACGAAGCCGCAGGGGTCGGCGGCGTCATGCGGGATGGTGAAGGGGGTGACGGCGATGTCGCCGATGGCGAAGGCCGCGCCGGCGGAGAAGTACTCGACCGCGGGAAGGAAGGCCGGGTCGGGCTTGGTGGCGGTCATTTCGGAGTCTTCGTCGGGGTCGGGATCTTCAACTGCGGGGTCGGCGGAGGCTGTGAGGGTGCCGACGGCGGCGGCGGTTGGAGATTCTATGCCCACCCACGACGATGAAGGCCCCGTGAATGGGGCACCCAAAACGCCGGAGTCACCGGATTCAGCGGCGGCGGATTGCGCTGCGGCGGTCTGGGCAGCGCGGGTTTCCTTTTCGCGCTGGACGTGGTCGAGCCACTCAGCGTAGGTCATGGTGGTGCGCGGGGTGACCATGCGCACCCAGGCGCGGTGTGTGGGCTCGGTAAAGTAGACAGGGATGCGCAGGCGGCGAGCGAGGGTGGCGAGGCCGGAGACGTGGTCCTGATGCTCGTGGGTGATGAGGATGGCGGAGAGTGAGGCGGGGTCCTCGCCGGCGATGGCCATGCGTTTGAGCAGCTCGCGGCAGGAGAGGCCGGCGTCGATGAGCAGGCGTGTGTGCGCGGAGGCGACGACCGTGGAGTTGCCTTTGGAGCCGGAGGCGAGGACGGTCATGCGCATTCGCTTAAGATACGCCGCGGGGATGTGAATATGCGGGACCGGCTGCGCGGGCGAGTGCCTTTATGGGTGCGGGCGGGCGGGATCTTTGGGCAAGGTCGCCGTTGCGGGGTGGGGGAGATCGCGAAGCGATGTCTCCCGCAAGAGATAGATGCGGTAGCTGGCGGGGGTCTCCTCACGAGACCACCAGCGCGCAGTGCGCGCGGGCGACCACTGGGTCGCGAGGGTGTAATGCCTGCCGAGGCGATCTTCGAAGGCGGGCCAGCGAGCTAGTTTTTCAAAGTCGTCGGGGCCGTCGATGTGCAGGTGCGAGGTGACGACGATGACCTGGGGCGGGTGGGCGGCAACGGAGGTGAGGAAGGCGGCGCGTGTGTCGCGGATGACAGGGATGGTCGCAGTGGGCTGCCGGTCGGTGGGGCTGCCGAAGAGCAGGAAGTCGGAGAGCACGCCGGTGGCGGGTTCGAGCCGCATTCGGTAGAGGACGTTGTTGCAGCCGGAGATGGAATCGATGCACTGGATGTGGCCGGAGAGCGACGGGCCACCAAGAGCGTTGAGGTTGGATTGGAGCGAGGAGATGAAGTCGGTCTGCCACCAGCGGTAGCGATGGATGAGCACGGCGGATTGCGGAGCAAGGAAGAGCGCGCCGTAGGCGAGGGCGAGTGCGGCAAGGGTCTGCGCGAGTTTTTTCGAGACCGGCCGGCGGGGGGGCGCAGTGGCCGGTTGCGAGTGTGTGGAGAGATTGAGGATTGCGGTGAGGTCGAGCGCGATCAGCGGCAGCAGAAAGACGAGCAGCGGATAGCGGTAGTAGGGCAGCGCGCGCTGCTGGGCGACGCAATTGAGCAGGCCGAAGAGGACGCCGAGGAGGAGCGCGGTGCGCTCCCAACTCTGCGGCGGTTTGCGGAGGGACCAGACGATGCGCGGCGGGCGCGGCGCGAGAGCTTCGAGCAAGAGGACGAGGAGCCAGAGGATGACCAGTGCGAGCAGAGGGGAGAGGCTGTGCAGCAGGACGAAGCCCAGTGGACGATGGCCGAGCGAGGCGTAGTAGGGGACGATTCCGCGGAAGCCGGCGAGGAAGGCGGAGAAAGCGTGCTTGCGCAGGAGGAAAAGGAGCGCGAGCAATGGCGCGATGAAGTAGGCGACGAGAGCGGAGACGGCGAGGCGCGTCCACTGGGTGTTTTGTGCATGACCCGGTTGTGCTTGATCTGGGCGCAGAGCGTGGAGGGCGAGCAGAAGCTGAACGAGGGTGAGCAGGATGGCGGTGGGCTTGATGGTGGCCGCGAGGCCGGAGAAGAGGCCGAAGAGGGCGGCATAGAGGATGGCGCGGCTTGCGGAGTGGTTGAGCGTGGTGGGCGCGTCGTCCTGTGCGCCGCGGCGAACAGCGAGGGAGAGGAAGGCCGTGGCGGCGAGCAGGCAGACGGCCATGGTGAGGTCGCGCTGGCCGCCCTCGGAGAGACCGTCGCGGCCGTGGATCAGGATGAAGAGCGACGAGGCGAAGAGGGCGGCGAGCCAGTTGCATTTCGATCCCACCCATGACAATGAAACTGTCATGGATGGGGCACCCGGATTTGTGGCCGATGGCGCTGGGTTGCGGCAGATGAGCGCGAAGCAGGCGGAAGCGACGAGCAGGAGGGTGAAATCGAAGAGGCGCCAGGCGAGCGCGCCCATGCCGAAGACGTGCATGGCGGCCAGCTCGATGAGGTAGGAGCCGGGCATGTTCATGTCGCCGAGCTGGTGGTAGGGCGCCCAGCCGCGGGAGATGAGGAAGGCGATGTAGTGGATGAGCGAGGCGTCGCCGACCAGCGGCCAGCGCCAGGTAAAGGCGAAGAAGCTGAGTGCCGAGACAGCGAGCGAAACGGCGAGGGCTAGGCGGAAGAGGCGTGCGGAGTCGAGGCGCACGGGGTCGGGCTAGGCCTTGGGCCGCAAGGGCGCGAGGAAGTTGACGGTCGAGCGCAGGATGACCTTGCCGTCCTGGTTGTAGGCGAGGGTGCGGGTGCGGACGACGCCGAAGTCGGGTCGCGACTGGGACTGGCGGACGCCGATGACCTCGATCTCGGTGCGGATGGTGTCGCCGGGGCGGACGGGCTCGGTCCAGCGCATCTCCTCGGCGCCGGCGCCGATCATGCCGCCGGAGACGCGGATGGACTGCACGCGCAGGCGCATCACGATAGCGGCGGTAAGCCAGCCGGAGGCGGCCAGGCCGTGGAAGAAAGAAGCCTCGCCGGCGGCCTCGTCCAGATGAAAGGGCTGGGGATCGTACTTCTCGCCGAACTCCTTGATCTCGGCTGCGGTGACCTTGTAGACGCCGACGGAGTCGAAGCGCTGGCCGACGTAGAAGTCTTCAAAGTAGAGGTCTTTGGACATCGTTGTGTTTCCTCTTGGTTCTGATGGTACGGCGGCGCTCTCGCCTGAGCAAGGAAGCGACGGTTCCTCAGTTCTCCGATGGCTTCTCCAGATGATCGACGACCAGGTACTCCGTGGGGGCGGTCGCCGGCTGCAGCTTGAGCCCAAGCTGATCTTGCAGAGCGTTGGAGAGCGAAGCTGCTGTCTCCTGCTGGGTATCATTCCCGTCGGGTGCGGGTGTGTTCGCATCCGGCTGGGGAAGCTGCAGCGCGAAGTCAAACCTGCTGGTGAGGCCGGTTTTGTCGACGACCGGTCGGCCGAGGCCGAGAGCTTCGAATCCGCTCGTGGAGAGCGATACGGCGAGGTCGCTCATGCTCGCCGCCTCGCCGGTGAGCTGTCCCTGACCGGTCGTGAAGATGGTCGCGCCGTGCTGGAAGCCGCCCGGATTGGCCTTCGCCGTGTTGGGATGCGCCTCGCCGGGCGTTGCTTCCTTCAACTTCGGCCCGCCCTTCGCGACGACCAGAGCGTAGACCGGCCTGTCCTTGGTCTCGCGATGTGCCTGCAGCTTGAAGCGGTCGGCCAGAACAGGTTGCAGCATGGCCGCGCGCTGCTTGTTGGTGAGAGCGTGGTAGGCGGCTAGATTGGAGGGGTCGACTTTTGCGACGATGTCGTAGCGCTCGGTCCAGGCCCAGTCGGGTATTCCTGCAACAAAATTCGGATCGTTGATCTGCCAGGCGAAGAAGAGGGCCAGCGCCAGCGGTACGTTGGTCATGGTGATGTCGTCGGTGTCCGCCGCGGACTGCCGCGTCATCTCACGGCTTCCGGAGATATTCCGCCGCACGGAGACGACATCGAAGCTAAACTGGGGCACGGCCGTCGCGCCGGCCGCCGAGGGTGGGCTGGGCGCCGGCGTCTGCGCCGGCATCATCCCACAGAAAGCTGTAAACAGGAAGATGGACCCGCCGAGAAACAGCGTGAGTGTGAGAAAGCTGCGAGGCCTGCGCTCAATCTCTGAAGTCATCGGATAGGATCTGCTCCTGTCAGGAAACATCTTACCGGCAGGCGATGAGGAGGACGGTGATGTTGTCGCGACCGCCGTGTGCGTTGGCGGCGTCGATGAGGGCGTGGGCGGCTGCATCGAGCGCGGCGGGTTCGAGTGAGGCAGAGGGTGATACTGGAGACGGAGACGAGTGTGCGGTGGTAGGTGTGCGGGCGAGGGAGTCGGTGAGGAGGCGGGCGATGGCGTCGTCGTTGAGCTCGCGGGTGAGTCCGTCGGAGGCGAGCAGGTAGAGGTCGCCGGGCTGGATGGGATGAGCAGCAATCTCAGGCTCGACGGTGTCGACGGAGCCGACGGCGCGGGTGATGACGTTGCGCACCGGCGAGCATTCGGCCTGGACGCGGCTGAGCAGGCCGGCGCGGACCTGCTCCTCAACCAGGGAGTGGTCGCGGGTGAGAAGGGTGAGCGCGGCAACATCTCCGTCGCGGCGCAGGCGGTAGCAGCGGCTGTCGCCGACGTGGGTGAGCCAGAGGGTAAGGCATTCCGGGGCAGCTTGTTGCGGAGTGGTGACGCCATTCGGCAGGGCAGTGGTGTGATCGAGCAAAGCGGCGGTTGGATCGAGTGAACCAGCGACTGGATCGAGCAGGGCAGCGACGAGGGTGGTCGCCATGCCGCGCAGGGAACGGGACTTTTGCGCGCGCTCAAAGACGGCGCGGTTGGCGCTGCGCACGGCCTCATGCAGGCGGGCGTGAGGGTGGTGGGGGTCTTCTGAGTCCGAGTCGGAGTTAGCGGCGGGTCTTGTCTTACTGCTTGGGGTGGAGGCGGCCTCGGAGCGGCTGAGTGCGTTGAGGAAGGCTTCGACTGCGAGATGGCTGGCGACCTCGCCTCCAGCGGCTCCGCCGACGCCGTCGCAGACGACGAAGGCCGCGCGCTCGGGCAGTGCAGCGCAGGCGTCCTGGTTGACGTGGCGGACGCGGCCGGGGTGGGAGAGCATGGCGAAGGAGAAGCGGGAGGAGGCGGCGGCGCCGGGGGCGGGGGTTGGCGAGTACGGCCTGGGAGATTTCAGGGCAGCGGCTTGGGACATTTCAGCACCGGCGATCGTGCACAGTGGGATCGATGCAACGATACTCCCTGACGCGCGGGAGTCAAAGGGCGATGCGCGGGAGGTTACTCTAGGAACGGGTCTCATATACCCACGCATGCGCTGCGCTCACGGTATGGAACCCGCTTTGATGGCGGCTTCCATCCAACGCTTCTCATTCGTCCCGGTTGCTTATGAAACCGGTTCGTGTGCAAATGGCTTTGAGGCGATGCGCGACGAGGGGGATGGCGGATTGAACCGAATACTCCATGGCGACAACCTCGCCGCACTGCGTACGATGGCAAGCGGCGAGGCTGCGCTGATTTACATCGATCCGCCGTTCAACACCGGCAAGGCGCAGACCCGTACGCAGATCCGGACGGTGCAGGACAAGACCGGGGGCGACCGGGTCGGCTTTGGCGGGCGGAGTTACCGCACGGAAAAGCTGGGGACGACGAGCTACGCGGACCATTTCGACGACTTTATCGGCTTCCTGCGGCCGCGGGTGGAAGAGGCGTACCGTGTGCTGGCGGCGTCGGGAAGCTTCTTTCTCCATATCGATTACCGCGAGGCGCATTACTGCAAGGTGATGCTGGACGAGGTTTTTGGCCGCGCATGTTTTCAGAACGAGATCATCTGGGCATACGACTATGGCGCGCGGGCGACACGGCGCTGGCCGGCCAAGCATGACACCATCCTGTGGTACACACGCGACCCGAAGCGCTACACCTTCAATTTAAGTGAGAGCGACCGCATCCCCTATATGGCGCCGGGGCTGGTAGGCGCGGAGAAGGCGGCACGGGGCAAGACGCCGACCGACGTGTGGTGGCACACTATCGTGTCGCCGACGGGCAAGGAGAAGACCGGCTACGCGACGCAGAAGCCGCTGGGGATTCTGGAGCGGATTGTGCGCGTGCACTCGAACCCGGGCGACCTGGTGCTGGACTTCTTCGCTGGCAGCGGGACGACAGGCGCAGCGGCTGCGAAGCACGGGCGGGCGTTCTGCATGGTAGATGAGAGCGCGGAGGCGGTGCGGGTGATGGAAAAACGGCTGCAGTTAAAGGCAGAGCGGGTCTAATGCGCCGTGTGCGCAGAACTTCCATCGTTGGGTGCTGGCTAGCTCTGGGCCTGCTTGAGCGCGAAGTCGCCGATGATGGGGAGCTTGAAGTACGCGCCCTTGACGGCATTGAGCACACAGATGAGCCAGACGATGAAGAAGCCGAGGTCGAGCAGACCCAGAAGCATGGAGAACAGGATGAAGCCGAAGGGAAACATCAGGATTCTGGCCGCGTAGTAGACGACGCACCACACGAGGAAGAGTCCGATGGACTGGAAGGAGTGGAAGCGGACGAGCGGCGTTTTGTTGTACGGCTCCAGGATAAGGAAGAGCACGGCGGGAATGAAGGTGATGTAGGAGAGCGCGGCTGCGGCGTTGGGCGAGAGGCCGGAGCCAGCGGCGGGCGGCGGCGGCAGGTAGGCGGACGCGGGCGGTGCGAGCGGCGGCGGGGCGGATGCGGGCGCGGCGGGCGGAACGGCGGCCAGCAGCGGCGCGCCGCAGTGGTTGCAGAAGGCCGCGGGTTCGGCGCCGGGGGTCGCGACTTCGTTATGGCAAACGGGACACTGCATGGGGTTTAGCTCCTTCGGAACGAGGATGGCGATCAGGTCTGGCTACGGCGCAGCGTGCGGCTCCGGCGTACAGTTCCAGGGAGCCTTCAGCATACTCGCATGGCCGGGGAGAGCGACAGGCTTTTATACCCGAAGCGAAGGCAGGAGTGCCGGAACGCAAAGGCGGAACGATGGGGCAGCCGCGCACGCAGGGTAACGTAAGCCGGGGCGATGTTAGGCTGGGCGACGTAAGATGGTGTGCATGAAATACCTGATTGCGATTCTGGCGGTCGCGGGGCTCTACGTTAGTTCACGGGCGCTGCAGGTCCACTATCTGCCGCCCGGTGCGGCGCTGCCCTGCGCCGTCTCCGCACGCTGGGACTGCGGCGAGGTGAACCAGGGTAATTATTCGGTATTCCCGCCGAAGAGCATCGACGAATACGACGAGAACGGCCAGTACCATCCGAGCAAGCTGCATATTCCGATCTCGCTGATCGGCATTGTGGGCTATTCGCTGATCCTGCTGTGCGCGCTGCTGGGGCGGCTGCGGCTGGTGCTGGAGCTGGCGCGGATCGGCTTCTTCTGCGGGGCGTTCCTGAGCTACATCGAGGCGTACATCATCACCAAGTGGTGCATCTACTGCGTGTGGTCGATGGCGATCATGACGGCGATCCTGGTGCTGTCGATGGTTGCGGTGCTGCTGCGGCGCAGGCGGCGGGCGGAGTCAGTAGTGGCCGTGCTGCTGAGTGAGGAGTAGCCGATGTGGCCGAAGCTGTTGCTGGAACTCTTTCCCCACGTCGCGCGGCTGGTGCCGATGGCGGACAAATACTTGTCCGGAAGGGGCGCGCAGGACAAGGCACACGCTGCGGCGTTGGTGCTGCTGGGCGAGGAGATGCGCGTGGGGTTGGGGCAGGCGGGTGAGGTCAACACCGCGTTGCAGCAGACGCTGAAGGAACAGGGCGAGCAGATCGCAGAGGTGGGCGTGGAGGCGACGCGCGCGCGCATGGGTGTGGAGGCGGTGGAGGAGCGCGTGGCAAAGCTGGAGCGGTCGGCGACGACGGCGGTGCGGGCGGGGGTCGCGGCGCTGGTGCTGCTCGTTGGGGTGGTGGTGCTGCTGGCGATAGTGCTGGTGAGGCTGAAGGCGCGGTAGGGCGCGGCGCTACGCAGCCGGTAGAGGCCCAGCCGGTAGAATTGAGGTATGGGGATCAGCCGCGAACAGGCGCTGGAGTGCTTCCGGAGCGAAGATTTAGTTGGCATAGGAATGGAGGCCGACGCGGTGCGGCGACGGCTCAATCCAGAGGGCGTGGTGAGCTACGCGGTGGCGTGCCGAGTGGATTGCGCAGCGCTAGTGAGCGAAGGCGATCCGGCGGAGGCGAAGCTGAAGGTGGCGCGCGCGGCGATCGCTGCGGCGGTGGAGAACGGGGCTACAGGGGTGCGGCTGGTGGGCGCAGTGGCTATGGTCCCTGATGAGCTGACGTGGCTGGAGGGAGCGTTGCGCGAACTGCGGCGGCAGTTTCCGCAGATATGGCTGGAAGGGCCGACGGCGGCGGAGGTGGTGGAGATGGCGGCGCGCGGTGGTCTTGGCATGCGCGAGGTGATCGCGCGGCTGAGGGACGCGGGGCTGAACGCGATTGCGGGGGATGGGATTGGGCTGGGGGATTCGCTTGGTGTGAGCGATTGGATCGAGGTGCATCGCGCGGCGCACGATCTGGGAATGCGGACTGTAGCGGGGATGGTCTTCGGGATCAGCGATACCGTTGAGCAGCGGGCGAATTTTCTGGGGGCGGTGCGCAGATTGCAGGAGGAGACGGGCGGCTTTGCGGCGTTGGTGCCGATGGCGGCTGCTGCACCCGGCGAGCGGGAGCTCGACGGGGTGACTGCAGTAGAGCGGCTGAAGACGTTGGCGATTGCGCGCATGTTGGTGGACAACGTGGAGAACGTGCAGGCGGACGGGATTGTGGCGGAAATGGGTGGGCTGAAGGTGCTGCAGACGGCGCTGCGTTTTGGCGCGAACGATGCAGGCGCTGTGATAGTAGCGGGCGACGGCCTGCGCGCGGGAGCGACCGAGGAGGATTTGAGGCGGATCATCCGCGATGCGGGGTTCCGGCCGGCGGAGCGGGACGCGGCCTACCGGGCGATGATGCTGAGCTGAAGCTACGCTGTCTTGAGGCCGGCTTCGGCGATGGCGTTGGATATGAGTTCGTCGGCGACGCCTTGCTTGCGCAGGCTTTCGGTGAGCGCCTGCACCTGCGAGCCGTCGAGGCGTTCGAGGTCGCTGCGCAAGCCCTCGCTGATGTAGGCCTTGATAAGCGACTGATAGCCGGAAAATCCCAGGCTGGGCGCGATCTCCTTGAGGTCCTCGATTACGTTCTCCGGGATACGGAGGCTGATCGAGGTCATTACGCGCCTGGTGTTCATGCGCTCCCGCATTCGTTCACTCGCCGTCTTCATAGAGTCTCCTTTCCTGTGCGCTGGCCTCTCGGGCTGAGATTATTCGGATCCGATCGTGCTCGCGGCTCACATGCACCACGTAGAGCAGCTTTCGATCTTTGCTCAGGCCGATGAGGGCAAGCCTGCTCTCTCCAGCAACGCTGGCATCCACGAAGGCGGACAACTCATCGAAGAAGACTTCGCAGGCGGTCTGGAAGTGGATGCCATGCTTGGCAAAATTGTCCCTCTCCTTCTGCGAATCCCAAACGAATGTCTGGTCTCGATAGAGGTAGAAGGCGTCCACATTCTATGTATATACTTTGCATATGCGAAGCGCAAGAGGTAAGCCTAAACCTAGCAAGCTGATTACTTCGCGTAGAATCGGGACGAACGGCAAAGCCAGCCTTCATCCCTGGAGTCACTTTCCCTGCCTACTTCTTTCAACAACCTGCAGCCGAATCCCTTCGGCACGGCGCTGACGAATCTGCTGGGTCGGCTGCATGCGCCGCCGGCGATGTTTCTAGCGTCGAAGGGGCTTGGGCATTATCTGCACACCCACTACGGCGATCACACGTTTCGCGGCCTGTATCGCTGGAACACGTTCGACCTCTGCATGCTGATCCCGTACTTCGTGGTGATGCTGATCCTGGCGTTCTACGGGATCCATCGCTACCAGCTGGTGTGGCTCTACTACCGCAATAAGAAGAATGCGGCGAAGTGGGACGAGCCGGGCGGACGGTATGCAGAGGGCGAGCTGCCGTTTGTGACCGTACAGCTGCCCATCTACAACGAGCAGTTTGTGGTGGACCGGCTGATCGACGCGATCTGCCGGCTGGACTATCCGCGAGACCGGTTCGAGATCCAACTGCTGGACGACTCGACCGACGAGACGGTGGAGGTGGCGCGCGAAGTCGTCGAGCGCTACGCGCGCGGGTTTGCAGGGCTCGATGGGCAGCCGATCGTGCATGTGCACCGGACGAATCGCCACGGATATAAGGCGGGTGCGCTGGACGAGGGGCTCAAGTCCGCGCGCGGCGAGCTGATCGCGATCTTCGATGCGGACTTTGTGCCGCCGCCGGACTGGCTGATGAAGGTGGTGCCGCACTTCGCCGAGCCGGGGATCGGGATGGTGCAGACGCGGTGGACGCATCTGAACCGCAATTACAACTTCATGACGCAGGTGGAAGCCATCCTCTTAGACGGACACTTTGTGCTGGAGCATGGCGGGCGGTCGCGCGCAGGGGTGTTCTTCAACTTCAACGGCACGGCAGGGGTGTGGCGCAGGATGGCGATCGAGCAGGCGGGCGGCTGGCAGCATGACACGCTGACCGAGGACACCGACCTGAGCTATCGCGCGCAACTGAAGGGATGGAAATTTAAATACCTGCAGGATGTGGAGTGTCCGGCGGAGCTGCCCATCGAGATGACAGCGTTCAAGACGCAGCAGGCGCGCTGGGCCAAGGGGCTGATCCAGACGGGCAAGAAGATTCTGCCGCAGGTGATGAAGAGTGACGCGCCGTGGCATACCAAGCTGGAGGCGTGGTATCACCTGACGGCGAACATCAGCTATCCGCTGATGATTGTGCTGAGCGTGCTGCTGATGCCGGCGATGATCATTCGCAGCTGGCAGGGCTATATCCAGATGCTGTTGATCGACTTTCCGCTGTTTGTGGCGAGCACGATGTCGGTTTCCACCTTCTATCTTGTCAGCCAGAAGGAGCTGCACCCGAAGACGTGGACCAGGACGTTTCTGTACGTTCCGGTGCTGATGGCATTGGGCGGGGTGGGGCTGACCATCAGCAACGCGATTGCGGTGATCGAGGCGCTGGCGGGCAAGAAGTCGGCGTTTGCGCGCACACCGAAGTATCGCGTGGCGAAGAAGGGCGAGAAGTCGCAGGCCAAGGTATACCGCAAGCGGCTGGGCATTGTGCCGTGGATCGAGATTGCGGTGGGCGCTTACTTTGTGTGGACCATCTGGTACGCGATGTCGACGGAGAACTACTTCACCGTGCCGTTCCTGGTGCTGTTCGTCTTCGGCTACTGGTACACCGGCTTCCTGAGCCTGCTGCAGGGAAGGTTTGAGCGCGCGGGCAAGCCGGAGGGCAGCGTGCATGAGAAGCCATATCCGGTTGGAATCTGAACGGGGATCTGAACCATGCAGGTGGTTACGAGCCAGCATCCGGCGATCTTCGGAGTTTTCTCCATTGCTCTACTTGCGATTATCTGGATTGCGATAGGTCTCTTAATCAGTTGGATCACAGGATGGCGTGCGTTGGCGGAGCGTTATAAGACGGACCGCGAATTTCCAGAGCACAAACGGTGGATGCAGAGCGCGAGGATGCGGGCCGGGGTCCGTTTCAACCACGCTCTTACTCTCGGCTCCGATGCGGAAGGGATTTATGTGGGGATGACTCTTCCCATGTTTCCCGGCAATCCTCGGCTGTTTATTCCATGGAGCGATGTGCGAGTGGAGGAGCCGCAGCGCCTGCTGTGGTTGATGATGCGCGCACTGCGCCTGGGAACGGATGGGATTCCTCTTCGGGTGAGGGAGCCGCTGGCGGAGTTTCTGCTGCAGCCGCGCGGCGGGATGAATGCGACAGTCCCGGGCATAGTCAGCTCGACGTTTTAGTCCGCGCAAGGCGAACCTCATTTTGCACAGGAATGACGCGGGCGGCGCGAGTGCGAGGCGGGGGATCGGCTCTATACTTCGGGTATGAGTTCCGGCGTAAGTGTGGATGAGTTTCAGGCGCTCGAGCAGAAGGTGCTGCGGGCGGTGGAGATTGTGAAGCGGGAGCGCGAGGCGCGCGCGGCCGCGGAGAGCGAGGTCACGTCCCTGCGCGGGCAGCTTGCGGCGCAGATGGGCGCCGCGGAGGGACAGGTGCGCGAGGCGCACCGCGAGAAGGAGGCGGCCGAGAGCCAGATCGCTGCGCTGAGCAAGGAGCGCGAGGCGGTGCGGCAGCGCGTGGAGAAGATGCTGCAGCAGATGGACGAGCTGCTGTAGCGGAGAACGAGGAGACGCGAGATGGGGCGAAAATCTGAAGAGGCGGGCGCGGTGGAAACGGCTGGCGTCGTGGGTGCGGTGAGCGTCGACATCTACGATCAGGTCTACCATCTGCGCGGGACCGACGCGAAGCACATCGAGCGGCTGGCGGCGCTCGTGGACGGCAAGATGCGTTCGGTGGCATCGCACGGGGCCACAGTGGATTCGCTGCGGGTGGCTGTGCTGGCGTCGTTGAATATCGCTGACGAGCTGATGGCGCTGCGCGCGCGCTACGATGCGCTGGCGGGGAGCGCGGGCGAAACGGCGGAGTCGCTGCGCAGCCGCGCGGGAACGCTGTCCGGGATGCTGGACGAGGTGCTCGAAGACCGCAAGGCGGGATGAGGCACGCTTGACGGGAATCGGCAGCGCAGCGTAAGTTCGGACTCTCCCCCAGGGCCGGATTCTTTAGCAACTCAATCTCAATTGAAGTCCGCCGCGAAAACGCGGGCGGCAGGAGTGTTGCATGCGCATGATGATGATCGTCTCCTTTCCGATCGAGCCCTTTAACAGCGCGGTACGCGACGGCTCCGCGGGAGCCAAGATGCAGAAGATACTGGCGGCACAGAAGCCGGAGGCCGCGTACTTCACGGACATGGACGGAAAGCGCACGGCGATTCTGATCGTCGAGCTGGCGAAGGCGTCCGACATTCCGGCGTTGGCGGAGCCATGGTTTCTCACCTTCAACGCAAGCCTGGAAGCCCATCCGGTGATGACGCCGGAGGACCTGGGGGCGGCTGGTCTGGAGAAGCTGGGCAAGGAATGGGGCTGATAGCTTCTGCGCGACGTGATGCGAGGCGGCAGGCGCGGAGGCGGGAGCGGCGGCGTTGCAAGTGAGGCCACGCCGCGTCGAGGATACGGGGCATGGAGCGCGCGGGATGCGACAGGTTGGTGACGGCGTTCTGAAGCGAGTAGAGGAGGAGGCCGGCACGCTTGTCGTCGATAGTGCGGGCGGCGAGGCGGGCGGCGATCTCGGCGAGGGCGGCCTGGACCTGGGCGCGGTCGCGAAGTCCGGCGAGGGCGGGGACGAGCTCGAAGGGGTCAGAGCGGACGATGTTGACGACGGGATCGACGATGCGGTGGCGGATGCAGGCGTACTCATTGCGGATGGCGAAGGCGCGACAGCGGCGGCCTTCGGAGTTGTAATGCACGCATTGGTGCGTGCGGAACGGCTCGGCCTTCATCTGGTCCCACTCGTTCATATGGTGTCTACCCCCTATGTCACTATGTCAAGTTGTTGATACGATTGCGGTTGGGTGGGGTATGTCGCGGATATGGTGCAAAATGGGTTTCTCCTTTCTCCGATTGGGGCCTAGTTAAATTGTACGGGTTTAGGGGAAACTAAAATGCCAACTCTATCCTTAATGGAATGAGGGAGATGAGTGGTTTTGGGGCTTGACAAGCTTTTAGCGAGTCAGCGAGTCAGCGAGTCAGCGAGTCAGCGAGGATGGCTGGCGTGCCCTTCCGGGTTACTTCTGGGGGGTAAAATGCGCGACTTGGTCCGAGAGGCGACCCCACCCATCCCGCAGAACGGGATTAATGGGGCACCCAAGACGCTGATGCGGCGCGACTCTCCGCGCCTCAGGGGCGATACGGTGGGGTGGGGCGTTGTAAAGTGGTGGGGTTGGGCGGGAAGAAGTCAGGACGGGAAGAAGCGAAAAGAGAGACGAAGAGGGAGGGTGCGATGGGGTTAAGTTATGCGAAGGACATACGGCCGCTGTTCCGGGAGGGGGACGTGCGGTGCATGAAGCCGGCGGGGATCGCTCTCGATGACGCCGGGTGGATGTGCGTGGCGGCGAATGCGGCGCTGGTGTATGGGGCGGTGTCCGCGGGGAAGATGCCTCCGGATGCTCCGTGGCCCAAGGAGCGGGTCGCGCTGTTCAAGGCGTGGATGGATGCAGGGCTGCCGGGGTAGGGGTGCAGCTACGCCGCATAGGCGAGTAGCGAGTCGTAGGCCGCCGCCTCTGTGCGGGGATCGACGATCCCATTGAAGGAGGTACCATCGCTGATCTCAAAGGAATTCTTTATTGTCTTACCCGCCAAGTCAGTGGGTTTTGCCATTTGCAGTAGTCTTTTCCCAGCGCTTCTGTTCCCGCTTTCGATATACGCAGAGCCAAGAAAAAGCAAAATGACATTTCTCTTCTGCTGCTCTATGGCGTCTGCCCCTTCCGTCAGAAGTGACAGGGCTTCGCGTGCTTTGCCAGCCTTTAGCTTCGCGAATCCAAGAGAGTCCGAAAACATCTGTCGGACCCTGCTCCATGGGACGGATTCACGAGCACGGCTTAGCTTTTCGATCGCCTGTTCATATTTGCCGGCCCGGAGAATAGCGACGCATAACACGTGAAACGCAGCCCAGTCGGCCTCTGATTCCAACTCAAGTCCCTCAAGCATCCTTTCGGCTTCTTCTGTTCTTCCCAAAATGGTTAAAATCGATGCTCTTCCGATTTGTGCGGGGCGATGGTTGGGGAAGTTTTTCAAAGCCTTGGTGTAACTCTCTAGGCTTTCCTCGAGCCGTCCCATCGCCCGGAGAATTTCGCCCCTAATGAGGAGGGGGGATGGGATTTCGCTAAATTTTTCCGAGAATTCGGACACCTTAGCCAATGCGAGTTCCAGTCGGCCCGCGTAGCGCAGAGACCGGAGTAACCCGACCCATGTTCGGGGTTCGGTAGGAAATCTGTGGAGCGCCGCTTCCATGACTCTGACGGATTCGGCGTACCTCCCCACGTGTCTCAAGACGTTCCCCAAGATATTTAGCGAGACAACGTCTCCGAATCGCTCTGCCGTCTTCCTGGCCTGCTGGAGGGCTCCGCTAGGCTCCCCTTTTGCCATTAGGACGCCGACAATTCCGTTTGATGCGACCGGGTCCTCGGGGTAGAGATCTACCGCTGTGTCATATACGCTGAGTGCTTGGTCGAACTTTCCTTGGTCCATTAGGACATCGGCATAGCCGCAGAGCGCATACCGTTCTTTACCGTACCTCTGCAGAGTGGCTTCGTACATTTCCTGAGCCTCGTCGAACCTCGCGAGGCTTTTTAGTACTTCTGCCCTGCTGGTGAGAACGACGATGTCGTCTGTTTCCAGTGCGACTGCCCTAAGGCTGAGGGCGTCGGCGATGTGTGGCTCATTCGCGTCGAGGGCGATCTTGGTTAGCGCGCAAAGCGACTTTGCCAAGTGCTCCTTCTCGCCATATGTGCTATTAAACTCCAGTAGTGAGCCTACCGCCTTATCGACGGCTTGACGGTTGCTCGTGAGTAGAAGTTTCTTTATGCCTTCGATCTGCCTTCTGACCTGGCTGAATGCCTCGTAGGTGCTAAGGTCTGGTGGAATCTGAACTCTCTTTTGATTCGCCCTCTGCTCGCTTTCGTTACTCGCGAATAGGGAAACGCTGTGTTCCCTGAAAGCATTGCTTTCTTCGAGAAGTGATCGAAGTTTTGTCAAAACTTTTGTGGCTGCTGGATGTCGCTGTTTATTGTCGGAGCGCAATGAGAAGCCGACGATTGCCTCATTGAACCGCTTAACCTCTCTTGCTTCTATCGCACTGGCGAGCATCGGGATGGTGTTTGAGCGCAGTAGTTCCAACAGGAGCTCATCTATGTTCTCGTCTCCGTCCAGTATCGACTCTTGCTGTTTTAGAAGCTCGATCGAGCCCCATAGTCTCAATAGCGACGGCTGCATGCCTACGATCTTTTCCCGCAGCATCGACCAGCGCGGTGCCTGCGGCAGTTCCAGATCACCCATCCCTTGGCCCTGAATCAGGGGCTGCGCCGACACGATCTGCTCGACCCACTCTGCAATCTCTCTGTCGCTCAGCAGATTGTCGATGATTTCGGCTGACTCTGTGCGCACGTCGTTGGGAAGATTTGTGTCGAACGACGCTAGCAAAAAAAACAATGCGTTTCGCCTTCCCTCTTCTTTCCGCAGCTCTTCCGCTATCTCGCCTAAGTCGCGTGCATCGGGTATTTCAACGTAACAACTGTCCAGTTCCTCCAGCCATCGAATGTCGCCCTCTCGGCACGGTATGGGCGTTGGAGAACTCTGTGGTTCGAATATGTACGATCCTTCGTCGTCGAATAACGCCGCAGAGGAAACTGATCCGAAGATGACTGAGTTATACAGTGTCATCTGACCATCCTTTGCTGGCTGCCAAGGCGTACTGTCTAGCTACCTTTAGGCTGGCCTTCTCTTCTCTTGTTCGTGATACGTTCGCCGTGATGACGGAGGCGCAGGCACTAAAGTCGAAGCCGCCGTAGATATGGACTTCGACGAATTCATCGTCTGACCTGGAGTCTCCCGCTTTGAGGAGGACTGTTGCGAAATCGGATGATTTGGTGTGGCGTGTTACCTGAGCTTGGCACTTCGCTACGGCAATTTTGTATCGCTCATTCCAATTGCTTCGGAAGCCCGTGGGGGTTTCGCTGCCAAATGTCACGTCCTTCAGGAATGGTCATTGCGGGCGAGCGCTGGCCTTCTCGCTTGCGCGCGAACTGCCAAATCATAATTGGAATACAGCTCGTTCTTATTCACGGCGAGGGCCCGTAATCTCGTGACGTTCATCGATACTACCGCGGACGAGAACTTTGCGGCTTCTTCAAACTCTTGAAGATTCGTGAGTGTTCCTTCTTTTGCAGATACCGCCACTGCTTCCGTGTACCTTGCGTCGAGGGCCTGTCGCTCTTGCTCGGATTCAGCTAGGTAGACGTTCGGGAAACCGATGAAGGTTCCGCAGCTTAAGCAGGTGGTGACAAGTTCTTCGACTTCCCTCGTGCAGCGAGAGCATTTCACGCGTTTGTCCCGGTTTAGCGAGCTGAGGTCTGGTCTCCGGTGATAACTGACTCGAAATCGAGTATACCTACTCCACGGTGACGGATTTGGCGAGGTTGCGGGGCTGGTCGACGTCGCAGCCGCGGCGGACGGCGATGTGGTAGGCGAGGAGCTGCAGGGGCACGACCTCAAGGATGGGCAGGAGGAGCTCAGGCGCGGGGGGGATGTGGATCACATGCTCGACGAGGTGCTGGATCTCGCGGTCGCCCTCGGTGGCGATGGCGATGACGCGGCCGGAGCGGGCGGTGACCTCCTGAATGTTGCTGAGGGTCTTCTCGTACTTGAGGACGGAGGCGGGGTCGGAGGGGTCCTTGGTCGCAATACACACCACTGGCAAAGTCTCGTCGATGAGTGCGTTGGGGCCGTGCTTCATCTCGCCGGCGGGGTAGCCTTCGGCGTGGATGTAGGAGATCTCCTTGAGCTTGAGCGCGCCCTCGAGGGCGATG
>Ga0182024_10003453_pt1 | contig 37633 bp, 33 predicted proteins | sample P32metaG_FD_120480 | JGI IMG/M metagenome (GOLD analysis project Ga0182024, IMG submission 120480) | Permafrost microbial communities from Stordalen Mire, Sweden - P3-2 metaG (Illumina Assembly) | ecosystem: Environmental > Terrestrial > Soil > Wetlands > Permafrost | place: Sweden: Stordalen...
CACACTATCTGTTGGGGACCGTACTGGAAAAACAGGGAGACAATCGAGCCGCAGCAGAGGAATACCGTGCGGCCCTCACCCTGGCCAGAAGTTTCTCGGTCGCCCAGGAAGCATTGAATCGTGTCAATCGCTAGTTTGCGACTCCTCTCCAAAAAGGTGCCGTGATGAATGGCTTATTGCGTTATGTACGCTTGCCCATCCCACTGCTCGTAGCTGTCTTTCTCCTTTCCTCGGTTGCCAATTTGTTTGCCGAGCCGCTGCCACTCAAGCGCGCTGTGGAATTGGCACTTAAGCACAGCACACTGGCGGCCGCCGCTAGTGCCGATGAACAGCGTGCTTTCTCCAGCTATCTGGAGGCGCGCGACCAATACCTGCCGCAGGCGGTCATTGGTTCGGGAGTGGGCAAAACCTGGGGATATCCGCTGAGCCTGGAAGGCTCTGCACCATCGATCGTAAATCTCGCGACCCAATCCGCTCTGGTCAATCCAGCCTTGCGGGATTTTGTGCGCGCGGCGAAAACTGAGTGGCAAGCCAGCACCATCCAGTCGAAAGACCAGCGCACCCGGGTCATTCAGGAGACGGTGCTGAGCTATGCTGAGCTCGCCAAGTGGGAAGCTCTTCTGACTCACTTCGGCGACGAACAGGCCCAGGGACTCAAAATGGAGCAGATCGTTAATCAGCGAATTCAGGAGGGCGTGGACAATCCGCTCCTTCGTACTCAAGCAAAATTGACTACGGCCCGCGCTCGCCTTCGAATTACGCAGGCGCAGGGGGCAATCGACGTCCTCAGAAATCGGCTTTCGCAGTTGACCGGGCTTCCGGCATCTTCCATCGAATCCGTACCTGATTCAATGCCTGCGTTGCCCGAGATCAAACGGGAAGACGACCTTGTGTGCAAGGCTGTACAAAGCAGCCCTACCATCCAGTTCACCCAGACCCATGCCAATGCCTTGGATTTTCGAGCCCGCGGCGAACATCGAGCGCTGTGGCCTACCATCGATTTCGCTGCTCAGTATGCATTACTGGCAAGCTTTAACAATTATGAAAACTATTTCAAGGCGGGAAGTTTCCAGCAGCACAATGCCACTATCGGTCTCGTGATGCGATTCCCTTTCTTAAGCCCAGCGCAACATGCCCATGCGCAAGCAGCGGATGCTGAGGCATTGCACGCCAAGCAGGATGTCACAACCGCCAAAGACAAGGTTTCCGAAGAGACGCTAAAACTGCAACGCTCGGTGGAGCAACTGGCAGCCGCCCAGGAAGTGGCCGGCCTGGAATACCAGATCGCGCAATCGAATTTTGATGCTGTAAGAGTCCGCGTGGATGCCAGCACCGCAACTCTGCACGATGCCGAGGATGCCCGCATCCAGGCCAACGAACGTTACAACCAGCTCCAGGATGCCAATTTCGAGTTGGAGCGGGGCCGCATCGAACTACTGCGTGCCACGGGCGATTTGGAGTCATGGGTCGAGGGGAGCAAATAACAGTCAAAATAATCCGGCCGCCGAAGCGCCTTTTCCGGTCGATCAGGAGGTCAAGCAGAATGAGATCACGGTGCAGCAGGCTTCTCAAATTGACCCAAGGCTGCAAGTAATCTGCGCGGTGTGAGCGGGTAATTGATCGTCTGATCGGTTCACCTCCGGTTTGGCCCCTTCTTCGCCGGTGCCCCGGTCTCGCGGTTCTCTGCCCTGTTTGGGGGTCTTTTTCCCTGCTCACTGCATCAAACTGTACATCCGACGTAAATGCATTGCTCGAAGCTGGATGTACCACTAAATTAGAGGCTTCCAGCCGACAAATGTGCGCAGTCGAACGGGTCCTTAGGTGTACCCGAAAGATACACAGAGTACCCCTGAATACCGTTGCAGATGTTAAGATAAGTTATTCAACCTTATGCCTTTAAAAACACTGTTCCTGAATCCGCCCTCCTTCGAGAACTTCGATGGTGGAGCTGGCTCTCGTTGGCCGGCCACCCGCGAAATCGAGTCTTATTGGTACCCCGTATGGTTGGCTTATCCTGCCGGGATGCTTGAGGGTGCCCGGCTCCTGGACGCGCCGCCCCACTATGTCTCAGCGGAAGAGACGATCAACATCGCCAAGGAGTATGAATTTCTTGTTCTCTACACCAGCACGCCCGGTTTCCCCGGCGATATCCGCCTGGCGCAGAAAATCAAGGACGCTAATCCGAAGATCAAGATCGCTTTTGTCGGCCCGCACGTGACCGTACTTCCTGAAAGGTCATTGCGAGATTGCCCGGTTCTCGATTTTATTTGCCGTAAAGAATTTGATTACTCAGTGGTGGAATTCGCGCAAGGCAAGCCGCTGGAAGAAATCCTGGGTATTTCGTATCTGAAAGACGGAGCGATCGTGCACAACCCCGATCGTCCGCAAGTGCAGGACCTCGACGCCATGCCCCACGTCACCGACGTGTACAAGCGTGACCTCGACGTGACTCGTTACAACGTTCCTTTCCTGCTCAACCCTTTTGTTTCTCTTTACACGACTCGCGGGTGCCCGGCGCAGTGCACATTCTGCCTCTGGCCGCAGACCACGAGCGGCCACTCATGGCGCAAGCGCTCCACCGACGATGTAGCGGCGGAGATGGCCAAAGCGAAAGAGTACTGGCCAAACGTGCGGGAATTTTTCTTTGACGACGATACCTTCAACATTCAGCAGGCGCGCACCATCGAACTCTGCGCCAAGCTCAAGCCGCTGAACCTTACCTGGTCCTGCACCTCGCGCGTTACCACGAATTTCGAAACGCTCAAGGCCATGAAGGAAGCGGGCTGCCGCCTCTTGATTGTCGGTTACGAATCTGGCGATCAACAGATTCTGAAGAACATCAAAAAAGGCGCGACCGTCGAACGCGCCCGCCAATTCACCAAGGATTGCCACAAGCTCGGCCTGGTCATCCACGGCGACTTCATTTTGGGCCTGCCGGGCGAGACCGGCGAAACCATCAACAACACGATTGCTTTCGCCAAAGAACTTGATGTTGAAACCATCCAGGTTTCCGTTGCCCACGCGTATCCGGGCACGGAGCTCTACGATTACGCGGTAAGCAATGGCTTCATGGTGAAGGACACCAAGATGCTGGATGAGGGCGGCCACCAGCTTGCCCACATTCAGTATCCAGGCCTGCCGGCTGATGAGATTCTCGACTCGGTGCACCGCTTTTATGACGAGTATTACTTCCGGCCCAAGGCAGCTTACCGTATCGTCCGAAAGGCCATTTTCCATACTGCTGATCGCAAGCGCCTCTACAAGGAAGCCAAGGCTTTTCTCAAAGTGCGAGCCATGCGGCACAAGTGGGTCAAGGACAAACGCGAGAAAGACTCGGCGGTTACCCCAGAGCCTGTGAACGTTTAGGGAAACGAAGTGACCTTGGGTAAGTATCTGGTCTTGGCGGGCGTAACCGTTTGCGCCGCAGTTGGAGATTCGCTACTTTCCCGTGGCATGAAGGATGTGGGAGGTATCTCCCTGCATCACCTTTCCAATATCATTCTTTGCATTCTGAATCCCTGGGTCGCCCTGGGGATTTTGTTTTTGCTGGGATTTTTTGCCTCCTACATGACGGCCCTTTCCTGGGCGGATCTGACCTATGTTTTGCCCGCTACTTCGCTGGGATACGTGCTGCTCGCCCTGATTGCCAAGTTTCTTCTCCATGAACAAGTCTCGCCCATGCGCTGGTTGGGCATCGCCCTGATTTCGGCTGGCGTGGGATTCGTTACCCAAGGTCCGGCCTTGACCCACGATCCCGCACGCGGTCCCTCGAAGTTGGAAGATCCAGCAACTGAAATGGTCTCGATGGGGGAAAAAAGATGAGGCATCTCTACACATGGAGTGCGATTCTGGCCATCGTTGTAGCCTCTTCGGCGGGGGACGTCCTGTTGTCTCATGCCATGAAGCAGGTTGGCGATGTTGGCGCACTCTGGCGCCGCACCAGCCTGCTTAAGGTCGCCGGACGCATTTTGCGCAATCCCCAATTCCTGCTCGGGATTCTTTGCATGACTTTGGCCTTCTACAGCCTGCTCTTCGCTCTTTCCTGGGCCGACGTCAGCCTGGTGGGTCCTGCCGCCGCTGCTTTGACCTTCGTGGCCAACGCCATCGCCGCCAAGATCTTCCTGCATGAGCGCGTAGACCATCGCCGCTGGATCGCGGCATTATTGGTGGCAGGTGGAGTAGTTTTGCTGGCCGGGTAAAAACTCCCGCCCCCCTGTCATCTTGAGCGCGGCATAAGCGTTCGCTTAGCGAACGCTTATTCGAAGTCGAAGGTCCCCTACTCCCTGATCCGAGCCGTCCTTATCCGAACAGCCGCATCAATCCCGCCGCTGGCAGATCCGGCACTAGAAATTTCTTCTCCTGCCCCACCGAATGGAGTACCGCCTCCGCCGCCGTGTATCCGCTCCTCAGCGCGCCTTCCATGGTAGCGGGCCAGCCTGTCGCCGTCCAATCGCCTGCCAGAAAAACTCTCGGCCAGATCGTCGTCTGTTTCGGACGGTAACCGTCAATTCCCGGCCGTGGGGAATACGTCGCATTCACTTCCTTAATCACCGTCGATTTCACCAGGTTCGCCGAACGGGTCTCCGGGAAAAACTCCCGAGCCTCGCTCAATGCCAAATCAATGATTTCCTGCCGCGACTTCTCGATCAAGTCTTTCGACGAACTCACCACCAGCTCAATATAGCTCCCTTCGTGGTCTCGCCCCTGCAGCTTCGATTTGTGAAACATCCACTGAATCGTGCGGTCGAGCAGCACCGCATGTTCCAGATCGCTGATCTGTCGGTCAAACCACAAATGAATCCCGGTGATTGGGGAACTCTCAAAATGCGTGATCTTGTCCCGTAGCGGTTGCGCATCTCCGGCTTGCGGCAGCAGAGCCGCCATCGCAAAATAAGGGACCGCCAAAACCACAAAATCAAATTTGGCAGCGCCCTCGGCCAGATTGAGAACGGGCTCGCCATTTTCGAGGTGCATACTCTCCACTCCGCATCGCAGGCGAACATCTCCGCCCCGCTTCGTGATGTAATCCTGGGCCGCGGCATACAGCTCAGTCAGCGGAATCGTAGGGATACCCATTCGACCCGCTTCCTCTGATTTCATCGACTCCCGCACCACCTGAGCGGCAGCAGAAACTGAAACACGATGCAGATCGTCGCTCAATGCGCTCACCAGGATGGGCTTCCAGAAGCGCTCAATCGCCCCTTTCGTCTGGCCGTGCTTCTGCAACCAGTCCATAAATGACTCGCCGCTGTCCTGAAGTGAAAACGGAACCAGCGATGCCATCGCGCGAGCGATGGCAATCTTGTCTCGGAAATCCAGGAAAGGAAAACTTAGAAATGAAGGCGCAGTATGAAACGGCGCGGGAAGAAATGTAGGACGCAGAACCGATGTCCGGCCCCCCGGTTCAATAAACGTCATCTGGTCGGACCAGCGAATTTTGTCCTTTACGCCGATCCGCCCATAAAACTCGATCAGATTTGTACAGGACCCAAAAAGCACATGCTGGCAGTTGTCGATGATTTCGCCGGTCGCGGGATGTTGATAAGAAGAAGCCCGGCCGCCAAGATAGGGCCGCCGTTCGAATAGTGTTGCTCGCAGGCCGCTTTGGGCAAGGGCGCACCCGGCCGCCAGTCCCGCCAATCCGCCTCCGACCACTGCCACTCTTGGAGCTTGCACCGAGGGATCATTCATGCGGCAATCGGCATTTGGCAATCGCGAGTCAGCCTTCGGGATTCAGCATCAGGTGAGACGCTGCAGAAAGCCTTTCGCCAGAATTGTGAGCTTTTCGGCAACGGTAAGACTTACCTTCCCGCTGAAAACGTCATACTCACGGGCGGCAATCTTCTCCAGCAGGCTGCGATAGATCGTCACCAGCACCCACAAAGCAGGTTGGCTGTCTTCGTCGATCATGGGGAGGAGTTCTTTGCCGGCCTCGTAGCATTCGCGCGCGCGGTCCGCTTCCATCGCCAACAGAGGACGAAAGCGCGCTGGGTCAGAAGCGCTCAATAGCTCGGCCGCCGAGATTCCAAATTTCGCCAGGTCTTCTTCCGGCAGATAGACCCGCCCCATCGCAGCATCTTCCTTCACATCGCGGATGATGTTGGTGAGCTGGAAAGCCAGCCCGCAGCGCTCCGCCAGCGGTTCAGCCGCTTGTTCTTGATATCCGAAGATGCGGATGCAAACCAGACCTACGACGGACGCCACTCCGTAGCAATACTTGCGGAGATCTTCAAACGTGCGGTACTGTACCGTCAGCCCGGACTGCCCAGCGTCTGCGGTTGGCTCGAGGACGTCGGTCGCCGTGCCGTACGCCAACTGGTCGAGCAACCCCACAACAATATTGAACCGCCGTTGTGCATCGGTCAGGGCAAGCAAGACAGGATCGTCGGTGGGATGACCAGATCGCGCACGATGGAATTCGTCCAGCCACGCTTCGAGTTTCTGCCTGCGTTCCTGCAAAGGCAGGCTGGCGTCATCCGCGATGTCATCGCACTTGCGCATGAATGCATAAACCGCGCATAACGCCTGACGCTTGGATCGTGGCAGCACCTGAAAGGCATAGTAGAAATTCTTCGCCGCTCGCCGTGTAATTCCGCGGCACACCGAATAGGCAACCGCGAGTTGCGATTCAGTAGGAGCGAATTGGGCAGGGATCTGCTGCACAGCGGTGCTCATAACAACTTCCCCAGCGCGGCACGCGCCACCAGCGCCAGTTTGCGCGCCTTTGAAATCGCCGGACGCCGCCCCAGTACATTGAATCCCTGGCGCTCAATCGCATTTAGGATTTCCTGCCCTCCGCGGCTGAATAATTCAAGATCAACCGCCAATTCTTTATCTACCTTTCCGATCAATGGCAATCCCTGTGCGAACCAGTCATGCGTCCGATTTGCCTCAAACCTCATCATTTCGCAAAAGGCCGGTGTGTTACGCTGGCTGGCAATAGTTTCTTCGCTGACTCCGTAGCGCTTCAGGTCTTCCAGCGGCAAATAAATTCGCCCCTTCCTGTAGTCATCGCTAACGTCTTGCCAGAAATTCGCCAATTGCAGCGCAGTACATGTGAAATCCGAAAGCGCCTGCCGTTCGGCATCGCGATATCCGCACAAATAGAGCACCAAGTGGCCCACGGGATTGGCGGAATAGCGGCAATAACCGACCAAATCCTCGAACCTCGCATAGCCAGTGACTGTTTGGTCTTGACGAAACGCCTTCAGCAAATCGGCAAAAGGCTGCTTAGGAATATCGAACTTGCGGACGGTTTCCGCCAGCGCAACAAATACTGGGTGCCGCGGGCTTCCTGAATAACAAGCGCCCAACTCCGCCTCCCACTGGTCGAGCAACTGCAACGACGCACTCGGATTGCCAACTTCATCCCCAAGATCATCCGAAATGCGGCAATAGGCATAAACATTGAAGAAGTGCTGGCGCAGCCGTTGCGGCAAAAACCACGTGGCCACGGAAAAGTTTTCGTAATGGGTGCGGGCCAGACGACGGCAGTATTCCTGCGCTTCCGCCTGGGATGGCGCTTGCACAGGAATGGCGTACCCGGGTGGAAGATTGTTCCAGGCCGCCGCGTTTGCGGCCAGCGTCTCAAGCTGGGAGTCGTTGCTGGCAATGGATGGCATGGTCAGTTCCGTCTCCTGATGAACGATTCGTTCTGAAATATCAGCGCCTCAGTAACGGAAATCATTGCCAGAATCAATGACCTGGAATGATGGCGGTCTTAATGTCACCGTTGCGGTTTAGCATGTGGCTGAGGACCTGCTGCAGCCGCGAGAGTGGCGCTTCCCCGGTAATATAGTCGGTCGAACGAATTTTCTTTTCCGCGATCAAGGCGAATGCCCGTCGTACAGTCTCGGGCGTGTGATGGAACGTTGCCTTCAGCGTGACTTCGGAGTAATGCAAGCGATTGGTATCAAGTTGAACTTTGGTTCCGCTGGCGCATCCACCAAAAAAGTTGACTGTGCCACCCTTGCGCACCATATCAATGGCCCATTCCCAAGCTTCGGGACGCCCTACCGCTTCAATGGCCACATCGCTGCCGCGTTTCTCCGGCGAAAGCATCCGCACTGTCTCGACCGGATCTTTCACTTTGGTGATCTGCACAACGTCATGCGCGCCCATGTGTTTCGCGGCCGTAACCTGGGAATCGCGTTTGACCACTGAGATCACATTGCAACCCACGGCCTTGGCCACCTGCACAAACATGAGTCCAATGGGGCCACCGCCGATGACCGTCACCGTGTCGCCAATTTGGACGCCCGTCTCATGCAATCCACGAAGAACGCAAGCCAGTGGCTCCGTAATCGCAGCCTCTTCATAGCTCACATGATCAGGGATGGCCAGCATGTTGAGCTCAACAATTCGCCGAGGAATCTTTATGTACTCGGCGTAGGCCCCATTATTGAACAACAGGTCTTCGCAAAGGTTGGCCTGGTGTTTGGAGCAGTAAAAACACATCTGGCAGGGCGCGGAGTTCAGCGCCACCACCCGCATCCCCTTTCTAAAGCTGCGCACACCGGGACCGACTTCTTCAATCACGCCGGCCAGTTCATGGCCAAATAACGCAGGAGGAACAATCATGCGCGCGTGGTAGCCACGCTGATACACCTTCAAGTCCGTGCCGCAAGTCAAGGCAACCTGCACCTTGACCAACACTTCGCCCTCCCCCACGCGGGGAATCGGCACTCTTTCGATTTTCACGTCCTCTTTACCGTAGAGGACTGCCGCTGTCATTTTTCCGTTCACGCTGGATTTCCTTCCCGAGCCCGCTCGGAAGACACTCCCGGTTGAATCACAATCTTCATGGAATCCGCCTTGGGATGGGCAGCCAGATCCAGGGCTTCCAGACTGCTGGATAAAGAAAAACGGTGACTGATTAATTGTTCCAAATCCATTTCACGATCCATCACAAACTTTACAGCTGCTTCCTGCAAATCCACTGACGCGCTGTAAGAACCCAATAGCGTCTTTTCGTCCACGCATACGGCTGCGGGATTGATCGTAGCTTCTCCGCGCACGGTTTGCGCAAACAACAAAACCCGTCCTCCCGGACGAACCGCATCCATCGCGGTACGAATCAAACTATTGCCCCCGACCGCCAAAATTGACGCGTCTGCGCCCCGGCCTTCGGTCTGCTTACGCACCTCTTGCACCGTATCGGCGCGCGAAGCATTTACAACATTCTTTAACCCGAGTGTTACTGATATTGTAAGCCTCTGCTCATACAAATCGGAAGTGATAACCGCGGCCCCTGCTCGTTGGGCCAATACGCTCAATATGATACCAATGGGCCCTTGACCGATTACTAGAACGGTTTCATCTCGGCCAAGCCGCAAGGCCTCAATTCCCTTCATGCAGGTATTGACCGGCTCGACGAAGCAGGCCTGGCCGAAGGAGATTCCATCTGGAATGTGGACCGTTCCACGGTTCACGATCCAGTCCATGACCCGGACATACTCCGCGAACCCACCGCCCGAAGGCTCAAATCCCGCCGTGCATCCCACTTTCTTATACGTCTCGCACTGGGCAAACGTCTTGTGAAGGCAGTAATAGCATTCACCACACGGAATGTGATGAAAGAAGACCACCCGATCGCCTGGCTTGAAGCTCTTTACGTCCGTGCCCACGGCTGCCACCGTGCCAGAAGTTTCATGTCCGAAAATACGCGGTGCCGAATGCGATCCGCTGGCAATTTTCTTCAAATCGGTTCCGCAGATGCCGCAAGTATGCACTCGAACCAGTAGCTCACCCGCTCCGACCACTGGCACCGGAACAGTTTCCAGGCGAATATCGTTCATGCCGCGATACACCGCCGCCAGCATGGTGGCGGGAATGGTCTGCTGGTTTTCTTCGATCGCGAACTGTCCAGCCATTGCCATGCTTCTAGACCCGCGCTCCAGGGATTGGATGCGCCTCAGGCTCGGAACTCTCCACTTTCTCTATTTTCTCTAAGCCCTGGCTCGACAGCTGAATTCTGCTCCGCTGACCCAGCCACAAACACAGTGACTTGGCTGAATCAGCGCTGTTTTTCCGCAGACGGATCACTCGTGGCCAAAGCCACGGACGGATCGCCACGAATGCCACAAACTTTCCGGTTTTAAACTGCCCGTCACTACCGACCAACTGCTTCATCGACGGCAATTCAAAATCGATTTCGTCGTAAATCACTTTGACGGCGGAAAACCCAATTCCACGGACTTGTGCTCCGCGAGCGACCGCAGAAGCTTCCATGTCTACCGCCTGCGCTCCATAGGCTTTTGCCAATTTTCTCTTCTGCTCGATACTTGCAATGGCCGCAATGCTCACGAGGGCCCCGCATCCGGTCCCAGTTTCCACGCGACTGCCATCTTGTGCATCAATCACGACGCTGGGAACAAGGATCGCGCCCACCTTCCACTCTGGATCGAGTGCTCCCGCAAACCCAACCGACTGCACCATCTCTGGCCGGTACAACGTGATCACGGCCTCGGTCGCGCGGCGGGCGGCTTCCGCTCCGATGCCGCCACAAACCAAGACCGCATGTTCATTTTCAAAGAACTTGAATTTCCTTCCTTCGTGCTCCCTTTCGCTGGATGCCCAGCGTCTCACCAGAGGCCAGACTTCCCGCTCCAGTGCCGCCACGATTGCGACTTTGGGTTGAGCGACCCTAGGCATGGACATACCCATTCGTCCTGAACCACTCCACCGCGCGGCGCAAGGCGGCGTCCACGGAAACCGTTTTCCAGCCCAATTCGCGTGCCGCCTTCGCCGAAGAGACAAACATTTTCTTCCGCCCCATGCGCACGGCATCAATGGTCGCGCGCGGCTCCCGGCCAAGCATACGCCCGGTGACCATTTCGTCCACCACTCCAGTTGCCAATGCTACAAAATACGGAACTCTGACGCTCGGCGATGGCAGTCCCGTGATGGCCGCCAGTTTGTCGAGAATCTGCTTCAGGGTTAGGTTCTCCCCACCCAGTATGTACCGCTCCCCACTCCGCCCCTTCTCGAACGCCGCCACATGGCCGCGCGCGCATTCCCTCACATCGACCAGGTTCAAGCCCGTATCCACGTATGCCGGGAACTTCCTCTTCAGGAAATCCAGGATGATGCGTCCCGTAGGCGTCGGTTTGATGTCCTGCTCCCCAACCGGGGTCGTGGGATTCACCACCACTACATCCATTCCGTTCCGCCCCGCCTCCAGAGCTACCTCTTCCGCCATGAATTTCGAGCGCTTGTAGGGGCCGATCATACTCTCGAGCGAGACGGGAGACGTCTCATCTGCAGGATGGCCGTTGCCACTACGATGCGCGGTAAATCCCATCGTCGCCACGCTCGACGTATAAACCACCCGTCTGACGCCATTCTTCCGCGCGGCTTCCAGAATCGCCCGCGTACCCTCAACATTAGCGCGGTACATTTGTTCCGGATCGCGGACCCACAGTCGGTAATCAGCGGCCACGTGGAACACCACTGCGCAGCCTGCCATTGCCTTCTCAATCGACGCGGGATCGCGCAGCTCACCCACCACCCGGTCTGCCTTGAGATGCTGAATGTTTTTCGGATCACTGTTCGCTCGAACCAGCAATCGAAGATCAGCCCCCTGCTCGGCCAGCGCAGCAGCCACATGACTGCCCACGAAACCGGTAGCGCCTGTAACGAAGGCTAGCATCTAGACTTGGCGGGGCACTGCTGAGAGCTGAGAGCTGGAAGCTGATGGCGACTCGATCATCCGCCATTCTTCTCCGCCATCACTTTCTTGTACGCGTTCAGCGCGATCAACGGAAAGTATTGCCGGTACATGTGGTACTTCAGATAGAACACTCGCGGAAAGCCAGTGCCGGTGAAATGGGGTTCGTCCCATGAGCCGCTCTTCTTCTGGGTGCGCAACAGATAGGCAATCCCGCGCGCCACACAATCGCTACGCGTGTCATTGGCAGCGAGCAGACCCATCACCGCCCACGCAGTTTGCGACGGAGTGCTCGGCCCCACGCCTTTGGTCGTAGGATCATCGTAAGAACCGCAAGTCTCTCCCCAGCCGCCATCTGGATTCTGCATCATGCGCAGCCATTCCGCGGCCTGTTGAACATATGGCTCATGCTCGTCCACGTCCATGGCCTGCAGACCACGCAGCACCAGCATGGTCCCGTAGATGTAATTCACGCCCCAACGTCCGAACCACGACCCATCTGGTTCCTGCTCATCGCGAATAAACTTGAGCGCACGCTGCACGGCAGGATGCTGCTTGCTGAATCCGTAAGCCGCCAGCATCTCCAGAATGCGTCCCGTGATATCCACCGTTGCGGGGTCCAGCATGGCGTTGTGATCGGCGAACGGCACGTACTGGAACACCATGCGGTCATTGTCCTTGTCGAAAGATGCCCAGCCGCCGTTCTTGCACTGCATCGAGAAAATCCAGTCAATCGCCCGCTGCACTGACTCCCGCTGATAGCGCCCGTTGGGATGCTCCACATGCCCCAACGCCAGGCAGACCATCGCGCTATCATCCACGTCGGGATAGAACTCGTTGTTGAACTCGAAATACCAGCCGCCCGGCTGTCCCTTCGGGTTCTTGACCTTCCAGTCGCCAACATTGCGGACTTGCTTCTGCAGCACCCAATCCCCGCACTTGACCATGCGAGGATCGTCAGCTGGCACGCTGCTCTCACCCAGTGCGAACAGCGCATACGCGGTGTCCCACAAAGGCGACTTGCAGGGCTGCATGCGGAAAGTATCGCCTTCCTCAATTCCCAGCTTTTCAAACTCATCCAACGCGCGAATCACCTGCGGATCATCCACCGAGTAACCCTGGCACCGCAGCGCGATGATGGCATTCATCATCGACGGATAGATGGCGCCCAACCCGTCGCTCATCTCAAAACGCTCCAGCATCCACTTTTCGGCCTGGCGTAACGCAATCGACCGCAGCGGCCGTATATGCACTCTTTCAAACCAGTGGGTCAAACGGTCGAGGCCAAGGAAAAAATTGCGCCACGAGAAAAGGTTCTTCTTGTCCCACCGCAGCCGCATGCGAGACTTGTCGCGGCCGCCTACAAACAGCTCCTCCACACCCATCTCATCGGGAATCTTCTTAAAGGGCTTCTTGGCGTACGCGATCGATAGCGGCACCAGTATGGTTCTCGACCATGCGGAAATCTCATAGATGTTGAACCAGAACCAGTTGGGAAACAGCACAATCTCCGGAGGAATTGCCGGGACCGCGTCATAGTCGTACTGCCCAAAAAAGCAGAGATAGATCTTGGTGAAGGTATTGACTTCCGTGACCCCGCCCATCTCCAGGATCTTCTTGCGGGCGGGCGCCAGAGCAGGATGGTCAGCGGTGTAGCCGGCCAGCTTCAGCCCGAAATATGCCTTCACGGAGGCACTAATGTTCGAAGGTCCACCGGCATAGATACTCCAGCCGCCATCTTCGTTCTGCTGTTGCAGAATGTAATTCGCGGCCTTGCGGAAGCGCTCAGGATTCCCCGTGCCCAGCAGTGTGTGCAGCAGAATGTAATCCGATTCCAGCGTAGTGTCGGCCTCCAGTTCGCCGCACCAGTAGCCTTCTTCGTGTTGCTGGGAAAACAGGTGATGGCGTGCGCCATCAATCGCGGCAGCCACACCGCTGGCAAGATCGTCAATTCTGCCAAGACGCAACTGGGGCCCGGCCGATGCCAGAGGGCTAAGAGGGGAGGTTTCGTCCATAATTGATTATTTACTAATCTGCGCTTGCTCCTGCCGGTGCACTGGCAATTGCCTGCACAATTTCAGGCGGCAAACCAAAGCGCACATTCTCGGGCATCACTTCGAGCTCCTGCACATTATTGAAGCCCTTCTCGCCCAAAAATTTCACCACTTCTTCCACCAGACACTCGGGGGCCGAAGCTCCCGCCGTCAAGGCAATCGTCTTCACGTCTTCCAGCCAACCCGGCTGGATGTCGCGATAGCTGTCAATTAGATGCGAGCTCGTGCCCAAATTGCGCGCCACTTCGACTAACCGATTGGAATTAGAGCTGTTATCGGAGCCAACCACTAGCAACAGGTCCGCGTCCGAGGCCACCTGCTTGACCGCAACTTGTCGGTTTTCCGTGGCATAGCAGATGTCCTGCGCATGCGGCCCAGTCATATTCGGGAATTTCCGCTGCAGCGCCGCGATAATGTCCTTGGTTTCGTCCAGACTAAGCGTCGTCTGCGTGAGATAAGCCACCCGATTGGGATCAGGTACGGTCAGCGATTCCACTTCCGCCGGCGACCCCACAACCTGGGTCACCATCGGTGCCTCTCCCAGCGTCCCGATCACTTCGTCATGGTCGCGATGGCCGATCAGGATCAGCGAATACCCTTCCCGGGCAAACTTGACCGCCTCCACGTGTACCTTGGTGACCAGCGGACAGGTCGCGTCAATCACCCGCAATCCACGCTGCTGGCTGGCCTCGCGCACTTCGGGAGAAACCCCATGGGCGCTATAAATCACCCGCTCGCCGTTCGGCACTTCCTCGATGCTGTCCACGAAAATCGCACCCTTCCCCTGCAGCTCCTCGACCACAAAGCGGTTGTGGACAATCTCCTTGCGGACATAAATCGGCGGCCCAAAAGCTTCCAAGGCAATGCGGACAATATCAATCGCCCGCACCACACCGGCGCAAAAGCCCCGGGGCTTCAACAGCAGTAAGGTCTTTTCGTCACCGTTCGGCAGATAGGTTTCCTGTGTCATTTTCCTGTCTTAAAGATACACTTTTCCACTTATGGAGTTACCTACTAAGGTATCGGAAAGTACCCTTTTGGTCAACGTAAGCCCAAGAAACACCTAGGATTAGCACCAATCGGGGATTTTTGAGGGGTGAACGGAATGGTTTAGGGTTCGACGGCTTAGGGTTAGGTGGTTAGGGTTAGTGGAAGAGCGCGCTTCGGCGCCGCGTTAGCCTCTGAAAATGTCACGGGCTTCAGCCCCGGGACGTCCTCACCAGATTCGCCTGACGTCATATCGGTCTAAAACCGCGTCCGCGCTGAGAATGGGCATTGCCGAAAAAGCCGACACCAGCTTCCTCGGTCGACTTGAGGGAATCTTCCGGATCACCGGAGACATTGAATCGCCCATAGAGCCACCCGAGGCCTGGGAAGCTCTGCGGTGATCCTGCTCGACACTCATGCACTGGTGTGGGGCGTGGCCGATCCGAAAAAATCCGCGAGGGTGCCCCGTCCTTGTCTCTCCGTTCTTTGGAGAGACAGGGCGGGGACTTTCATCTTGATTACCGAACTGACCCAGCCTTCGCAAAAAACGAGAAAGGGGCCACCCGCGTGATCCTGCTCGACACCCAGTTCCCTAAACCTGCTGGTTCGAAAGGAAACGTAGCCGGGCGTGGCACGACTGGCCTTGCTGGGGAACAGCCATGCTTTTCTCGCGCCATCCGAGCGCGAATCGCGTCCATGGGTCGCCAGTAATCTTTGATTTCCGAACCGCAGCGTTCCGAAAGCTTGACGGTGGTTCGCATTTTTTTTGTCGATGATTTCTTTGGTAATTACAACCAATCCAGCCTGCTCCAGATTTGTGAGCTGTACCGACAAATTTCCCTTGCTGAGCCCAGCCCCTATCGCAACCATCCAGAGTTGACCAGGCTTTCGGATAGATGTGCGCGATTTTCACTAAGATGGTCATATATGCTCCAAATGCCACCCGACTAAGACCGTGCAGCCCCGCGATGTTCTGTGTGACGTATCGGAGTAGCGCTGGATCCTGTCTGGTTCCGGCATCAGCAGCGCTACTCATTGAATTCTCCTGAGGTGGTACAAGGCTTTAGGCCCGCGGAACACATCTCCATTTTGACAGGGGAGATCAGGCGTTGGTCTTCAGCATCTGCTCGGCATGCTTCAGGGAGGTCTCGGTCAGCTTGGCCCCGCTCAGCATGCGGGCAATTTCCTCGGTGCGCTCTTCCCTGGTGATAGGACGGACCGTAGTCCGGGTGCGCCCGCCGGAGTTTTTCTTTTCGATCAGGTAGTGATGGTCAGCGAACGTCGCGATCTGTGGCAGGTGGGTCACACACAACACCTGATTGGCTCTCGACAAAGCTTTCAGCTTCTTACCGACCGCTTCCGCCGCGCGGCCGCCAATGCCGGTATCAATCTCATCGAAGACAAGCGTTCGTTGCGCCCCGGAACTTTTGTTCTTAGCTTGCGACGCGCCCGCTTCCACGCTGGCTTGCAACGCCAGCATCACCCGCGACAGTTCTCCGCCGGATGCGATGTGCTCCAACTGCCGCAGTGGCTCACCAGGATTGGTCGAGATCATATAGACCACCTCATCGAATCCTGAGGCTGTCCAGTTCCCTTCTTCATCAGTGCCGCTGACTTCGATCTTGAAATTCGACTTCATGGCCAGGTCATTGATCTCAGCCTCAACTAATTTCTCCAGTTTTTTCGCGGCTTCGTATCGCTTCTTCGAGATCGCCCGCGCCGCCTGCAAATAATTTACGGCGGCTTGCGTCAGTTCGCCCCGCAGTTGTTTGAGAACTTCGTCTTTATTTTCCATCTCGGAAAGTTTGCGGCTGACTTCGGCGCCATAGTCGATCACGTCCTGCAAGGCGGCACCATACTTACGCTCCAGGCGATCCAGGGCGGCGAGCCGGTCTTCGACCTCCGCCAGATGCTCCGGGGAAGCCTGGATGCCGCCGGCATAATCGCGCAGCGTGGCACCGACATCTTCCACGCTGATGCGGGCAGTATCGAGCGCGGCAAGTGCCTCCTGAAATTTTGGTTCATAGCGAGTGAGCTCTTCGAGATGCTTCTGTGCGGTCCGCAACGAAGCTGACGTGGAAGCGTTGCCCTCATACAACAGGTCGAAGGCGTTCATGGCCGCGCTATAAATTTTCTCGGCGTTCGCCAGCACCCGCTTTTCAGTTTCCAGACGTTCGTCTTCGCCCGCTTGCAGCCTGGCCTCGTCAATCTCACGCTTCTGGAAAGTCCACAGATCGAGTAAGCGCAGGCGGTCTTGCTCACCCTGCTCGAGTTCTTCAATCCGATTGGCGATGCCCTTCCAGCGCGCGAAAGCTTCGCTGGTGGCGTCGAGATTAGTTCCAGCGAAGGCGTCCAGCAGCCCTAAACGCGCCACCGCGTCGAAGGAAAGAATGGACTCACTCTGAGCATGAATATTCGCCAGGTGGGGTGCAAGCAGCCGCAAAACCGCGACCGTCGCCGGCTGATTGTTGACTAACACGCGCCCCTTGCCGCCGGCGGCAATCTCCCGCCGCAAGATGATCGATTCGTCTTCCCGATCGATGCCATTGGTTTCGAAGATCTGCGCGACCGACTTCTCTGCCCCGCCCTCAATTTCAAAGACAGCCGAGATCACGGCACGATCGGCGCCGGAACGGATCATGTCAGACGAAGCTTTGTCGCCGAGGAGCAAGGCGAGTGCATCGATGAGGATGGATTTTCCAGCGCCGGTTTCGCCAGTCAGCAGATTCAGGCCTGGCGCGAACTCTACTGCCAGTTTATCGATGACCGCGTAATTTTCAAGCCGCAGTTCGACGAGCACGGGTGTCCTGGGAAGAATGAATGTGCGGAGAATAGCACGGATGCGGGAGATGGCGGGTCTGATTTCGATAGCGCCTATCGGACTTGATTCCACCCAGCGCTGACGCGCGTATAAGAGCTGCATGCTTTATCGCAGTGCTGAAGCACTGCGCCACCCAAAAGGCGGATCCCCTTCGGCCGCGCTCGGCGCGGACTCTCGGGACTGAGGTCCCCTCGGAATGACCAGGTGGGAGAGAGGGCGCGAGCTTTGCTCGCGGGACAGACGAGGCGTCCGTCCCTACGCGATCAGCTACACACCCGGCGAGAAGTCGGTCAGGACCAGGAAAGTGGAATCGACTTTCTCGACCAGCTTCCCATTTGCCTCGGACTTGTCACGCACGTTTTGCCATTCCGGGTCCTCGCCAAATGCTTTCCAGTTCGCGGCGGCGGCGTCCCGGCTCGGGTGGGCGATCACATAGACCAGGGTCTTGCCTTTCAAAGGATCGTCCGTTGGAGTCCAATAGGCGACGTTCTTCATCCCATGTTTCTCGAATAGGCGCATGGTATGTTCGCGAAAGCGTGTGAGCAGGTCGTCCAGCTTGCCTTCATAAGTGTGGTAAACCCGCAGCTCGTATACCGCTGTGGATTTCTGAGTATCAGCCGAAGAGGTCTTGCCGAGAAGAGCCAGTGCGGGAATCGATTGCAACAAGGTTCGTCGGTTCATGGCAGCTATTCTACCAGCGGCCGCGAGCTTCTTCGGGAACAGAGACCGTCGGAATGAGGAGGCGGCGACGCTCGCGGGACAGACGAGGGCGTCTGTCCCTACCCGTTTCGTGGCTCCGCTTGCCGGACCGACGGGGGCGTCCGTCGATAGGCGATATCATCGATTATTAGTTGTTAATGCATCGGATGCGTCTGCCAAAGCAACCCATCCCCGTGGTCTATAATCGAAGGCTAAGGATTCTCCAAAAATAATGCACTTCCCCTTCTTGTTGGCCTTAGTAGTCGGCGGCGAAATCGTTGATCTAGTAGGCGAAACGGGTCCTGTCGCAAAAGCGGTCCTTTTTATCCTGCTGATCTTCAGTCTAGTATCCTGGTCGATCATTCTTTCCAAGTGGAGCTTGCTGCGGCGGGCGCGGGTGCAGAGCGGACGGTTCGTCCGCGCCTTTCGTAAAGCCCAGCGCCTGCAAGACGTTGGTGCAGTGGCTGAGCAATTCCGGCCCAGCCCGTTGGTCGGGGTTTTCGAAGGTGGCTTTGAAGAATACCGGCGTCAGGGTGGTGTTTCCACGGGCGCCATCAAGAACCCGACTGCGGTCCAGCGCGCCATGCAGATCGCTAACTCCGAAGAGTTGACGCGCTTCGAGCGCAATCTGCCCTGGTTGGCCATCACTGGCGCGGTGACGCCGTTTATCGGGCTGTTCGGTACGGTTTGGGGCATCATTGACGCATTTCACGGTCTGGGCACGGCGGGCGCCGCAACTCTGCGTGCGGTGGCACCGGGCATCTCGGAGGCTTTGATCACCACGGCCGCCGGCCTCGCCGCCGCGATTCCGGCGGTGATTGCCTACAATCTGATCGGCGGGTCGATCCGCGAATTTGCCTCTCGCGGCGATGACTTTGCGCTCGAAATGCTGAATGCGGTAGAGCGCCAGCAGCCGCAGTTTGCCCGGGCCGCGGAAGCTCCGGAGGTGCGGCGCTAATGGCCTTTACGGCTTCCAACGGACGCACGCAGACTTCCCTCTCTGACATCAACATCACGCCGCTGGTAGACGTTGTCCTGGTGCTGCTCATCATCTTCATGGTGACTGCTCCTGTGCTCCAGTCGGGAATTGAAGTCAATGTACCTAAAACGCGCAGCGTGAAAGAGATTACCGAGGAGCGGCTGGTCATCAGCATCAACAAGGAGCAGCGGGTTTTTCTGGGCAACGATCCGGTCAACATCAACGAGATTGGGGCCAAGATTCGTCAGAAGATCCGCGACCCCAAGCATCAATCCATATTCATTCGTTCCGATGAAGACGTTCCTTTCGGTGCGTTCGCGACCGTAATGGACGCGGTCAAACAATCCGGAATTACTAACGTGAGCATTGTTACCCAGCCACTGGACCAACATGGCAGCCAGCGCTGAGATTTTTTTTGAACACGAACGTTGGGGACGCAACCTGGCGTGGTCGGTCGGGCTGCACATTGGGATCGCAGCCTGCATCATTTTGTATGCAGTGGTCATCCACAGCAGCGGTGGCGGGACGTGGGGCACCGGCGGTGGTGGGGACGCCATGGGCGTCACGTTAGTGAGCACGGTTCCGTTGCCTGCAAATCCGACCCAGACACAGAACGTTCTGGCCAACGAGTCCAAGGGTCTGACTCACTCGGAGCCGAAGCCAGTTGTGAAGGAACCGGATGCGATCCCGATTCCTGACAAGAATTTCAAGAAGAAACCGAAACCGCTGGCCAGCGAAAGTCATGCTACATCTAAGCCGGAACCCGAGCAGGAAGCCAGCAATGTGGTTCCTTTTGGCGAAGGCGGCCCAGTCAGCGGGCCTTATGGGGTATTCAATGCCGGGGGCGCAAAAGGAGGATTCGGTGTCACCGGCGGCGGTGGCGATTTTGGCACACGTTTTGCTTATTACGTGCAGCAGATCCAACGGAAGGTTTCCGAAAACTGGTTGAAATATGAGGTCGACCCGCGGATCACGACGGCGCAGCGGGTGTATCTTACTTTCGATGTCATGCGAGATGGGAGGCCAACCAACGTGCAGGTTGAGCAATCGAGCGGCGTACCATCGCTGGACCAGTCGGCGGTGCGGGCACTGCAGCGCATTGACACATTTGGTCCCCTCCCGTCCGATTATTCGGGAAATAAGGTTTCAGTTGAGTTCTGGTTCGACTACAAAAGATAGATAGTTGTTGTCGCAAGTCTACGAAGAAACGGCGGTCAATGAAGCGATTACTCAATTGGTTTATTTCCATACTCTTGTTGACGACAGGTGCGGCGGCGCAGGACTGGGTCAAGACGGGCACCGGACTGGGCGTAGAGAAAATCCGCATCGCAGTTCCTGACTTTAAAGCTTCCACTCAAGACCCCAAGAATCCTGACCTGCTCAAGACTTTCAACGACACCCTCTGGAATGATCTGGATAACGCCGGCATATTTGACATGGCGTCGAAGAGCTTTTATCCCCTGGGCCCGGTCGGAATGCCTGCAGACGTGAAGTTTGAATTGTGGAGCTCTGCTCCGGCGAACGCGGCCATGCTGGCGTTCGGCAACCTCGGTGTGTCCGGAACAACTGGCACTGTGCAGGGCTGGCTCTATGACGTTAAGAACATCACCTCGCCGCAAGTGCTGGGAAAGCAGTACCAGGATGCGGCTGCGGGCCCGGCAGTGCGCATCATTGCCCACAAGTTCGCGGATGAAATTATATTTCGCTTAGGCGGCGGTATTCCCGGAATCGCGGAGAGCACGATTTATTTCGTCCACAGCAGCGGAGGCCACAAAGAGATATGGGCCATGGATTACGATGGCGCGAACCAGCGTCAGGTCACGCACCTGGGGACAATTTCTCTGTCGCCACGGATTTCGCCGGATGGTTCCCGCCTGGCTTTTAGTACACTAACCAAGTCCGGCTGGGACATTGAAATGTACTCTCTCGATCTCAACCGGCTGATTGCATTCCCCAGATTTGGCGGCACTAATCTTTCGCCGGCATGGTCGGCAGACGGAAGCAAGCTAGCATTTTCCTCCTCCCGCACCGGCGATCCGGAAATCTATACGGTGGACGCCTCGGGTGGGAACCTGAAACGACTGACTTCTTACAAGGGCCCGGATGTTTCTCCAGTGTGGAACCGCAAGACCGGCGCGCAGGTCGCGTGGGTTAGCGGACGGACCGGGCTGCCGCAGGTCTTCACGATGGAAGCCGACGGCACGAACGTTCAGCAAGTTACGGACCAGGGTTATGCGGTTTCTCCGGCGTGGTCGCCCAATGGGCAATTCCTGGCGATCTCGTGGGTCCGCCGCTACGGGCCGGGGGCACCGGGAGCAGCGGATATCTACATGATGGATGTTGCCAGCAAGCAATGGGTGCAGCTGACCCACGATGGCGGGCGCAACGATTTTCCGTCGTGGTCACCGGACGGACGCCACATCGTATTCCAGACCAGCCGCGCCGGAGGCGAGCAGATTTGGACCATGCTGGCGGATGGCACCCATCAGAAACCATTAACGACTTCGGGGAGTAACACGCAACCGAACTGGAGCTGGAAGTAGTAGTGAGCGAAGTTGACCACTTATTCTGGCGATAGGGCGTTATCTTTAAATTTGCGAATGTTGAACATTTTGAAGTCGAGATATTCCATGAAGTCCAAAGCATGACGGGAAAATCAGCTCCGTTGTGTGGACTTGAACCGCGCGTTCGGGCCGAAGGCGCGCAATTAAGCTCGGAGGAGAAAGTGAAGCAACTGACAATGAAGTGGACCACACTTGTATTTGCGCTGGCTGCCGTCATGATGTTGGGCGCCTGCGCCAAAAAGGTTGTGCCACCCCCACCAACGCCACCGCCGGCTCCCACTGCACCCACGGCATCGCTAACCGCGAATCCGGAAACGGTGGAGAAGGGCCAGGCGACTACGCTGACCTGGCAGACGACGAATGCCACAGATGTGAGCATTGAGGGCATCGGCGGCGTGCAGACCAGCGGCTCGCAGCAGGTGACGCCGAGCGACTCGACTACCTATTCGTTGACGGCTAAGGGAGCCGGTGGGACGCAACAGGCCACGGCACGAGTCACCGTGACCCAGCCGCCGCCACCACCGCCGCCGCAAGCCACAGCGACCGAAGAAGAATTGTTCTCTCAGAATGTGAAGGACATCTACTTCGAATATGACAAGGGCGATATTCGCGCCGACCAGCAATCCGCTCTGCAGGGTGATGCTGAGTTCCTGAAGCAGCATCCCACGATCCATTTCACGATCGAGGGACACTGCGACGAGCGCGGATCGACTGAATACAATCTGGCTCTGGGCGACAGTCGCGCCAGTTCCGTCAAGAGCGCTTTGGTGAAAGGTGGCATTCCTGCCGACAGCGTCAAGACCATCAGCTACGGTAAAGAAAAGCCATTCTGCACGGAATCGAACGAAGCATGCTGGCAGCAGAACCGGGTCGGCCACTTCGTGTATCAGAAGTAGCGAGCAAGCAGGGGCGCAGGCAAACACCCGCCGCTCCTGCACAGTTTCCCGCGCGGGAAAGCCTGCGTGCGAGTGGCTCCAAAGCCGGCATGCGCGGAATCTGGGAAGACAACTGGGTGCGGGAAGCCGCTCCTGCACAATTGAATCTTAGATAGCCCGCGGCATTGCGAACCGGCGCTACGGCTTGTTTTTCGCTTTACTATTGCATGGGACAAATTATGAGAACTCGGCGAGTGGCGGTCATTTTTGTAATGCTTGCATGCGTATTTTTGAATCTGACGCCTGCCTGGGGTGTGAGCAAGGAAATCATCGAACTCCAGACCCAGGTACAAGCGCTACAAGACCAGATGACGCACATGAAGCAGTCCTTCGATGAGCGCATGGGCGTCATGAAGAACCTGCTGGACCAGAATACCGACAGCATGAACAAGACTGCGGCAGCCGTTGCAAGCCTGCAGGCCTTCCTGCAAAAACAGCAAGGCGACAGCGGCGCGCACGTGGACCAGTTGTCCGGTCAGATCCAGTCCCTGAATGACAGCCTGGACGAATTGAAGGCGCGGCTGGCGAAGGTCAGCAAGCAACTGGAAGACATGCAATCCGCGCAACAGAGTCAGGCGGCGCAGCAATCCCAGCAAGCTCAGGCTGTGCAACAACAGGCATCGGCTCCTCCGCCGGACGTTCTTTACAACAATGGGTTGCGCGATTACAACGCGAACAATAACGACCTGGCCACGCAGGAGTTTTCTGATTACATCAAGTACTATCCCAACACCGATCTGGCGGGAAATGCTTACTTCTACCTGGCAGAAATTGCCTATCGCCAGGGCAATTATCAGGTCGCGGTAAAAAATTACGCCCTGGTGATGCAGACTTTTCCCGATGGAAACAAGGCGGCTGCCGCGGAACTGAAGAAGGGATTTTCGCTGATCGAACTAGGGCAGAAAGACGATGGCATTGCGGCGTTACGGCATGTCATCCAACGTTATCCGCGCTCCAACGAATCGATACAGGCCAGGGAACGGCTGCGCAAGCAGGGTGTGTCTTTGACTGGAACTGCACGGAAGAGCGAGTAGCTAGCCTCAGGCGCTAAAGCGCGTACGGAGAACAAACCCTCTATTGCAGCGCTTAAGCGGTGCGCCACGCTAGGCAAATCCAGCCAAGACCGGTTTCGCCCAAAATCTCAGTTCTCAGCAGCGCTTACGGCTTTGGCTGAGTGAGGTCGAGATTTCGCAGGCAATACTTGATCTCTGCGGCGGCCTCTTTCACTCGCAGCCCTTCCTGGACCATTCGTTTGAACGAGATGGCTGCGCGGACCTTGGTTCCCTCACCCAGATCGTAAGTCCACGCGGCAATACTGACAATCCTCATTCCAGCATTCCAGCAGAATCTGCCGTAAGACACTGTTTCCGGCGAAAGATACTGAAAACAGCGTAGCAGCGAATTGTTTTCCGGTACTTCGAATTCATGGCCCCGGATGGTGATCTTGACTAGACGATCATACGGCCGATAGAGAGTGGTGGAAGCAATCGTCTAACCGCATTTTAGGCCAGTTAACGGGCGCGGAAAAACGAAGGTGGCTGTCCGCCGGGGAGAGCGCGCCGCCTTCCAGCGCCCAAAATTATGCGCCCGAACGATTTTGGTGATGATGGTGGTGTGCGCGATGGTGATGGTGATGGCGCGGATGATGCGCGGCCACTTGGTAATGGGCTCCATCGAAAGTCGCCGTGTTGGACCGCGCAAACGCGCCCATGGTGAGAAACAGTATCGAAAAACCAAGCAAAAGCAGACGTTTCATGCTGAACTCCGGTTGCTCCATCGGGATCTTTCTCTGCCTTCTAACAGGATAAACCTTGTTTGTGAGGATAAGGTTGCGGAGTATCCTAAGGAAGGATGAAAGGTGTGATTCCTCCCCTGATTTACAAGGAGCGTAGCAAATGGCAGGGACCAAAACAAACGCAATCAGAAGCGAAAAGGAAGATTCGGCACATTCCGATCAGGATCGCGGCAAGGGCGCCGTGGAGCCCGACGGAAGAGACGCAGGCGCCAACACTTCCATTGAGGGTCAACAAGGCCATCGGGGAAACAAGTCACCCGCATCAACTGATTCTGATTTCCCGGAACCGGGAGGAAGCCCTGAGCACAGCGGCGAACCGCAAATAGCGCCGCTGTTTGATGAAGATGAAACAGTGGCGTAAGAAGATCCCTTAGCGGCCCGACTAAGTCAGGCCCTTCCCCACTTCACCTAGCTCGCTGCTGAAAACCCATCTGATAAGCAATTTTTATCGCCCGGATAGAATATTACGACTTCCCTAGGCGAAAAGTTTCGGCGTAAGCTGCTGGCTGGCGTGATCCCTTCCGCCCAGTACGGAGCATCCATGATCGCTCACCGAACTGTGTTTGCCTTTGACCAAGACTCCGGCAAAGGCGCAATGGAGCAAGATGGGCAAGATCATCAAGCCGGCAATACATCCATGCGGGGTCAACTGGGACACCGCGACGAGAACTGGCTGCTGAAGTCTTCCGATACTGACTTTCCCGAGCCGGGAGGAAACCCCGAGCACAGCGGTGCCCGGCAAGAAATCAAGACCAGCAGCTGGGATGATGTGCCTTGAGAAGAAATTATCGTAGCTCTTCCATCGCCTGTTCGAGTACTTCCCTTCCCGGACGTACAACCGACTCCGGCAATGTTGCCAGGGGATGCTCAGTAATATTCAGCATGTCGACGAAGCTGGGCGCTTTGGTGTTGACGTAAAGCACTCCGGTCAGGATTTCGCCCTTCTCATTGGCTTCGTGCAAACGGGTGATGGCCTTGATTCGGTCGGTGGGATCGTAGTCTGCTTCCAATTTGCGCAGGCGGAGACGAGAGCCATCATGCATGGTGACTTCCACCGTTGTGCCCGCGTCGTACTCGACTGAAATGTCTTCGAAGACCGGTACAAAATTGATGTCCTGCAGGGGTTCGTCGTGGTCTTTCACAAACTTGTAGGATTTGGTCGAGCCCTCGTGATCGTTGAAAGTTACACAAGGTGAGACGACATCAAGCATGACCGTGCCGCGATGGGCAATCGCCGCCTTCAGTATGCTGAGCAGCTGCCTCTTGTCCCCGGAAAATGAGCGTCCCACAAAGGTGGCGCCCAAAGCAATGGCCATAGCGCAGGTGTCGATGGGCGGGAGGTCGTTGATCACACCTGTCTTCAGCGTGGAACCGACGTCCGCCGTCGCCGAGAATTGGCCTTTGGTCAAACCGTAAACCCCGTTGTCCTCGATGATGTAGATGAGCGGCAGATTGCGCCTCATCAAATGGATGAACTGGCCAATGCCGATGGAGGCGGTGTCGCCGTCGCCGCTTACTCCCAGAGCCAGGAGACTACGATTCGCCAGCACGGCACCCGTGGCGACCGAAGGCATGCGGCCATGGACACTATTGAAACTGTGCGACCGGCTCATGAAGTACGCCGGGGTCTTGGAAGAGCAGCCAATCCCGCTCAGCTTGAGCAGGCGCTCCGGCTGAACACCCATCTCATACATGGCCTCCACAATGCGCTCGGAGATGGCGTTGTGACCGCACCCGGCGCAGAGCGTGGTCTTTCCGCCCTTGTAGTCGATCACGGACAGGCCGATGCGATTTGTTTTAGGAGCGGGCGCGGTAGGAGTGGTCGTCGACATTTACTTGCCCTCCATGGTCATGAGTTCGTCGGTCACCGAGCGCGCATCCAGCGGCAGTCCGTGAATGTGGGCAATGCTGCGTAAACGAACCACCAGCGCGGGATCCACATCCAGTTTCAGCAAGCTTAGCATTTGAGCGTCGCGGTTCTGTTCCACCAGATAAACGCGATCATGCTGTTTCACGAAGTCATGGACCTCACGAGTAAAGGGATAAGCCCGTAGCCGGAGGTAGTCGGTTTCAATGTTGTATTCGTTGCCCAGTTGGTCGCGGGCCTCAGTCAGTGCCCAATGCGAAGTGCCGTAGCCGATGATTCCGATCATCGATTTGCCGTTGCTGACCAGTTCTGGCCGTGGCACAAAAGAGCGTGCGGTTTCGAACTTGCGGTTGATGCGTTGCATGTTGCGTTCGAAATCATCACCACGTTCGCTGTACTGCGCCTTTTCGTTGTGTCCACTGCCGCGGGTGAAGTAGGCGGCTGCAGGATGGTCTGTGCCCGGCAGGGTGCGGTAGCCGATGCCATCGCCATCAACATCTTTGTAACGCGCAAAGCTTCCCAGTCGATCCAAATCTTCTTTGGCAAGAACTTTGCCACGATTGATTGGCTTCTCGGGATACTTGAAAGGGTCGGCCATCCAATTGTTCATGCCGAGATCGAGATCGGACATCACAAAAACCAGAGTCTGAAAATGCTCCGCCAAGTCGAAAGCATCGCCCGCCATGGTGTAGCACTCTTCCGGCGAACACGGCAGCAGCAGGATATGTTTGGTGTCGCCGTGCGACAGAAATGCGGTGGAGAGAATGTCGCCCTGCGAGGTGCGGGTGGGCAAGCCGGTCGAAGGACCGACTCGCTGGATGTCCCAGATCACGCCCGGAACTTCGGCGTAGTACGCGAGTCCAGAAAATTCCGCCATCAGCGAGATTCCCGGCCCTGCCGTCGCAGTCATGGCCCTCGCTCCGGCCCAACCCGCTCCCACGACCATGCCAATCGCCGCCAGTTCGTCTTCCGCCTGGATGATGGCGAATGTGGCCTTACCGTCAGCACCGATGCGAAAGCGCTTGAAATATTCGATGATCGTTTCTGGCAAAGACGACGATGGTGTGATGGGATACCAACTCACAAAAGTTACGCCAGCAAACATGCAACCGAGGGCCGCGGCAGAGTTGCCGTCGATAATGATCTTGCCCTGGTTCTTGTCCATGCGCCGAATAACGTAGGGATCACCTTTGGTCAGATTGGCTGTTGCGTAATCGAATCCGGCCTGGACTGCCGCCATGTTCAAGTTCGCCGCCTTCACCTTCCGGGCAAATTGCCGGCGAACGGCCTTCTCCACCTCCGCCATGTCCAGCTCGAGCAGTTCGGCGACTACGCCCACGTAAATCATGTTCTTTACGAGCTTGCGCAGCTTGGCTTCAGGGCAAACAGGCCCGACCAGTTTGTCGTATGGGACCGCGTAAAAAACCAGATCATTGCGCAGAGAACTGAGTTTCAACGGCTCGTCATAGAGCACGGCCGCGCCGGGCGCCAGCGATTTGACGTCCTCCTGAGCGGTTTCCGGATTCATCGCGATCACAAAGTCGATTTCCTTTTTGCGGGCGATGTACCCGTCTTTGTTGGCGCGAATGGTGTACCAGGTGGGCAGCCCCGCGATGTTGGACGGAAAAAGATTCTTGCCGGAAACCGGAACGCCCATCTGGAAAATTGTGCGTAAAAGGACAGTGTTCGAACTCTGCGAGCCGCTACCGTTGACCGTCGCCACCTGAATGCTCATGTTGTTGACGACAGGTTTGCGTTCCGTTTGCCCGGAGGCTTCCTGGAACGCGACATCCGTGGTTGCCATTCCCAATCCTTCCTGGAACTCGAGCCGGGTTGTCCGCTCAAACAGTGCTGAAATGCTGGTGAAGCCGAACTTTTCATTATACGTCAGGGATGGGTTCGAGGGGTTTACGAAGGGGCTTCGGGAAGTGGCTTGAATTGCATGTTGCTGCCCTTTCTCTGTGGATGCTTGTGAATATCGGGGCATTCCGCCGTGGGGCAAACCCACGAAGCTCCAGTGGTGTCGAGTTTGAGAATATCTACTGGAGGCTGCACGGTCTTGGGGCGATCCGCTATCTCCAGTCCGACGAGAAGCTTTACGGCATCATTAACAACCGCTGGTATCGGGCCCAGCGGCGGAGTAGCGAGCAATGGCATCATGCTCCCCAAGTAAGAAAGTGTAAAAACCATTAGGGCAATCAGTGCCGGGACAAGATTTCCGGTTTTGAGTCACGCTAGTTGTTTTGGACACCGTAACCCTGAGTCCAAATCCGGTCGCAATTACATCGCCCTTTTTCAAGGCCGAAAAACAGTATCTCGACGAAATCTTTTTGCCCAGAAATGATCTTACGATACGGTGCCGGATCGGCGCTTTTGAGAACCGCCATTTCTCCGGGTACTATGCGTCGCAATCGTCGGAGGAACGCTTCTGCTTTTATCCCTGATACTTCCGTCGCGCTTGGACGCTGCAATAACAGTAATCGCCATAATGAATAGCGGATTCATTTACAAGCCCCACAAGCGCAAAGAACATTCCTCCACTTTGATATATCTGGCAGACGGGCTTCGTCTGAGGCGGGTGATTTCTGAAACGAGTGCCATAGTACCTGATCCTTTGAACCAGGACATTGCCATTAGCGGCGATAGGAAAACATGGGTTCATCTAACTGGCAGTAAGTGTATAGACGGACTGCCGAAATTGGCGCGGCGGCATTCTACGCCGAGCCAATCAGCTATGATCCCCGCAGTTGTATAGATAGATGCGCGCAAGATGCCTCGCCCGGCTGAAGTGCGCCGGATCTTCGGGATGACCTTGGAGGGGATAGGCGGGAACTAGGCGATGACGAGAAATTGCGCCATCTTGCGAAACTTGTTGTAGCGGGATGTCAGTAACTCCTGAATGGGCATCTTCTGGATCTCGGCGAGGTGCTTGCTCAAAGCAACGTCGAGCAGCGCGGCGGCGGCTTCGTGGTCGGCATGAGCTCCGCCTTCGGGTTCGGGAACGGTGTCGTCGATGCAGCCTAATTCCTTCAGGTCAGCAGCGGTAATTTTCAGGGCCTCCGCGGCCAACTCTTTTTTGGTAGCGTCACGCCACATGATGGCGGCGCAAGACTCGGGAGAAATCACCGAGTAAATGGCATTCTCCATCATCAACACACGGTCGGCCACCGCGATGGCCAGCGCGCCACCGCTGCCACCCTCCCCGGAAATTGTGGTGATGATGGGAATTTGCAGACGCGCCATTTCGCGCAAGTTGCGGGCAATGGCTTCCGCCTGGCCGTGCTCTTCGGCACTCAAGCCTGGATAGGCGCCGGGAGTGTCCACAAAAGTGAAAATTGGACGGCCAAACTTTTCGGCAATCTTCATGGCCCGCAGAGCCTTGCGGTAGCCCTCGGGATTGGTCATCCCCCAATTGCGGTAGACCTTTTGTTTGGTATCGCGGGCCTTTTGATGGCCAATCACCAGCACCTCGGCACCGTGGAAACGGGCCATGCCGCACACGATGGCCGGGTCGTCCCCGAAGCCGCGATCCCCGTGGATTTCGCTCCAGTCGGTAAAGAGGCGCTCGATGTAGTCGAGCGTATAAGGACGCTGTGGATGCCTGGCCAATTCCACCTTTTCCCACGCGCCGCGAGGGGCGGTCACTTGTTTTTGCAAAGCCTGGACGCGGTCATGCAGTTGCTGGATCTGGCGCTGGGTTTCTTCGTCCTGCCCCGCGACCGACTCCAGCTTGACGATCTGTTGCGCAATTCTTTCCAGCTCCTGCTTTGACTTGGTTCCCGATTCCATCTTCCGGCTGTCACCATTCCTGGCGGTCCAGCGGGCTTCCACCATTGATACAAGAAACTCTGCGCCCGTCACCACCAGCATGGCATCGGCCTTGGCCGAACCAACCGCCGCTGGAGCGCTCGCACGCCTGTTGATGAAAGCCGTCATCCGCCCGAGATTTCAGTCAATGATTCTCACCGCGCCCCGTCCACACAATTCTTCCACCCGCGCAATGAAGTTGCGGTCTGGTTGGACATTATAGCCTTCCGCTTCCATGACCACCATGAAATCGTCCTCACGTTCCACGTCAAACAACACCTTGGCTTCGCCCTTGCGCTGCGCAAACAGCAGGTGCAGATCGTCTACGGTAGACTCATTCGCGGTCTCGGCCGGGATACGAATCCGCAGGGAGCGCGGGAGTGGAACTTTAGCTTCTTCAAGAGGCTGGATGTCGTTCACCATTAGCTTGGGATTGGCGCCTTCTTCCACGCGCAACCCGCCGCGTACGAGGACCGGGACTTCCAGCTTTACTTTGTCGCCCAGTTTCCGGTAGGCATCGGGAAATACGATCATTTCCACCGTGCCCAGCATGTCCTCCAAGGCGCCCTGAGCATAAAAATCGCCCTTCTTCGATTTCAGCACTCGGACATTGGTGATGATGCCTGCGGTGGAGATGTTTTCGTCTTTGCCCGTCGAAGACTTGATGGCGGCAATTTTAGCCGTGTTCAGAGCGCGCAGGTCTTCCAATTTGTCGCGATATTTTTCCAGAGGATGGCCGGTAATAAAGAATCCCAGAATCTCTTTTTCGTTGCCGAGGCGGGTGTGTTCATCCCAATCAGGGGTGTCGGGCAATGGCTGGCTTTGGGTGTGCGCTTCTTCCTGTTGGAACACTCCGAAAAGTCCGTGTTGCCCGGACTCAACATCACGCTGGGCCTTCTGCGCTTGTTCAATGGCCTTATCGAGCACCGCCATGAGCTGGGCGCGGCGGCCGAGTGGGTCCATGGCACCACTTTTGATCAGCGACTCCAATACTCTTTTGTTGAGCAGCCGCAAGTCCACGTTCTCGCAGAATTCGTAAATCGACTGGTAGCGCCCCAGCTTTTTGCGGCCAGCGACAATGGAATCGATCGCATTGTGCCCGACATTTTTCACCGCAGCCAAACCGAAGCGGATCGCAGGTCCACGGGGAGTAAAGTTGGCGTCACTGACGTTAATATCCGGCGGTTCGACGGCGATTCCCATTTCCCGGCATTCGTTGATGTATTTGACTACGTCGTCGGTATTTCCAGTCACCGAGGTCAACAACGCCGCCATGAATTCCACGGGGTAGTGGGTCTTGAGATATGCCGTGTGATACGCCAGCAACGCATACGCCGCGGAATGCGATTTGTTAAAGCCGTATCCCGCAAACTGCGCCATCAAATCAAAAATCTTTTCGATCTTCTTTGGCGGATAGCCTCGCTGTGTGGCGCCGCTGACAAAACGCTCCCGCTGCGCCGCCATCTCCGATGCGATCTTCTTACCCATCGCCCGCCGCAACAAATCCGCTTCGCCAAGTGAGTAGCCGGCCAATTTGTTGGCAATCTGCATCACTTGTTCCTGGTAGACGATGACCCCCAACGTCTCTTCCAGGACTTCCTTTAGCTCCGGCAACTCATAGTCGATCTTTTTTCGGCCGTGCTTGCGGTCAATAAAATCGTCGATCATGCCGCCCTGAATCGGGCCCGGGCGATAAAGCGCGTTGAGAGCGGTGAGGCCTTCAATGGAGCTGGGCTTGTAGCGCCTGAGCACATCGCGCATGCCATGCGATTCAAACTGGAAGACGCCGGAAGTCAATCCGCTGTGGAAGACCTTTTCATAGGTCGCGGGATCATCGAGCGTAATGGCTTCGAGCACGACCTGCTCGTTACGGGTCTGGGCGATGAGCTTCAACGAATCATCGAGAATGGTCAGCGTGGTCAGCCCCAGAAAATCCATCTTCAGGAGGCCCAGCTTCTCGATGGCTGTCATGTCGAAGGCGGTGACAATTTCGTCGTTCTTGGTCTTGTGCAACGGAACCAATTCAGTCAGCGGACGCGGAGAAATCACCACGCCAGCAGCGTGGACACCTGCATTGCGCACCAAGCCTTCCAACCTGAGGGCGGTGTCCATGAGCTGTTTAACTTGCGGCTCACTCTCGTAGGCCTGCTTGAGCGCGGGAGAATCGGTGAGAGCCTGCGCCAGCTTGATGTTGAGCGTGGTTGGAACCATCTTGGCGATCCGATCCACGTCGGCGTAGGGGATGTCCATGGCGCGCCCTACGTCCTTTATCGCCGCCTTGGCTGCCATGGTGCCGAAGGTGATGATCTGCGCCACATTCTCGCGGCCGTATTTCTGGGTCACGTACTGGATGACCTCGCCGCGCCGGTTCATGCAGAAGTCGATGTCGATGTCCGGCATGGAAATGCGTTCGGGATTTAGAAAGCGCTCGAACAGTAACTCGTGCTGCAGAGGATCAAGATCGGTGATCGCCATTGAGAATGACACGAGTGATCCTGCGGCAGAGCCGCGGCCCGGGCCGACCGGAATATTCTGTTCCCGCGCATAGCGAATAAAATCCCACACAATAAGAAAATAGCCAGAAAACTTCATCTGTTGAATGATGGCTAACTCTTCAGCCAGACGCTCTTCGTATTCATCCAAACTGTGCTTCAACCGGCCGTGATCTTGAAGCGAGCGCAGAGTGTCCAGCCGGCGGGCAAAACCTTCCCGCGTCACGTGCTCAAAGTAGCTATCCAGAGTGAAGCCCGGGGGGACGTCGAAATGAGGAAACGGATTGCTGACTTTTTCCAGTCGCATATTGCAGCGTTCGGCAATGTCCAGCGTGCGTGTCAATACCTGCGGCGAATCTTTGAACACACGCAGCATCTCGTCATGACTCTTGACGAAGAAGTCCGAACCATGGAACTTCATGCGGTTGGTGTCCTGGATCGACTTGCCGGTCTGAATGCAGAGCATCACATCCTGGGCGTGAGCATCGTCTTCACAGAGATAGTGACTGTCATTGGTGGCCACCAGGGGTAAGCCGAGGTCTTTTTCGAGGTGGAAGAGACCGGGATGAATGCGATGTTCCTGTTCCAGCCCCTGATCCTGGATTTCAAGATAGAAGTTTTCTTTGCCGAAGATGTCAGCATACATTGCCGCAGAATTTCGCGCAGCTTCGTACTTCTCTTCCATCAGGAATTCAGCGACTTCACCTTTCAGGCAACCGGAAAGCCCGATGAGTCCTTTCGAATGCTCTGCCAGGAATTTCTTGCTCACGCGTGGCTTGTAATAGAAACCGTGCAGGGACGCCTCAGAAGTGATCTTGATCAGGTTGCGATAGCCTTCTTCGTTTTGTGCCAGGACCAGAAGATGGTTGTAGGTGTCGCCGTCAGGCGGGGTGCGCTCGATGTTGTGGTCGTCTTTCTTGCAGATATAAAGTTCGCAACCGACGATCGGCTTTACTCCCGCCTGCTTGGCGGCGTTCACGAAATGCACCGCGCCAAAAATGTTGCCATGGTCGGTCATGGCCACGGCAGGCATACCCAGCTCTTTCACCCTCTGGCAGAGTTTATCCACGTCACAAGCGCCATCGAGCATGGAGTAGTCAGTATGTAAGTGCAGGTGGACGAATTGGGACATAGTTGGGATTGAATCGAGCAAACGCCCTATTGTCATTCTATCTGCTGTACAGGATCATGCAAACGCCCACAAACAGTGCAAGATAGCGGGACACCAGCGGTTAACCCCTCCGTTGAGTTTGCCAGGCTTAAGGACAATTCACATGGCCTTAACCTCATCGCGAAAGTCGTTTGATAGATTTGCCTGTTGTGGCCCCGCGTCTTAGACAAATCCCAATCAGACGTATCATGCGAAGGACTCTCAGGCTTCTGTTCTGCACGACAGCGCTATTTGCATCATTTTCCGCTCCTGCGCTTTCTGAGAACACATCCTCCGAAGTCTGCCCCGTGCCTCGGCCGGAAGTGTTTTGTCTTCCCCGCAAGATCTCCGCAGCCAAAGCGGCGTACTGGAAGTGAATCTTTCCATCCGCAACGCCCTCGATGCCAGCGGCCTCATGCGTTATTGCTATGTGACCGACGCTGGGATCCAGTCGCCTACTCTGCGCGTGCATCCCGGCGACTTGCTTATCTTGCATTTGAAGAGCGAGGCCTCTCTTCCTTCTTCTCAGACTGCGGCTCAAACTGGAAGCTCTCATTCCCACTCGATGCCCGATGCTTGCGCTGGCGGAATGATGACGGAAGCTTCTACCAACCTGCATTTTCACGGCTTGGTTATCCCACCCACTTGCCATCAGGATGACAGCCTCAAAACCCTCATTCAGCCCTCGGACCCGGCCTTTGAATATCGGGTCAGTATTCCCCAGGACCAACCGCCCGGCCTCTATTGGTATCACCCGCATGCTCATGGCCTCAGTGAAGCGCAAGTGTTGGGAGGCGCGTCCGGGGCTTTGATTGTGGAAGGCATTGAGCAAGCCAACAGCCTGATCGCCGGCTCGCCCGAGCGTGTAATTGTGGTCCGCGACCAGAGAGTCACCGATCCCCCGACCCGACCCTAAAACCCCGGGCAAAGACCTTTCGCTCAATTTCGTTCCTGTGACTTATCCGGATTACACCCTCGCTGTTATCCAGATAAAGCCGTTGGAGCGGCAGTTTTGGCGCGTTCTCAATGCCTCTGCCGACACTTTCGTGGGTCTGAAGTTGTTGTTCAACGGCAAACCGCAGTTTCTTGGTGTGATTGCATTAGACGGCGTTCCCATCGGATACGAGGACGGACGCCCACGCGACCGCGTTCTTTGGGAAAGCCACATTGCTCTGTCCCCTGCTGGCCGCGCTGAGTTTGTTGTCAATGGGCCCGCGGAAGGCGTGCCAGCCGTGCTGGCAACTCAGGCGATTGTGACCGGCCCCATCACTGGGCCCAACGCACCTGCGGCCGTTGCCTCTCCAGCCCGGCTACGACCACCAACGCTGCGGGTGGGGACGATGACAACACTCCTCCTCGCCCGCTGGCAACGATTATCACGTCCGCAACGGTACCTGAGCTTCCCTCGGCGCTGCCCACATCTCCTGTGCCCCTGCCAACGCCAGGTCTTCCACCATTGGCATCCGCCAAGCCGGTTCGTGAGCACAAGCTGTATTTTTCTGAAGAACTGCAGGATCCAAAGAACCCGAACAGCCCAACCATTTCTTACATCACGAAGAAGGTAAAGTCACTGATCTGGCCTTCAGTTGGTTTGCAAGATTAAGAAATTAAGAGAGTCTTACTGCAGGTCCGGTAGACGAAAATCCACTCCGCGGCCGTCGTTGGCTTTGGTGGTTGCGGGAACATCGAGAGCGTCTACTGGGATTTTGGTCGCTTTCTGGGCGTCAAAGACCCAGAGCGTTTCTCCCACGATCGCGTAGTTCTGCACTTCCTGAGTGTGTTGATCGCGAAAAATCAGTACGGTCGAGGCACGGATTTCTGCCCTTGCTTGCGAAGATGGCCGCGGGGAATTCCGTTCTTCCCGTAACTGGGCTACTTCATCCTCTAGGCGATCAATCTTGTCTTGTTCCATTTCTCCCGACTGATTGTCGAACGCACCGGAATAATTGTAGTTGTAGGGAGGATCAGAATCGGTCTCAGGGTACCAATCTCCGTAATTTCCGTAATACCAGGGATACGCGTAGAGCCCGCCGGCATATCCGTAATACCGTCGTGCATAACTATAGTCGTAACGGCGGCGATAGGAACGGTTCGGAGAAGAGTAAAACGGAGGTCGATAGCTTGGTCTCAGAGGACCTGAAAAATGGACTCCGCCGGAGAACGATGGCCCATGGCTCATTACCGATCCATGTCCCATCGCCGGTCCCGAAAATCCGGAATGTCCCGCGAAACCTCCTGACGAACCGTGCCGTTGAGCCAACAACGGGACCGTCAAGAGAGCTATAACCAGCGCCGGACTGACCATCCAGCCACGCATAACAACATTATAACCCCGCTGGCAAGACTCGTCATACCGGTGGTTATAACCTCTACCGCTTCTTGCCTTTGGCCTTCTTGGCTGGCGCTTTCGCGGCCTTCTTCGCAGGCTGAGGTTGCAGCGGCGATTTCCTCTCTGCCGTGGGGGTTGTGGGTGGAGCCGCAGGTTTTGCCGCTTCGACTTTCTTCGCGGACGTGGGTGCTTGAACCGCAGCCTGAACTTCTCCCTTGCCCTTTTTCTTGCCTGCGGGTTGAGCCACGGGTACGTCCGCCGCAACAGCAGCGGCCGCAGCCTTGGCAGCCCGCCCGCGTTTGGGCGGTGGTGGAGGCGGTGGAGGTGGCGGTGGAGGCGCCAACGGCTTCAGGAATTTCAGGATCTCGGTATGCGAACGCAGCTTTCCGTCCAGCAGAAGCATGAAGACTTCATGTGCAATTTTTGGATATTCCGGCATCTCCGGTGTAATGCGCAGTTCCGTCATCTCCGGCAACGGGATCTTCTGCCGCACCTGCCGCCACTTGGTGAAGAAATTCTTGATCTTTTGCGTCACTGCCTGCTGCCTTGCTGTAACCGCCAGGAACAAAATCATCTCCGGCCGCTCCTCGGACAGCAGCTTCCACGCCCGCGACGGCGTGCCAGCCTCCTTGCCGGTAAGCCGTTTGGCCAGGCGTTTCGCGTCGTCTTCCAAGTCGCGCCAGGCTTCCACCAGCGTCTTGCGCGGAATCAGCTTGCGCATGTCGGCAATGTCTTTATCCGCGAGCTTTGGCGTTAGGAAGTGCAAGATCGCTGGCGCTGGATCGAGCGCATAGCCCAATTCATTCATCTGCTGCCGCGTTTTCAATAGTTGGCCGAGGCCTGACGTGTCCACTTTCGCCGTAGTCCAGTGGGCATTCAGCACTTTCAGCCAGTTTTCTTTCTCCAGCATTTTGAGAATGTGCAGCGGATCATCTTCGTAGGCCAACTGCTCGATCTCGTGACCGATCGCACGATCGGTGATGTACTCGATGTAATTATTTTCCTTCGCCGACTCGAACCTCGCCTGGGTACGTTCTTCCAGTGGCCATTTGAATCGAGCGGCAAATCGTACGGCGCGAATCAGACGGGAAGAGTCTTCTACAAAAGCGTAGTTGTGCAGGATGCGCAGAACTTTCGTTTCAATATCAGCGGCGCCGTTGAAAGGATCCATCAGCAGGCCGCGCGAGCCGGGATTCAGAGACAATGCCATGGCATTGATGGTGAAATCACGTCGGCGCAGGTCTTCGATGATGGTGGCCGACGAAATAATCGGCGGCTTGCCCGCTTTTTCGTATCGTTCCGTACGGGCCGAACTGATTTCGGCGCGCACATTGCCGGGAAGCGTCAGGTACAACGTCTTCAGCTCATCGTCCGCCGCCGCGATAGTGGCACCGGCTCGTTCCAATTCTTTCTGCAGTTTGAGAGGGTTGCCCTGGACGGTGAAATCGAGGTCACGGATGGGAAATCCGCTGATGATGTCGCGGAC
>Ga0182024_10003454_pt1 | contig 37632 bp, 40 predicted proteins | sample P32metaG_FD_120480 | JGI IMG/M metagenome (GOLD analysis project Ga0182024, IMG submission 120480) | Permafrost microbial communities from Stordalen Mire, Sweden - P3-2 metaG (Illumina Assembly) | ecosystem: Environmental > Terrestrial > Soil > Wetlands > Permafrost | place: Sweden: Stordalen...
AACGAGCCCGCTTCGTCCGTGACCTGGCCGCCGGGATGGTCTTCATCAACGGCAACGTCACCTCGTACCCGCAGCTGCCGTTCGGGGGCGTCAAGAACTCCGGTCACGGCCGTGAGCTAGCCGTGGCGGGCATCCGCGAGTTCTGCAACATCAAGTCGGTGTGGATAGGCAGCAGCCAGCGCAGCTGATCCGGGACAGGACTGGCCAGCGAGCTCCGGGCCGGCCCGGTGATGTCTGCCCCGGTCAGGCGAGACTGGTGGCGTGACCAGCTGGGTGCTGCATGTCGACCTCGATCAGTTCATCGCGGCCGTCGAGCTGCTGCGCCGCCCTGAGCTGCGTGGCCGCCCGGTCGTCGTCGGGGGTGACGGTGATCCGACCAAGCGGGGCGTGGTCAGCACCGCGTCCTACGAGGCGCGCGCGCATGGCGTGCATTCCGGGCTCCCGTTGCGTACCGCGGCCCGGCGTTGCCCCGAGGCCGTGTTCCTGCCCGTCGACCGGGACGTGTACGAGGCGGCCTCCGCGCAGGTCATGGCCGCGCTGCGCGAGTTTGATGCGGTCGTGGAGGTGATGGGCTGGGATGAGGCGTTCCTGGCCGTCGAGACCGACGATCCGGAGGATGCCGCCCGCCAGATCGCCGGCCGCGTCCGGGCTAGGACGCAGCTCGACTGCTCGGTCGGGATCGGGCAGAACAAGCTGCAGGCGAAGCTGGCCACCGGCTTCGGCAAGCCGGCTGGCATCTTCCGGCTGACGAGCGGCAACTGGTTCGATGTGCTCGGTGATCTGCCTGCCGATGCGCTCTGGGGCATCGGCGCCAAGACCGCACGCAAGCTCGGCGAGTCGGGCATCGGCACCGTCCGGGAACTGGCGGCCGCTGACCCGGGTGCCCTGGCGGCACGGTTTGGCCCGGCGACCGGGCCCTGGCTAGTCCAGATCGCCCGCGGCCTGGATCCGTCCCCGGTGGACGCCGCGCCGTACGTGCCAAGGTCCCGTAGCCGGGAGACCACCTTCCAGCAGGATCTGCGGGACTGGCAGGAAGTGCGCAGCGAGGTCGCGCGGCTGGCCCGGCTCGTCGCGGCCGACGTGGCCGGCGAGCAGCGGCCGGTGGCCCGGGTGGTGGTGAAGGTGCGTTACGCGCCGTTCCTGACCCGGACCCACGGCCGTCCGCTCGCCGTTCCCGGGCCGGCCGGCGACGAGGCTGCGATCGAGCGGGGAGCGCTGGCGGCCCTGGACCTGTTCACCGCCGGGCGCCCGGTCCGGCTGCTGGGCGTCCGCGCTGAGTTCGTACGCTGACGCGGCGCCTGGTCAGCAGCTGTCTGTCGGCTAGCCCGGGCCCGATGCACGGCGTGACAGGGCTCGTTTTAACCGCAGGTCGTTAGCCCAGGAACGGCATTTGCGGCAGGCTCTGGAAGCGGTTACAGCCCCGGCATCGCCGACAGCCACGCGTACAAGAGCCACCCAAGCTCGTAAGGCCGGCACTCGTGATCCACGGCTCCGGGCTGGATTACCCCTTCATGCACCGTCGGGCGAAACCCCGGACGGATCCGGGTGGATGCTGCCCGGACGCCGCGTACCACCTTCCGGCGATCGCCGCGGGCCACCTTTCGCCAGATGGCCGGCGGCTCATCGAGCAGCAGGCTCTCTGCCGTCTCGGGTGGCCTTGCCAGCCACCGCAGGCCACGGCAGATGGCATCGTGGTGGCGCTGGCCGCCGGCGTCAGCGAGGTCAAGCAGCGCCATCGGCGCCACCGCATGCTGGTGGACGCTGTACACCGGATAGCCCTCGACGACGGCGCCGGTACGTGAGTCGTAGTGCCACCACCACTGCCCGGCCTTGCCCTGCGTGCGGCAGATCGCGGCGGCCACGGAGTCTGCTGCGGCCAGCGCCTCTGGGTCGTCGGCACTGCGGTGCAACCGCGCGAGTGCCTGAATCGGGTACACCTGATCGGCGAAGTTGCCGACGCTGGAGCGGTAACAGGACGTGCTCCCGCTGATCACATGCGGATAAAGGAGACCGCGAGCCGCCAGCAGGCGGTGCCGTGCGGCCACTAGGTGCCGCTCCACGTTAGCCTTCGAGCGCGCTGCCACCAGCGCCGTCACTATCCAGGCCGCCGCTACCACGTCCAGCGGAGCAGTCTGCAGGTCGAGTTCGGCAAGCCGATCCAGCGCATGCGGCAGTTCGCCGTGGCCGGCCTCGGCGGCCGCCCAGCACAGCAGCGCGACGTCGCCGCGGCTGGTCATGTTGTCCAGTCGCTTGGCCATGCGCCCCACCAGGTCACCGCAGTCCTCGCCGGCCAGCACCTCACGCCGGACCTGCTCAGGCAGGCGCAGCAGGCCAAGCGCGGCGATGCCTCCGTAGCGCTTGCTCGTGCCGATTGGATCCAGCTGCCAGCCGCCGTCAGGTCCGTGCCTGCCGGCCAGCGTGAACGCAAACTCCCCGTCGACCAGCGCCTGTGGCAAGATGCGGACACTCAGTCGCAGCAGGCGTCGCACCAGGGCGGCAGCCTGCGGGTCGTGCTCAGCAATCAGGCCGAGCCGGGACGGGTGCCGCGTCATCGCAGCGCCGTCCACGGAAACTGCCGCCACACCGGCCGTCACGACGACTCACCGATGTCAAAAGCCTCGCTCTCCACGTGGCCACACCCCTCCCCCGTCTGGCCGGCAGTGACTACTGGCGGTTCCCGAGCTGGCGTCGCACCGGCCCTGCTCGGTCATGCCAGCCCGCGGAAGCCCCCGCCCCCCGGCACACATTCAGTAATCATTCGATTACGTATAGTGAGATCGTAGCGGGCCTCCACCAGTGCCGCTACCGTTTCCGGCTGGACGTCCGCTCAGGCCAACTGCCTGGTGTCCCCCCGTGAGGGGGCGATCCGCGCAGACATTTTAGCGATATCCCAGGCTGCCAGGCGTGGCGGCTGCCGGGCTTCCGGTGCCGAATCGGGCGCAGACGCGGGTCACAGGCTGAGAGAATGACCTTCGTGTCGAACACCCGGCGTCGGAAGCAACGCAACAAGCCAGCGCACCTCACTGTCGTCCCCCATGGCCAGTCGGCCGGCGTCGCCGAACTGGCCGAGTTCCGTGCGCACCTTGCCGCCTCCGGGGCACCGGCGGAGGTGCTGCAGGTGCTCCACGGTGCCAGGGACATGGAAGAGGCCATGCAGCGCCTGACGGACGCAGGCTTGCTGCCGGCCCCGGAGGACTCCGTGGCCGGGCTGCTGGAGGGCTGGCAGCCATTGCTCGAGCCAGGCTGCGACGCGCTGAACGCCGAGCTCTGCGGCACCGAGTTCCTCGGCATGATCCGCGGCGCGGCCCCTGCTGATGTCGGGCTGCCGGATCTGCTCACCGAGATGATTGACCAGGTCAGGGAGTACGGCGGAGCGGAGGCACTCGCCATGCTGCGGGTGCTGGCCGCCGTTGGGCCGGCTGAAGTGCGGCCGGCGGCCGCGCAAGCCGCTGACGCACTCATCGCGACCGGGCTCACCGACCAGCCGTGGGCGCAGGGCCTGGGCACACCGCGGGTCGGCCGTTGCTTCGGCTATGCCGACGCCTTCGGCGCCCAGGAGTCGATGGCAGTGACCTTCACCTACGGGCGTAAGTCGCACGCCGTAGTGGTGCTGATCGACCACGACCTCGGCGGCGGCATCAAGGACTGCTTCCTGTCCGACCGGCCCGACCGGATCCGCGCGAAGTATCAGCAGGCCGCCCGCGGGTTCGGGCTGGAGTTCTGCGACTATCAGCCGGCCGAGGCCGGCGAGATCCTCGCCACGGCGCTGAGCATGCAGCCCTGCCCGGTCGAGCCCGATCAGATCGAGGATGTCGGGGACCATCTCGACTTGCTGCGTTCCAGGGTGGAGCTCCTGGTCGCGGATGGCAAGACCGTACCCATCCGCGGCGGCAGGCCGGCGGCGCGCGGCGGCAGGCCGAAGGTGCACGGCGGCGCGGGCCAGCGCCCGGCGCGGGCCCGGTCCGGCGGCGTCCCCGCGGTCCACCGGGTGAAGATCACGTTGCGCGGCGCCAAGCCGCCGATCTGGCGCCGCCTGGAGGTACCGTCCGGCATCACCCTGCTCCGGCTGCACCATGCCGTCCAGGCGGCGTTCGGCTGGTCAGACGAGCACCTCTGGGTCTTCGAGACACCGGTCGGTGATTACGGGCATGCTGACCTTGAGCTCGGCTACCGCAGCGCGGGATCGGCGAAGCTGTCCGACGTCGCCGCGTTCACCGGCGACCGGATCCGCTACACCTACGACTTCGGTGATGACTGGGCGCATGACATCACCGTCGAGGACATCGTGCCCGCCGAGCCCGGCGTGGCCTACCCGCGATGTACAGCGGGCCGCCGGGCCTGCCCGCCCGAGGACTGCGGCGGTATCTGGGGATACCAGGACCTCCAGGAAACCCTGGCGGATCCGGGTCATGCCGATCACGCCGAACTGCTGGAGTGGCTGGCCCTGGATGCGCCTGCTGGCTTTGATCCGGCGCATTTCGATCTCGGTGCGGTCAACGAGGCGCTGTCCGGGCTGGCCCGGCTGCTGCGGAAGCGCTGACCCGCCCGGGCCTGCGCGGAAGCGCTGACGCCTTCCGCCTTCCGCCGTCCGCCCGCCCTTCAGGCTGCCCGCCGTTCAGGCTGTCAGGCAGCACGCTACGGCCCGGCACTGACAACTGACACTGACACGCCAGCATGGTCACATCAGCCGCAGCCGCACTCAGCGCTGCCCAGGTTAGTGGTTAAGATTTGTCCGGCAGGAACCGGCCTTATCCTAACCACTAATTCGATCATGAGTTCGGTCTGTCATGCTGAGCCATTCCGCGGTGACCCGCCGACGCCGCGGCATCCTCGAGCACGCGGGCGATCTGGTGGCGCGGAAGGTCGATGAGGCGCGTGTCGAGCACGTCCGGCTGGCGTGCCGCCGCCTCGGCCATCGCCCGCGCATCCCGCTTGGTGAGCGGTGCGCAGCCAGGCTCGCGACTGGCGTCGATGAGTCCTTCCCGCCACGCGTTTCCGACCTTGCCGTGCGCCCGGCGCAGGATCCGGCGGGTCAGCCGGCCCGGCGGGTCGAGCGTGCCCGCGGCGGCGGCCTCGGCCAGCACCATCGCGTGCTGGGCGTCGGGCTGACTGCGCAGGAAGCGCAGCCGGTACTTAGGCCCGAGCAGCGCGGTCAGCGAGTTCTGGGCTGCCTCGCTGGCCAGATCGGGATGGCCGTTGGGCACCAGCGCCACCAGCCGTTCGGAGTTGGCGGCCAGCAGGGTCCGCAGCAGCCACGGGCCGGGATCGCCGGAGAGATCGGCCACCAGGGCGCTCTTCCCCCCGGCAGCGATGCCGGGCGGCATGCCTCCCGACAGCAGGGTCCCCAGCCGGAGCCTGGCGGTCTTCCCCCCGCCGCCGCCCCACCCGCTGCCGACCAGGATTCCGACCGGGAACCCTGCCTCGGAAGTGACCCGCTGCACCGCGGCGGGGATCGATTCGAAGGCGGCCGGATCCCTCTCGGTGGCCTGCGGGCCGCGCGTGTAGATGCCCGGCGCGCCGTCCTGGCCAGGGCGGTCGAGAACTCGCCAGGTACGCGTCGTCGGCCGCCACACGTACAGGGCGCTGGCACTGCCCACCGCCTGCGCGCCGTCATAGCGGCTGAATCGCGGCAGGACTGCCTCGTAGGCGAGGCCAAGACGATGCGCCGCGGACTGCACGCCGAACCCGAGGCTCGGATGGCGATCGCTGAAGCCGTAGGCGACGATGACGCGGCCGCTGTCGCGGTTGCGCAGGCCCTGCAGCCCGCGGGAGGCGAAGAGTTCCACCCCCTCGGGCGTGTAGGGCGGATCGGTGAAAACCAGGTCGGCGCAGCCGGCGGCTCGCTCCGGGAGGCCGAAGCGCAGGTCGGCCGCCAGGCATCGCACGCTGATTCCCAGGCGGCGCGCCTCGGCGTCGATGAACTCTAGGGTCGCCTCGTCGATGTCCACCACGACCAGTTCCGTGCCGGGGCTGACCTGGCCCACGGCCAGGGACGTCAGGTCATGATCACCAACGAGCAGCAGGACAGCACCGGCCAGGTCATAGGTGCTGTCCAGCCACAGTGCCCGCCGGACGGCGGTTTCCGGCGTGGCCGGCACGTGATCGAGGTCGGTCCGCGCCCGCGGCGCCCCGGCGGCCAGGGCGGTCATGCTCGCCACGATCGGGGCAGCCGCCGCGAGCCGGCCTGCGAGGGGGTCCGCTAGCTCCGTGCGCGCTAGCTGGTCGTAGCCGAAACGCTGCCGGTACGCAGGCACCCGGCTGGCCCGGATCAGCGCCTTGTCGCCGTCCCGCAGCAGGTCACCGGCCGCCGCGGACAGGACGCTCTCCACCGTCTGGCGGGGCAGCGCGCTGCGCTGTACCAGCGAGGCCGTGTCCAGCGGTTCCTCGGTCAGCAGGGCGACGAGGCGGCGCAGGCGCCTGCTGTCAGGCCGGTGCCGCGCCACCAGCTCGGCGACTGCGGTTATCGGCTCTGCCGTGGCGGGGTCTGTCGGCTCTGCCGCGGCGTCGTCGTTGCCCGCTAGATCAGTGACGTCGCTCCCCGCTGGTTCATCGGCGGCCATGCCCGCAAGTCTCGCACCCGGCCCGTGACCGGTCAGCCTCCGGCTCAGACAGACGCAGGCTCGGGTGCCGGAGCTGGCTGCGCGGAGGTAGCTGTCCGTGCCGCGGCGTCGGCGCTGGCCAGGTATTCCCCCATCGTGCGCTCCCGGCCGTACCGGCGCTTCATCCACAGGTAGCAGAGGAACGCCGCCGGGCCGAAGAACGCCTGCGATGGCACGAGCAGATCGAGCTGGGTATCGAGGAAGTTGAGCAGGAACGGCACGAAGGCAGTCACGCCGGCCCCGACGACCACGATCAGGCCGAACGCGACCCGGGCCGCCCGCGCGCCGTATGCCTTGTAGGAGGCGGTCAGGAACAGGGAGTAGATCAGCAGGTCGCCGAGGCCGACGCCGTAGTTGTCGATGCCGAACCGCATCCCCAGCAGCGGGTCGAGCGGGTTCGCGAGATACCCCGCGACGAGCTTGTCCGTCAGCGGGAGCACGGTGGCGAAGACAATGTCATAGGCGGCGAGCCCGAGGGAGAGCCACGCCACGTACCGCAGCTTCATCCCGCCCTGCACATACAGGTTGGCCACCGCAATCGAGCCGAGTCCCACCAGCACGCTGAGCTCGGCCCACCACAGCTGCCAGCCGCCGGTGGTGCCCATCAGGTGGTGGCTGGTCCAGATATTGAGGCCGATCAGCAGCCCGATGCCCAGCCACGCCCCGGTCGCGCCGAGCACCGGGCGGTAGCCGATGAACAGCGAGGAGGCGAACGTTATGACCAGCAGGCAGGTGATCAGCCAGTTAGGCAGCAGCGCATACAGGAACGGCAGGGTGACGATAAACGCGAGCAGGATCACGATGTCGCGGCCGTTGAACGTGCCGACCGGCGGCCGTTCCATCCGCACCCGCCGGAAGTACACCAGGGCGCCGACGCTGACCAGGGTCACGCCGGTCAGGATCACGCCGAATTCGGTGACGGTCTGCTGGAGGAGGGAAATCGGCTCCGATGTCATGGGCGGATCACGCTCCCACGAGTGCTGGCTGGCTGGCGAATGCGGTCTCGCGCAGGTCGCTTCGGGTATGCCGCAGCGAGGTGCCCTGATCGTCGCTGACAATCGCCAGGTCCACGTCCAGGCCGGCCTCGGCGAAGTGATGGCGGGCCGCGGCCTCGCCGTAATCGCTGATCGCTGCGGCGGGCAGGGTGAGCTGGATCCGGCCGTCCTGGGCAGTGGCGCGGTAGCGGGCGGGCCACGGTGCGGTGGGCAGCGCCTCGACGGCGTCGATCAGCTGCCGCGGCGTGACGGCACCGGCCGTGCCCAGCGGCAGCAGGTGGTCGGCCTTGCCGAGGATCTGGCTGGTTGCGGGCATGCCCGCCAGCTCGCAGCTGAGCGCCTCACCGGGCAGGCAGCGGGCGACGTCGCGGGTGTCGTAGCGGAAGACGGGCGCGCAGTCACGGTAGGGAAAGTACGGGGTGACCACGGCCGTGCCGAGCGCGCCGGGGGCGGCCGGCTCGCCGGTCTCCAGGTCGAGCAGCTCGGTCAGGCCGATGTTGACGTCGTGGTGCAGGTGGCGCTGGCTGCAGGTCCGCGCGGTGACCGGGATCACCTCGGTCATGCTGTAGGAATCGTCGATCCGCGGCACGCCCAGCGTCTGGCAAGCGGCCTGTGCCAGGCTCGGGGACAGTACCTCCCCGCCGACGGTGACGCGCCGCAGCTGGAAGTCGCCCGGGCTCATGCCGCGGCGCCTGGCGGCGGTCACGAGCTCGCCGAGGTAGCTGGGGTAGGTCGACAGCACCGTCGCCCCGCCGCCGCCCAGGCTGTCAAGTGCCTCGTCGGGTGACACGATGCCGAGCAGCCGGCACCCGGCGCCTGCCAGGCGGCAGGACGCGGCGGCCAAGTGCATGGCGGCGGTCGCCCGGGAGCTGATGTTGACAGCCATGATGTCGCCAGGCCGTAGCTCATCGCGCAATACCGATGCCAGCGCGCCCAGCGCGGGCCACAGCTCCATCTCATATCGCGATAGCCAGATTTCCGCCGGGCGCCCGGTGGTACCGGTGGTCCGCGTCGTCAGATGGCCCGCCACATCGGTGCACAGGAAGTCACCAGGCCGTTCGATCAGGTCTCGCTTGGTGGTGACCGGAATCGCCCGCAGCGCTGCCACGTCGAGTTTCGCGGGATCGGCAGCCACGTCGCTGAACAGGCGCGCGTAAAACGGCGACTGCACGGAAAGCCTGCGGGCGGTGCGCTGCAGGGCGCGATTGGCGAATTCCAGCCGTGCCTGCGGATCGGCGAGCGGCCCGCCGAGAAGCTGCTGCGCATCCGCGCCCGGCTCGCCGAATTCCGCAATGGTGGCGAGCACATCATCGACAAGCCGGCCGATGTTGCGCGCATCCAGCCGACGTCCCCAGACCATGCCCATTGCCATCCGGAACTGCCTAACGCCGGTCTCAAACATAGCCGTCCCGTTTCATGTCGATGCGCGGGCCGGCGCTGCCCATTCAGGCACCTGCGCCGACCCGGCAACACCACGCCGGCGAGAATTACTGCCCGCCAGCACGGCCCGGTTAGAAGGTGGCGGAGCTGACACCGGCGAACATCACCGCACTCAGCGACCCCAGCACATAGCGGGCGTGCTTGACGCTGCTGATAAGAGACCTCATGGCTACCTCCTCTCCGAATGCTCGAGAGCCAATCCGGCGGATGCCGTGGTCAGCGGATGACCACGACTTTGAGAGTCATCCCGGGGTGGACCGAACAGGTGAGGTAGAACGTGCCTATCGTCATCCACCGCCCCGTCGTGAAGACATCGTTCGTCTGCATGAGATGAAAGCCGGTCATCGGCACCCCGCGTTCGGGGCTGATGATGGCGGTATTACGGCCAGGGCCGATCACGTGAACCACGTGCGAGTCGTTGACCAGCGTGAGCCGCGCACCGCGGTGGACCATCACAACCGACTGCGCGAAATTGTCGCCGATCATGCCGATAGCTCCGGCCGGAGCATTCTTGGGCGCGGCAATGACAGCAGGTACCAGTAAGCCGATTAGCAGTCCGGGAACGATCAAGAGGATCCGCGGTAGTGACTTCATCGTCAGGCTCCTGCCACGATCGCCCGATTTCCCGCTAACGGACTGGCCCACTCCGAACAGTACGTCACGGTGCTCAGCGCGTAAATAGTTACCGAACAGATATCGGCTCGTTGCAACCTGGGCTCGGCGGTGCTCGATGTTCCTGGCTACGCCCTTATGCGGTGCATCAGAATACAACCTCGTGATCGATTCCCACTCAAGTAACGATAGTCCCGGTTGTAACGCCGCTCTCATTAGTTACATTCATGTCGCCGCCTTTATTGCCGGGCGGGGCGAGGAGCTACGCGCCGGGCAGGTGCACGGCTGCCTGGTCGGCGAGGGCAATGGCGAGCTGGCCAAGGACAGTCGGGTGAAACGGGGCCGCCGCGCCCAGTCCCTGCACATACGGCTGCGGCGTGCACAGCTGGTGCCCGGCGAAGTCAGGCTGCGGCGAGGAGAACCTGAACTGGGCTGCGCCCTCGGCCAGCACCTCGTTCAGCGTTGCCAGCCGGGATGTCAGGGTCTGCAGGCTCGCGGCACTGAGCCTGGCCTGGCCCGTCCGGTGTATGCCGCCAGTAGTTCCCATCCCTGGCTGCATGCTATCGACAGGCGCCGGCCGCCGGGCCGGCCCGGCGGCCGGTGGCGGCAGATGTCTTCCGCCGCCACCGGCCCGCCTTCATGGCGCTGGCCGGTCGTCCGGCGATCTCGTGGCGTCCCGGTGGCGGATGATCGACAGGTCCTCCTCGCCGAGTGCCTCTTGCTGCTCGCTGCCACCGGCGGCGGGCTGGAAGAACTGCTGGGCGATCAGCGTGGGCACGAAGGCAGAGAGGATGACGACGGTCACCAGCTCGGTGTACTGATCCTGGTTGATCAGGTGGTGGGTGAGGCCGAAGAGCGCGGCGATGGAGCCGAAGGTGAGCCCGGTCGCCATCAGCAGCGTGGTGTAGGTGCGTTCCCGTCGCGGCAGCTTAAAGGCGGTGGCCACCGGCCAGACGCCGGCCAGCTTGGCCGCGAGCTTGACCAGCAGCAGCACGGCGATCACTCCCGCACCGGAGACCAGCGCGGGGGCCGAGATGAGCGTGCCGGCCCGTAGGAAGAAGAACGGGGTCAGCAGCGCGAAGGCAATGGAGCGAAGCCGGTCCATCAGCACCCGGTCATGCAGGAACACCCCGGCGACCACCAGCCCGGCGACATACGCCGGCAGGACCGCCTCACTGCCCGCCTGGGTGGCCAGCCCGCCCAGGCCGAACAGCACCACCAGCAGCAGCTTTATCTCCGGTTCGGAGACCCGGTGGCCGAATCGGCTGATCGCCAGGCGGGTCAGCCGCGGCAAGAGCAGCAGGGTGACGGCGGTGACGACCACGAACACCATGAGCAGCCAGCCGTAGGTGGCGAACAGGCCGCCGAGGGCCAGCACGGTGCCCAGGTCGGTGATGAAGCACGCTGCCAGGATGAGCTTGCCGAGGTCCTGACGGTTCAGCCCGGTCTCGACCATCACGGCGTACACGACCGCGACCGACGTGGTGCTCAGTGCCACGCCCCCGATCTCGGCGGCATGCAGCTGCCACCCCAGGACGAGCGCGCAGAACCCGAACGCGGCAAGGAACGGCAGCAGGAAAGAAACGAGCCCGATCGCCGCGCTCGCTCTCCAGTGCCCGCGCAGCGACACCGGATCAATCTCAGCGCCCGCGAGGAACGTCAGGACCAGCGAACCTATGCCCGCCAGGAAGGTAACGAACTCCGGCTGGCTGATGTGCTGCTGGATGCCCGGTATGTTCCCGGCCAGCGCGCCCACCACGATCTCGACGAGCGCCGCGGGGACCGCGATCTGGATGCTGACGACCGAGGCGAGCAGGGCCATGCCCAGCCAGATGGCCGCAACGTAGTAGAGGTTCATAACAGCTCCTACCAGGTACGTCCTGGCAGGAGCAGGCACGCGGCTCCAGCCAGGAAGACGTCTTCCCAGGTAGAAGCCATTAGCCATCGGAGCGGTTCGGGCAGCGAGCCCGCCGGAGCTTCATCCGGCTCGAAACCTCACCTGATTCTAGCCGTTCCGCCTGCGCCGCCCCGGCCTGGTCCCGGTCATAGCGTGCGCGGCGAAGATCGGCCTCGAGCCGGAGCGATGGCTCCCCGACAGGTGGCGATGCCCGGTTCATCCCGGGGCCCGGCGGGCGGCGGGTTACGTGTGCTCCTCCGGGTAGCCGCTGGCCCGCAGCTTCGCCTTGCCGAGCTCGTTCAGCCGCTCCCAGGAGGGCGAGGAGTTCCCGACCTGTGATTCCAGCAGGGCAAGTATGACGTGCTCGGCTGCCGTCCAGTCCGGCTCGGACTGCCTCGCCTCGGGCTGCTGACCGACGGCATAGGCGACGGTAGCGTCAGCGAGCTCGGCTAGCCGGGGGTCGTCCGGGTCCCAGTCGAATGCCTGATCGTAGGCAAGGTAGAGCTGCCGGAACTCGGCGCTGGCGAGGGCCGACCGCTTCTGCTCCTGCCATTCCTGTACGCGCTCGGGAGACAGCGCCACGGCCAGGATCCAGGCATCGCGCTCCATCTGCACCGTCCGCGGGCTGACGCCGATGGCGCGGAGCTGGTCGAGCAGATCGACGACATCGGCCGGCAGGAACAGCCGCTCGCCCCCGGCGAGCTCTGCGAGCCGGCGCCGGTGCTGCTGCAGGTCGCGGATCCTTGCTGCCATGGCCTTATCGATGTGCGCTATGGCCTGGGTGAACTGACCGGGGCCGGCGCTGAGCAGCTCCTCGATCTTGGCCAGCGGCACGCCGGCCTGGGCCAGGGTCCTGATCCGGATCAGGTCGACAACGGCGCTCGCGTCGTAGCGCCGGTAGCCCGAGGCGTCCCGGACGGGCTCGGCGAGCAGGCCGCGCTGGTGGTAATGCCGCACGGCGCGCACGGTCACCCCGGCATAGTCCGCGAGCTGGCTGATGGTGAGCATCGGCGGCCTCCACTGACTCGGCCTGACCTGACCAGTTCCCAACGTATTCACCGGATGCCGCGCTAGCGCATTGGCCCGCGGTTGTACGCCGCCCGTGCCCACAGGTATCCGGCCAGGGTAATGCCGGCGCACCAGGCGACGGCGAGTACCGCGCTGTGCCCGATCGGGGTGCCCGTCAGCAGTCCCCGCAGCGTCTCGATGATGGGGGTGAAGGGCTGGTTCTCGGCGAACCAGCGTACCCCGGCGGACATCGAGTTCGCGGGCACGAATCCGCTGCCGAGGAACGGCAGGAGCATCAGCGGGAGCGGGAGGCTGCTCGCGCTCTCGGGGCTCTTGGCCACCATGCCGAGCGCGACCGCCAGCCAGGTGAGCGCCAGGGTCAGCATGGCGAGGACGCCGACTGCCGCGATCCACCGCACCGGACCGGCGGTCGGCCGGAATCCCATCAGCAGCGCCGCACCGATAACGAGTCCCATGCTGACCATCGTCTGGATCATGCTTCCGGCGACATGCCCGGTCAGCAGCGAGGCGCGGGAGATCGCCATCGTGCGGAAACGGGCCACGATGCCCTCGGTCATGTCGACGCAGACCGACACCGCCGTGGACATGGACGCGGTCGCGGCGGTCAGCAAGATGATGCCGGGGACGACGTAGTCGACGTACCTGCCGCCGCCGCCAGGCGCGCCGTGCAGGCCGGCGCCCAGGGTGCCGCCGAACACGTAGACGAACAGCAGCAGGAAGATGACCGGCATGGCGACGATCGAGACGGACATGGAGGGATAGCGCAGTGCGTGCCGGAGATTGCGGCGCAGCATCGTTGCCGAATCGCTCACGGCGTGGGCGCGGGTGCTCGTCGCGGGCCGTCCTTAACTGGGTGGGCGTGGCCGGTAAAGGCGAGGAAAACATCGTCGAGATCGGGCGTGTGGACCGACAAGGCATCGACTTCGATGGATTCGTTGTCGAGGCGGTTGAGCAGGGCTCGCAGGGATGGCACGCTGCCGTCGCCCGGGACCTGCAGCGTCAGCGCGTCGCCGTCGCGCGACACCTCGCCGAGGGCGCGGGCGGCCGATTCGAGCCCGTTCTCGTCGGCGAACCGCAGCCGGATGTGGCTCCCGGGGATAAGGCGCTTGAGCTCGTCCGGTGTCCCCTCGGCGACCAGCTTCCCGTGATCGAGGACCGCGATCCGGTCGGCGAGCTGGTCCGCCTCCTCCAGGTACTGCGTGGTCAGGAAGATCGTGACGCCTCCGGCGACGAGGTCACGGATGATCTGCCACATGGCGCGGCGACTGCGCGGGTCGAGGCCGGCTGTCGGCTCGTCGAGGAAGACGATGCGCGGGTCGCCGACCAGGGTCATCGCGAGGTCGAGCCGGCGCCGCATACCTCCGGAGTACGTCGCGGCCGTCTTCCTGGCCGCCTCGGCCAGGTCGAACAGTCCGAGCAGCTCGGCCGCACGGCACCGGCCCGCGCGCCGGCCCAGGTGGCGCAGGTCAGCCATCAGGATCAGGTTCTCCTCGCCGGTGAGGAGGTTGTCGACCGCGGAGAACTGGCCGGTGACGCCGATCGCCGTGCGCACCAGGTCGGGTTCGGCGGTCAGGTCGTGGCCGCCGATCCGTGCCTCGCCGCCGTCAGCGGTGATGAGCGTGGACAGGATCTGGACCGTGGTGGTCTTGCCGGCGCCGTTGGCGCCGAGCAGGGCGAAGACGGTTCCCTCGGGGACGTTCAGGTCGATGCCGTCGAGCACGGTGTGGTCGCCGAACGACTTGCGGAGCCCGGCTACCGACAGTGCCGTCGGTGCTTTCTGCTTGTTCATGGCCCCATGATCGGAGCCTGACGCAGGGTCAAGGTCAACCCCGCATCTCGCGCTCCTCGCGCGGTCCGCTCGACCGGCGCAGCTAAGCCATCCGGTCAGCGTGGCCGGGAGGCCGGCGATTCCCCGGGTTCTCTGTCGGCAGGTCTTCGTATGATCGACTATCGCCCGCCCGGCAGCCCGGCCCGCTAGCTTTCACTGCAGGCATTCGCTGTGCGGATGACGAGAGGATGGCATGACTGCCTTCCAGGAAGCCTTTGACCTGGGCATGAACGGCGCTTCACCCGCCGTGCCGCTGTCGGCGGGTGCCGCCATCCGGCCTGGAATGGCCAGGCTGGCACCAGCGGGGGAGGCAAAGGGTGTCGTCTACACGAAGCTGTGGGTCGCCGATCTCATCCTGGACCTGGCCGGCTACCAGCCCGCGGAGGATCTTGCCGCCCGCTACGCCGTGGAGCCGTCGGCTGGCGAGGGCGCGTTCCTGGTTCCCATGATCAGGCGGCTGCTGCGATCGCTGCCAGTGCACGGGCGCCGGCTTGACGATTGCCGGGACTCCATCCATGCCTACGAGCTCGACGCTGATTCCGCCGCACGGGCCGCCGAGCTGGCCGCGAGTGAGTTGCGTCGGCACGGTGCCAGCGACGGGCTGGCCGGGGAGATAGCTGACGGATGGGTAAGCGTCGGCGACTACCTGCTGATGTCCCCGAAGGACCGGCGGGCGGATCTTGTCGTCGGCAATCCGCCGTACATCCGGTATGACGACGTTCCCGATGATGCGCTGGCGGGCTACCGGCGCCTGTACCCGACGATGGTCGGCCGCGGCGACATCTACGTGGGGTTCATCGAAGCCGGGCTGCGCCAGCTGAAGGACGGCGGGGTGCTGGGGTTCATCTGCGCGGACCGCTGGATGCGCTCGGCCTACGGCGGCGAGCTGCGCCGCATGATCGGTGCCGCGTTCGGCGTCGAGGCGGTCATCGAGATGCACGACGCGCCCGCCTTCGAGAACGAGGTGGCGGCCTATCCGGCGGTGATCGTCATCCGGCGCGCCCGGCAGGGACAGGCGCTCGTCGCGAGCGCAGGCCTGCAGGCCGGGCAATCGCCGGATGGGCGGAGCCTGGCCGCCTCGGTAACCGGGCTGGCCCGCGGCCAGGGGGAGCCGGTCCCGGGTTTCGCGGCGACCATGGCCGGCAGCTGGTTCCGCGGGACCGGGCCCTGGCCGTCGCTGGAACCGCACCGGCTTGGCCTGCTCCAGCGGCTGGAGGCGCGGTTCGGCCCGCTGGAGGACGAGATGACGGGCACGAAAGTCGGCATCGGCGTCGCGACCGGCGCGGATCGCGTGTTCATCACCAAGGACCCGCAGGCGGCCGAACCCGACCGGATGGTCCGGCTCGCCATGACCGCCGACACCAGGCAAGGCGTCCTGCAGTGGTCAGGGCACTACCTCGTGGACCCGTGGAAGACAGGCGGTGGCCTGGTGGATCTCGCGGCCTACCCCCGGCTCCGCGCCCACCTGCAGGACCGCAGGACTGAACTCGAGGGCCGCAACATCGCGCAGCGCAACACCCGGGACTGGTACCGCACGATCGACCGGGTCCGGCACGAGCTGACGGCCCAGCCCAAGCTTTATTTCCCGGACATGAAGCTCACCAGCCATCCGGTCCTCGACCGGGGCGAGACCTACCCGCACCACAACCTGTACTACCTGACCTCCCGCGCCTGGGACCTGGAGGTGCTCGGCGGCCTGCTGCTCTCCCGGGTGGCGCAGCTGTTCATCGAGGCATACTGCGTCAAGATGCGCGGCGGCACGCTCCGGTTCCAGGCCCAGTACCTGCGCCGCATCCGGGTCCCCAGCCCAGCGACCCTGTCTGAAGACCTCTGCGACCGGCTCCGCATGGCTTTCCGCACCCGTGACGCCTCGGCCGCCACCCGGGCGGCGCTGGAGGCATACGAGATCACTGACTTTGCCGAGGCGCTGGCGTGCTAGCAGACCTCGCGGAACGCTTCCAGGAAGCCGTGCAGGCATTCTGGGATGCGCGGAGCCGCCAGCAGCAAAAGCAGATCGACGCGGGGAAGATCGACGCAGGCACCCGCGGCGCGGTCACCGGCGGAACCCAGATGGGCGCGCTGGAAACGCTCCTCACCGACGTCCTCCTCGACGCCGGCCTATCCCGGACTGACATCAGCGCCCGTACCACGCTCGCGATCCCCGGGTACTACCGGCCGGAGAAGAAATGGGATCTGCTCGTCGTCGCCGAACGCTAGCTCCTGGTTGCGGTCGAGTTCAAGTCCCAGGTCGGCCCCAGTTTCGGCAACAACTTCAACAACCGCACCGAGGAAGCGATCGGGAACGCCGAGGACATCTGGATCGCGTACCGCGAAGGCCGGTTCGGCAGGCACCCGGCACCCTTCCTCGGGTACTTCTTCCTGCTCGAAGACTGCGCCAAGGTCCACGCCCCGGTATCCAGCTCAGAGCCATACTTCAAAGTCGACCCAGTATTCGAGGGCGCTTCCTACGCAAGGCGCTACGAGGTCCTGTGCGAGCGCCTCGTCCTCGAGCGCAAATACACCTCCGCCTGCCTGGCCCTCGCTACGAAGGACGATCCCGCCGGCATCACCTTCCCGGCAGATGCACTGAACTTCCGTCAGTTCGCCGCCGCCATCGACGCCCACGCCCGGGCCTTCATCAACACCCGGTAGCATCCGGCAACCCCCGGATGCGGGCTGCTGCGATTCGCTGCCGGCCGGGCATCCGGGGTAGCTGCCTGGACAATGTCAGCCGTAGTGCTTCAGGTGCGGCCACAGGGTCGGCCAGCTGGATACCGGGCCGGTGCAGACGCCGATCTGAATATCGGTCCAGTCGTTCTGCACGTGGTCGGGGGCGTAGTAGGTGGTCAGCAGGCGGCAGCTGGCGAAGTACGGCCGCAGCCGGCCGAGCGCGTCGACCACGAGCACGGTTCGGTCGGAGGCCCGCCCGGGTCCCCACATCCAGTAGGAGTTGTGCCCGGAGAGCACGGGCGGCAGGTGGTACGCCGAGCCCAGGACATCGAGCGCGCCGGCTTCTCCGTAATACCCGGTGAAGATCGAGGTGGGCCGCCGGCCGGACCGGACCAGGGCCGCGTCCTGCGCCGCGACCGCGCGGGTGAGCTGCGGCCAGCCGATGGTGTCTCCGAGCTGTTGCTGAGAAGAAGCCGGCAAGCTGTGCACGTCACTGGCCGGCAGGATGGGCAGCAGGCCCGGCAGGGCCACGGCCATGCCCACGAGCGTCGCGGCTACCACCAGCCATCGCCGCATCCGCGGCACGCGAGCACGGGCGATCCAGCGCTCGGCGGCTGCGGCACCCGCTGCCAGCACCGCCGGCGCCACTCCGTCCGCGTAGTACACCTTGCCCGGCACCCAGGCCAGCACGTAGACGACGATGAGCGTGGCGGCGATGGCGATGAACCGCAGCTCAGGGGTCCGCCAGAGCACGACGAAGCCCGCTACGGCAATCGGTGCCACCAGCAGGCCCAGGTAAAGGAGCTGGGCCGGCAGCGCGCCGGCGTAATCGGCCGGGGAGGTGTTCTGATGATGCAGCGCGGCGGACATGGCCAGCAGCGGCCACCCGTGCGTCGCCTGCCAGATGACGTTTGGCGCCCAGATAACGGCGGCGATGCCGGCGCCGAGCCATGGCCACCTTGTCCGCAGCACGGGGTGCTGTGCCGAGACGAGGAGGCCGGCAGCGAGGCCGATGAGCAGCAAGGCCACCAGGTTGTCGGCCTCGAGCCCGGCGCCGGCCGCAGCACCGGCAGCAAGCCACCAGCGCGGCCGGTGCCGCAGCAGTGCCGTGCTGACGTCACCGGCACCGTCAAGGGAAGCCTTTTCGGGGTGCCGGCCGATGGCAAGCAGGTCCGGTGGACCGCGTATGACGTCTACCGGGTCACCGACGGCAAGATCAGCGAGGAGTGGGCTGGCGACGACATCGCGGCGATCATGACCCAGATCGGTGCCTTCAACCCGCCATGGGCCGCCTGAATCGGTGCTCACCGCAGTCGGAGGGAAGATCACCTGGTCATCGGGCGAGTTCGAGGGACTGGCAGTGCCGCTCCCTGCCCCGGCCCCCGCGTGGAGCCTCGTCACCGAGTTCGGCGGCTTCCGCAGTACCGCGCCCTGCGGGAGCTGAGCAACGGTGCGAGCTGGAGGCTCCGGGTCGTCCCGCGGAGACGCCGCTGCCATGGGTACCCGGACGTTCCCGGGGCTAAGCGAGACGAAGCCCGCCAGCCGGGTAAGCGCCGCGCCGTCTCCGAGAACCCGAGGCCGCTCATCCGCCCGTCACGCGCGGTGCCATCCTTGTTCCGGTGCCTCCGGGCACGTTGTTTCGACCGAGATAAATCGGGTGAAGGGAGGATCTTGGTGCGGGCAGTAGCGGTTTCTGAGTACGGGGCGAGTCCGGCCCTGGTGGAGGTTCCTGATCCCCGGCCGGGACCCGGCCAGGTGCTGATCAAGGTGGGCGCGGCGGGCATGAACCCGATGGACTCCTCGATCGCCGGCGGCGTCTGGGCGTCCCGTTTCGACGCCACCTTCCCGCTCATCATGGGCGTGGACGTGGCCGGGGTCATCGACGCGGCCGGGAAGGGCGCGGCCCGGTTCGACGTCGGCACGGAGGTGTTCGGCCAGCTCGTCGTCCCGCCCCTCGGGTCGGCGGGGACGTACGCGGAGTGGGTTGCGGTCTCCCAGGACGCCAACCTGGCCCGGGTGCCGCACGGCATGGACGCCGTGACGGCAGCAGCGCTGCCCACCGCGGGCGGTACCGCCCTGGACATCGCCGGGCGCCTCGGGTCGCTCAGCGGCAAGACCGTGCTGGTCAACGGCGCGGCGGGCGGCGTAGGGTCGTTCCTGGCCCAGTTCGCCGCTGGCGCCGGGGCCAGCGTGATCACCGTGGCGCCAGCGAGCGCGGCCGACAGGATGCGCGGCTACGGGGCGGCGGAGAACTTCGATCGCGCGGCGGGCCCGGTCACCGACATGGTGCGCGCATCATACCCGCGGGGTGTTGACGTGCTCGTCGACCTGGCAAGCGACCGCGACGGATTCGCGGCGCTGGCTACCCTGGTCGGCCGGGGTGGCACAGCGCTGACGACCCGTTACGTCGCAGACGCCCTGGCTACAGCAGGGGTGACCGGGGTCAACTTCGCCGTGAGCGTCACGCCCGAGTTGCTAGCGCGCCTGGCGGACGAGGTCGTGTCCGGGCGCGTCGCCGCGCCGCCGATCACGACGGTCGGGCTCGCGGATGTCCCCCGGCTTCTCCTCCGCGGCGGCAGCGGGGCGGGCGGCAAGACGGTCATCCTGCCCGGCGCATGACGGCACGGCTGGCCGGGGGCCAGGCGCCCAGCGGCCTTCCGGCCCCGCCCTTCGCGTCGCGGCGAGCGCCGACCCGCAGGCGCGGCCTTCCTGGCATGCCCGGCGAGCGGGCCGGATTTCCCGGCCGGGCTGGGGAACCTCACGCCGTCCCGCTGCATGCTGTCGGCGGGGTCAGCGGGAGGTTATGGACCCGGCCCGCACGACCACGCCGGCGGGCGTCACCCCTGCGCCGGGGTAACCCCGGCGACGGCGCAGGGCGCGCACACGGGGACGTCGACCCGCTGGCCGGCCGCGTGGCCGATGCGGCGGGTGGTCACCGCTCCGCGGCCGAGGGCATTGGTGGCCAGCACGTCGAGGTGGCCGTTACGGACGAAAGCAGACGTGTCGATCATGCCATCGAGGATGAGCTGGATGCCGGGACGGATCTGCCGCGGTGTGCGGCGCCGGGCGGCCCGGGCCGGGCTGGTGTTGGCGGCGCAGCCGCGAGCCTCGGCGCTATGAGGTCGTTCGCTATTGGTAGATGTCGTGGTACCCGATTGCGAGCCAGGTCAGGAGCGGTTGACCATCGCTGTCCGGGCCAATGGTGAACAGTGCCCGCCCTTCGGGGCCGGCGAGGCTCCAGGTAAGTGAGTAGGTCTCACCGATCTTGTGAACGCGCAGCCGCTTGGACCAGGGTGCCTCGCCGCGGTGCGCTCCGACTGCCAGCGCGGGGATGAGGTGGCCGCGGACTGCATCAACGAACAGCCGGCGGCATTCGCGGGGGAGTTTAGCCAGTGCGAGGTCGAATCCCGCCATGGTCTGGTATTTCACCCACCGGCCTCATCGTCGATGGCTTCCAGGTGCCCCAGGAACTCCTCATCGTTGTCGAATCTCCGGACCCGCCCGGCGGCCAGATCCGCTTCGGCCTCCTGGAGCCTCTCCTGCCAGGCCGGGCTGTAGACCCATGCATCTTCCTCGGGAACGATGCGAGCTAGCCGACGGCCGTCCCGGGTCAACACTGTGGTGACATGACCGTAAGCGGCCATATTGACCAGATCCGGCAGGTGCTTTCGGGCTTCGGTCGTGGTCATCTCCTGGATCTCGTACGGCAGCGGCATCGCGTTCTCGCTCATGCTCGTAGTGTACGTCACGTACGTGGCGCTTTCATTTCGCCATCCGGGTGCGCCGGGCGGATACAGTCCAGTCCGGGGACATGGCGGTTCGTTGCCGACCGCGGCCGCCGGGTGGCGGTAGGGTCCCAATGTCGACATTGCGGTACAGCCACCGAGGTCAACCGCAAGCTGGCTGCGCTCGGCGGGCGGAGGAGTGAAGTGGCACTTTGGCCATGAACCACGGTGGCGGCGAGCCGTCGCTTGCCTCCCTCATCGAACGCAGCGCGGAACTGAAGCGGGCCCTGGTCGATTTCGCCCTCAGCCCGCGGTTTGAACGGCATCTGGAGCAATTCATGCTCGAGGCCGCTCCCTACCAGGAGCTGAGCGAGGGTGAAGCGATCGGCGTCATCGACAGGTTCGCGCTTCAGCACCGCCTGCCGAACGGCAAGACCATACTGGACCAGTTCCTGGCCGGTCGGCCGGATCTGACCGCGGCTGATCGGGAGATGCTGCGCGGCTGGCGCGACCCGGTAGAGGGGATCTTCGAGATCCGCGGTAAGGACCGGGACTCGGTCGTCCTGCTGAACCTGCTCGATGACCTGGAGTACCGCACGTACTCCAACATGGGCCCGGCTGCTTTCCGCCGGCTGCCCAAAGGCGGATTCCTGTACGCCCGCCTCGTGCCCATCTGCCCGGTTCCAGGTACCTGGCTCGTCTCAGGGTCGATGAGCGCCTACCGCAAGTCCGGCGCCGCGCACCTCGCGCAGGTCGCGCTCGAACTGGCGACGAAACAGCCCGAACTGGTCTACCGCAATCCCGAGAAAATCGAGCAAGCCTGGACGCAGATGCGGGAGGACAGGGCCGCGTTCGTGGAGTTCTTCGGCGGCGACGAGCTGATCCTCCCGCCCGCCGAGGCCGAGGAACGGCTCAATGCCTACTACCGGCATCGGCAGGAAGCCGCGCTCGCCCGGCAGCCCGCGCGCCGTCGGCCACGGAACCTCCCCGGCGTCGACGCGCCCGCCTTCGAGTTCCCGCCCGAACTCGCCGACGCGGACACCATCGGCATCATCTACGACGAGACCGACGGGCTTAACTTCTATAACGAGTACGGGATGCTGCGCGCCCTGTTCGCCGACCCGGCTCTCGCGGCCGGCAAGCAGTACGCGGACGTGCTGCGCGGATACCTGCGGTCGGAGACGATCGGGCCCCTGCCGTCGCCAGCCACGCCGCCGCCCCGCCATAAGGCAACAGGCAAAACCCGCGCCACCGGCCCGCCGCCACCTCACCAGCACCACAAACGGACGCCACCGCGGTCCCGCACGCGCCCGCCAGCGCCAGCCGCAGTCACCAGCACAGCAAACAGGCCACGCCCAGCGTCATCCCGCCCGCCGGCGACCCGCCCCCGGCAGCCAGCCCAGAATGTCACTCCCAGATGTGAACATGGACCCCGGTGAAATGTGAAGACCTCCGGGTGCGCCGCCAGGGACTTGAACCCCGAACCCGCAGATTAAGAGTCTGCTGCTCTGCCAATTGAGCTAGCGGCGCCTGAGACCCAGTGATCGTAGCAGCACCGCGGAGAGGGCGCGAAACGCTCCTGTGCGTGCACAACCGGCGCCGAACCCTAATCCCCCAGGTAGCGGCCCACGAACTGAGCCGCCCGGGAGGACCGGCCGGTCCTGGCCTCCTGCCGGTCCGCCCAGCTCATCACCTGCAGGCCAGCGTTGACCCCGAGCCACCGCAGCGGCTCGGCCTCCCAGCGCGGCGACTGGTGCCCCACCCAGGGCAGCCGGGTAATCCCCGAATCCTTGCCGAGGACCAGGTCAGCAAGGGTGCGCCCGGCCAGGTTCGTCGTCGCCACCCCGTCGCCCACGTAGCCGCCGGCCCAGCCGACGCCGGTCGAGCGGTCCAGCCCGACCGACGCGCACCAGTCCCGCGGCACGCCGATCGGCCCGCCCCAGGCATGCGTCACCTTCGCGTCGCCCAGCGCCGGGAACAGCTCCGCGAGCGTCTGGCGCAGCGCCGTGAACACGGCGGGCGCACGGTCAAACGATGGCCGGATCGACGACCCGAGGTGATACGGAGCCCCCCGGCCGCCGAACGCGAAGCGCCCGTCGTCAGTCCGCTGCCCGTAGATGATCAGGTGGCGCAGATCACCGAACGTGGGCCTGCCCGCGAGGCCGGCCTGGGCCCAGAAAGAGTCCGGCAGCGGCTCGGTGGCGATCATCAGCGAGTACACCGGCACGATCGCGCGCCGCTGGCCGGGCAGCTGCGGCGTATAGCCCTCCGTCGCGCGGATCACGTACCTCGCGCGGACCGTGCCCGACGGCGTGACCAGGCGGCCAGGCTCGATCGCCGTCACCGGGGTGCGCTCGAACACGGTGACCCCGCGGCGCCGCACTGCATCGGCCAGGCCGCGCACCAGCCTGGCCGGGTGGATGGCGGCGCAGTGCGGGGTGTACGTGCCGCCGAGCACGCCGGTGGCGGCCACCAGGCCGCGTGCCTCCGCCGCGGTCAGCAGCTTAAGGTCGCCGGAACCGAACCCGAACTCCCTGGCCTCGGCCACCTCCGCCGTGGCCCGGTCAAGCTGCGCGGCCGAGCGGGCCAGCTGCACCGTCCCGCCCTTGGCCCAGTGGCAGTCGATGTCCTCGGCCGACACGGCCGCCGCGACCTCGTCCACCGTGTCCTGCATCGCCCGCTGCATGGCGATCGCCGCATCCCGGCCCGCCATCCGCTCCAGCTTGCCGAGTGACGCGGGGAACAGCGCCGAGCACCAGCCCCCGTTCCGCCCCGAGGCGCCGAAGCCGGCGATCTCGCGCTCGCAGACGGCGATCCGCAGGCCGGGCTCCGCGCGGGACAGGTAGTAGGCCGTCCACAGCCCGGTGTATCCCGCCCCGGCGATGGCCACGTCGACGTCGACATCCCCGGCCAGCCGGTTGTCAGGGGCTAGCGTGCCCGGCACCGTGTCGAGCCAGAAAGAGAGCTTCCTGTAGTCAGCGGTCGATGACATGCGCTCCATCGTGACAGCCCGCCATGGGCGGCGCTCGCCCGCCATGCCCGGGGCGGTGCGAGGTCCAGGGCGGGCCCGCGGGCAGGGCGGCCGGCCGGTCGGGCATCCTGGTGACATGCCCGGTCATGCACTCGCGTCGGAGCCGCTACCAGCGCCCCGAAATCCGTTTGGCTCCTATCGGGTTTCCCTGGTCTGCCTCGGCAATATCTGCCGGTCGCCGACAGCCGAGGTGGTGCTGCGCCAGGAGCTCTCCCGCGCCGGGCTGGCCGGCAAGGTCGAAGTGGACAGCTCGGGTACCGGGAACTGGCACCTGGGCGGGCCGATGGATTCCGGAGCGCGGGCGGAGCTGGCGGCCCGCGGGTACGACGGGTCGGCGCACCGCGCGCGGCAGTTCGACCGGTCCTGGTTCGGCGACTACGACCTCGTGGTCGCGATGGACCGGCAGAACCTGGCTGACCTGCGCCGGATGGCCCCGGACCGGGCGACCGCCAGGGACCGGGTGCGGCTGCTCAGGTCGTTCGACCCGGCGACAGCGGGGGACGGCAGCGGGAACGGCGCCGCCGGCCAGCCGAGCCGCGATCCGTACGACGGTGATGTCCCGGACCCGTACCACGGCAGCCCGGCTGACTATGCGCTGGCGTTCGACCTGGTGCGGGCCGCGGCCAGCGGGCTGGCGGCCCAGCTGGCAGTGCTCATCGGGGATGGCGGCAGCGGCGCCGGCGGTCGGTGAGCGGGGCGGTGCCAGCGGATCCTGGCGTCGCGGCGCGCCTCGGGCGGCTGACCGGCGCCGCGGTGCGCGAGGTTCACCGCCTCGGCGGGCAGCATCAGTGGGGCCACTACCGTGTCGTGCTGGCTGACGGGCGGATGGCGTTCGCCAAGGTGGCGGCCGGGAGCCTGGGCGGGGGCCTGGACGGCGTCTTCGAGGCCGAGGCACGCGGGCTGCGCTGGCTGGCGGATGCCGGGGCAGTGCCCGTTCCCGATGTGCTGGGCTGGGACGCGAGCGCGGTGGCCGTGTCCTGGCTGCCCGGCGAGGCGCCCAGCGCGGCGGCCGCTGAGGGCTTCGGCCGGGATCTCGCCCGCTTGCACCTGGCGGGCTCGGCCCGCTTCGGCGCACCCTGGCCGGGTTTCATCGCTAGCCTGCCGCTGGGCAGCGGTGCCGGGAGCTGGGAGGACAGCGGCGGCGATGCCGGGGACTCGTGGCCGCAGTGGTACGGGCGTGAGCGGCTGCTGCCCTATGCGCGCCGCGGGATGGACGCGGGAACGCTGCACGCAGCCGACATGCCGCTGCTAGAACTGGTCGCCAGCCGGGCCGGCGTACTTGCCGGGCCGGCCGAACCGCCCAGCCGTATACACGGCGACTGCTGGTCGGGGAACCTGCTCTGGTCCGGCGGCCGCGGCTGGCTCATCGACCCGGCCGCGCACGGCGGTCACCGCGAATCCGACCTGGCCATGCTGGCACTGTTCGGCGCGCCGTACCTGGACCGGATCGTGGCCGCGTACCAGGAAATCGCGCCGCTCGCGAACGGCTGGCAGGCACGGGTGCCGCTGCACCAGCTGCATCCGCTGCTCGTGCACGTCTGCCTGTTCGGCGCCGCCTACCGGGATGCGGCGCTCGGCGCTGCCCGGTCAGCACTCGCCGCCGGGGGATAGCGAACGAAAGGCCGCCGGGGCCATGGTTGAACGGCCCCGGCGGCACTCGTGCCTTGGCGGGACATGCGGTCCGTTCGTCGGCGTAGGCCTGGTTACCGGACGGACCGCATGCCCGGCCGATCAGCTCGCGTTCTTCCAGGTGTTGCTGAACGCGTGGCTGCCGTATAGCGAACTAGGCGTCGCCAGCGTGTCTCCCGTGGACATGCTGGTCTGAATGATCTTCTCGTCGTTCCAGTTGGACGAGCTGATCCCGCCCTTCTGGTCGCTCTTGTCGTGCACCTTGACGTTCACGAAGCTCTCGATGCCGTAATCGGCCAGCGGCAGGATGCTGCCGGAGGACGGCGCTTCCGAAATGATCTCGGCCGAGTTGTTCTTGCAGGAGGACACGCCACAATTCTCCCATTTGTTGAAGCTCCGGCCGCTGGTGATGTCGGTGAGGACGAGGTTGTACTGATCGTGGTGGGTTTCAGAGCTGGCGTTGAAGAACACCGACGCGGTCACGGCGTCGCCGGCGTTCAGGCTGAAGACCGTCTGGACCGTACCCGGGAAGGTCTCCCACCAGGCCGAGTACGTGGGGGTAGTGCCGCTTGCACCTGCGCAGTCGGACTCGACGCCGTCCTGCTCCACGGTGTTGCTGTTGATGCCGTCCAGCCCGACCCAGTGCACGGAGAAGCTGGTTGGCGTGGTCCCGCAGTTGACCGAGGGCACGGTGAAGGTGGCCTCGACGAAGCGGAATTGGCCGCGCGAGTGCTGGGGCAGGGCGGCGTATCCGGCCCAGTTGCCGCTGCGCACGGTGCTCCCTGTCGTGCTTGCGCCGGGCGTCAGGATCATCGGGTGCACCTGCACGATCTTGCTGGAATTAGGCGAGGATGCAGCGGTGGCGCCCGCCGGCGCCGCTGCGAACATGGCCAGCGCCGCGACGCTGGCCGCGACAGCGAGCGGCCGTAGGAGTCGTGCAGTGTGCATGGGGGAGTCCTCTCATAAGGGCCCTGCCGCCGCGACGCGCGGGCTGTCCTGGGATGCGGGCGGGGGAAAAGAGCCCGTCCTAACGATGACGCATACTAGACCAGTACGGATGACAGCGGGATGACTTGAACATGGGATACGGATGTATATGGGATACGGATGTATTACGCATTGCCGGATGCGGGCGGCCCTGACCTGGGCGGGCGGCCTCAGCTAGCCACTGGGCCTGGCCCTGCGTGCGGCTCCGGGCCCGGCCCCGATTCCCCGCCCGGCGCGGGCTGGCCTGCCGGCATGGGCTGGCCGTCCGGCCCGGCCTCCCTGCCCGCTGTGGGCTGGCCGTCCAGCCCGTATTCCTTGTCCGGTCCCGGGCTGTCCGGTCCCGGGCCGAGCGCCTCGGGCGCCAGCGGGAGCGCGATGCGGAAGGTGGCGCCGCTGCCCGGCGTCGGCTCGACGCTCACCCGGCCGCCGTGCGCCACCACCAGGGCGGCCACGATGGCGAGGCCAAGGCCGGTCCCGCCGGCCTGCCTGGCCCTGGCCTGGTCGGCGCGATAGAAGCGCTCGAAGGCGCGTTCTGCCTGGTCCGGCGTGAGACCCGGACCCCGGTCGGCAACCTCAAATATGACGGCAGGCGGCGCGTTGCCAGCTGCTCCTTGTCCCGGATCGCCCGACGGCATGATCATGTCACCGTCGCCCGCGCGCACTTCGTCGAGCCTGCCCGGCCGGATCCGCACCTCGACGGGAGTTCCGTCCGGAGTGTGGATGAGCGCGTTGCTCATCAGATTCCCGATCACCTGCCGGAGCCTGACCTCGTCGCCAAGCACGATCAGGGCGGCGCCTGCTCCGACCGTCAGGTCGATGCTCCGCTGCGGAGCCATGACCCGCGCGTCGTGCACCGCGTCCGCGGCGAGTGTGAGCAGGTCGACGGGGCGGTTCTCCAGTGGCCGCTGCTGGTCCAGCCTGGCCAGCAGCAGCATGTCCTCGACCAGTACGCCCATCCTGGAGGACTCCTGCTCGACCCGCCGCATGATCCGGTCCAACTCCGCCCGGGTGAGGGGGTTCCCGCCGCGCGGCGACTCGGTCGCGCCGGGATCAGCGGCCGGCAGCTCGCGGGCTGAGCCGTCTTGCATTCCCGCGTTCCCGGTGCTGGCGTCGCCGGGCGCGCTGTTCCCTGGCGCGCTCTCCGCGGCCCTGCCGTTCTCGAGCCCGCCGCGCTGCCGGTAGTACTCGGCAAAGCCCCTGATCGCCGTCAGCGGAGTACGGAGCTCGTGGCTCGCGTCGGCGACGAACTGCCGTATCCGCTCCTCTGACCGACGGGCGGCGGCCTCCGAGTCGGCCCTTGCCCGGAAGGCGAACTCGATCTGGGCGAGCATCGCGTTCAGCGACCGGCCAAGCCGGCCGACCTCAGTCCGCGGGTCGCGGTCGGGTACGCGCTGGGTCAGGTCACCGGCGGCGATGGCGCCAGCGGTCTGCTCGATGTAGATGAGCGGTTGCAGGCTGGCCCGGACCACGGCGATGCCGACAACGGCGAGCCCGAGGACGATGAGCGCGCTGACGACGATGTCGATCGCGATCAGGCGGCCGACGGTGTCGTAGACGTTGGTCACGTCAAGCGCCACGACCAGGGTCCCCTTGAACTGCTCCTGCCCGAAATCCCCGGTAAAGGTCTCGGGATCGGCGATCACCAGCCAGCGATCGCCGCCGGACTTGGCGGCGACGGTCACCGGCTGGCCGGAGTTCGCGGACATCCATGCAGCGTTCGGCGGAATGGCTGGCCCTGGCTGTGACAGGGTCGGTACCTGTGCGACAAGCCCGCCGGCTGCATTGCGTGCCTGGACCACGTAGACGGACGTCTCAAGCCCTGCCCTGGTGGGCAGATGGCCGACCCCGACGACCTTGACCTGACTGACCAGGCCGTCAAGCTGGCTGTCAGCCTGGTCGAGCAGGTCGCTCTTCAGCACGGAGATGCCCGCGATGCTGATGACTGCCAGGGCAATAGCAACGAACGCGAGCACTGCGGTGATCAGCTTAACGCGCAGTGGTGTCCGGCCGGGAAGCTGCCTGACCGACCGCCAGAACCCGCCCGAGTCAGCTGTCAACGACATGAAAGGCCAGCAACCTAGGGCGAAGGAAGCCTGAGCACGTAACCGACCCCGCGGAGCGTGTGCAGCAGGTGCGGCTCGGCGGAGTCGACCTTGCGCCGCAGCACGGAAACGTAGGACTCCACGATGCCGGTATCACCGCGGAAGTCGTAGTCCCAGACATGGTCCAGGATCTGCATCTTGGACAGGACCCGGTTCGCGTTGCCCATGAAGTACCTGAGCAACTTGAACTCCGTCGGCGATAGCTGGATCTGCGCGCCAGCCCGCCATACCTCGTGACTGTCCTCGTCCAGTTCCAGGTCGGCGAACTTCAGCCGCGGCGGCGGCTCGGTCCCGTCGCCCCTGGTGCGGCGCAGCACGGCGCGAATCCGCGCGATGACTTCCTCCAGCGAGAACGGCTTCGTCACGTAGTCGTCGCCGCCGAGCGTGAGGCCGTGGATCTTGTCCTCGGTGGAATCCCGTGCGGTCAGGAACACCACCGGGATCCTGGCCCCGCCGCCGCGCAGGCGCCTGATCACGTCGAAGCCGTCCATGTCGGGCAGCATGACGTCGAGCACGATGAGGTCGGGCCGGTGCCGCTGGGCCGCCTGCACTGCCTCGCCGCCGGCCGCCGCTGTGATGACCTCGAAACCGGCATACCGCAGGCTGGCGGAAAGCAGCTCAAGGATGTTCGGCTCGTCCTCGACCACGAGCAGCCTGGCATCCACCTGCCTGCGCACGTCATTAGCCGGGCTTGTCATGGCACCCATGGTGCGCCTTCTTCCTGGGAGTTACCTGAAGGCGCGCTGTAACAGCCCTGGGTGAAGAGTTGGCGCCTGGCCGGGCAAACCGGAAGGCCGGACCGTCCGGCCAAGTCGCCGTCCGTCTTGTCGCCGTCCGCCTAGCTGTGCGTGACCTCTGCTGCTGCGCCAGCCGCCAGCGTCCACTGGGCGATCGCCGCCGCCCGCGAGCCGGCGCCAAGCTTGGCGTAAATGCGGTTCACGTGATTCTTTATGGTCTTCTCAGCGAGAACCAGGCTCGCCGCAATCTGACCATTGGAGTACCCGGCCGCTATCAGCGTCATGATCTGGGACTCTCGCGAGGAGAGACCGGACACTCGCACGGTTTCGGTGACACTGCCGGTTCTCATCCGACCTCCGGCTGCTGTAATGAGCCACGGGGAAGCGCTAGGCATCGTAGCGGACAAATTCTTCTAGCGCGCGCATGTACGCATTGTGGACGATGCGGGTGTCGGCGGAACCGCGGCGCTAGCCGGCCTGCTTCGAGCCGGTTAGCAGGCTCTTCGGCACCGGCCGATCGTTCTTCAGGTCGTTGAACAACTGCGTCGCCTCAGCGGTGTTCCACTGCACTGCGTCCCCGGCGTTCGAGGTGAAGAAATTCGAGTTGGCGATCGGGACTGTGGTGGTCTCCGGGTGCCGCAGCGCGAATGCCACCTTGATCAGCTGGTAGAGGCTGGTGCCCTGGTCAACGGTCAGGGTGTCCGTCGCCCCGATGGCGGCCGGGATGGCCGCGAAGGGGTTCAGTATGACGCCCGGGCTGGTCATCTTGGTGAGCAGCGCCCGCAGGAAGACCCGCTGGTCCTGCACGCGCTGCAAGTCCTGATCGGCGAAATTGTGCCGGGTCCGCACATAGGCAAGCGCCTGTGCGCCGTCGAGGGTCTGGCAGCCCTTTTTCAGCCGGGCTCCCGATGCCCGGTCGTACAGTGACGTCTTGAGGCACAGGCGCACGCCGCCGACGGCATTGACTACGCCGACGAAGCCGCCGAAGCCGATGCCCATGTAGTGATCGATGCGCAGGCCGGTGACGTTCTGCACGGTCTTGGCGAGCAGCTTGGGGCCGCCGAACGAGTACGCGGCATTGATCTTGTTATCTCCGTAGCCGGGAATCGGGACGTAGGAGTCACGGGGCAGGCTGATCAGCACGGACGGCCCGCCGTTCGAGGGGATATGCAAGATCAGGATCGTGTCGGAGCGCTGACCGCCGACGTCGAAACCAGTGGCCAGCTGGCGTTCCTGCTTGACGGTCAGCCCCTGGCGGCTGTCCGACCCGGCGATCAGCCAGTTCTGGCCGGCCGAGACCGCGGGCCTGCCCGCGTAGTCCACCAGCACGTTCTTCCTGACCAGCTGGGAGTTCAGGTAGAAGTACATGCCCGCGACAGCGACGATGACCAGTGCCAGCACAAGGCTGAGGATCGCGATGATCCTGCGTGGCCGAAGCCAGCGCCGGCCAGTGCGGCCGCCCGGGCCGCCGGGCGGCCTGCCGGGCATGCGGCGCCCTGGCCTGGACTGCGGGGGCGGCTGCGCAGGCCAGGCCGCACCTGCGCCGCCCGGCGGTACCGTGTCGCCCGGCGGAACCGTGCTAGCCGGCCGCATCGCGCTGGCCGGCCATCCGGCGCGGGCTGCGCCAGCCTGCCCGGCTGCGCCAGCCTGCCCGGCTCCCGCGGCCAGCCGCACGGTCGGGTCCGCCGCGCCCGGGCTGCCTGCCGGTCCGCCCGGGCCTGCTGGCGCTCCGCCCGGGCCGGGACCGTCCCTGAACCAGCCCTCCGGCCACTCGTTCATGCTTGCTGCCCCATCCTTGCCTTCGCTGTCATCATCCTCACTACATCCAGAACGCTCGTGCGGCCGTCCTCGGCGTTGTCAGATTTCTGGAGAATTGCCTTCCCACCAGATCGTGACCACCTCACGGCCTGATGAGCCGAGGTCAGTCGGGTTCTCGCGGTCGATTCCCGCCTCTTCAAGCGCGGCGCCGACATCGCCGGCGCGCTGCGGCGGGAGGCAGAGCCGCCGCCTGGTGACGTCGACGAGCTCGTCAAAGCTGGCGTAATCAGGGCCGCCTGGCCGGGTCCATCTCTCGGCTCGCGGCCGCAGGCCCATGGCGGTCAGGATCTCCAGGAGATCCGCGGCAGTGGGGGACACCGGCCGTCGCAGGCCATGAAATTTGAGCCAGAACGGATTAAGCGTGGTCAGTGGGTGCTGCGCGGTGATCTCCGCGACCACCAGCCGCCGGGCGTGCGAGGTGAGCTCGGACACGAACGGGACTGGCTCCGGCGCGTTGTAGAGAACGTGATGGCACGTCACCACATCGGCGGGGGGAGTCGCGGCGGCAACATCAGGCCAGCGGCCGAGCACCTCGCTCGCCGGGGTTCCCATCGTCGCGGTTCGCTGCGAGAGCAGTTCGAGCATGCCCGTATCGGTATCGACGGCCGTCAATGCGGTGGTCCGCCGGAGCAGCGGCAGGCAGGCGGCGCCCGCGCCCGAGCCGACATCGAGGACGCTTCCCGGCGGATCGAGGGCCGCCCATTCGCGGTCGTAGGAGGGGCCGCACGGTCCGTCGGCGAGCCGGTCCGCCCGGCGGGCGAACACCTGGCGCGGCAGCACCCACGGCGACTCGCTGACCGTCGCGGTGATGTGCTCGGGGATCGCCCAGGCGGCGAGGTCCGCCTTCCACCGGTCGGCCAGCTCGGTCAGGTCGGGCATGAGCCGGAGCCTAATCGGCCCGCCGGACTGGCCGGGCCGCATCCACTGATGCGCGGTCAGGCGTGCCCGGCCGCAGAGCCGGGCAGCGCCGCGTTTCGCGCCCGCGGAGCGCGACCCGGGGAGTATGGCTTCCCCGGCTGTCTAGGACGGCGATGGCGTCGGAGTGCCGGTCGGGTGCGGCGTCCCGGTCGGGGCGGCCGAACTGGTCGGCGTTGGGGACACCGAACTGGTCGGCGTGGCCTTTGCGGTCGGCGTCGGCGTTTGCGTGGCGCGGGGAGTTGGCGTCGGCGTGGGCGTAGCCCGGGACGTGGTGGGCACTGCCTTCGGCGAGGTTGAGTGCTGCACCGTCGGGGGCACGTCGGCGGTTCCGGCCGCGAGAGACTTGACCCAGAGATAGGTCACCAGGGCGACCAGGAAGACTGCCGTCAGCACCCAGGTCGAGATCCGCACCTGCCGTAGCCATGACATCACCTGTCGTAGTCGCGGCATCAGGCGGTCCCGTCTGGTTCTGCGGTGGCCGGGATGACCGGCAGCAGGATGCCCTCGCGCCGGAACCCGGTCGCGATCCGGGCCCGCAGGATCCGCTCGACCTCGAACTGCCTTCCGGGCAGCGTGCGGGCGACAAGGCGGACCTGGAAGTGGTCGACGTCGATGCTCTGCACGCCCATGACGGCCGGCGGGTCCAGCAGCAGTCGGCGCAGGTCCGCTTCCTTGTACGCCTCCGTCGCGATCTGCCGCAGCAGGTCGCTCACCCGGTTGACCTCCACGGCAGCGGGCACCGGCACGTCCACCACGGCACGCGCCCAGTCGCGCGAGAGATTGGTCACCTGGGTGATCTGGCCGTTGGGAACAATGACCACCTCGCCGCTGGCGGTCCGCACCGTGGTCACCCGCAACGTGACGTCCTCGACGGTCCCGGTCGGAGGGTTGGTCACGTTCGGCACCGAAAGGCTGATGAGGTCCCCGAAGCCGTACTGGCGCTCGGTGATGATGAAGAAGCCGGCCAGGATGTCCTGGACGATGCGCTGCGCGCCGAATCCCAGCGCCACGGCCACCACGGCGGCAGGAGCAAGCAGGTTCGTCCCGTGAACGCCGAGGCGCGCCGCGATGGCTACGGCAGCCGCGATGTAGATGATCACCAGGGTGGTCCAGGTGATCACCTCCGCCAGCGCGTGCCGGTGCTTGGACGCCTCCGAGCGGACCAGCGCGTCCGTCTCCTGCGCGTTGGCGTCGATCCGGTCGGTGATCCTCCCGCCGATCCAGGCGACGATGCGTGTCAGCAGCATCGCCCCCGTCGCGAACAGCACGATCTCCAGGCCCCTGCCCTGCGCCCAATCAGTGATGGAGGTCAGATCATTCACACCCGAGAACGTAGCAAGCCATCGTCGCCGACCCCGCCGCAGGCGGTTACGTCCGGTATTGCGGGGGAACGGGCACCGGCGCCGTGACACTCCAGCCGGCCGTCGCCTGGCTGGTCGACGTCCTGAGGCTCAGCCCCGTTCGGGTAGACCTGTAGCCAGATGGCATGAGATCCGGCGAGGAGGCCAGGATGGCGCGAGTTCTTTACACAGCGGAGGCAACGGTGACCGGCGGTCGCGCAAACGGTCACGGGCGCACGAATGACGGAGCCCTGGATGTGCAACTCCGCGCGCCGGCGGAGACCGGCGGCGAGGGGGGCGGCACGAACCCAGAACAGCTCTTCGCCGTGGGCTATGCCGCCTGCTTCGAGAGTGCTCTGGGCGTGGTGGGCCGTCGCGAGCACGCTGAGGTGGGCGACGTATCGATCGACAGTCGCGTGAGCCTCCTTCCCACCGCGGAGCGTGGTTTCACGCTTGCCGTGGAACTCCACGTGACCCTGCCGCAGGTTCAGGATCCTGAGCAGGCGGCGCGGATCGTTGCCGCCGCGCATCAGGTGTGCCCGTACTCGAATGCCACCCGGGGCAACATCGACGTCACGCTGACCGCCAACGGTCACGACATCGGCTGAGCCTTTCGCCGGGTTCCTGACCCTGCGGGCCCCCCTGGCAAGGAACGCCAGGGCGAGGAACGCCAGGGCGAGGAACGCCAGGGCAAGGTGGCGCGGCGAGTCCTGCTCCCGGCTGCCCGTTACACCGCCCTGGAGATCGCGGCGATCTCATCCGGGCCGAGCTGGATTCCTGCGGCCTCGATGTTCGCCTGGACATGGCCGGCGGATCCGGAGCCGGGAATGGGCAGGATCTGCGGTGACCTGGCCAGCATCCAGGCGAGCACGACCTGGCGGGAACTGACGCCGTGCCGGGTGGCCGCATCGCTGACCGCGCGGTTGTCGTCGGCGTTCTGGATCGGCGCCCATGGCAGGAACAGGATCTGCTCCTGCTCGCAGAGGTCCACGATCGTCTCCGAGGCCCGGTCGCCGGCGTTGTAGCGATTCTGTATCGACACGATAGGGGTCACCTGCTGCGCCTCACGCAGTTGTGCCTCCGACATGTTCGAGACCCCGATGTGACGGATCTTTCCCTCGGCCTTCAGATCGGCGAGCGCGCCGATCGAGTCGGCAACCGGCACCTCCGGATCCGGCCGGTGGAACTGGTACAAGGGAATCTGGTCAAGCCTCAGCCGCGTCAGGCTGCCCTCACAGGCCTGCCGGAGGTGCTCCGGGCGCCCATCCTCGTCCCAGCGCCGCGGGCCGGGCCGCACCAGGCCGCCCTTGGTGGCGATGACAAGCTCGGCCGGGTAGGGATGGAGGGTCTCGGCTATCAGCAACTCGCTGACCTCCGGCCCGTAGGAGTCGGCGGTGTCAATGAAAGTGACCTCCAACTCCACCGCCCGGCGCAAAGCCGCCTTCGCCTGCTCCCGGTCCGGCGGGTCCCCCCAGATGCCAGGACCGGTAATCCTCATCGCGCCGAAGCCCATCCGGTTCACCGTCAGATCGCCGCCGACGTCGATCGTGCCCGCCGCCGCCGCCGTCACCCGTGCGCCCATGCGAAACCTCCTTAGATCCTGCCAGCTTCGCAGCCCTCTCCAGCGGCGGCCAGGCGGGGTCGGTTAGCGCCGATTACTCCTCGCCGCGACCTATCGGGCAACCCTGACGATCGCGAGCCGGGCGGCATGCTCGTTATCTGAAAAGTACATAGACAGTTCAATATAGATTGTGTTATGCTTCTGCCATGAGCCAGATTCCCTCCGCCGCACGGGGGACAGCGAGCACCGAGATCCGGCCGGCCATCGGCCAGGCCCTCTTCGGGCTGGTGACCGGCGCGGTGCAACGCGTGCCTCGCGACCTGAGCCTGACCTCGCTGTCGACGCTGTCCACCCTTGAACAGACCGGGCCCCGCCGAGTCACCGACCTGGCCGCGGTCGAAGGCGTGACGCAGCCGTCGATGACCGTGCTGGTGAGCGGGCTTCAGCGGTCGGGCCTGGTCGAACGGCGCGCGCACCCGACGGACAAGCGGGTGGCCCTGGTCGCGCTCACCGCCAGCGGGTCGGACTACCTTCGCGCCCGGCGGCGGATAGGCGCTGATGCGTTCGTGCAGCTGATCGACAAGCTGCCGGCCCACGAGGCCGAGGCGCTGGCCGGGGCCATCACGGCCCTCGAGCACCTCCGCGACCTCGATGGAGAGCAGCGGGACCGCGCCACCCGGTCATCCGCCGGAGGACCGGAGGGAGAAAGCCCGTGAACACCGGGCCAGGGCAGGTTCTGGGCAGATCGGACCCTTTCTTGATCATGGCGCGCTGCGGCGACATGCGGCTCGCGGCGCTGACGCGGAGGTGATTGTGATGACCGAGGCCAGAGATACGATTCGCATCCTGGGCTCCCCGGGCCGGGCCGCTGGTGCCACGGCGCCGGTGATCGTGGTCGGGCTGGATGGCTCGCCGGCCAGCTGGGATGCGTTTTCCTGGGCGGCCGGGGAGGCAGTGCGCGCGGGCGGCAGCCTCCTCGCGGTGTACGTCACGCCGGTGGTGGAACCGGTTGCCGCGGTCGGCGTGTACTTCGATTACGCCGCCGCCGAGCAGGCCAGGCAGGATGTGGCCGCGGAGCTGGCAGGCGAGGCCGCGCAGCGGGCCGGCGAACTGGGCGTGCCGCTGAGTTTCGTCCGGGAACCCGGCGACACCGCGCATGTCCTGACCAGCGTGGCGCGCTCGGCGGGCGCTGATCTGGTGGTGGTTGGCAGGTCCGCGAAGCTGCGGCATCATGTCGCCGGCTCGCTCGGCCGGCGGCTCGTCTGCCGTCACGACGCGCCGGTGATCGTGGTCGTGCCCTAGGCCAGGCTCTTCGCGAGCGCGACGAAGTGCAGGCCGTCGCGCAGCGGCCGGGCAAACGTCTGATCAGCCGGGAATGGGCGCGTCTCGCCCGTACGCCGAAACCCCAGTCGCTCGTACCAGGCAATGAGCATTTCCTGCTGCGCCAGTACGGTCATCTCCAGCACGTCCGCTCCGAACGCCAGCACGGCCTGCCGTTCGGCTTCAGCCATCAGGCGACGGCCCAGGCCGGCGCCCTGCGCGGCGGGCGAAACGGCAAACGTGCCGAAATATGCCAGGCTGTTGCCGCGGTCTTCGAGCTGACAGCACGCAGTGATGCCGTCCTCTCCGTCGAGCACAAGCATCATCGAGTTCGGTCCCTCGATCAGGCCGAGCACCTGCTCGATGTTAACCCGGTCGCCGTCCACCAGATCGGCCTCACTGGTCCAGCCCTGGCGGCTGGCTTCCCCGCGGTACGCAAGGCGAATCAGTTTAACGAGCCTCTCGGCGTCAGCGGGAACGGCGAGCCGGAACCCACTCACTGGCTGACCCGCCGGCAGTACATGTCGACTCGGCACACGCGACGACTATCTCACGGGCATTTTCACCGCGTCCTGCCGTCGGTCCTACCGTGGTCTTACCGTCGTCCGGGCTGCGTTACCCCGATCGGACCTCTTCGAGCGACCGTGCTCAGTGCTCCTACAATGTTGCCTGGACGTCGCACTGGCCGCCGGGGATATCCTCCCGGCGCAGTGAGAGCGGGACCGACTGCGCCGGGACGTCGCTGTTGAAAGAGGACGGATGACTGACAACTCCGGTATCGATCCTTCGGTTCCGCCCAGCGGCCCCGGCTGCGCCGACTGTGATTTGAGCGGCGGATGGTGGTTGCATCTGCGCCGGTGTGCGCAGTGCGGCCGCATCGGCTGCTGTGACACCTCACCTGCTCAGCACGCAAGCGGGCACGCAGCCGCGACAGGGCACCCGGTAGTGCGAAGTTTCGAGCCCGGCGAGTCATGGTTCTGGGATTACCGGACGGAGCGGTTCCTTGAGGGGCCGGAGCTGACTGCTCCCGAGCACCATCCCCTGGACCAGCCAACGCCCGGCCCAGCTGGCCGCGTGCCGCGTGACTGGCAGCGGCACCTGAACTGAGATGGCGATGACGCGTCCGGCGGCGTCCGGCCAGCTCGCTGCGGCCTGAGCCCATCGCGCCCTTGCAACGACGAGATCCGCCCCGAGCACCTGGTGCTGGGGCTCCTGGCTGAGCCGGACGCACTCGCCGCGAGGTCGGTCGTCGCGCTCGGCGTACCGCTGGAAGCCGTCCGGCAAGCCGTCACCGTGACGCTGCCGCCGCCGGTCAGCCAGGTGCCTGACCTCATTCCGTACGATTCACGGGCGCGGAAGGCGCTGGAGCTGACATTCCGGGAGGCCCTGCGGAT